>OCTA010005549.1_pt1 | contig 10887 bp, 12 predicted proteins | sample 1538991 | NCBI WGS metagenome assembly OCTA01 (sample SAMEA3539302, study PRJEB22396) | soil metagenome | biome: tundra; feature: field; material: soil | place: USA | collected 2010-05 | depth 0.15 m | reverse complement strand
GATCTTTCCCAAGCTGGGTGAGACGGACACAATCGACAGAGTGCTGAAGCTCTTGCGCGGGGAGGGCCGCCACGCCGCCATGCTATGACCGAGTCGCTTACGACGCCGACTGCCACGTTGTCGGGTTTCGTTGCTATCTTCCGACGGTTATTACTACTTTTCCTCGAGCGTGTTTTTCTCCCAGATACCGGATAGCCGCGGGAACTTCCCTTAACGTATAACGCTTGTCGATGACCGGTTTCACCTTTCCGCTCTTCATGAGTTCGTACATGGTGGTCAGATCCTCTTTGTTCGGTCTCGCCAGGAACGTGACGGCCTTCTGGCGCATGAACCGTGACAACACGAGCGCTGCGATCAAACGGGACAAAAGACCGATCATTCCCCGACCGCTCAAGTCTCCGACCATGACACATATCCCGTCCGCATTTAACGCGCGCCTGCATTCCGACAACGAATGATTCCCAACGCAATCGAAAATCATGTCATAACGTTCCCCGCGTTTGGTGAAATCCTCTTGGGTGTAATCAATAACGCGGTCCGCGCCGATGGATCGGACCATGTCCACATTCCTTGTACTGCATACGCCAATAACTTCCGCTCCAAACGACTTGGCGATCTGCACGGCAAACGTACCCACGCCTCCCGCCGCGCCATTGACCAAGACCTTCTGTCCACGCTGAATCTGCCCCTTGTCACGAAGACCCTGCAACGCGGTGAATGCCGCCACCGGTGCGGAAGCCGCTTGCTCGAACGTGACATTATCCGGCTTCATGACCAATATCGACTCGGGAGCACACACATACTCCGCAAACGTCCCCTGGCGATGGACCCAGACTTTGGCGCCCGATGCTTGCGGGTCGCTGATACAAACGCCGAACACCTCGTCGCCCGGTTTGAACTGCGTTACGTTCTTGCCAATCGCTTCGACCACACCGGCCACATCAACGCCTGGCCGGCCTGGCTGCGTGACCGTCGGTTTGGGCAGCCCGAACGCGATGCGAAAGATGTAGGGGACGCCTTTCAGTGAGCCGCCGTCAAGTGGATTGACGGAAGCCGCGCGAACTCCGATCAAGACTTCAGTGTCCCCAGCGGCCGGCTTCTCAATTTCTTCGTATCGAAGAACATCGGGTGAACCGTAGTTGTAATAAACGATGGCTTTCATCAGTTTTCTCCCAAATCCGTTCGATCATCCTGAGCAGAACGGAGAATACCGCCGCAACAATATCGGGTGCAGTTGACCGGCTTCAACATTCCGGCTGGTAAAGCCACACTCCACTGCCATCGTTTGCAGGCGGCTCAGGGGAAGGGCCAATGGCCTGGATGAGTTTCAGGATGCGCTCAAGCGCGAGCTTCGGACCCTCCTCAATGAACAGCCGCCGCTCGAACGTCTTCCAGCCGTGCCGTTCGATCACATCGCGGATTTGGGGGCCTTCCAGGTGAGACTCGGCGCGAACGCGATTGATATGTTCGACTGCGTCGCCGTGTGCGCGTCGCATGAGCGCGGGCGAAGTCCGCGCCCCTTCGACCATGAGCTCGGGACGCTCCTTCGAACCTGGCCGCTCATGATCGGTTTCGATATCAAGCAAGGCCTGCCGGATGAGGGCCTCGTAGCGCAGGGAAGCGTCGATCCCGAATTCCTGCGCGCTTCGTTTCAAGATGGCCGCGATATCGCGCCGGGCCCGGCCCGTAACGTGAATTTTTAGGCGGCGCTTCTTAGCCACGCTTCGGCTCGGAGGCGAGTCCGGACGTGACTTCTTCGCGAATTTTACCCAGGAATGCGTCAAGCTCTTCTTCAGAATTCACGGCGACGTAGTCACCACGGTCGATGGCGTCAAACCCTTCCTTGGCGGCGGTTCGGAGCCATTCAATTTTGGCCTTGTCTTCCTGTTCGCGCTGCTCCAATAGGCGAAGGCCTTCGCGTACGACTTCGCTGGCGTTGCTGAAGCGGCCGGACGTGACGCCGATCTCGATAAAACGGTCAAAATGCTCTGTCAGATTTACGTTGCGTGTCGGCATGAACGGCGCTCCTTCATCTTCTAGCCTAGCAGGACTGGCAATTATTGCCAATAACAAATTCTCCCCCTCTTTTTAAGCTCGCCGCGCTCCGCCGTTATGAAACGGGATGCCGATAAGGTCATAATCAAGCTAAATGCCGGCGACGCCCGCTTCGTTTACTTCTCCGTGCACGATGAACGCGACAACGGCTCCATCATTGATTTTGTAAAGCGGCGAAAGAGCTTCAATCTGGGGGAAGTCCGGAAAGAGCTGCGTCCCTCGATCGGGCCTGCCTTCCCTCCCCCTGCCCGAGCTGCCTGCGCTTGCGCAAAGCAGCAAACACCGCAGTCAGGTCAACATGCTCGCGGGACTGGACCGACCATCCGGCCCCACCCAACAGCTTGTCAATCTCGGCGCGAGCTTCCTCTTCAGGAGCCATGAAACAAATATATAATCCGTGTTAATCCGTGTTCATCCGTGGCCATTCACAGAACAACGCATAATTTTAACTCCCACAATACAAACCCCTTACCCCCATTTTTCTAATTCCCGAAGATCGTTTCCCCTCCACCCGCTGCTACGCTCCAGCAGACTCGCATTTCCAATATATAGAGGTCCAAAATGTCCACCGCAGCGCAAATCGCAGCCAACCGCGCTAACTCGAAACTCTCCACCGGTCCCACCAGCGAAACCGGCAAATCCGCTTCCAAATTGAACGGTCTCAAAACCGGCCTGACGGGCCGCACCGTGGTTCTGCCTTCGGACGATCTCGCGGCCTACCAGTCGCACCTCGCAAAGTTCAGCAAGAAATTCGAGCCTGCCACCGACGACGAGCGCACCCCTCGTTCAATCGCTGGCCGACACGGAGTGGCGTCTGGCCCGCATCCCCGCTCTTGAAACCGGCATCTACGCGCTCGGCCGTCTCGAACTCTCCTCGCTCTTCGCGGACCAGGGCGCGGACATCAGCGATGCTGTCGTAGAAGCCAAGATCTTCATCGTCTATCAGCGCGAGTTGAAAAACCTCGCCATGCAGGAGAGCCGTCTCCGCCGTCATCGGGAGCAAGACACCGCCGCCCTGAAGGCCATGCAGCACGAGCGCAAAAACGAGGGCCACAAGCAACTGACCTACGCCGCCATGGAACTCATGAACTGCGTCAACGAAAAAATCGAATTCGTACCCGCCGATTTTGGCTTCGCATTTCCGCTCGAAAAAATCCAGCGCCGCGCCGCCGCCTTCAACAACAGCTTCTTCCCGCACATCAAACTAACGCAAGCCGAAAAGAGCGACCGGGCGGTAGACTACCCGCTCCTGACAAATCGCACCTGCGCTTAACTAGGCGTTTTATCCGTGTTGATCCGTGTTCATCTGTGGCCAATTCATCGCTCCAGCGTCGCTAAGAAGACTTCGGCGGCCGGGGCTGCGAGTGAACCCGAATCTCCAACGCCACGTCGCCTTCCGTTTGATGCTGGTACCGCACCGTAACCCGAGCCCTATCCCGCAGCGGCTTGCCTATCTTCGTCTCGGGCTTAATCAAAAAAGTCCGGGTCTCGGGAGTCTTCCCCACCAGCGAGCGCGAAACCGTCACGCGGTCCGTATCCACCTGGGTAACCGTCCCGGCGAAAAACTGAGGCTTAGCCGGCGGCTCCGGCGCTGGGGCTGTCGCGTCGGGCGCTTGCGCGGGAGGCGGGTTTTCCGGAGTCTGCGCCAACGCCGCCGCAACGCTCAACGTAAGCAGCAATGTGGTAAACAGGCGCGTCAATTCAAGCTGCATGATTGCTCGGACCTTACAGATGTAGCACAACCTATGTGCGTAAGGAAACTCGGGCCGGCGCAGAACTACAACACGGTACTCGGATGGTAAATGTTAGGAATTCTTAACTCTCCAATCGCGATCAGTTCTCCCGCGTGCGAAAGGGCCTTCACAAACGGAGTGCCCGGACTCACCACGAATGGCGATGTTCGAAAATCGCGGCCCTGCCGAATGTGAACCTCGCCACTGCTGTCAAAATGCACCGATGGAAATTCGGGAAGGAGCCGCGCGGCGGGAATAACCGCATCGCTAAGCCGGTCGAGATCGGCCAGTTCAGCCAGTTCGTCCAGCGTCTTCGCGCAGTCCACGCTTAAACCGGCAATCGCGGTGCGCCGCAGCTTGCTCAAAACTGCCCCGCAGCCCAGGTCCCGTCCAACATCGTGCGCCAGACTGCGGATGTAGGTCCCGGCGGAACACCTGACCACGAGGCTGAGCCGGTTCCCCGAAATGTCGATAATATCCAGCCGCTTTATCTCTACTTCTACGGCCGCAAGTTCCACCGCGATATGTTGCCGTGCCAGCTTGTAGGCTGGAACGCCATTGATCTTCTTAGCGGACACAGCGGGCGGCGTCCGCAGGAACTTTCGCCGATAGCGGTCCAGAGCGAGTGCCATGGCGGCAGCCGAAGGCGCCGCCCCGCCGGTCTCAATGACCTCGCCTTCTATGTCGTATGTGTTCGATACAAGGCCAAACGTAATTTCGGCCACGTACGTCTTCTCGTCATGGCCAAAGTATTGTGCCAGGCGGGTGGCATTTCCGGTCAAAATCGCCAGCAGTCCCGTTGCCATCGGGTCCAGCGTGCCAAGGTGTCCCACCCGCTTCGTCCCCGCCAGCCTGCGCCAGCGGTTCACCACGTCGTGGCTCGTGCAGCCGGATGGTTTATCGATGAGAACAAGGCCGTTCATGTAGGCTGAAGTGAGGGTCCAGGCGCCCGTTATCGAAGCGCGAAAGGCAGAACTACTTGGAAGAAGAAGTACTGGGCAAAGCCTACGATTCCCGTCTCATGAAAAGGCTTCTCACTTATATGAGGCCCTACTCGTGGGTAATCGCAGCGTCGATGACTTTGCTGCTGATCGATTCTCTCATCCAGGTTATCGGACCGCTGCTGACAAAGCTAGCCGTGGACCGTTATCTCGTTCCCACCGCTTCTCATAATCCAACGTTCCCGCTTCTCGACCACTGGCTTTCCCACGACCCCTGGATCGGTCTTTCCCAATTGGCCGGCATCTATGGAGCCGGTGTCCTCATCGGGCTATTCTTCGATTTCGGACAAACCTACCTGATGCAATGGACCGGACAGAAAGCCATGTTCGACCTGCGCCGGGAATTGATGACCCACTTGCAGACGCTGGACATTTCCTACTTCGACAAAAACCCCGTGGGCCGTCTGGTCACACGCGTAACCACCGACGTGGATGTGCTGAACGATCTCTTTACATCGGGGCTGGTTACCATCATCGGCGACGTGCTGATGTTGGCGTTCGTCCTGATCGCCATGGCTCGACTCAGCCCTGGGATGACCGGACTGATGCTGGCCGTGCTGCCCTTTGTCGTGCTCGTCACGGTGCAGTTCCGGCGGGCCGCGTCACAGAGTTACCGCCGCATCCGTATCGCCATCGCCAGGATCAACTCCTATCTGCAGGAGCACGTCGCCGGCATCGCGGTTCTGCAATTGTTCAATCGGGAAGAACGAAGCAAACGCGAATTCGAAAGCATCAACCGCGATCACATGCTCGCCTTCAAGGATTCCATCACCGCCTATGGCTGGTTCTATCCCGTGGTCGAGTTCCTTGGAATGCTGGCGCTCGCCCTGCTGCTTGCCTACGGCGGCTTTCGCATCCGGCAGGGTGCCTTAACCCTCGGCGTGCTGGTTGCGTTTTTTCAATATGGATTGCGCTTCTTCCGGCCCATCCAGGACCTCAGCGAAAAATACAATATACTCCAGGGAGCCATGGCCGCCTCCGAGCGTATTTTCAAACTTCTCGACACCAAGCCCGCCATCGTCTCTCCGGCCCGCCCGCAAACCTTTCCGCAAGGCTCCGTCGCCATCGAGTTCGACCACGTCTGGTTCGCTTACGTCGGCGAGGACTGGGTTCTGCGCGATGTCAGTTTCAGCGTTGCCGCCGGCGAGACCATCGCCGTGGTCGGACACACCGGAGCCGGCAAGACCACCCTGACCAACTTGCTGCTCCGCTTCTACGACGTTCAGCGCGGAGCCATTCGAATTGGCGGCATCGACATCCGCGACTTCCATCTCATCGAATTGCGCAAACAGTTCGGCGTTGTGCTCCAGGATCCCTATCTCTTCACCGGGACCGTCGCGAGCAACATCCGCTTAGGAACCCTGTCCATCACCGATGACGAAGTCGAACTCGCCGCCACCCAGGTGAACCTGCTCGACTTTGTCGATACTCTGACGGAGCGCTTTGACACGCCGGTTCGGGAGCGCGGCAATGGCTTTTCGACCGGGCAGAAGCAGCTTATGAGTTTCGCCCGTGCCCTCGCGCACAGTCCGCGCATCCTCATCCTCGATGAGGCCACTTCAAGCGTTGACACCGAGACCGAACTGCGTGTCCGCGAAGCCCTCACCCGCATGGTCACGGGCCGCACCTCGCTCGTCATCGCTCACCGCCTTTCCACCATTCAACGCGCGGATCGTATTATCGTCATGCATAAGGCGCAATTGCGCGAGATTGGGACGCACCAGGAATTGCTCGCTCACCGCGGCATTTACTGGAAGCTCTACCAGTTGCAATACAAGGAGCAGGAGATTGAGCGCCGGGAAGAATTGGCATCCTAACCATTGCAAAGCGAAGAAACCGACGACTTGGCTCAACCGCCACTTTGGCGGTTTGCGGGTCCGCTACAAACTTGTCGTCCTGCATAACCTTTTCTTCTCCGTCCTGGCCATAGCCGTTTACCTTTCCGTCATTCCCGTGTTCGCCGAGCACATTGCCAGTGCCATGCAGCGCGAGCTCCACATGGTTTCGCAGATCTTCGGAGCCGAGTTGCCGATGAGCAATTCGCAGGAGTCGAAGGAACTAGGGGGCTACGATCTGCGCGTCGGCAGCGCCATGGAACTTGGTTTGTCCGAAGATGGCGAGGCCTTCCTGGCGGACCACCCGGCTTCCACCTGGCAGCAGGGTTCGGCAAGTTTGTTTCGTCTGGCCGCGCGCCCCGGGCAATACCGGCGCGTAAGCCTGAGTTCGGAGTTTTATGGAAAGGCTCTCCGCCAGGCTCGCATAAGCCTCTTCGTGGTGCTCGGAACCATTTATCTGCTCTCCATCTTCGTAATGGAATTCATCATCATGCCCCAATACGTCTATCAGCCTTTGCAGTTGATGCTGCAGGCGGACGAGGCGACTTTAGGGGACGACCGCGAACATGAAATGATCGACGCCCAGTTCATTCTCGACGACGAGATCGGCCAGATCATGCGCTCGCGCAATGCCACGGTGGCCCAGTTGCGCCGCCAGGAAGACGATCTGGCGAACGCTCTGCAACGCCTCGAAGAGCAGGACCGCCTGGTCAGTCTCGGTCTTCTCAGCACCAGCGTCGCGCACGAGTTGAACACGCCTCTCGCCGTTCTGCAAGGCTCCATCGAGAAACTGCTTGAGACCGGCGCCGACGCTCACACCATCGAGAGATTGGAGCGTATGCTGCGCGTCACGCAGCGTCTGCGCAAGATCAGCGAAGGCCTGGTCGATTTCGCGCGCGTACGGAAGCAGGTTACCGAGGCGGTCGCGCTGCGGCCCTTGATCGACGAAAGCTGGCAACTGGTGGCAATCGACGAAAAGGCCGCCATCGTCACGTTCCGCAACGAGGTTCAGGAGAGCGCGGTTGTGTTGGGAAATGCCGACCGCCTGGTGCAAGTCTTCGTCAACCTGTTGCGCAATGCGTTAAACGCGGTTTCGTCCGATGGCGTCATATCCGCGCAATCCAAATGCATCCAGCGCGGCGGACAAAAATGCGTCGGCTGTATGGTCTCGGATAACGGCCCGGGCATCTCCGAGCACCTGCTGCCAAGCCTGTTCGAGGCCTTTGTCACCACTCGCCTGGACGCGCGCGGGACCGGCCTGGGTCTTACCGTCGCGGAGGGTATTGTCACGCAACACGGCGGCACGATCTCCGCCTCGAATCGCCCGGAAGGAGGAGCGTCTCTGGAAGTCGTTTTGCCAGCGGCGTCCTGATTTGTTCGGAATGGTAGAAGCGGCTTCATCTCCGGTTCTTGGACTCGTGGATGTAGCCGTCCTCGACGACGACCTGGATTTTCGAACTTACATCGAGGACCTGCTGCGCGACGAAGGTCTCTACGAGGTGCGCACCTTTGCCGCGCCGGAAGAGCTCTTCGCCTCGGCTGAGAATCGGCTGCCCGACATCGTCTTGCTCGACATGAAGATGGGCCCCGCCACCGGCGACAAGGTTGTAGAGCAACTGCTGATGCGCTGGCCCAGGATGTGCATCATCATCGTGACTGGTTATCCGTCCCTCGAAGACATGCGGGCGACCTTCAAACTGCGGGTCTTCGACTATTTGGCGAAGCCGTTCTCGCTTGCCCAGCTCCGCCAGACGCTGCAAAATGCCATCCACCAGTTCAGCCTGGGAAGGGCGCCGCAAGACCGCCTGCGCGAACGGCTTGGTCATAGAATCAAGCTGCTGCGCGTCGAACGGGACTGGTCCTTGAAAGAGCTTGCCGCCGCCACCAAGCTGAGCGTGTCTCAGATCAGCTCCATCGAGCGTGGCGCAAATCTGCCCAGCATCGAAAGCCTGCTTGCCATCAGCCGCGCTTTCGACCGCAAGCCGTCGGAGATTCTCGGCTCCATCGACTTCTAAACGCAAACGCTCCTCCGTGCCGCCGCGTGAGAAACTCAGAACGTCGATGTCAATTTCCCGTCTCACGATGCAATGCGCGTTCATTGCATTGTTTCTGTTGTGCCGCTCGAGTTCCGCCCGCACCCTCGTCGCCGAAAAACTGACGTATCGGATAGAGTGGCGGATGGTCAATGCCGCAACCGCGAATCTGCAATTTCAACGGGCCGCCGGTAACACGTGGCAGATCGACCTCGATATCGAGAGCACGGGCTTCGTGGACCGCCTCTATCGTATTCTCGACAAATACCGGGTTTCGGCCAACGACCGGATGTGCGCATCGAACGTGGATTTGGACGCGCAGGAAGGTAAGCGGCACATGCTGGCGCACCTTGCTTTCGACAATTCCCGCCACAAGCTCGACTACACCGAGCGGGACTTGCCGAAAAATACGGCCAAAGAGAAAACGCTGGACATTCCGGCATGCACTTATGAAGTCGCGGGCGCGCTGGCGGCGCTCACTCAGTTAGACCTGCAGCCTGGCAAATCAACGGCGCTGCCGGTCACCGACGGCAAGAAGCTGGTGAACGCCAAGATCGAATCGCAGGCGAAAGAGCGAGTCACCGTGGACGGCAAAGTGCATCAAACCGTTCGCTATGAGGTTTTTCTGTTCGACAATGTTCTGTACAAGCGCAAGGGACGCCTGTTTCTCTGGCTGACGGACGACCAGGACAAGACGCCGGTTCAGTTTCAGGTTCAGCTCGGTTTTCCGATTGGCACGATTTCTCTGGAGCTCGAAAAGCAGCAGAAATTCTAGCCTTGGGCGGCCGCGGCAACCCAAGCCCGCCGCCTTACGTCATCATAGGGAATGAGTATGCAGTGGCGCCTTACCTTGCTCGTGTTTTCTATCGCTCTGGCGGTTCAGGCTCAAATGCGGATGAGTGTCGATCAACTGGCCCAGTTCGTGCGTTCGGAGCTGGCGCTCAAGCAAAGCACCGACAAGCAGTTGGCAGCCTACGTCAAGAAGATCCAGTTGAACGAGAAGCTAACGGATAAGACTATTGAGGATTTGGAAGCGCAAGGCGCCGGCCCGAAGACCGTGGACGCTTTACACGCGCTGCGTGACGAAAGCGCTAAGCTAACTCCGCCCCCGCACGATAGCACTTACTCGCCTTCCACGGCCTCGGACAACGGCTTGGTTCAGCCGGCGACGCCCAGCGCTCGCCTGAACAATTACCAGCCGATTCCGCCTCCCGATTCAGTGCGCCAGGCGGAAATGCTGGATGCCATCAAGCAGTACGCCAGCACCTACACCAAGAGCCTGCCCGATTTTGTTTGCGTCCAGGTCACACGGCGATTTCTCGATCCTTCAAACACGGACAGCTACCGGTCCATCGGGACCATCTTGACCAAGCTTAGCTATGTGGAGGGCCATGAAGACTACAAGGTGTTTTCGGTGAACAACAAGTACGTCGATACCACCATGGACAAGATTGGCGGCTTGACCTCCGAGGGCGAATTCGGCAGCATGATGGTAGATATCTTCGATCCCAAGTTCGATCCGCAATACGCTTGGGATCATTGGGCGACATTGCGCGGTAAGCGGGTGGCCGTTTTCAGTTACATCGTTGGGCGGACGAACTACGAATTAATCAGCACCGACCAGCATGTGTACGTTCGCAGCAAGGGGCTGATCTACGCCGATCCCGATACCGGAGCCATCTTTCGGCTCAAGCTCGATTGCATCGAAATCCCGAAATCGTTTCCAGTCCTCAGCAGCAGCGTCCTGATGGATTACGCCGATGTGGACATCGATGGCCGCCCGTATATCTGCCCGCTGCGCGCCGAAGTTCTTATGAATGATGGCCGCAGTAAATGGAAGTTGGGTCTCGAGTTTCGCGCGTATCGGAAGTTCGGCACCGATTCCAACATCGTCTACGGGGCGATGAGCGAGCCCGAACCACTGCCCAGCAGTCAGTCGGAAGAACAACCGGCGAGTTCCTCCAAAGCTTCGTCGCCGTCCAAGTCGGTGCAGGCTTCGAAGCCCAAGGCTAGCTCGGGTTCCGATCCCTGGACGCTGCCGACCCCGCCGCCTCCGCCGCCGCAATAGCTTGCAGCGTGCGGTCGAGCACAGCTTCGGATGGCTCGCCTACATCCACGCGGACCACATGCGCTGTCGAACCGATGGGCCGCCAGCGGGCAAACATTCGGTCGCACACAAAGCCCATGAACACCGAGACCAAAGGCACGCGCGCCGCCGAAGCCACGTGCT
>OCTA010005547.1_pt1 | contig 10889 bp, 12 predicted proteins | sample 1538991 | NCBI WGS metagenome assembly OCTA01 (sample SAMEA3539302, study PRJEB22396) | soil metagenome | biome: tundra; feature: field; material: soil | place: USA | collected 2010-05 | depth 0.15 m | reverse complement strand
AATCAAGCAGGTTTGCAAAGTCATTGACAGGTTGTGATGAATAATTCATTTTAGATATCTTTTATGGTTATGTAATTAAGTTAAGGCAAAGGATAATTTAATTAATCAAAGGTATCGAATCGGTGTATTGTTTATTGTTAAGCAATTTTGAATGACTGCATATATTCACAATAATTCATCATATTAATGATAAAAAAAATTCATATTAAAATATAGAAGTTTAAATTTTGGAGAATTGTTTTTAATAATTATTGAGAATGCTAAAATTTTGTTTACTTATTTTTTATAAATACTATTCCGTCTTTAATATCAGCAGCCAACTCCTTAATAGTTTTTGTTACAAATAATTTTATTAGTTGCTGTTTTATAGGTTTGTACTTTTCATGCATTGGGCATGGTCGGATTTCTGAACAAAGTTTTAAACCAAGTACACATTTTTCGAGAACGTCATGCTCTCCCATAGCTTTCAGGATAGAACGCACTGGAAGTTTCTTTGCTTTTTCAGAAAGAAAAAAACCGCCGTTGGGGCCACGGGCAGAACTGACGATCTTATTGTCCTTGGTAAGTGCCTGCAAAATTTTTGCTGTAAAGGATTTCGGAGAATCAATAGCTTTTGAAATTTCATCAATACTTATTTTTTTTTCTTCAGTACTTTTTTGAGCTATATAAATGGTTGCCCTCAGGGCATATTGTGTTGCTTTCAAAAACATATTTATTTTTTAGAGAAGGAAACTACGCATTTTACCACAAATTCCTATTCATACTTTTAATTGTCATTCGTCCACTCGGCAAACGAATCTTTTGTTTCATACAATTTTAATCGGATCAACTGAATTGCTTCTGGAAGCTCTTTAACAAGGATGCGCGCCGTATATATCAGCAAATTCTCTGCGGTGGGTTCTGCTTCCCAGGCTACCAGGTTTTCCTGTGAGCCGAAATCCGGATTTTGATCCAGGAAAGCCCGCGATAAAACAAGTTTATGATCAAATGTATTGATAATTAAAGCAGTTACCAGTTGTTTTAATTCTTTAAAGTCTAAAATAAAACCAGGAGCCTGTATAAAGTTTTGACTCTCTTTTCCCCCCGTTACAGTTACTTGCAATTCGTAGGAATGGCCATGGATGTTTTTGCAATTACCCGGATAGCCAAAGATGGCATGAGCCATTTCGAAATGAAAAATCTTGGTTAATCTCAACATAATTCTTATTGAATACCAGCTTAATTTGGCGACAAACCAGGCTACATGGTTATTTAGTAACACTTCTATAAAGAACCATTCGGTTAATCGCACAACCAAACTGATCCTTCCAACCTGGTCTGAAACTTAGTATAAAAAAATAATAAAAGATAAAATTATCCTTAATTATTATATTTGCCCAATTATTCTACTAAAAAATCAAAATAAATGCCTATGAACTGCCTTCAATCAAAGGGCGGATGATTCATTAAATTGAATTTACCATGTATAAATGCAATAGTTTATTGAAAATAATACAGCATTTCCAACTTTGTATTAAAATACATTTCATCTGGCGGGTGCAGTTTCTGTTTGAATTATTGAAAACTCATATTAAGAAAAATATTTTCTCGTCATGAAAATAATCTTTAATGAAAGGCGACTTGTATAATTCCTGCCCTGTGCGTTCAGGTGCGGATCAAATGACCAATTATCTTGGCGCTCAGTCAGACGGGGCAGGAGTAAATGGGATAAACCTGGTCCATAAAGCCTCATCAGAAAGAAAAAGTATTGCCATTGAAGATTGCCTTTTACCTTCATCAAAGGCATCTTTAGCCAACCTGGCGAAAATTCCGGATGGACACATCCGACTAACTGAATATAGTGTCAGGAAGCAAAATCATGTTGATTTTGACAGAAATGAAGCAAAGGAATTATTCAATAAAATCAAGGCAGTCAATTTTTCTCTAAATACAACCCGGCAGGAAACTATGCTGTAGGCCCCTAATTGGAAATCGTATGCTTTATAATTATTAAAACATAGCTATTCTTATACAAACGATACTATGATACAACAAAGTTTATTTCAAAAATTGGCAGGTTTTACAAAACCCGCTGAGTTGAAAAAGGTAGGGTTATATCCCTACTTCAGGCCTATAGAGGAAAATCATGATACGGAAGTCGTTATTCAGGGAAGGAGGTTGTTGATGTTTGGTTCAAACAGTTATATGGGGCTTACCAACCACCCTAAAGTAAAAGAAGCAACAAAGAAAGCAATTGATAAATATGGGAGTAGTTGCTCCGGATCCAGGTTTTTAAACGGAACTTCCCAATTGCATATTGAACTTGAAGAAAGGCTGGCCGATTATTTAGGTAAAGAATCGGCTTTGATTTTTACTACAGGTTTTCAGACAAACCTTGGAACAGTAGCCGCTATAACGGGCAGAAACGGAGTAATCATATTAGATGAATCGGATCATGCATCAATCATAGAAGGGAGCCGATTGTCTTTTTCCAAAGTATTGAAATTTGCGCATAATGACATGGAGTATTTGGAAGATATTTTGCAATCTGTTCAGGCTGAAAAGATAAAGATGATAGTGATAGACGGTATATTCAGTATGGAAGGAGATATCTGTAACTTACCTGAAATTACAAAGCTCGCGAATAAGTATAAAGCACTTGTAATGGTTGATGATGCGCACGCGTTGGGTGTGATAGGTGAGATGGGAAAAGGTACGGCTGATCATTTTAATTTGACTGAGCAGGTTGATATTATAATGGGTACTTTCAGTAAATCACTTGCTTCAGTCGGAGGGTTTATTGCATCTACAGCTGAAATGGTAAATTATTTAAAACATCATTCAAGGCCTATGATCTTTAGTGCCAGTATTCCGCCCTCAGCAGTTGCCGCTGCTTTAGCGGCACTGGACATCATACAAAAAGAACCGGAGAGGCAGGATGCCCTTTGGGCCAACACAAATTATATGTCAAAATCATTGATCGAACTCGGTTTTGATATTAATACTTCTGAAACTCCTATTATCCCGATTTATATCCGGGACAACTACCTGACTTTTAAGTATACGCAACGGTTATTTGAAGAAGGAATATTTGTAAACCCGGTAGTATCCCCGGCAGTAAAGGGCGATTCATCCCTTCTGCGGTTATCAATAATGGCAACCCATACCAGGAGCCAGTTGGATGAGGCGCTCAGTAAAATAGAGAAAGTTGCCAGTGAACTTCATGTTTTTGAACTGAAACAAATATAAAATGTGAATGAGGCGATACCTTTTTAAATTCAATAAATCAATCTTCCTTTAAAAACAAACATCCGCATGAGCATTGTAATCAAAGAAGTGACCGATAAAAAGCAACTGAATTCTTTTATTGACTTCCCTTATCGGTTATACCAAAACAACCGGTTTTATGTTCCGCCGCTTCGTTTTGATGAAAAATCTACTTTAGGAAAAAAGAGCAACCCTGCTTTCGATTATTGCGAAGCACGATACTGGCTGGCCTATAAGGAAGATAAAGTTGTAGGCCGCATTGCAGGAATACTGAACAAAACATATATTGAAAAATGGAATAATGAATACATGCGTTTTGGGTGGATAGATTTTGAAGAAGATGAGCAAATCGCAAAGGCCTTGATTGGACAGGTTGAAAACTGGGCGAAAGAAAAAGGCATGAAAGCTGTTCACGGTCCGATGGGCTTTACCGATTTAGACCATGAGGGAATGTTGATTGAAGGGTTTGACCAGGTGGGAACTTTAGCTGCTATTTACAATCATTCCTATTACCCCTCATTCATCGAAAAATTTGGATATACCAAAGATGCAGATTGGGTAGAATATAAAATAAAAATCCCCGATGCCATCCCTGAAAAGATAGGAAAGCTGGCAAGCATTGTCGAAAGAAGGTGCAACCTGCGATTGGTTAAAGCACGCAAAGCAAAGGATATCCTGCCCTATGCAAAAGAAATTTTCGAATTAATTAATACTGCTTATGAAGGCCTTTACGGGGTTGTTCCTTTAACTGATAAACAAATTCATTATTACACCAAACAATATTTCTCTTTTATACGTGCTGATTTTGTTCCCCTGGTAGTTGACAAAAACGGAAGGCTTGTTGCTTTTGGAGTTACCATGCCGTCATTATCCATTGCATTGCAAAAAGCAAGGGGAAGTTTACTGCCTTTCGGCTTTTTTCATATCCTGAAGGCATTGAAAAAAAACAAGGGTGCAGATTTTTATTTGATTGCCATACGTAAAGATTTCCAGTGTAAAGGTGTAAATGCAATACTAATGCATGAGCTGGCCAAAACGTATATTAAAAACGGTATTAAATACGCGGAATCAAATCCCGAATTGGAACTGAATAAAAAGGTGCAGTCTATCTGGGAACATTATGATGCCGTGCCACATAAAAGGCGAAGGTGTTATATTAAGCAATTGTAACACAGGGAGTAAACAATTCAGAATGCAAAAAAATATTTTAGTTACGGGTGCCAGCGGTTTCATAGGGAGTTTTTTGGTGGAAGAAGCGGTAAGACAAAATTATCGAACCTTTGCGGGGATCAGAACTGCCAGTAGCAAAAAGTATTTGAGCGATCCGCATATTCATTTTTTTGAATTAGATTTTGGCAATAAAAAATTACTGGATGCCTCTCTTAACAATTTTGCCAATCAATATGGAAGATTTGATTATATTATTCATACTGCAGGATTAACAAAAGCCATAAATAAAGCAAATTACTCACTGGTAAATTATGAAAACACAAAAACATTTGTTCATGCATTAAAGGAAAATGACCTCGTTCCTGATAAGTTTGTTTACATAAGCAGCATTGCCTCTTTCGGCCCGGGTATCAATGGCCTTCCAATTTATTCAGACCAGGCCCAACAACCTTTGACTGAATATGGCAAGAGTAAATTAATGGCAGAAAAATTTTTATACGGCGACCCTGATTTCCCGTTTTTGATCATCAACCCTACTGTCGTATATGGTCCCCGGGATAAAGATTTTTTATTTTTATTGCGATCAATTGAGAAACATCTTGAAGTTTATTTGCGAAGTGCTAGGCAGCTACTCAGCTTTATTCATGTTCATGATTTGGTCCGGGCGATCTTTTTAGCCATGGAATCTCCTGCTTTGCATCAAAACTTATTGGTTTCAGACCTGAACAGGTACACGTCAAAATTATTCAATAATACACTTAAGAAGGCCCTGGGCAAAAAAACAATTTCATTGTTTCTTCCTGGATACGTGGCCGGGTTGTTTGCCATAATAGCAGAAATCGCAGGTCGTATAAGAGGAGAGGCAACTGTGTTAAGCAGGGAGCGCCTAAAGGACTTTAAAGCGATGAACTGGAGTGTTGACTGTGCTAATATTATTAAACTTGGTTTTGTGCCACAATTCAGCCTGGAAGAAGGCCTGAATCATACCATCAGGTGGTACAAAGAACAAGGGTGGATAAAAGGAAATGACCGCGTTCCTTTGGAACGCAAAACAAATGACATGAACCTGGATCATTTTATGTAACCCCGATAAAAATCATTCTGCATGATGAAGAATAAAAGACCGGCAGCATCATTGACCATAAAAACCGAAGTGGTTTGCCCCAACGATACCAATCCCATGGGAATTTTACAGGGTGGCCGGCTGGTTCAGTGGATGGATATTGCAGCCGCAGTATGTGCACAAACCCATGCCGAAAAAATTTGCGTTACTGCATCCATTAACCAGGTTGATTTTAATGCTCCGGCAAAAGTTGGCGATATCATTACCATCCGCGCATCACTAACGAGAGCCTTCCATACCTCTATGGAAATTTTTGTGCAATCTTTTGCAAAGAATGTATTGGCCGGGAAAAAATATTTGATCAGTGAAGCCTATTTTACTTTCGTTGCACTGGATAAAAACGGGAAAGCGGCACCCGTGAATACGGTCAAGCTGGTTACCCTTTCAGAGCAGGAACAATTTACTGCTGCATTAAAAAGGAGGGAAAGTATTGTTAAGAAAAAAAAGAAAACGCAGCAGCTACTATCATGAATGAAGGAAAAATTGAATTGTTATCGCCCGTTGGCTCTTTTGATTGTTTGCAGGCTGCTATAAAGGCCGGCGCAGACGCCGTATATTTTGGTGTAGAGCAATTAAATATGAGGACCCGTTCCGCCCAAATGTTTTCAATCAATGACATTAAGGAAATCAGCACCCTTTGTAAATCCGGCAGCATTAAAGCATATATCACACTCAATACTGTGATGTATGAATATGATATGCAATTGCTTCGCCACATTTTACAGGAAGTGAAAAAACATAGAATTGACGGAGTGATTGCCTCAGACTTTGCAGTGATCGAATATTGCCATCAATTAAATATCCCTCTTCATATTTCAACCCAGGCTAACGTAAGCAATTTAGAAGCAGTGCAATTTTATTCCCGCTTTGCCGATGTGGTTGTGCTGGCAAGAGAACTTACGCTGAAACAGGTGGCATTTATTTGCAAAGAAATAAAAAGAAGAAAAATTAAAGGGGTATCGGGCGACCGGCTGAAAATTGAAATCTTTGTACACGGGGCCTTGTGCATGGCAGTATCAGGTAAATGTTACCTTAGTCTTCATGCGCAAAACGCTTCCGCCAACCGCGGGGCATGTGTGCAGAACTGCCGCCGGCCCTACCTGGTGCGGGATATGGAGACAAATGAAGAATTGGCGGTTGAGAATGAATACATAATGTCCCCAAAGGATTTGTGCACGATCGGAATTCTTACCCAGCTCGTAAGTAGCGGTGTGGACGTGCTGAAAATTGAAGGAAGAAGCAAAGGAGCGGATTATGTCTATACAGTTACGCAATGTTACAGGGAAGCGCTGCAGGCTATTGGAAATAAAAGCTGTACAAATGAAAAAGTGGACAACTGGCTAAAAAGATTATCAACTGTTTACAACCGCGGGTTCTGGGAAGGATATTATTTGGGCCGGAAACTGGGTGAGTGGACGCCCCATCCTGGTTCGGCAGCCACGGAAAAAAAGATCTATATTGGGAAAGGCAGCAGGTATTATCCAAAAATAAGTGTGGCTGAATTTGTCGTTGAAGCCGGAAGTATTAAACCCGGTGATACATTAATGATAACAGGGCCCCGTTGCGGTATGGTAAAAGAAAAAGCAGCAACATTGATCGTGAACGGCAGCGCAGGTGGAGCAGCTGTAAAGGGAGACAGGGTCACTTTTCCCTTTGGCACAAAAGTTTCCTCAATGGATAAATTGTATAAAATTTCTGAAACAGTCAATGGCCGGGATCATTCATTATAGAGATAAATGTATTGGCTGCGGAATTTGCTATGAACTGCAGCCGGAACTATGGCGCATGTCAAAAAAAGATGGCAAGGCCACCTTGTTGAAATCAAAAGCAAGAAAAAAGGTATATATACTGAACCTGAATGCCTCCCTTACATTACAAACACGGGACATTGCCAAAGCCTGCCCTGTAAAAATTATTAAAATATTATGAACGAAACCATCATCCATTTTTTACAACAACAAACCTGTGCCACTATTTGCTGTGTAAATGAACAAGGGAAGCCATATTGTTTTAGTTGTTACTATGCATTCAACCGGGAAGAAGGATTGCTTTATTTTAAAACATCGGCCGAATCGCATCATTCAGTCTTAATGAATAAAAATCCAAGTATCGCCGGTACTGTTTTACCTGATAAACTAAATACTGTTCTGGCGAAAGGATTGCAGTTTGAAGCAATTGTGTTAGATGAACAAAATCCTTTGGTGAGACACGCGTTGGGGTCTTTCCTTGCAAAACATCCTATGGCATTAGCGATCCCCGGTGAAATCCGGACTATTCAAATCAATAGTATTAAGATGACTGACAACACTAAGATTTTTGGGGGGAAAATTACATGGAGCAGGTTGAAGCGTAATTAAAACCTTTCAAACTTTGCCTGAAAAAATCTTAAGTATTTTGGTTCATAAACCATCTTCATTCCTTTAATTTTATTTCGGCGTTCATATACTTGGGCTGCAGATTCTGCAATCACATCCATATGTGCCTGCGTGTAAACCCGGCGCGGAATGGTAAACCTGACAAGTTCCAGGTTAGGATAATAATTCTCACCATTGGCTTTTCTCCCCGCAGATACAATACCTCTTTCCATAGTTCTTACTCCTGAGTCGAGATATATTTCGGCTGCCAGTGTTTGTGCAGGAAAATTATCCTGCGGTATATGCGGTAAGAATTTTTTAGCATCAACAAAAATACCATGGCCACCAATTGGCTTTACAATAGGTACACCATAAGATATCATTTTTTCGCCGAGGTAGATCACCTGGCCAACCCTTGCCCTGATATGATCATCACTTACACTTTCCCCGATACCGATTGCCATAGCCTCCATATCTCTTCCAGCCAATCCTCCATAGGTATGTAAACCTTCATACACAACAACCATATTACGGGCTTCTTCATAAATATCCCAATCGTTAATGGTAAGAAAGCCCCCAATATTCACCAATGCGTCTTTTTTTGCACTCATGGTTGCGCCATCTGTATAAGAACAGATCTCTTTTACAATTTCCCTTACAGATTTTTTATCGAATCCTTTTTCTTTTTGCTGAATGAAATATGCATTTTCGGCCACCCGGGTCATATCATGAATGATCAGAATCTTATGTTTTTTTGTAAAGGCCCTAAGCTCTTTCAAATTCTTCATACTGATCGGCTGCCCCCCGGCCATGTTCACGCTGGTGGCGATGCTTACATAGGGGATCTTATTTGCTCCTTGTTTTTTGACCAGTTTGTCAAGTTTATCCAGGTCAACATTTCCTTTAAACGGGAATTCATTTTCAGGATCGTGTGCTTCATCAATAATGATGTCTTCAAATTTTCCGCCGGCCAGTTCCTGGTGCAGGCGTGTGGTTGTGAAATACATATTGCCCGGAATAATATCACCTTTTTTGATCAGGATCTTAGACAATATATTTTCCGCTCCACGTCCCTGGTGTGTTGGAATAAGGTATTTATACCCGTACACTTCTCTGGCCACTTCTTCCAGGTGATAAAAATTACGGCTGCCTGCATAGGCTTCGTCACCCATCATCATGCCTGCCCATTGCCTGTCACTCATTGCAGAGGTGCCACTATCTGTAAGCAGATCAATATATACTTCATCCGATCTTAAAAGAAAGGTATTATACCCGGCTTCTTTTAATGCTTTCTTTCGCTGGGCAGGCGTTGTCATTTTTAACAGCTCCACCATTTTTATTTTGTAGGGTTCAGCCCAACTTCTTTTTAGATTCTTCATCTTTTAATATATTAGTTAATGGGTTTTAGTTTTACTGTAAAATGCCTAAGCGCCGGAGCTTCTTCAATAATGGTTAATCCTTTTATTTCGGTACGCTTATTAAAAACTTCAATGATCACTTCTGAAACATAATCAATATGACTTTGTGTATACACTCTTCTTGGTATGGCCAGGCGAACCAGTTCCAGTTGTGCCGGAATTAATTTTCCATCGTCATCATATTTTCCAAACATAAGTGAGCCGATCTCAACAGCCCTGATTCCGCCGTGCAGGTATAAAGCACCAACCAATGCTTGCCCCGGGTATTGTTCAACAGGAATATGTGGAAGAAATTCATTGGCAACAAGGTAAACAGCGTGCCCTCCTGCAGGTTGCATAACCGGTACACCTGCATCAATTAATTTGTTGGTGAGGTATTCAATACTGCGAATGCGGTATTGCAGATAGTTTTCGTCCATTACTTCATTCAAACCAATGGCGATGGCTTCAAGGTCCCTGCCAGCCAGGCCTCCATAAGTTGGAAACCCTTCAGTCATGATCAGCATGTTACGACATTGCTGTGCAAGCGCTTCATTACCCATAGCTAAAAAACCACCTATATTGGCAAAAGCATCTTTTTTGGCGCTCATGGTACAGCCATCCGCATAAGAAAAAAGTTCCCTGGCAATTTCCGGAATCGTTTTATCTATATATTCTTTTTCACGCAATTTTATAAACCAGGCATTTTCAGCAAACCGGCAGGCATCAATGAATAATGGGATATTATATTCAACGCAAACTTTTTTAACATCTCTAATGTTTTGCATACTCACTGGTTGTCCACCACCAGAATTGTTTGTAACCGTGATCATGCACAACGGAATATTTTCTGCTCCCTTTTCTTTAATGAATGTTTTCAATGCTTTTACATCCATATTACCTTTAAAAGCAGCTGGAACAGTTGGATGTTTTCCTTCTTCACAAATCAGGTCAACACCTTCTGCTCCTGAAAATTCTATATTGGCACGTGTGGTATCAAACAGGGTATTGCTTATAATATATTTGCCGGGTCCACCAAGTATACTGAAAAGTATTTTTTCTGCCGCCCGCCCCTGGTGTGTAGGAATTACGATTGGCATACCTGTTATATCCTGGATGGTTTTTTCAAAACGAAAAAAACTGGGACTGCCAGCATAGGATTCATCCCCCTGCATAATGCCAGCCCACTGGTTGCTGCTCATGGCGCTGGTGCCACTGTCAGTCAATAAGTCAATCAAAACATCAGTTGAATGAATCAGGAAAGGATTGTAAAAAGCTTTTTCTAAAATGGTTTGTCTTTCTTCTTTGGTATTGAAGTAAATGGGTTCAACGGATTTGATCCTGAATGGTTCTATGATTGTGTGCATATAATAATTTGTGATGAAGGGGAATTGGAAAAAAGCGGGAGTACCGCAAAGCAGTAAAGAATACAATTACTTTGGACGCCTGATGATATTCTTCCAGAGTTGCATAAAGCAAAGATGCTTTTACTTGATGCAAAATGATATGATTTTCGTCATATTATTAAAATAATTAAAAATAAAAGTATTTAAATACTTTTATTGTCTTTCTTTGCATTATTAATCAAATTTAAAAGCG
>OCTA010005546.1_pt1 | contig 10889 bp, 12 predicted proteins | sample 1538991 | NCBI WGS metagenome assembly OCTA01 (sample SAMEA3539302, study PRJEB22396) | soil metagenome | biome: tundra; feature: field; material: soil | place: USA | collected 2010-05 | depth 0.15 m | reverse complement strand
TGGTCGGGGCGGAGGGATTCGAACCCCCGACCCTCTGCTCCCAAAGCAGATGCGCTACCAGACTGCGCTACGCCCCGACGACCCTTTTCGATTGTAGCGCGGATCGGTTTCGGCCCGGGGTAGCCCAAGCCGATCAGTGACGGACGATCCAGGCGATCAACCACACCACCAGCAACACAGGAATGGCGAAAACCACACCCATCGCCACGGCCATTAGGCCAAGAAAAGCCCAGTCGCGCCAGGTATGGCGGTGCGGTTCTCCCAAATGGCGCTGCAGCAGAAGGTAGTTGCGGCGATTGGCTTTCCAGGCAATGTCAAAGGCGTCTCCCAGTAGCGGAATTGAGCCTACCAGCACGCCAATGCCGAGGTTTACCGCCATGCGAGCCAGTGTGACGTAAGGAACCCCTCGAAACCACGCAGCCAGCGGGATGATCAGGGACAACAGTCCGGCCAGCACGTCGCCCAGGCCGGGGACGAGCCCAATGATGCCATCCAACCCAAAGCGAATCCCCGTGCCGGGGATGCGGAAGGCTTCGTCGAGCAGAATCTCAAGCCCATGAAGGGTACTGTCGCGAAAGATCCAGGCGCCCTTGGCCCACCGGTTGGAACGATCGGGCGCGAGGCGAGGATCGATTGCTTGAAGCGGCGTTTTGCGAGTCACTTGGCGCATAGGCGGTTTGGGTCGAGAGGGGCCAGCATACTTGGTTCGATGCTACAATCTGAGAGGTATGGCGGCTATAGTTCAGCGGCAGAACGCCTGACTGTGGCTCAGGATGTCGTGGGTTCGATCCCCACTAGCCGCCCCAATAAATAGCCATCATAAAATCAATAACTTGAATATTTGACTGGCAATTCTTCGGGCAATATCGGACAATCTGGCAATGGCTTTGGCCCTTTATCGACGCCACCGTAGGGGCTGCAAAGCAGGCCACGTCGAGGAAACCCGCTCGTCCGAATATGATGAACGCAAGAAGGGCTGGAAGCGCTGCGAATGCCCGATATTCGTCTCCGGATCGCTCCACAAAAGGTTCAGCCGGCAAACCACGGGGCAATGGGAATGGGACGTTGCTCGGGCCGTTGCTGAAAGGCTGGAGGCCGTGGGGACTTGGGGTAATGTGGGCCCTACGCTACACCCCGCAACCGAGACTGCCCCCAGCCGTACAACGATTGCCGACGCCACGGAAGCGTTTCTGGCCAAGTGTCAAAACCGCGCCATCCAGCTCACCACAATGGCGAAATACAAGACCTTTACCAACCAGCTCACGGGGTTTTGTGGTGACCGGGGATGCGGCTACATCGATCAACTAACGATCAGCGACATAGATCGGTTTTACGCTTCGTGGAAAGACGGAATCCGTGGGAAGACAAAGAAGCTCGAACGGCTCAAGGCGTTCGTCAAGTTCTGCATGAAACGCAAATGGCTCAAGGAGGACGTTGCTTCAGACATCGAGCCACCGGCCGGATCGTCCCTCATCAATCCCAAGGCGCCTTTTACGGATGAAGAGATCAACCGCATCTATGCTGCATGTGACAACATGGAGCAGGGAAGGCGCAACTGGACCGGCCGGGATGCGAAGGATTTCATCGACCTGAGTCTCTACACCGGCCTGCGCATCTCTGATGTCGCCACTTTTGATGTCTCGAAACGTCTGCATGGGAACGACGTATTCCTTCGGATGCACAAGACGAGGCAGCCGATTTCGACATGGATTCCAGACTGGCTTGTTGAACGACTTCGCGCAAGGGAAGCCGAAAACGGATCTCTCATATTCGCGTGCGGCGTCACCCAAAACGCCAAGCAGCTTTGCGACATCTGGCGAAACAAACGCCTGAAATATATCTTTACTCTTTCCGGGCCATGGGAAGAGCCTGCCCACCCGCACCGCTTCCGCCACACTTTCGTTCGCATACTCCTTGAAAACGGAGTACCGCTTCCGGATGTTGCCGAGCTTGTCGGGGATACTGAGGCCGTGGTGCGCAAGCACTATTCGCGTTTCGTGAAGACAAGGCAAACTCGTTTATCGAAAATCCTGCAAGATGCTTTCGCGGACAAGGCGAAGCCACGCCCTGTCGCTATTCGCTAGTCAGCCGTCTGTGAATCCTTTCGGCCACGCTCTCCGGCACCGAATACGTCACGTGCGACTTCTTGCGTCCGAGCCTTATCCGGAGAACCCCAGGTTCGTTCATGCACAACTTCCGAGCTGTTTCGCGACCGATCCTCCACATCGACGCGAGATCGCTCAGCCGGTAGTGCCGCTCGAAACTGGAGTCTGAATTCATAAGGTCTCAACACCTCAGCCCATCGCTCATCAAAACGCAAAATCCCAATCGTGCAAACGCGGTCCGCTTATGAACCTGCAGCACGGTCTTAACGGCCTCGGACCATGAGCGATTGCCTTGAAGCGTCTGCATGACGGCAACAGACCGCGATCAATTAGCCCGCACAACGGGGTTGATGGATCGAATACCTGAGCTATTTCCCTGGTTCGTTCTTTCGACCCATCGCTAGTTGAGGACCACAAATTAGGCCACCGTCGGCAGACCGTGACCAAAGCTCCGGTATAAATCAGTTTGAATAGGGTGCGAGCCAAGCGAAAGGGACAAATTTAGAATTTTTCGAAATTAATGACTTAAGTCTGTCCTACTGGCTTCGACGGCATTTGTAATCACGGACGGTGACGCGATGCCGTGGAAATAAGCTTCCATTCGCCCTCCAAATCGATCCAAATGGGCCATCGGTATTCCGGAACGCCTCTGACGAAGTTTTGCACACATCGCTATCTGCTGAACCGCGTCAGCCGCTCGATCTTATTGCGGTCGCTCAGGTTGCCTTCGGTGGCGCGCTCGCCGAGTGCAGCCAGAGCGCATTTCCATGCGGGGGATAAGCGGCCGTGGGTGGCTCTATCTTTTTCCTTTGCGCCCTGTGGAGCGACATAGGAGATAGGGACGCTAGTCCATGGCGGAGTGTCGATCCATAGAGGCGATTACAATTCAGGAATGCCCGCCGTCCTCTGCCTGTCCAACTCTTTTCGAATGCTTTCTGGTTCCTTCGGCTCTTGAAACAAAACCTCGAACATTCGAGCGATGATACGCCCCTCGTTTCTGAGTTTATGCCCTGGGCCTAACGCGCTCTCTGCCTCGACGACGCACAAGTGCACACGGCCAATGAACCAATGAGACGCTGCAGGAGACTTCTCTCCGATGAGTGCAATGGGTGTGTACCCCTCATGGTCTGCAAAGGCGAAACTCCGGAGCCACTCTTGTACAATTTTCTTCTCTGCCCGGGTTCGGAGGCTGGGATGGACTACCTCAGCACAAAGAAATTCACGCCTACGAGCATAGTTGACAGCAGCCCGGAGCATGATCGCGATGCGGTCAAAATCACCATGAGCATGAGAAGATCCTTCCTGAGCCAACCAGGGCTGAGCGTCATGCTGGCTAACTTGCACCTCAGGTGGTAAGTGCTGCAGAGTTTCAGGAAGCAGTCGTGGCGCCAGCTCAGAGGCTTTCCGCAGATGGTCACTTGCTTCTTCGAGATGCCCTCGAAGGTTGGAGAAGTCCTTCCTCACGGATCGCGTGTGCGGCGGAAGTTGGCGAGTAAGTTCTGCCGTACGCTCATGCCATATCTTCACTTTCGCAATCTCGAGCACCATCTTCAACAGAGAGGTACGGGTCTCTGGCTCAAGTACGCGCAACTCCGAGCACTGCTCCATTGATTCAAAGAAGCTCTTGAGGTCGGGGAGTCCTTCTACGTCCTTACTCTCCATATCACATTGCCTTCTACATCGTAGGGCTCAATTCAGGCCGCACTACGCAATTGAAAATCTGACGACCATTCTACAGTTAGCGGCAATCGATTCCGTAGGACAGAATTCAATCACACTTAGAAATCCATGGCTATTTTGTCCGGTGCTTTTCATTTGCATTTGTGGGAGAGTCAGGATCGTAATGCTACCTGGAAGGCGAGAGGGGCGTTGCTAGAAATCGGAAGGGCCGCAAATGGGAAAAACCACTGGGATCAGTTGGACGGATCGCACTTTCAACCCATGGTGGGGTTGCACAAAAGTGTCTGATGCCTGTGACAATTGCTATGCAGAGGCGGTTGCTAAGCGGTACGGCTTCGATTATCTGGGGTCCTGGCGCTCCGCGCAGGACCATGAGCGATGAAACTTGGAAACAACCGCTCAAATGGGACACGGAAGCAGCCCGCGAGGGGAAGCAGTACAGAGTGTTTTGTGGATCGATGTGCGACATCCTGGATGAGGAGGCTCCAGAAGGGCAACAGGGCCGGGTGTGGAAGCTGATTGATGCCACGCCCAATCTAATTTGGCAACTGCTAACCAAACGCCCGGCAAACTACAAGAAGTATCTGCCAGAAAAGTTGCAGCACAATAATGTGTGGCTGGGATCCTCGGCAGAAGATCAGAAGTGGTACGACAAGCGTTGGCCTCTCCTACACCGAGAGGCAGTTAAACGCGGGTTAGTCACCTTTGTGAGCTATGAGCCCGCCTGCGGTCCTCTGGTTCTCAGCGGCCACTCCACCGCACCCGACTGGATTATTTGTGGCGGGGAGTCTGGTGCGTCGACAAAAACACGGCGGGTGCTTCCCGCAGCATGGGCTGAGAACCTACTCGCGGAGATTCGAGAGAAGTTCCCCAGCACCGCATTTTGGATGAAACAGATGACCGCCCGTACCCCCGCCATGGGTGCACAAATAATCCCGGCACATTTGCTGATCCGGCAGTTTCCTGGTGAAAAATTTGTCCAGCTCTCGCCGGCCACGTCGCTCGTTCTAAAAGTAGAGCCGGATAAAGTAGAGCCGGATACAGAACCCGTCGAGAAGCAACCCTTTGAGGCGCAGGCTGAGCCGGTCAAGCCAGAGACAAGACCCTTTGACCAGCCGGAAATCGGGCAGTCGGTTCCGGAACCGCAAGGGTGGCCGGGGCTCTCGCCGGCTGCTCTATACGGTCTACCAGGCGATGTAGTGCGAACAATCGAGCCACACTCGGAAGCTGATCCCACCGCAATTTTGATACAGACACTCGCGGCGATTGGGAATCTCTTGGGGCCAGGTCCGCATTGCGGTGTCGAGTCCACGCGCCATGCGCTCAACATTTACACCCTGTTTATCGGCGAATCGAGCAGGGCACGCAAAGGAACATCCTGGGATCATATTATGCGATTGTGCTTGCGTGTAGACGGGCCATGGGCGCAAAACCGGGTAACCAGCGGACTCTCCAGTGCGGAGGGCCTCATCTCGGAGCTACAAGATACAGATCCACCGATTGACCGCCGTTTATTGGTCGTGCAATCTGAATTTGCAAGCGTGCTCAAGATCATGAGACGAGCCGGGAATACTCTTTCTCCGCTTTTGCGAGCAGCATGGGACAACGGCAACTTGCGTACGCTCGTGAAGAGCAACCCGCTGAAAGCGACCAGCGCACACATCTCCATCATTGGTCACATCACCAGCCCGGAGCTGTTGCGAAACCTATCAGACGAATTAACCAATGGCTTTGCGAATCGCTTGTTGTGGTGTTGCATCAAGCGTAGCAAGTTTCTGCCTGAGGGCGGCAGCGTTCCAGAGGCGGAGATTGCATCTCTATCGCGCCGTTTACGCGGAGTACTGGAGTGGCGTGGAGCGCTGGCAATTTTGAACTGCGGCGAGATAATGCAACGCGCGATCTGTGGGCGGCTGTATATCCAAGCCTCAGCGCGGGCGAACCCGGATCGCTGGGTGCGGCCACTAGCAGGGCGGAAGCTCAGGTGCTCCGACTGTCCGCCATCTATGCTGCCCTCGATTGCAGCGCAGTTGTACGCTTGGAGCATTTACAGGCAGCGCTGGCGGTGTGGAATTACTGCCTCGCATCCGTACGCTTCACCATCGGGGAAGGTGCTGCCATTAGTGGTGATCCAATAGCTGACCGCATCCTCGAAGCGCTAAAGGGCGCTGGCGCGGAAGGGCTGACCCGGACACAGATACCCGATCTGCTAAGGCGGCACGCATCCGCTGACCGCATCACACGGGCACTCATTCAGCTTGCTGCACGTGGCTTAGCCATTCGGGGGACGGTGCTCACAGGAGGGCGCCCCGTCGAATTATGGCGTGCGACCGAAGCGACAAAAGCGATATAAGCCCCATCCCTTACCCTTTGGTCGCTTTTGTCGCCTTTGTCTCCTGATCGATCCTCGTCTATCTCCTTTTGGTCCGACATCGCTCCGTGCTCATCCGTCTGTTGGTCTCCTGTCTGATCCCGTTTCACGACGCGCTCCCCTTCTCCAAAGAGAGTAGACCGATCGCAGCATGCGATCAGTAACTGCTTTTGTCAGAATTTTGAGATCTTGACACCCAATAGCGTTCCATAACGCTTCCTCTCCGGGGACAGCTGAATCCGCCAGCAATGCCGTTCCCAATTGAAAGACAAAGTGTGTTCCCATATCTTTAGTGGGCTTGAGACCGCCTGTTACCTTCGATCTGTCGACCGCTATGTGAGTTGAAAGTACGCGTACTCTCCCAGGTCGGGTTGACACGCCGCTGAGGAGTACTGCTAGGAGCTACATGCCAAAAAGGACGAACGTTAAGTAACGAGTAAGTAACATTAGCTACATAGGTAAGTTAGCTAACTAGAGTATCTTCCGGCAGGCCTGGAAAATTCTCAATCGCAACTATCACTGCGTACTTATTTTGTCCGATGACATCGATTCATGTATATGAGATATTCGGGGTCGTACGCAAGAGGAGAATGAATACTATGGGAAGACCCCCAATACAGGAAATCCGAGCGGCATCAATTGGTTCATCGTCGGGCGCGACAGCGGCCACGGCGCACGAGGATGGCGTTTTTAACTTCCCGTCAAGCATCACTAATTTATAGGGCGGCATAGACCGCGATCTCTCGCCCGTCCGTAGAGCGGGTAAGCCTCACAGCTAGTCACAGCAAAGAAGAGCCAGCTATGGCTGCGCGAAGCTGCGCCCTTTTGTGGATTTGACTGAGGGGCTCAATATAACCAACGAAGGCCGGTATCGCAACCGGCCACAACCGCCAGCCTTGAACCTGGCAAACGCGGAATGAGATTGCAATGAAGACCAAAGTAGAATACGCAGGCGTCGTCGTCATCGAGGTTGATGGGTGCAAGTATATGTGCGGGACAACGAGGGATGGCCGGTTTGCCCACAACTACACTCTGGATGGCAAGACGCGCGAGGTCGCGTGCGCCCACACGACGGCGGAAGCATGCCACGCACACGAAAAGGTTCTGGGCACCTACGCCGACAATCAGATGTCCAAAGAAGTCCAGAAGATTCTCGACTGGGCCATGAAAAATGGCTACGGTTCTCCGAACTTGGGAAAGAGCCCTGGTTAACCCGCGCGCACTTCTCAACAAGCCAAGCATGCGGCAGCGTTACCGCGTTGACGTCATCACAGTGCTGGGAGCTTTAACTAACCGCGGCCGTGTAACTCCGGCCTTGATTCACAAGAGAAAGGCATCATCATGAAGAAGCCAGAACTATGAATGACAACATGATCACGCTCTTATGTGTCATGGCGCTCGAGAGTGAATCTGGCTGCGACTCATGCAAGGGTGGTCCAGACAAGAACGTTCTCTTGATCGTGTGCCCGGCAAGCGAAACAGAGCAGGGCAATCTTGAGGTCACGGCCCGCATGCGAGACCTGGCTTGTATGGGATCTATTCCCGCGGCAATCGCCCGATACTTATAGGAGGTGGGCTTTGAGTACGGATTGCACAGCATTTGTATGGTGTCTCGACCTGTGTTGCGTCCTGCAACACAAGTTGAAAGCAAGGTGGGTGAAAAGGAGCCCGATGCATCGGCAGGACCGGGAGCAAGGGGACTAACACTTGGTAAAGATCGTGACGCAGGAAATTACCGCAACTATGCCAAGATGGAATCCAGCAAGCTGGATGTATTCATCAGGGACCGGGTGCCCGAGGTCTTGCGGCTGCATAAGCTGTTCCACAGTCGGGTATACGAGTTAGTCTCGGCACTACTGGAAATGAAATCCCGTTTCGAGAATCAGGGAGCCCGCAATGACCTGCACGAACTCAAGGTCACCGGCTGGCACGACTACCTGGAGTCAATCGGTGTGAACCCGTCCACGTTCCGCACGTGGAAGCACCGCACCGAAACTAAGCAGTTGGTCGCAATAGTTGACCCGCCCGCGCCTGCGACTAACCTGAAGGGCTCAGTGGGCACACTACGTAAGACCGGGCCAAACCCGGTACAGGCAACCGCTGCACAGGCCGCTGCCAAGAGTCTCGCAGATGCTAAGAGGCAGTTAGGAGCCGCAGCCGCAGCCGGTAACGCTCAAGCCGCTGCGATTATCGCGGAGTATGAGAAAGCTGTCACTACCGCTGACTCCAGTACCTTGACGAATGAAGACAACAGCACGTCAGACAGCGGCGTGGTGATCAATCCAACCGAATCTGAATCCGCTGGTGTGCGGCTTGCTGAGGAAGTCTTCCTGTTTGCTGCACCTCCTGTAGCCGAGCATGAAAAGGTCGCGGCATCGCCTGACAAGCTTGGTCCGTCAGTGAGCACGTTGAACGCGGAGCCTGATTGGAAGCAGGTCCTTGTTGAGTTGCTCCAGGTCCTTGAACAGTCTGGTGACCGGCTCCCCCTTGTCGTTCTGAAGGAAAAGCGCAAGATCGATTCCCTTCTGGCCGGCAAAGGGCTATGGCCGGTCAGAAGGCGCCGCTTACTCCACACCGACCAAGCGCTACAACAATGTGATGAAGCTTGATGTGGAGGGCAATCGCCGCTGGTCCGTAATAACTGAGGGTGAAAAGAATGCGTGGGGAATTTTTGAGACCGAATCCGAAGCGGATGAAGCGATTGCAAATCTGAACTCACCCATCGTCTCGCTGTCAGATCTTGGGGACGGCTCCAAGAAACTGCCAGTAAGCGTGACTCTCGATTGTGCTGGGAGTAGCAGCATGGACGGAGGTACGGTCTGATACGCCAATGAATAACTGCGTTCAGCGCTGCCAGGATCACCTCGTCAACATATATATGGTTGGGGCCTCATGTCAGAAGTGCTCCACCGCGGCGGTCCTTGAGATCTTACCTTCGATCGTAGCCCTGTCCCGTTCCCCATATGCGGCCCCCCTGTTCTACAGAGTTGGTTTAGCATCCATCCCTTGTTGCGCGTCGGATCCACGCGCGCCGGTCCTGGGTTGATGGAAGCCGAAAGTGAGGGCTCGCGGCAATCCAAGAAAAGTGGACTGGTCACTTTAGTGATCAGTCGCCGGGCTCGCGAGGCTTTCAGCGGCTCAAGCCATAGTACTGTAATTGAAGTGCAGGAGATTCGGAGCGATTACACGAACGAAGCGAGATCGAGATTGAGTTGTCAAGTTAGTAAGTGAGTAGATATGCGATTGGTTGACTGGAGTCGCATGGTCAGTTGATGAATAACTAATTCAACCAAGTTAAGGGAATGATTATGGCATTCGAAGGTCAAAGCAAGCTTGCGCTGCCAGAGGGCAACTTGAAGGCAGTTGACATTACAAATGATGTGATTGAAGTATTGCAAAACTCCCTGAGTGAAGCGCGTTCAGTGATCGAGGCAGGCGGAACCTGGTCACCGCTTGTACACATTCTGCATCATGGGGACATGGTTTCAATCCGCATTCGGGGGATGAGCGCAGATCCGCGCGAAAAGGACCGGACCACGAGCCTGATCAGCTCCAAAATGAAAGAGCTCAACGCTATCCTGGCAATCATGATCACTGATACCTGGGTTGGTCATGCAACTTCCGGAAACCCCTTGCCGCGCTCCCTGGAAAACCCATTTCCTGGCCGGGCTGAGGCGCTGATGGTGGCGATTTGGGGACCCGATGGGGTCGCAACGTGCGGCCTGCAAATGTACCGGCGTTGCGCCGATGGGAAGATTGAGTTCGAAGAACTGAAATGGGGGGAGCCGTCAACCGAGTTCCGATTTGCCCGCGGCAACATGGGGGAAAGGAACAATGAGTTGGGCATGCCTGCGGATTCAAATAAGGCGCGCATCCATTGAGTGGCGTTTGCGGCAAATGCCTGGGACGATCCAGCACAATGCCCGCTACAAATATTAAGCGGCTTACGTTTTTCCTACAATAAAACCGCCAGCTTTTGAGTATTCCAAATAAGGCTCAGCCGCGACCTTAGTTGAGGGGTGACGGAAGTGACTCTCATTCTCCTTTGAGTGAGTCAACTGCGGCTGACCCAGTTACATGCCGAGTCGATCGAAGCAAATGCAACCAACAGAAAGGGAATAAATATGTCGTTTGAGGGTCAGAATGAATGAGCGGTCCGTGAGTGCGGCAGTCCGTGCTCAAGCGGAGCAAACTTGTGCGACGAGCACTTAGTACCAGGCATGGTAGTTAGGCACGGAAACGGTACCTGCGTGGTCACGATCTGGTTCGCAGAACGCGCAAATCAGGCGGGAGTGATCGTGATGAATGACTATGCGCTAGGAGACCTTTTTGGAGGTTCTGCTGGTTTCAAGGCCAAGCTAGAACAGCAAGGTTTCTCCAAAGTCAGGAATCTCCGCACGCCTGCAGAAGTTGAGGCGGCTTTTGCCGGGAGCACTCCTGGCAATTGGTCGGGACCTTGGCTCACTGAATACCCATGGGAGTCGAATCAGAAGTAAGCATCAATCGGAGGAAATGAATCCTGATCACGATCCCAGGAAATGAGTAATAGAGGTAAGAAGGAACAAGGAGACAGTATATGGACAAGCCTGAAAAGAAATTGCTGGATATGTTAGAAGCGATGTTCGCTTCGTCGTTTCCGGAGGGTACCGTAACAGTGGTGCCGCTCTCGGTATCCGGTGACAAAGAGTTATTGGGTAACCAGATGGAGAAGTTCGATTCCCTGCCGCATGGCACCG
>OCTA010005544.1_pt1 | contig 10892 bp, 8 predicted proteins | sample 1538991 | NCBI WGS metagenome assembly OCTA01 (sample SAMEA3539302, study PRJEB22396) | soil metagenome | biome: tundra; feature: field; material: soil | place: USA | collected 2010-05 | depth 0.15 m | reverse complement strand
ACCACTTTTTTCTGTTCCGATGGCAAGCTACCATGGGCGGGACGGCATAGTAGCGATTTGCGCCACCACCCGCCGGGCCGTGGCTTGCTTAACTCTTCGGGACGGATACAGTGATGTTCCGGAATTTCAACCCACCGGTGTGGTCACCCTGAATGTAGAATGGGCCCGGTTCGCCTTCATTAGCATCCAATGCGCCGCCCGTGATTCCGTCGATTTCCTTGTGATCGATAATTGTAACTCCGTTGCGGACCACGGTTACGATGCGGCCTACCAACGTAACATCGAATGTCTCCCACTGCCCCGGCGTTCGCGGCAATTCGGGGTTGGGTGCGATGCGCCCGTAGACCGACCCGATCCGGCGTTCTACCGGATTCTCTTTGAGAGGTTCGTATTCAATCTGGACTTCATACCGTCCACGCAGGTAGAATCCGCTGTTGCCGCCCTCGGGACAGTTCACTTCGTAGTGCACCTTGAAATCTTCAAACTTCCGCGTCGATTTCAAGTTGGCGCCTCGAGACTGGTTGACCAGCAATCCGTCTTGCACCGTCCAATGACTGTTGGCCGGATTTCCTAGGGGCTCCCAGCCTTCCAGATCTTTTCCATTGAACAGCGGCTCCGGCGTTGTCCACGCTTTCGGAGCGCTGCGCTTTAGAGGTGGAGATGATAAACCGGTCAACGCAACCGTGTTACTGCCGCGCTTCTGAACTCCCGTCAACTTCCCGCCGCTGGCCTCGAGATCCCATGTCATTTCCGACAGTCCGAGAATCAGATGCGATCCTTCCGTTTTTACGTCCTTCACTTCGTAAACGTTGCCTCCGGTTGGCTGGAACCAAACGTCCAGCTTGCCGTCCTTCTCGGTTATACCCAGCCACGTGGCACGCGTAGTGGTCCCGGTGGTGATGTTGAAATCCCAACGGCCGACGAACGGATTTTGCGTCTGAGCGCGAGCCGGCGCCAGAAACGCGGAAACAGCTATAAGACCGCCAATTAACATTCGCATGTTGGTAGTCTATTACATTAGAGCCCATGGAAATCGAGGAACTGACAGCCACGCCCGGCAAGCCCGTTCTCACCGGGCGCCGCAGAGACTTTCTCATCGGTGGCATCCTAGCGTTGGGCGGAGCCGCTGCCGGCGCGCTGGCATATCGGGAACTCGTTCCCCCCGAGAAAAGGCGAGCCCGGGAGTTTGTGCATCACGGGAACTCGATTATTGAAAAACACTATCAGCAGTCGACTGCAACCGTAGCCGCGCTGAAGGCCAAATACGAGACCGCCGTGTTCGGCAAGGCCCGTGTTTGGGACCTGATCGAGAAACTCGCTCTGTGCATCGACGAAACCGATTCCAGCTTGTATTGCACCAGCCAGCTCATCCACGTCCAGCAGGTGCTCGAAGGCATCGAATGCGACGCATTCAGGATCACGACCTGCTCATCGCCGCACTAATCCACGATGTTGGAAAAATCCTGCTGCTTACCGACGAATTGCCCGAGAACATCGTTGGCGCAACCGCGCGGATCAGTGAAGCTCCCCACGGCGCCGGCCTCGATCAAGTGGTGTTCCAATTCGGTCACGGCGAAATGGTCTACTCCCGTTTCAAGGATCATGTGCCGGAGCATCTGGCGTGGCTCCTCCGCTATCACGGAACAGACATGGCCGATCTGGAACCGTTCCTGAGCGAGAAGGATCGCCAATACCGCGATCGCTATCTGATCCCGTTCCACAAATACGACGTCAACACCAAATCCTACAACCATCTGCCGAAGGTCCAGCTCGCGAAGTACCGCGACCTGATCGAAAACACGTTTCCCCAGCCGATCCTGTTTTAACTTTTTGAGTTCAACCGGGGCTGAGCCCGCGCTGCGATCCGATCGCCCACCAGCGTCCAGTTCTGAGCGATCTTCCGATTTCGACCATGGTCTGGTGATTGAGCGGGAACTCCAGAAATACGTGGAGCATGCTCATTATGTACAAAATTCCAAAGCCGAGACGGTAGTCAAACAAGTACGCCAGTCCGCCGGCAAGCCAAACTCCGGCGATCACCACCGCACGGGTTCTCGTAATCTCATGCCATTTGATGATGGAGGTCTTTGAGAACCAGTTCAGATAGTGGTAAAGATACGCGAAGGCAATCAGGCGCATCACGCCGGCGCCGGCGGCTTCATACACCCCCTGTGGGCGCCCCGACAGCCGCAGGAGTTCCTTGTTCAGATATTCGAAACTCGTATAAAGTTGCCGCACACGATCGCTAGGAGCTACAAAAGGCGCCGCCACGGTTACAGTTGCGATCGCGCAGCACACGAAAACCCCGAGAGACAGCGCTCCCACCCAACTTTTGCTCTTTAGCGCGCCCAGCAGGATGAAAGCGCCCGTGAAGAAAAACACGTGTACGATGGTCACCAGAAGATTGGCAGCCACGGCGTAATTCTGAAAGCCGCTGAAATAGAAAAGCCCCAACGATAGGATCAGGAACAGACCCACGGCGTTCAGCCAGTCACGCACAAAAATTGCGGCCGCGCCAGCCGCGAATACCAAATAAATGAGAGCCACCTGGAACGGGACTGGGACAGTGCGCTGCATCGGGTCGTTCGCGGCATAGGCGAAGCCGATTGTAAGAACGGCCAATAACACCAACCCGAGCCACCATCGGCGCGCCACATTCCGGCGAGTGAAATAGTTGCGGTCGTGCAGCCACGAGATCTCGGTGAGGTAGTGCAAAGGACCAAGAATGGCCCAGGCGCACAGAAAAACCTGGAAGGGCGCGGCGATCGCCGCTCCACATGCGGCCACCATCAGCCCGATATTCAGCCAATTTACATCATCCTTGCCGGGCTTAACGGCCGCGGGCGCGGGAACAACTTTTTGTTTCATCCCTCAGCGAAAGTTATACCACAACCTTAGGGAATCGCCACCACTCGCGCGGACTCCGTGACGCTAGAGCTGTCGGCCCGAGTGATCTCGAAACGCACTCCCACGTCATTCGTAAGCGGTGCGTAGGAAACGGATCCGTCCTGAAGATCGCGCCAGTCCAGAGGAATTAATTTTGTCATTTCCCCTTCGGTGATTTTCACCAGCCCTTTAACGGGCTTCAAGACCGCGAGCGAATTGTGATCCCAACGAATCTCCACTTGTTGCTTTCGTGTGGTGACTCTCAGTCCCAAGGGGGACTGGTGGGACGTGGTTTGTACAGGAGCCGGCGCCGCAGACGCAGGGTGCTTCGAGCCCAGAGCCACCAGGATTGCACTGGTTGCGATGCTGAATAACGCAGTCGTGATTAACAGCCGCAGCCACGATGCCTCCTGGCGGCGTTTGGAAACAGGTTTGGGTGCGTGGTGGGATTGTAAAGCAACCATCCACCCTAATCATCAACTGCGCGGGTAAGCCTAGAAATGCTTCGCCAGTACCGGTACGTCCTAAATCCGTCAATTACGCCGCAGCCGATTTCCGAAATGGCGTTTCCGGAAGCTTTGGCGCGGGAGCTTCGAATTCCGTTGGACAACCGTTGGCGCAGACCAGCCAGGCGACTCCACTCCGATCCTCAGGCTCCATATGTGCCAGACAAACCGGACATTCGGATTCAGTGCCTTCCGGCAGGTTCCCCACGGCTGAAGCGTATCACCATCGAGCGCCGGTGACAAGCCTCGCGGGGGTGTGCGACATAAATGTGGAACCTTTCGAGGGTGTAGCCGAGCCGCGACCGGCAGGGAGCGATACCACGAGTGCCGCTAGTTCTGCGTTCGGATAGCGCTTCCTGCCGGTCGCGGCTCGGTTTTTCGTACGTTCCTACGTGCTTTCCATTTTTATGTCGCGCACCCGCCCCGCGGCGTTCCTTACTTATCGCCGTTATTCAATGCGGCTGGCTGCAGTCCGCCGGCCGCCAGCGCGTTATTGGACCAGATGGCTGAGAATCCACTCATCGTAGAGTCGCCCCACATCACCGAATCACCCCACATCACCGAATCGCCCCACATGACGGAGTCGCCCCACATCACCGAATCGCCCCACATGACGGAATCACCCCACATCACAGACTGGGCCGATACGAGAGAAACCGTCTTGGTGCTGGAATTGTAAACAGCAACCGGGGACAGAGCCTTGAAATTTGCGATGTCGGTGTTCCACATGGCGGCCTGAACATCCAGATAACCGGCGCCTATAGCGAAAATGTCTTCCTGGGTGCTGTAGGTTGTGGAACTGAGCACATCGGCCGCAGTAGTAAATCGCGGCAGCCCCTTGCTGGCGGTCTTCAACAACCGCGCCTTTACCTGATCGGGCGTGAGCGCAGGATTTTGCTGCAACATCAACGCCACCGTGCCGCTCACCACCGGAACGGCCATGCTGGTTCCACTCAGCTTGAAGTAGTCAGCCGAGGCGCCCATCACGGGACCGAGCGAAGAGCCGGCCTGATAGTAGGAATTGGAAATCAGGGTGTCCGGATACTGGGTTGCCAGCGTGCATTCGCGAGATGCCAGTAAGGATACGATGCCGTTACCGGGGGCCACCAGATCCGGCTTAACGATGTGGTCCACGGCCGTGGGGCCCTTCGAACTGTAGCTCGAAATCTTGTCGTCGCCGCGCCAGGGAGTATAGTTCGCGTTCATCGCTCCGACGGTGATGACGAACGGATCATTTCCGGGCGAGTTGATAGTTGCGTAGCCACTGCGGCCCAAATTTCCCGCCGCTACGACCACCGTGATGCCTGCTTTCCAAGCTGCTTCCGCCGCTTGGCACAGCGGATCCAGCATGAAGCTTTCGTAGATGGGATGGCCGAGCGAAAGATTGATGACGCGGATGTTGTAAGTTCCTTTTAACGCGATCGCTTCGTCGATGGCCGCGATCACTTCCGATTCCCGGCCGTTGCCCTGCGCATCCAGCACGCGCAGGTTAATGATATTCGCATTGGGCGCCAGACCTTTTAGAGTGCGCGTGAAACTAGGGCCGGTTGAGGCAGCTCCATTGGCGGCAACGATGCCGGCCACATGCGTGCCGTGACCGTAGTCGTCCGAGGAATCCAAACCAGGAACGAAGCTCTCGCTGAATACAACGCGCGAGCGCGAATGATCGGCGGTCCACAGGTCAAGCTTGCTGGTGACGCCGCTGTCGATCACCGCGACTCCGATGCCGGCCCCGTCAAAACCGGATGACCAGAATTGATTCGCGTTGACGGTTTGCGTGGTGATGTCGAGCGAACCGGTGGTGGTCCGGTCAGGAGAAACGTAAGTCACCAGCGGATTCGAAGCAATGCGGCCGATCATCGAAACTGGCACAGTCATGTGAACAGCGGGAATCGCGCGATATTGCCGCTTGAGTGCACCGCCCGCTAGCACTTGGCTCAGCGCTTCGGCGTTGGGTTTGGTTTTGAATTGGACGATGATATCCACGGTGCCCGATGGAGTGGAAGAGGGCATATCGCTCGAAATCCGCGCTCCTCCGAATGCCGCCAGACTTGTCAATCCCGCCAGAACAACTCGCACTGCCCCCTTCACGCCTGCGCTCTTCATAACGCCCAAAGAGGCACTTATTGTTCCAAACAATTCGCCTTTAGAATGTTGGAGATCCCGCGCGCTGAGACATCCTGTCCCGACAACTTGTCAGAGGAATAGACAGTTCGTCCCTATGACTACCGTTACCCAGGTACTATGTCTTTGGTTTTTGGATTCAAACAAAAAACAAGCGGAACGTTCGATCGACGGAGATGTTAAGATAGTCGCGCGGTAGCGCATTCCGACGATGATCGGTGAAACACTTCGGCATTACCGAATTGAGGCGAAGCTGGGCGCAGGAGGGATGGGCGTGGTTTATCGCGCCTTGGATTCTCACCTGGACCGACAGGTAGCCATCAAAGTTTTGCCTGCATCGGCTTTGGGCAACGCGGATCGAAGGGCGCGGTTCGCGCAGGAAGCGAAGTCGGCTTCCGCTCTCAGCCATCGCAATATCATTACAATTTACGACGTCGACACCGGCCAGGTGGACGGACAACCAGTGGACTTCATCGCCATGGAGTACGTCGCCGGCAAAACGCTCGACAAGCTGATCGGCCGGAAAGGACTGCGTCTGAATGAAGCACTTCGCTACGCGGTGCAGATCGCCGATGGACTGGCGGCGGCGCACGGCGCGGGCATTATTCATCGCGATCTGAAGCCGGCCAACGTCATTGTCAACGAACAAGGCGAAGTGAAGATATTGGATTTCGGGCTTGCTAAGTTGAGTGAGCCGGAAGAGCCGGATGCACATGCAGTCACTCAAAGCGTTCACCTGGACGCACTGCTCCAAACCGAAGCCGGCACCATCATCGGAACGGTGGCGTATATGTCGCCGGAGCAGGCTGATGGGCACAAGGTGGACGAGCGGTCGGACATGTTTTCTTTCGGCGCGGTGCTGTATGAGATGATCACTGGTCGGCGAGCTTTCTCGGGGGATTCCAAGCTCTCGACGCTCGCGTCGGTGCTGCACAAAGAGCCTGCACCGCTGGGCCAGTCCGAAGATGAGGTACCGGTGGAGGTGGAACGGATCATCAATCGGTGTCTCCGCAAGGATCCGCAGCGGCGGTGGCAGAGCATGGCGGACCTCAAGGTTGCGCTCGAGGATGCTCTGGAGGAATTGGACTCCAGCAAGTCGGAGGTGAGGAGAGCCGCCGTTCGAACGGGGCCGCGGCCGCGAGGCTTGCCGCTGATGTTCTGGATGGCGTTGTTGGTGGCGGCGTTGGCGGCCGGCGCCTACCTTGGATCGCAGCTTCTGAAAGGCCCGCAGCCAAAGTTCGAACGATTGACGTACCGCCGGGGCGATGTTTCGGGCGCGCGTTTTTCTCCGGACGGACAAACGGTGTTGTTCAGCGCGCAGTGGGCGACTGAGCCCAGCGCCATTTTTTCCATGCGTCCGGGAAGCCGGGAGTCCCGGCCTCTGGATTTTCCCGAAGCGAGAATCCTGGCCATCAGCTCTGCCGGCGAAATGGCGATCCTGCTGGGCAGCGCGGCCAGTCTGGCCCCTGGAACTCTGGCGCGCGTGCCGATTTCCGGTGGCGGGCCGCGAGAGATTCTGGAAAACGTGAACGACGCGGACTGGTCTCCTGACGGAACCAGCCTGGCCGTCTCGCACACGGTGGGCCGAAGCTATCGAATCGAATATCCAATTGGAACCGTACTGGGTGAGACGACGGGCCTGCCGCCGATGCCGGTCCGTGTATCGCCGAAGGGAGATCAGATCGCATTTTTCGAGCATGATAACGCAGTGGGAGACTTTGCGGTGACGATCCTGGACACGCACGGCAAGAAACGGGTGCTTTCGCGCGGGTGGCATGCTGGATCCGGGTTGGCGTGGTCGACGAAGGGCGATGAAATTTGGTTTGGGGGCATCAAGACGGGTGGCGAGCCAACGCTGCGCGCGGTGAACATGAATGGGACCGAACGAACAGTTTTGGAGGCCCCCGCGTCGCTGGTGCTGAAAGACATCACCCACGACGGACGCGTGCTGGTGACGGCTGAAGATTCGCGAATTGGAATTTCCGGTCTCGCCCCCGGTGCGAAACAGGAGCGCGATCTCTCGTGGCTGGATGCATCCCGGATCTCCGATATCTCCTCGAGCGGCGAGAGCATTCTGTTCGTGGAGATGTCGTACGGAACGCAGCGAAACACCGCGATCTATTTGCGAAAAACGGACGGTACGCCGGCCATCCACCTGGGCGACGGCATTCGGCCGCAGCTTTCGCCGGATGGCAAGTGGGTAGCGTGCATCGTTAGCGATGGTCCGAAGACTACACTGGCTCTGCTGCCGACAGGCGCGGGAGAAGCGCCAGCCATTCCGGCCAGCGGAATGCATTACGAGCGCGTGGAATGGTTCCCGGATGGGCAGCGGCTTCTCTTCATCGGCAACGAACCGGGCAAACCCCCGCGAACTTTCGTGCAAGAAATAGGTGGCGGAAAACCTACGCCGATCGGACCGGAAGGAATGAGAGCAACGCGCGTTTCCCCTGACCAGAAGTATGTAACGGTGGCGGATAAAGGCAAATTGAATTTGTTTCCGATCGCGGGAGGCGCCCTTCAGACGATCGCGGACTTAGAACCTGGTGAATCGGTGATTCGCTGGAGTGGGGATGGACGTTTTCTGTTCCTGCGGAAATCGACGGAGCCGTCGTCGATGACGATCAGACGGTTGTATAGGGCCACTGGTCGCAAGGAACCGTGGAGGGACTTGAGAACGCCGGACCCGGTGGGCGTGCAAATTCGTGAAGTGGTGATGACCGGGGACGGTAGTTCGTACGCGTACTCGTACCAGCGCGATATTTCGACGCTGTATGTGGCGGACGGGTTGAGATAGGATTTTCAAGCCGAGCGTCGGCAGGAGTGCCGACGCGGCACGCTGAGAGCGTGCGCCACGATGGCTCACAAAAGTTGGGTGGCAAGAGAGGCATGCTGTTAGCGGTGGGCGATCACCAATAGCGACTTGGCGCGCTTCACGACGCACTCGACGGCGCGTTGGAGATTTTCGGGATCCAGGGCGGCGAAACTTTCGTCCAGGACTACTAGCTCGGAATTTTGTAGCAAGGCGCGGGCGATGTAGAGGCGGCTGCGCTCGCCATGCGAGAGCTGCCATCCGGTTTCGCCGACCATCTGTAAGAGCCCCGCGGGCATGCGCTCCAGCAATTCAGCGAGCCCGAGTTCGGCGCAGATGGCTTCGGCTTCGCGAAGATCATTCGGGCCGATAATTCCACGGCGGCCCATGAACAGGTTGAACGCGAAGGTTTCGGCCAGCACATGATTGTCGTGAAACTGCGGTGCGGCAGCGATGTATTTTCGCCACGCTTCCGCGCCGAGAGTCTGACGATCGAATCCGTCCATCAATAGACGGCCAGAATTTGGCTCGCGAAGGCCGGCGAGCAGGGACACCAGCGTGGATTTTCCGCCGCCGGATTCGCCCTCCAGAACCAGACGATCGCCGGCTGAGATTTGGAATGTGCAGCCATGCAGCACGGGCTCAGTGCGATCGCTGTAGCGGAAAACGAGATCGCGGGCGTCCAACAAACCGACTCCCTCACGGTCGCGGTTCGGTTGGGGGTCGCTGGGCGGTTCGGGTCGCGCGGAGTTGAAGAGAACGGCTACGCGCTGCCAGGCTACGGCCGCGCCGGCCAACTGCCACGCTCCGGCCGCGAGGCGCTTGAAGGCCCGATAGGCCAACAGCATTCCGCCGACGGCGATTGCGATCTGGGCGGTGGAATCGACACCGCGGGCGAGCGCGGGCCCGAGGCCAACGAGGCCGAGCACCAGCCATCCGCGCGGGACAACGGCGAGCAGTGCGGCGGTGGAATTGTCCATGGCTTTGGACGCTTTGAGGTAGCGCTCGAGGGCTTGGTCTTCGCCATCGTGCCAGCGATCTGGCGGGAGTTGCGCGAGGCGGGTGCGATGGCCGATCATGCTCTCCACCAGATCGTGGGTCATGGAAAGGCGGACGTCGGTCCAGGTGCGATTGCGGCGATAATACCGAGCTGCGATCGCTGCGGTGATTGCGAGCCACGCCACCAGAAGCGCCGATTGCAGCGCGCCGCCCGCGCCAGCGGCGAGAACGAAGATGGATATTGCCAGTTCGACAATCGCGACTAAGCCTAGGAATCCGCCGCTCAGCGCGAGCGATTCTACCGCCTCGGTCTCGATGACTCGGCCGAGCAATTGGCCGGCGCCTTGATGGCGAATGCTATCCGGCTCCATGCGCAGTGCTCCGAAGAAAAGGCGCTGTTTGAGACGCGCGCCGGTTGAGATGGCGATTCGTCCTTGTAACCAGGTGATGAGGACGCGAAAGGGAACGAGGGTGAGCAGCAGGAGCGCCCAGAGCCAGAGCCAGCTCTGATCTGTGCGGGGGTTCAGAACATTTGCGCCGATGACCCACCAGGCGAGGATCCAGAGAATGTATTGGATAGCGTGCGCGGCGCCGAGCGCGAGCAGACGGCGAGGTACCTTGGCCTGGCGGAGCTGGAGCCAGAAACTGGCGCTGGGTGGAAGGCGGAGCAGCCATATTCCGCGGATGAGCGTGGTGCTGAGTTGTTCGCGCAGGATGGCGGTGCGGGCGCGGGCTTGTTTTTCGAGTGGGATTTGGGCGCGAGTTAGGAGCGTATCGATCTGTTGGATAGCGGGCGTTTCGATGTTGGAGCAGAGTGCGGTGCGGATGGTGGAGGCGGGGATATGAATCTTTTTGCCTGTTGGGGAGAGGATGGCAAGCCGGAGGCTTGCCCTACGGGGAAGAATTGCCAAAAAGCCGGAGCCGATCTGCAACAACGCGGGGGCCATTTTCGGGAGTTGGGATTCAAAATCTGGATAGGGGGTTTCTATCGGTTGGGCTTCGAGGCCGAGACGTCTTGCTATCGCTTCGACGTCTTCCTCGTTTCTCGTTTCTCGTTTCTCGTTTCTCGTTGCTCGTAACAGGCCGCTCTCGATGGCTAGGGATTGTAGGACTTCGTTGAGGCGGGAGGCGGGCCAGAGGTGTTCGTTCATTGGCCTGTCAGTTCGCCTTGTTCCAGTTTGAGATGACGCCAGTTGGTGGCTGCCCACATTTCTTCCCGGATCGCGCGTTCGGCTTCGAGCATGGAGTGGAAGCGTGAGCCTGGCTGTTCGGCCAAGTCGCGTGGGCGGCCATCTTGGACTATGCGGCCTTCTTCGATTACTAGAACGCGATCGAATGTTAACGTTTCTGAGATGTCGTGCGAGATGGAGAGGAGGGTGGCATTTTTCCAGAATTCGCGGGCGCGCGTTAGCAAGATGTTGCGCTGTTTGAAATCGAGGCCGCGGAATGGTTCGTCGAGAATTACGAGGCGTACGTCCGGGCGCAGCAAGGCACGGGCGAGCCTGACCCGTTGCCCTTCGCCGCCTGAAACCAATCCGCCGCCTTCGCCGAGTGGCGTCTTGAGGCCT
>OCTA010005543.1_pt1 | contig 10894 bp, 6 predicted proteins | sample 1538991 | NCBI WGS metagenome assembly OCTA01 (sample SAMEA3539302, study PRJEB22396) | soil metagenome | biome: tundra; feature: field; material: soil | place: USA | collected 2010-05 | depth 0.15 m | reverse complement strand
CATGCCGTCGTGGGTCTCGTCGAAACTGATTCGCTTGCCTATCGGCGATTCGTCCGGCCAGTATCGGCCCGCCATAACGTCATTGATGACGATCACGTTTGCCGCGGCGGCGGAATCGCTCTCGGTGATCGCGCGGCCGGCCAGGAGAGAAATACTCAATGCGCGAAAATAATCGGGCGTCGTGCAACGGATTTGTGCTTTTGATTCCTCGCCCGGCGCCGCTGGCGGCCGACTGGCAACCTGAAACTCGAATGAGGGTCCGTTGCCGGCCAGCGGCAGATGGGTCACGGCGCCCGCTGCCAGAACGGCGGGGTCCGCTCGAATCTGATCCAAGACCCGAGCCAGGAATGCCTGTCGTTGGGCCGGCCGATAGTTGGCATTTTGCAGGGTGACGTTCGCTGTCAAAACGTTGGACACGTTGAACCCGGGATTGATGTGTTCCACCAGGAGAAAACTCTTCACCAGCAGGCCGGCGCCCGTCAATAAAACCGCCGAAAGGGCTACTTCCGCGATCACAAAGACGTTCCGGAGCCGGTTGGCCGACCGGCTTGCCGTTGCCCCCCTTGCGCTCTCTTTGAGCGCGCCTGCCGTGGCCTGGCTCGATATGTGCAGAGCGGGAGCGAGCCCAAATAGAATTCCAGCGCCCAAAGAAACCAGCAGCGCAAACGCTAATATCGGAAGAGTCAACCCGCTCTCGCCGATCCTGGTCACACTGGCGGGCGTCACGAGGACGATCGCCTTGATCAACCAATACGCGAGCAACAATCCGGCAACCGCGCTCACCACGGCCAGAAGCAGGCTCTCGATGAACAACTGACGGATGATCTGCTTTCGTCCGGCGCCAAGGGCGCAACGGATCGCAACCTCTCTGCGCCGTTCCGTCGCTCGCGACAACAAGAGAGTGGCGACATTCGCGCAGGCAATCACCAGAACAAAGGTAACCGCACCGAATATCAGGATCAAACTGGTTCGGTAGCTGCTTGTCCAATCATCCTGCAGCAAACTTGCATCGGCACCATGCCCGGTGTTGTCTCGTGGGTATGCTTTTTCGAGGAGCGCGGCGAGGGTCCCCACGTCCCCCCGCGCCTTTTCGATACCTACTTCCGGTCGGAGTCGGCCGATCACGTCGAGGATGTGCATGGTGCGCCCTGCCATCCGGGAACTCGGATCGATAGCCAAAGGCACCCACAGCTCGATCTTACGATCCGGGAAATAGAAATCCGGCGGCATGATGCCCACCACATCGAATGAAGCGTCGTCGATGCGAATTGATTTGCCAAGCAAGCCGGAATCGCCGCCAAAACGACGTTCCCACAAATTGTGACTGAGAATAACGACTCGGTGTGCGCCTGGCTTTTCGTCATCGACTAAGAAGCTCCGCCCGAATTGCGGCGATACTCGCAGGAGTGAAAAGAGATCGGCGGATACGGACGCTCCTTGGACTTGTTCCGGGTCGGCGTTTCCAGTCAGGTTATGATCACCAGCCTGGTAGGCAGCCATTGCGCCGAAGGCGCGATTTTGCGCCTTCCAGTCTGCGTAATCCGCCCAAGAGACACGGCCTTTGGGAAGGCGAGCCCGTTTCTCCCAGATCCTTACAAGCTGATCGGGCTTGCCATACGGCAATGGTCGCAGCAGGGTGGCATCGACCACACTGAACAAGGCGACATTGGCCCCGATTCCCACCCCCAGTGTGAGGATTGCCGTAAGCGTGAAGCTTCTATGCTTGACCAGCATACGGGCGGCAAACCGGCAATCCTGAACAAAACCAGTGAACATCACGTTAGCAGTATAAAGGCTGGAACCAGTTCCAGGGTCAAGTAAATGTTGTGATCTGAGGTGGCGGTCCTTGAGCAATGCGGCCCTCGGAAGGGGCTACGATTCGTCAAGAGGATCGGCGCGTTACTCGGTGTCGTGCGCTGAGAAATCGCTAAACTAGGCATGCCAAGGCCGAGTGCTTGTGCAATTTCTTCACGGGCATCGCCCAGAACTTCCCGAAGACGTTTAACCACCCCGGCGCGCTGCTGGCATCCCGCCGCGCGGTGTACGGTGGTAGAACAGGAACACGATGAGTAACCAGCCTCCCCATGACCCCGCCGCCACCACGGATCCCGTGCTCGCCGCCCGCCCGATCCTGGAGAGGTTCGGTCTGGCCGGCCGAACGGCGCTGGTAACCGGCGCGGGCCAGGGTATCGGCAGGGCGCTGGCCTTTGCCCTCGGCCAGGCGGGAGCCGCCGTGGCGGTGGCGGATATCGCGGGCGCCAAGGCCGCCGGTGTCGCCGAAGAACTGCAAGCGCATGGGATCACGGCGCTACCGATACAGGTGGACGTCACCGATCCGGCCGCCGTGAACGCCATGATTGCCAAAGTACGCGAGGCGTGGGGAACGCTCACGATCGCCGTCAACAACGCCGGCGTCAGCGCCTGGGAGGACTCCGAAAAATTGTCCGACGAGCAGTGGCGCCGGGTTCTGGACGTCAACCTGAACGGCGTTTTCTGGTGCTGCCGTGCCGAGGCGGCGCTCATGCTCGAAGCAGGCTATGGCAAAATCGTCAACACCGCTTCCATGTCCGGCAGCATCGTGAACCGGCCACAGAACCAGTCGGCCTACAACACATCCAAAGCCGGCGTGATCCATCTGACCCGGTCGCTGGCGGCGGAGTGGGCGGACCGGGGTATCCGGGTCAACTCCATCAGCCCCGGCTACACCATGACCCGTCTGCTCGCCGAACTTATCGCCACGCCCGAGGGAAAGGACAAGCTGGACCATTGGATGGACCTGATCCCCATGCGCAGGCTGTGCTCTCTCACCGACTTGCAGGGCGCGGCCGTGTATCTCGCCGGCGAAGCTTCCGACATGGTGACGGGCCACGATCTGGTGATCGACGGCGGCTATTGCTGCTGGTAGGTGGCTTCCACTGACGGGTTCCGTGGCGCGACCCAGGCCGCCAGGGTCGCGCGCGTTCCGTGCTGGTAGAGTCCCCGCAACGCTTCGGCCACCAGGGCGCGGAATGGGGCGGCGGCCGGGAGCACATCTCCGAACACTTCCCGTATGCCCAGCAGCGCCTCCGGGTCGGCGCCGCCGCTCCGGGCGCACTGCGTGAGCCGGTCTGCCAGCGGGTCGATAATTTCGCGTGTTCCGCCCTTTTCGTCCGTTCCCGCCAGGTAGCGGAACCAGCCCGCCACCGCCAGGCTGAGCATTCGGATGGGTCCGCCGCGCGCCAGCTGTTCGAGAATCGAGGGCAGCACGAACTCGCGGATTCGCACGGATGCGTCGGTGCCGATGCGCGACAACCGGTCGCGGATGGCCGCGTTGGCAAACCGCCGGAGCAGGGTTGCTTTGTATTCCTCCAGATCGATCCCCGGGACCTGGGGAAGCAGCGGCGTCACCTCGTCATCCATCAGGGTCCGGATCAGCCTCAAGATCTGCTCGTCCTGGATGGCCTGGTGGACGTATTCATGCCCCAGCAGCATTCCGAGGTAACACAACGCCTGGTGACTGGCGTTGAGCAGCCGCATTTTCACCTTCTCGTATGGCACTACGTCGCCTGTCATCAACACGCCGGCCTGTTCCCAGTCGGGCCTTCCGTCGGAAAACCGGTCTTCGACGATCCATTGCCGGAACGGCTCGGTAACCACCGGCCACGCGTCGCGGATGCCGAACTCCCGGGCCACCATGCGCCTGTGTTCGTCGGTGGTGGCGGGGGTGATGCGGTCCACCATGCTGTTGGGGAAGGCGCCGTTGTCCGACAGCCACCCGGCGAGCACCGGATCTCTGCGCCCGGCAAAGGCGAGGACCGCCTTTCTGGCGACGTCGCCGTTGTGCTGCAGATTATCGCAAGACAGCACGGTGAACGGAGGAACCCCACGCTTGCGCCGGCGGTCGAGCGCTTCCGCCAGGTAGCCGAAACATCCAGCCGGCCGGTCAGGATGCTCCAGATCGTGTTGTATGTCGGAGTGCCAGTCCTCGAATTCCCCAGTCCACCGGTTCACCCTGTAACCGCCTTCGGTGATCGTCAGAGAGACGATCCTGCACTGGGGGTCCGCCATTCTGGCAAGCACCGCTTCCGGGTCGTCGGGAGCGTACAGATAATCGAGGATGGAGCCGATCACGCGGGCGTGGCTGGCGATTCCGTCCGCTTCGACGACCGTGTAGAGACAATCCTGCGATTTCAGTGCTCCCCGCATGGCGCGGTCCTGGGGAAGCAATCCCACGCCGCAAATCCCCCATCCCGGGCCGGCCCCCCGTTGCAGGAGATCGTCGAGGTAGACGGCCTGGTGGGCGCGATGGAACCCGCCGACGCCGATGTGCACAATATGCTGCGCACAGTGCCGGCGGTTGTATGCCGGCACCGCGACCACGGGTGGGATGAGTCGCAGGTTGGAGCCGCACAATCCGATGGGTGTCCGTGACGTTTGGGGCATGGTTCAGCAACCATTTTAGCGGCGGCGGCCGCAGGGGTCAGGCTCAGGCGCGGCTCAGCCAGCACCGGGTGTTAAAGTTGACAGGCATGAGGGAACTTCATCGAAGAGCGTTCCTGAGTTCTACGGCGGGCGCTGCGCTCGCCGGCGCGGCAAAACCGGCCGCGGCGCAACCTCCGTCGATTCCCATCATCGACTGCCACATCCATCTGTTCGATCAAACCCGGCCGCAGGGCGCTCCCTATTCGGCCGCCCCGGGAAACACCGAGCCCGCACTGCCCGCGCGCTATCGCAAACTGGCTGTGCCGCTGGGAATTGTCGGAGCCATTGAAGTCGAAGCCAGCCCGTGGATCGAAGACAACCTTTGGGTGCTCGAAGTCGAAGAGAAAGACCCGATGATGGTGGGCACGATCGGCAATCTTCAACCCGACAAGCCCGAATTCAAGGAGTATCTGGATCGTTATCACAAGAACGGGCTTTTCCTCGGCATCCGGTACGGCAATCTCTGGGGCTACAACCTGGTGAACCAGGTTGCCAGCTCGGCCTTCATCGAAGGACTCAAGCTGATGCAGCAGGCGGATATGGCATTGGACACGGCCAACCCCCGGCCGGACCTGATCGAGGCGGTCATCCGTGTCAACGACAAAGTGCCGGGCCTGCGGATCATTGTCGATCATCTGCCCTCTATGATGGGGCGGCTGGATGCCAATGCGATGACGGCCGTTGAAGGCAACTTGCGCGAATTGGCCAGGCGGCCGTCGGTTTATATCAAGGTTTCCGAAGTCCTGCGTGTCACCGGCGACAGGCCGTCCACCGATCCGGCTCTCTATAAGCCTCTCCTCGATCGCCTCTTTGACACATTTGGCGAGGACAAGTTAATCTTCGGAAGCGACTGGCCCAACGCACAGGCGGTCGATAATCTGCCCGCCATCGTGCAAATCGTCCAGGACTATTTTTACGCCAAGGGTCCGGTCGCGGCCGGGAAATATTTCTGGAAGAATTCACTGGCGGCGTACAAATGGAAACCGCGGGACGTCAGCCAACGGCAACTCGCCGGACGCGGTTAGCGCCGCGGCGCTTCGCGAAGCCCCCTTACCAGTACTTGGCGAGTCCGGCCGGACTCCCGCCGCAGGTGGCCATGCCAATCACCGCTCACCCCGGCTCGCCGCGATGGCTGAGGTAAACCGAATGCCGGCGAGGTATTGCACGAGGTCGATTCGGGCTTTTACCGGCTTTCCGGGAACGGACGGACAGTGCATTCTATAACGGTGATGAGGCGCATTCTGAAGTGTCCGATTTCAAGCGAACTGGTAGACGCATACCAGGAGGGGTTGCTCGCCTACCTTGCGCGACCGCATGAGGCTGCCTTGCGCCGGGCACGGGAACTCGGACGGAATGCCATGGCAGGCGGCCTCAGTCTGTCTGAAATGTCCGTCATCCACCACGAATCGGTGAGGAAGATCCTGTTACGGACGTTGCAGGTGCTGCAGTTGATTGCCGAAGGCAATACCACCCGCGTGATTGCCGAGCGGCTCAGCCTCACGGTCAAGACAGCCGAATCCTATCGCACCGGCCTCATGGCCAAGCTGGACATCCACGAAACCGCTGGTCTGGTGCGTTATGCGGTCCGTCGCGGTCTCGTCAAGCCCTGAACTGGTTGTGTGGTGGCGGTGCAGGCCGCAGCAGCCAACGGCGGGACAACCACCGGTTTTGGGTGCGCCTTCTCGATGACCATCCGGCAGAAGGTCATCCGCACCGCGATCTTCTTGCCCCGGATTCGCACCACATCGCCCGACGCCAGCAGGAATATCGGGTAGCGGTCGCCATGCTTAGCCGGCCAGTCGATGATCATTTCTACCTTGGCGTTCACCGGCAAGGGTTGACCGCAGCGAAACATGATCCCCCTCGTGCTTATGTCGTAGGTCTTTCCCGCGCGCCACTTGGATACGCTTCTGCCTTCGGCGACGCGAACTTGAATCCCCAGGCCTACCTTGTAACGCCAGTTGAGACGCCGTTCGCCAGAGTCTCGCATCTTTGTATCCCTCCAGTCGACCAGCCAAGGCCGACCAATACAATACGTCTAGTAAATCACTTAGTACTTCTTGACGAGATTGTCTCCAGCAAATTCCGGGCCAAATCGCCCACTTTGTTTGTTTAATAGCATACGATTCGTCTACTGCATACACAAGTGAACATGAAACTGACGCCGCCCCCCGCCGATGCGCCCCTCAATACCCTCATGTGGGGGAGTTGACTGTCTGCTAACCCGGTGTATTCCTGACTGGTCAGATTCGTTCGCGAGTCCGCTCGGCCGCCTGGTAACAGGGAACCAGGGTACCCACTTTTGTGGGCATTACCAATACCCCAGTTAGCGGTGAAGTATGCTTGATATTTTCGTACTGTAATGTCCTAAACTGGAAGCGAGGTCAGGGGTCTCGCTTCGAGTCTCGAAAGCAATCCAGGTGGAAGTCGATTTTGAGTTCATAGTGGAATCCGCGCCTGACGCCGTCTTGGTCGTCTCGGCCGCGGGCCGGATCGTTCGGATCAACGCGGAAGCGGAGAGGATGTTCGGTTATCCCCGGCGGGAACTGTTAGACCAACCGCTCGAGATCCTGCTCCCGGTGCGGCTGCGGGATGTCCACGCGTGTTTTCGGGAGCAGTACGCATCGGATCCCTCCATCCGGCCCATGGGAGTGGCAGGGTGTTCCCTTGCGTGCCGCCGCGACGGCAGCGAGTTCTCGGTCGATGTCAGCCTCAGCCCAACCGCTTCGGGCAGCGTCATTGCGATCGTTCGCGATGTTTCGGATCGCGAGCGCATCAACCAGGAGCTTCGCGAACTCACCGCAACCCTGGAACACCGCGTGGCCGAACTGGCACGCCAAACCAAAATCCTGGAATCCATCCTGAACAGCATGGGTGAAGGCGTGATCGTGTACGGTCAATCCGGCAAGCTCCTGCTGGTGAACCCCGCTGCCGTGCGGCTCCATCCGGCACTGGAAAGCATGCGGGAGCGATTGGATTGGTCCAGCGTAGCCGGAGAACTCGGCTTGTTTCTGGCCGATAAACTGACGCCGTATCCCGCCGACGAGCTTCCCCTGGCTCGCGTAATCAAAGGCGAGGCGGTGGATGGGCTGGAGGTTTTCGTCCGCCCTCCCGGCGCTGCCGAAGGCATCTGGACCACGGTGACCGGACGCCCGCTCCGCGACGGCGACGGAAACATCGCGGGCGGTGTCGTCGTCATCCGCGATACCACGGCTCTCAAGTTCGCCCAGGGGGCGCTCCTCGCCGGTCAGGAGGCGGAAGGCAAGCGCGTGGCGCGGGAACTGCACGATTCCGTGGCGCAGGATCTGTGCAGCCTGATACTGGAAATGGCGCAACTCAAGCGGGAGCTTCCCAGCTCCTTGGGCGATCGCGTCGACTTGCAGAAAAGGAAGCTCATGGAGCTCGCCAACGAGCTCGACTGTGTCTGCCGCCAACTCCATCCATCGGTCCTGGAAAGGATCGGCCTGGTCCAGGCCGTCGAGCAACTCTGCACGGATTACACCGAACGCAAAGGACTTCAAACCCAGTTCTCCCATGGGGAAACGCCAGTATTTTTGCCGGCGGCGTCCGCGTTGTGTGTCTACCGGGTGGTTCAGGAAGGACTGCGCAACGTCCTGCGCCACGCTCACGCCAGGCAGGCGGCGGTCCTGCTCTCCGCCTTCCACGGAGGGTTGCATGTTTCCATCAAAGACGACGGCATCGGATTCGACCCTAAAACCGTCGACGGCAAGGCAAGGCTGGGGCTGGTCAGCATGCAGGAGCGAGTGCGCCTGGCCGGGGGCAGTATCTGTGTTCATTCCGCGCCGGGACAAGGTACCCGAATCGAACTGCGCGTTCCCCTGCTCGCGGAATTGCCCCGGCAGGATTCCAGCGATACCGTCGTGTCAACCGTTTCAGCCTCATAGCCAGCATCGGCTCGTACCGGGCGAGCCTCCGCATGTGGGTGAACTACGGCTTCTTCCGGTAGCCCCCGGCGGGGTACTGTCGTGCCCGGAGCGGTTTCGCCGCCCTGCCTCATCCGTACCGTAATTTTTACTTTGGTGTGTAAAATTGCTATTGCAAAATCCAGCGATCGCGCGGTAAGGACGGCGGGGATGCACGCCTTCACCTCTACAATATCCGGCAGGCATGGGTTTGGATGGCGACGCTCCGGCGGTCATGGGATAACGCGCCGCGCGGTAGCTCGCGCGGCCAGCGCCCACGAGGCCAGATAGATCACGCCCGCCAGCGCGATGAGGTACTGAAAGCCGACGATCAGCGAACTGCTTTCCGCGAAGCCGCCCAGGATGGCGCCGGCCGTATTGTAGGCGAGCGCCTGCTCTGGTCTCTTCGCCTGCCGGAAGAGCATCGCAAAGACCACCCCGGCAAAGAAAACGGGCGCCAGGACCAAGGCTCCGGCGGCCAGCGCCCGCGCCGCCATGGGCCAGCCAAGGAAGCTGTCCATCGGCACCGCCACGTTCAGCGCGAGCGTCCCGAGCAGCCCGGCGTAATAGGGCGCGAGCCCCGCGGGCTGCCGCTTCAGCACGCACAGGTTGGCCACCAGGATCATCACCAGCACCGCGGAAAACACCACCGCGTTCACGATCCACGTGCTGCCGAAAATCAGCGCCATGTGAACCACCGCTTTGGTTTCCAGCAGCATGAACCCGGCGCCCAGCAACAACATGGTGACATCGAGGCCGGCGGATTCCCGGTCGCTGGTCCGCCAGCCGAACAGGCGCAGCATCGCCAAGGAGATCAGCCCCATCACCAGGATTCCCCGCCAGACCAGGCCCGGAATCATGGGACTCCGCAGATAAAGGAAAGGCCAGGCGTCCCGGGCCGTTCGCAGATCGGCCGGAACCTCGACTTTGGCGGGACTCAGGCGGATGGAACTGCCGCCGGAGGGCGCCGCAAAACCGTCGGGCGAGGACGGGCCGGGCGCCATGCCGGCTGGAATCTCGTACGGGCCTTTCTCCCGGAAGGCGCGCTCCATGGCCGCCGCCCGCGGTCCGTCGAAGATCAAGGTGAATCCTTCCGCCTTCTGGTCCACGGTGATCGCTTCGCGCTGCGGCAGCGTCAGCACCACCGGCGGCCGGCCAAAGGCGGCGTTCGCGGTCTTTGCCAGGCGGGCGACAATCCAGCCCTGCCGGAAATAGTTGTACATCACGAACAGGCCGCCGGGGTTGAGCGCGCGCCGCACATCCCCCAGCGCCTCTTCGGTGAACAGATAGCTCTCCAACCGGAGGTTGCTGACACTGCTGTGCAGCACCAGCGAATCGATGAGCGCGAAGACGATCAGATCGTACTTGCGACCGGTGGAACGCAGGAAGTTCCGGCCGTCCGTCAGGTAGACCTTCACGCGCGGATCCTGGTAGGGCCGGTCCGGATGGTTGTCCCGGCCGAGACCCTGGATGACCGGGTCGATTTCGACGGCATCGATGCGCGCATCGGGCGCGGTCCAGGCCAGCGCGCGGCTCACGTCGTTGCCGGACCCCGCCCCGATGATGAGAATATCGTGGAAAGGCGGCTGGGCCGCGTCCCTGTTCAGCAGGTAGGGAATCGCGTAGCCGGGGAACGGATCCTTGCGGCTGACCATATTCTGGTGCCCTAAGAGATTCACTACGATGGTGCGCGTATCCGGCGCGTAGTTGATGCGGTAGTACGGGGACCAGGATTCCACCGGGAACTTCTGGAGAATCACGCCGATCGAAAAGTAATCGGGGGCCAGCAGCAGCAGCGGAACGGCGGCGGAAACTCCAATCGCCCACCACCTCCGCGGCGCGTCTTTCCAAAGAAACCAGGCGAGCCCGGCTGCCACCAGCGCAAACCACCAGACGGGAGCCAGCCACCACGAGCAGCACTGGAACAGCAGAATTCCGGCCAGGCTGCCGCCGATGTTGATCATGTAGGCTTCCACGGCGTTCGGAATCGCCGCGATGCGGCGGCCCAGCAACTGCCCCAGACCTATCATGGTGGCGGCAATCAGGGCGAAGAAGACTCCCACCACCCATTCGATGGGGATGACGAACGCCGCCACATCCGACACCCGGGCCTCGCTGCCAAAGTACACCACCTGAGGCGTTACCTTGTTGCCTCCCACATCGATGATGTCCTGCAGCGCCAACCGCACCCACTCCATGCCAATTCCGGCGGCCAGCGCGACGGCCAGCAACAGCGGTGTGAGCGTGAGGTAGTTACGCCGGTGGCGCGCCGCCAGGCAGCCTAACGACAGGCCCAGAAACGAGGCCAGCAGGACCGTGTTCGTGAAGAAAGTCAGGAACAGAACGTGCGCCGGAAACCATCGGATGAACGCCAGTTCCAGAAAAAGAAAGAGGGCGCTTACCGCAAACAGATCTCGTTTCGCGGATGTCCCCACGCCGGGTAGTGATGTGCTTTGATCTGAGATTCGCAAACATGCCACCTTACCACCTTTCCAGGCGGTAACGCTGGC
>OCTA010005542.1_pt1 | contig 10895 bp, 11 predicted proteins | sample 1538991 | NCBI WGS metagenome assembly OCTA01 (sample SAMEA3539302, study PRJEB22396) | soil metagenome | biome: tundra; feature: field; material: soil | place: USA | collected 2010-05 | depth 0.15 m | reverse complement strand
GCCGACTGTGAATGCTCGTACTAATTTGGAATGCAACATTTCTTCCTCCGCAGATAAATGCGAGGCATAGCTGCTGAAAATTCAGATCACCTAAATCACTAACGCATTGATTGTATCTATTGGTCAGCCACCGGTTACGGTAGGCAGCTCGGAAGGACTGAAGGTCGGCCAAGCGGCCTTTGCAATTGGAAATCCATTTGGGCTCGAGCAATCGCTGACTTCTGGAATCATCAGCGGGCATATGACCTGACGGATTTTTTGAACCAGCGGGATAGAGGTTACTGCATCGGCATGATCTCATCTAGATGGCGAGCCAAGGATGCGAATGTCTGTGGCGCCGGTGGCCTGTAGTTGAGCGCCGAGTGCGGTCTGATCGTGTTGTAGTGCCTTCGCCATTGCTCGATGACGACTGCGCTTCTTTCAAGCTGTAGAAGATTTCCTGATTGAGGCATTCGTCTCTTAATTCTGCTGCGATATGCCCGTATCCCGGCAGGCCTCGGGGGCAGATTTGCCCTGCGCCATCAACATTTCAATCTGACGAAGCAGCGTCACGATCTGCTCCGCGCTGAACCTCTTCTTCGGCATGACCCAAGCTCCTTTCCAAGCTCATTTTCTCACAACGCTTGGTCTAAAAAAGCCCGGTCAGGTCACCGCCGCGCGCTGCGAAAGATCGTCCAGGAAACTTGGATGGGCAATGCGCAGTAGCGCCTCTGCACGGGCCATCAACGGCTTTCCACGGAGGTCTGCCACACCGTACTCGGTCACTACATATCCCACCAAAGTGCCTGGGGTAGTGATCACTGCATCGTCGAGTTTTGGCACGATGCGTGAATACTTGCCGCCGCCCGCGGTCGACGGCAGGGCGACGATCGAACGCCCTCCTGGAGCAAGCGTCGCTCCATACGATCAACGTGACTTGGAACGACGCCCAGCGCTACGTGGGATGGCTCTCAAGAATGACCGGCAAGCCTCAGAACTGAAGAAAATCGCGCTGGTATTTTGTCATAATCTTCGGTCCCTTCTCGGTAACGACGACCATACCGCCGATCGAGGTCCCTGCAACTCCGTGCACAAACAAATTAGGATGGACTGTGAACAATATGCCGACTTGGCCATCATTTTTTGACCTCAGAGAGACCCAATTCCGCTCTTGAGCCAGCGCCAGCGAGAGCGACGCGGACCGACCAGAAAGCCGCCTCCCCGTGCAAATGGCAGTGGTACCTATTTCGGAGCCCTTGGCAAACAGCCGATGCCGGGCGCAGGATATCAACCGAACGGTTACACCAGAGGAGCCATACCATGACCATCACCCGTCGCGATCTCCTGATTGGGACCGCCGCCATCGTCACTACCGCGTCGACCGGTGCTCGCGCGCAGCCAATTCAGGACGTCGTCATCGGCGTGATCTATCCGTTTTCGGGCTCGAGCGCGCAGATCGGGGTCGATGCAAAGCATGCATTTAATACGGCCGCCGATATCATTAACAACGTGTATGATCTCGACCTACCGCTGGCGAGATCTGCGGGCCTGCCTGGACTCGGCGGTGCCAAGGTGAGGCTCGTGTTCGCGGATCATCAGGCTGATCCGCAGAAAGGCCGCGCCGAGGCCGAACGCCTGATCACTCAGGAAAAGGTCTCCGCGATCATCGGCACCTATCAAAGTGCGGTCGCGGTAACCGTAAGCGATACGACCGAGCGATATCAGATTCCATTTCTCTCGGCAGACAATTCATCGCCCAGCTTGCATCGCCGAGGCCTCAAGTTTTATTTCCGCGCCGGCGCCCACGACGAGATGTTTTCAGCCGCCATGTTTGACTTCTTCGATGCCCTGAAGAAGAAAGGCGAGCGGATCGAAACGCTAGCGCTATTTCACGAGGACACGATCTTCGGCACCGATTCCTCCAATGCACAGCTCAAGCTGGCCGGTGAGCGCGGCTACAAGGTCGTCGCCAACATTAAATATCACGCCAATTCGCCCTCCCTCACGGCGGAAGTGCAGCAGCTCAAAGCCGCCAATGCCGACGTGCTGATGCCGTCGAGCTACACCACAGACGGAATTCTCCTGGTCAAGACCATGGGAGAGCTTGGCTACAAACCGAAGGCGATGGTCGCGCAAGACGCAGGTTTCGCCGAAAAAACGCTGTATGACGCGGTTGGCGACAAGCTCCAAGGCGTGATCTCGCGTGGCAGCTTTTCGCTCGATCTCGCTGCCAAGCGACCCATGGTCGGCAAGGTAAACGACCTGTTCAAGGCCAAATCCGGCAAGGATTTCAACGATTACAGCTCGCGGCAGTTCATGGGTCTAATCGTACTCGCCGACGCGATCAATCGCGCGAAGTCGACCGACGGCGAGAAGATCCGAGCGGCGCTCGCGGCCACGGATATGCCCGGCGAGCAGACGATCATGCCCTGGAAGCGCGTGAAGTTCGATGAAAACGGCCAGAACAATTACGCCGACCCGGTCTTGCTGCAGTGGGTCGGAAGTAAATTTGTCACCATCTTCCCGGTACAGGCGGCGGTCGCCGAGGCGGTCTGGCCGATGAACAAGGGATGAGGCGCCGACAAGCCCAATCCTCATGCTAAGCGCAGAAACCATCGTGCAGAGCCTCGCCAGCGGGTTGCTGATGGGGCTGCTCTACGGGCTGATCGCGGTCGGCCTAGCGTTAATCTTCGGCCTCATGGACGTGGTCAATTTCGCCCATGGCGAGTTCCTGATGACCGCCATGTACGCAACCTTCGGCCTCGCCGTATTGGTCGGGCTCGATCCCTTGTTGTCGGCGCCGCTGGTGGCGGCGGCTCTATTCGTGTTCGGTGCACTGGTTTACCTCGGTATCGTGCGTTTCGCCATGCGGGCCAAAAAAAATATCGGCATGGTGCAGATCTTCACTACATTCGGCCTCGCCATCCTGATGCAGGGGCTTGCGCAGTTCCTATTCACGCCGGATTATCGAAGCATCGCGAACTCCTGGCTCGGCGGCAAGACGCTTTCGGTTGGAGACATTTTCCTGCCCGTTCCGCAGCTCGCGGGCGCCGTCGTTTCCATCGCGACCTTCGGCCTCTTGTATTTCGTCATCAACCGCACCGACTTTGGGCGCGCGCTGGAAGCGACGCGCGAGGATGCCGGCGCGGTGGCGCTGGTGGGGATCGACAGGAACCGAGTGTTTGCGATCGGCTGGGGCCTCGGCGCCGCGCTAGTGGGCCTCGCCGGCGCCATCATGGCAACGTTCTTCTACATTTATCCCGACGTCGGCTCATCATTCGCGCTGATCGCATATGTGACCGTAGCGCTCGGCGGATTCGGCAGCGTCTTCGGCGCGTTCGCCGGCGGCATCATCATCGGACTGGTGGAGGCGATAACCGCTATGATCCTGCCGCCATCGCTGAAATCGGTCGGAATTTACTCGGTTTATCTGGCGGTCGTGTTCCTGCGCCCGCGCGGGCTATTCGGGTCAATCTGATGGACGCCGCTTCCTTCGCGCAGGGCCGGTTTCGTGAATTCATGCTCGCCGTACTGCTGGTCGCCGGTGTGGCGACGCTGCCGCTGTTTGTAAAGGACGTCTATATCCAGAACATTCTGGTGCTGACCCTGATGTATGCGGCGTTGTCGCAGAGCTGGAATATCCTCGGCGGCTACTGCGGACAGATCTCGCTCGGCCACGCACTCTATTTCGGACTCGGAGCCTACACGACCGCGCTGCTTTTTACGAAATTCGGCGTGCTGCCCTGGTTCGGAATGCTCGGCGGCGGCCTCATCGCGGCGTTGATCGCGCTCGCGCTCGGCTATCCCTGCTTCCGCCTGCGAGGCCATTATTTTGTCATCGCCACCATCGTGATCGCCGAGACGGCCTATCTGCTGTTCCTGAATTGGGACTGGGCAGGAGCCGCACTCGGCGTCGACATGCCGGTGCGCCTCGACAGCTGGGTCACCTTCCAATTCGCCCGCAGCAAGTTACCCTACTTTTATTTCGCGCTGATGCTCGCCTTCGTAACCTGGATCGTGACTTGGGCGTTCGAGAATTCCAAATGGGGCTATTGGTGGCGCGCCGTGAAAGACAATGCGGACGCGGCCGAAAGCCTCGGCGTCGTAGTATTTCATTCCAAGATGGCGGCGGCTGCGGTGTCGGCCTTCTTTACTGCGGTCGGCGGCAGCTTCTACGCCCAGTTCGTGGCCTATATCGATCCGGGCAGCGTGATGAGCTTTCAATTCTCCCTGCTGATCGCCCTGCCCGCTGTGCTGGGCGGGATCGGCACGCTGTGGGGACCGGCCCTTGGCGCCGCAGTCCTCATTCCCCTGACTGAGCTGACGCGCTCCTATATGGGCGGAACTGGCAAGGGCATCGATCTGATCGTGTACGGCATGTTGGTGATCAGCGTGGCCCTGGCGCGGCCAGACGGCATCGTCGGGCTGTTCGCGCGACGGCGCCGCGCCCGGGCATCCGCATGACGACCACACCGTTGCTTGAGACAAGCCACGTCTGGCAGCGCTTCGGCGGCGTGGTCGCCAACAACGACGTCTCCATCACGGTCGCGCCGGGTGAGATCGTCGGCCTGATCGGCCCGAACGGCGCCGGCAAGTCGACGCTGTTCAATCTAATCGCCGGGGCGACGCCGCCGTCCGATGGCACGATCCGGTTCGACGGCGAGGACGTTACGGCATTGCCGGCGACCGCGCGCTGCAAGCGCGGCATCGCGCGCACCTTCCAGGTGGTCAAGAGCTTCGAATCTATGTCGGTGATCGACAATGTGATCGTCGGCAGCCTGGTGCGAACGGCCTCCATCGGTCAGGCGCGCGACAAGGCGCTCGAGGTGCTAGAATTCACAGGCCTGCTGCATCGGGCACACGCGCCAGCGAGCGAGCTGATCCCCTCGGAGAAACGGCGGCTCGAAATCGCCCGTGCGCTCGCCACCTCACCGAAGCTACTCCTGCTCGACGAGGTGCTCACCGGACTGACGCCCTCGGAAGCACAGTACGGCGTCGAGCTGGTGCGCCGCAGCCGCGATCGCGGCGTCACCATTCTTATGGTCGAGCACGTGATGGAAATCGTCATGCCGCTGGTTGACCGCGCCATCGTGCTCGATCTGGGACGCGTGCTGGCCGAAGGCAAGCCGGCGGATATCGTACGCGATGAACGGGTGATCGGCGCCTATCTTGGGGAGCGTCATCGTGCTCGTAGTGCGTGATCTCACCACGGCGTACCAGGGACTGATCGCCATTTCCGAGGTGAGCATCGAGGTTGCGAAAGGCGAGATCGTCTGCGTTGCCGGGGCCAATGGCGCTGGCAAATCGACGCTGCTCAAGTCGATCGCCGGCATGGAGCGCCCTCGCTCGGGCCAAGTCGTATTCGACGGCGAAAGGATCGACGGGCTGGCGCCCCACGTCATCACCGCTCGCGGGATCGCACTGGTGCCGGAAAATCGCCGGCTGTTCCGGCGACTGTCGGTACACGACAATCTGCGGCTCGGCAGCTATCTCTATCGCGACCGGGCCGACCGTGAGGAGCCGCTCGCACGTGTAATGGCACTTTTCCCGCATCTATCCGAGCGGCTGAACCAGAGCGCCGAGACGCTGTCGGGCGGCGAGCAGCAGATGCTAGCGGTCGGACGCGCCCTGATGACGCGGCCGCGCTTATTGATGCTTGACGAACCTTCGCAGGGCATCATGCCCAAGCTGGTCGACGAGATCTTTGCTGCGGTCGAGGTCATCCGCCAAGCCGGCACCACGGTCCTAATCGTCGAACAGCGCCTGACCGAATGTTTGGAGATCGCCGACCGTGCCTATGTGATGCAGACCGGACGCGTGCTCATGAGCGGGACGGCCGCACAGATCCGGGACAATGTCGACCTACGCCGGGTCTATCTCGGTCTATGATCGTGGGCGGACCGACTTAGTACTGCCTCGAGGTGTTACGATGACGACGATCGACTTAAATTCCGATCTGGCCGAAGGGTTCGGCTCCTATCGCTGCGGCGACGACACGGCGATGCTCGCGGTTATCAGCTCTGCCAACGTGGCTTGCGGCTTCCATGCGGGCGATCCAGAGATCATGGCGGAAACCTTCAGGATGGCCAAGCAGCGCGGCGTGGCGATCGGCGCGCATCCGGGCTTTCCGGACCTTTGGGGATTCGGGCGCCGGCGCATTCCGTTCACGACCGGCGAGATCGAGCGACTGATCGCTTACCAAATTGGCGCCGCGCAGGCGCTCGCCGTCTATGCGGCCCACCGCATCACCCATGTGAAGACGCATGGGGCGCTCGGCAACATCGCGGAAACCGACCGGCCAGTGGCGGATGCCATTGCGCGCGCGGTGCGCGCGGTCGATCCGTCGCTCACCTTTCTGACCATCGCGCGCTCGCAGCAGGAATTCGCCGCTGCCGCGGCCGGCCTGCGTACGGTGTCGGAAATTTATGCGGATCGCGGCTATGCCGAAGACGGCCATCTAATCCCGCGCGGCCAGCCCGGCGCCTTGATTGAGGATCCGCAGGCGGCGGCCGCTCGCGTGAGCGCCATGATCGAAGCCGGCGCCATCATCACAGAAGCAGGAACGCATCTGCCGACGCCGATCGGCTCGGTGTGCGTGCACGGGGATTCACCCCATGCGGTAGACACCGCGCAACAGGTGCGGGCGCGGCTGCGTGCGGCCGGAATCACGGTCGCGCCCTTCGCGCCCGTAACACCATGAATTCGACGGCGCCTCGCCTGCTCGATGCCGGCGAAGCGGCGCTCGTCGTCGAATTTGGCAGTGAAGTCGATCCGGCCACTAATGAGCGCGTGCTAGCACTCGACCGCGCGCTTGCGACGCTAGCCCTGCCCGGCCTGCGCGAGACGGTGCCGACCTATCGCTCGCTGATGATCCACTACGATCCACTGCTGCTGGACCGCAGCCGGCTAGTCGATGCCGTGCGTGGTATCGAGATCGCACCACCGGCACTGTCATCCGCGCCGAACCATTTGTGGACAATTCCGTGCTGCTACGATCCGGAACTGGGTGAGGACATTGCCGCGGTCGCCGCGATGACCGGGCTTAGTGCGGAACGCATCGTCGCGCTGCATGCAGGAACGACCTATCGGGTCTACATGTACGGCTTTGCGCCGGGCTTCTGCTATCTCGGCGGTCTGCCGAGCGAGCTCGCGGTATCGCGCCGCCCCACGCCACGCCCGCCACATCCTCCGAACACGATCCTGCTCGGCGGCGGCCTCACGCTCATCACCACCTTCGCGATGCCGACCGGATGGTGGCTGCTTGGCCGTACGCCGGAGCGCATGTTTGCGCCGGCACGCGAGCCAAACTTTCTCGTCGACGTGGGCGATGCGCTGCGGTTTGCGCCGGTTGATCGCCCAGCCTTCGACGCCCTGGAGGCGCGCGCCGAGAATGGCGAGATCGTATCGCAGCGGGAGCGACTGCGGTGAAGAAGGCTCTGCGCATCATCGCGGCCGGTCCCGGCGTCACACTGCAGGACGGCGGGCGCTTCGGCTATCTCCGCTATGGCGTGACACCGGCCGGCCCAATGGACCCGCTCGCCTTTGCCACCGCCAATCGGGCCGTGGGCGCACCGCCCAATGCGGCGGCGATCGAGGTTTCACTCGGCGGCGTAGAACTGACGGTTGACGGCGGACCCATCTCGCTCGCGATTGCGGGTGGCGCCTTCCGGCTGCAACTCAACGGCAGCGAGCTGCCGATGCCCGCTGTCGTGCGGCTGGCGCCGTCGCAAAGGCTGGCGATCCGCGCGGGCGCGGCCGGAGCCTGGTGCTACGCTGCCGTCGCCGGCCGCATCGACGTAGCGCCGATGCTGGGCTCGGTCGCGACCCACACGCGCTCGCACCTCGGCGGCCTCAGCGGGCGAGCGCTCGTAGCTGATGCCCTCTTGCCTCTCACGGGCCCACGCCTCGTCGAGCCAGCGATCGCAATCATCACGGCACCCTGGCTCGAACGGGCCGGCGAGACTATTCGCGTGCTGTTGGGACCACAGAGCGATTATTTCACGGCCGATCAGATGGCGGCCTTCCTGCAAGGCCCGTGGACGTTGTCGGTACGCAGCGACCGGATGGCCTATCTGCTCGACGGGCAACCGCTACGCCACTCCAAGGGTTTCAACATCGTGTCGGATGGCATCGCGCTCGGCGCCATCCAGGTGCCGGGCAACGGCCAGCCAATCGTGCTGATGGCCGATCGGCAGCCGACCGGCGGGTATCCAAAGATCGCCAACGTGATCGAGGCGGATGTGGGACGGCTCGCACAGCTGCGCCCCGGCGCCCAATTCCGCTTTCGCCGCGTGACGATCGAAGAGGCGGTGGCGGCACGGCGTGCCGAGGCGCTGGCGCTCGCCGCACCGATCGTCCTGACGCCCCTGCGACGCACCGACCTGTCCTCGGAATTCCTGCTTGGCCTCAATTTGATCGATGGCATCATCGACGCGGCGCACTGAGTTGCGAGGGATCGCCGACGCAGCCAGCCTACAATATTGGCACAACTCTGTGCTGCCCGGGCAGCCGGGACTTACTTCGTCGCCGTACCACAACGACAAGCTCGCCATGTACTAATTTCGGCACCTAGTTTTGGCCGACAAGTTGAAGTATTCGGCATCGGAGTAGGAAATTCGGGACTTGTACCCTGGCTGTCCGGCCAGCCAGATGAAGAACCGCTTGAGGGCGCTCAGGGTGGCGCAGAGGGTCGCCTTGCTGAGACAATCCTTGGTCCGAAGGCTCATTTGCTCCGCAAGGCTCGCCTTGAAGCCCTTAGAGTCCGTCCGGAGACTTCAGCGTTGATTACAGAGTTTTCTGAGCATGAGGCGGATTGAGGCGAGGCGCAAGAACGCGAGCGCCTTGCGGTTGAAGTTCTCCCAATCCTTGGCGAGTCTTCGGCAGCGATTGAGCCAAGCGATGGTGCGCTCAACGATCCAGCGTTGGGGCAAAACCACAAATCCTTTGACCCGATCGGAACGTTTGACGATTATTTCTGAGGGTAAATGGGAATCTTAGCGAGGAATTCGAGTGTGGTCGGGGTCGGCGCCTTGGCGTAGAGCCGCACCTTTCCGTCCGGCAGTTTCTCCGCGCGGTCGATCCAATAAAAAATGCTGTTGTTGAAAACGTTGTTCGCGCGGTTTCCAACGAAATTCAGCGTGAAGACGACGTCGTCTGCCGTCATCACCGTACCGTCGTGGAATTTGACGCCCTGCCTGATTGTGAGGTCGATGGTCCGGTCATCGACCTGCTGCCATGCGGTCGCAAGCAGCGGCTTGAACTCGAACGTGACGGGGTCACGGTAGAGAATGGTGTCGTAGAGCCAGAAGTACAGGAGCAATCCTTCGCGGCCGGGCGAGTAGAGGGCGTCGAGGTTTTGCAATTGGAGCCCGAAGCCGACGTTCAGAGTGTCATCGGCGTTGCCGGCAAATACCGCACCGCCCGAGACCACGACCAGGCTGCCGAGCAGCGCCATCTGCGCCGCAACTCGCTTCACCCTTGCCACCAAGCGGCGAAATTCGATTCCACTTTAGATCGCTTGATGTCGTGGTCTTGATCATTGCACACCTTTTTTTTGGTTGTTGTTTGTTCGGTCGCAAGGCCTGACCCGGCGCACCATAATGCAAAGAATGGACCACCGCAAATTCGATTTTGCCCCCACGGGGCGGCGCTTTGGGCTTGTCAAAAACGCCCTGTCAGGTAAGAGATTTGGGACGGGACCGGCGGCTATTTGGGGAATGTCGGTTGAAATAGCACACCCACATTGCGAGAGAAGGTCGATCGTGACCACAGCCGCCCGCCAATCCTCTCCGGCGCCCATCCCGATTGCCGACGGACGCGCGGCCCGACTCGCCTGCCGTTCCGGGGCGGTGACCGGTTCCACCGCGGGCATTGCGCCGGGTTACGTACAGGGCAACCTAGCCATTCTGCCTAAGGCTCTGTCGGCGGACTTCCTGCGGTTTTGCCACTTCAACCCGCGCCCCTGCCCGTTGCTCGCCATGTCAGAGCCGGGCGATCCGAGCATTTCCGCGCTCGGCGTCGATCTCGACATCCGCGCGGACCTGCCCAGCTACCGGGTCTGGCAGGACGGACGGCTGGTCGACGAGCCGACCGACGTCACGAAATGGTGGCGCGACGACCTAGTGTCGTTTGTGATCGGCTGCTCGCTTTCGTTCGAGGAGGCGCTGCTGGCGGATGGGGTTCCGATCCGCCACATTGAAGCCGGCGTGCGCGTACCGATGTACCGGACCAATATCGCCTGCACGCCGGCGGGGGCGTTCAGTGGACCGATGGTCGTCTCCATGCGTCCGATGCGGCCCGCGCAGGCCATCCGTGCCGTGCAGATCACGTCCCGGTTCCCCGCGGTACATGGCGCGCCGGTCCATATCGGCCTACCGCATTTGCTCGGCATCAACGATCTGGCCAAGCCCGATTATGGCGATGCGGTCGCGATCGCGAGCGACGAACTGCCAGTGTTCTGGGCTTGCGGGGTCACGCCGCAAGCCGTGATCGCGGCAGCAAAACCCTCGTTCGCCATCACCCACGCACCGGGTGCCATGCTGGTGACTGATCTCATCAACACGCAGCTCGCGGTCCTGTGATCCGAGTCGATCGACGAGCCGATGCCCGTGCAAACGACAGCGCTGCCTATTGCGAAGTTCTTGACAAACCGCCACCACACTTCGTCGGTCTTTCGCCAGACCATCTCCGTCTTGGCCACATCGCGAATGACACGGGCTCGACCGGTGATCGACAGGTATGCTTTGTCTTTCGGATCAATGAAGACCAGGCCGACATTAGGCGCGGTATCGATCTCGTCGTGCTTTGCGCTATGCACGTCGGTCACGAAAAAAATTAGGCCGGCATCTCGGTCAATCCTTGCCTCGATCGGTCGCGCGCGCAATCCGCCAGCGAATTGCGTGGTCAACATGCAAACG
>OCTA010005540.1_pt1 | contig 10899 bp, 14 predicted proteins | sample 1538991 | NCBI WGS metagenome assembly OCTA01 (sample SAMEA3539302, study PRJEB22396) | soil metagenome | biome: tundra; feature: field; material: soil | place: USA | collected 2010-05 | depth 0.15 m | reverse complement strand
CCTGAAGTGCCCAGGGGAATCACGTCACCAAATGGCACCTGGTGACGCGATTGTTGGGTCTATCTCTGGCACGGAAGTACGCCACCCCCGACTCAGGCGGTGAGCTGAGTAATGCGGCGCCGAGTCTGCAATTTTTGCAAGGCCTTGTTGAAACCCAGGATATACGCAGCGCGCAGAAACAGGGCAGTCGCAAGGACGGCCAGAACTACTCCGTGCCCGTACACGATAAGGTCGCCCCGATCCAGGCCTTCAGGCAATGTGCCAGCCGCAATGACCAAAAGAATCGGCGCGATGATCGCTACGGCTGCGAGCGCGCTGTAAAAGAAGTCGCTGTGGTATTTCGTGGAAGTATTCATGTCAATCTCCTGAAACGTTGGTTTGATTCGCTGGTGCAGTGATGTTGAGGACTCAGGCTACGGAACAAAGTCTGTCATCCGTAGGCGTAAAGTGCCGTTAGCAAGATGTAAAAGCGTGCAAGTATTTTGGATAACGGACGCCATTTCCCATACCTTTCACTGGCACCCTTACACGGATTTACATCCCCTAACATTCCTTTGTCGCCCGCTCGCGACAGTCGAGATCATCGAACCACTGCATTATCTGCAGAGATCCCTTGCTAGAATCCAATCCTTTGCACGACGGCCCGTACCACAACTACCTATGCTGCCCGACGCTGTGCCCACCTCTTCCTCGGTCCTGCTTGTGGATGACGATGAAGAGCTCGTCGATATGCTCAAGAATTATCTGGAGCGCGAGGGCTACTCGGTGGGCGTGGCAGCGGACGGTGAGGCCGGCGTGCGTGAGGCGCTTTCGGGTCGCTATGCCATCGCAGTGGTCGATATCATGATGCCGCGGATGAACGGCATCGAGGCTTTGCTGGCGATTCGAGCCCGCAGCAACATGCCGGTGATCATGTTAACCGCCAAAGGCGATGACACCGATCGAATCGTGGGCTTGGAAATTGGGGCTGACGATTACATTCCGAAACCGTGTACGCCGCGCGAACTGACGGCGCGCATCCGCGCAATTCTGCGTCGGATGATTCCGGCAACCGACGCCGTCGATTCAGCAGCCGTGATTCATGCGGGCGCACTGATGATGGACCCGCAACGGCGGCTTGTGGAGTGGAACGGTCTGCCTTTGGAGCTCACCAGCACCGAATTCAATGTCTTAGAGATACTGGCCCGCAACATCGGCAGCCCGGTGAGCAAACAAATGCTCTCCGAACAGGGGTTGGGTCGCCCGTTAGCACGTTTTGATCGCAGCATCGACGTACACGTGAGCAGCATTCGGCAGAAGCTTGGTCTGTTTGTCGATGGTCGCTCCCCCATTGTGACCGTCTATCGCTTAGGCTACCAGTTGATTCCCGAATGAAGACACACCGAACAAATCCCACGAAGGAGCGCGTGGGTCGCCTATTCTGGAGGTTTTTCGTGCTCATCACAGTGTTTCAGTTGGGCGCGGATCTATTGGTTCGCGCGTGGCGCTTTGAGAGGCCGCAAATAGCGATGGTTTTTCACAAGCCTGTCATTGCGGCCACCGATCGTTCAAAGAGCCAGCAGCCACCGGCGCCCGCACCGAGCTTTTCCGAACTTTCGATCGCGGACATCATGGGAGACATCGTGGCAGGTCTTGGTAGCGCAGCGCTGCTGGCGTGGCTGCTTTCCAAACCCATCCGCAGCCTGCATTCGGCGATCACTGATGCCGCAAACGGGAACCTCAACGTTCGCATTGCCGACAGGATGGGGCCGGGGAATGACGAACTAAAGGATCTGGGTGTTGAGTTCGATCGCATGATGTCGCGCTTGCGCACGCTCATTGTCGCGCAGCGTCAACTGCTTAAAGACGTTTCACACGAACTGCGGTCGCCGATGGCCCGGATTCAGGCGGCCATCGGCCTGGCTAACCAGCAGCCCGATCAGGCGCAGGCTCTGATGGAACGTATTGAACGGGAATCAGTTCGCATTGATAAGCTGATCGGAGAACTGTTGGCTCTCTCGCGCCTACAGGCGGGTGTTGACGACCAGTTGAACGAGGAGATTGAACTGCGCGAATTGCTATCTGATATTGTTGATGATGCGCGTTTCGAAGCCAACGCTAACGGACGGTTTGTTCACGTGGAATCCGAGATCGATGGCGTCGTCCGCGGAAATGTTGAGCTGCTGCGCCGCGCTGTCGAAAATGTGGTTCGTAATGCCATCAAATACAGCCATCGCGGCGGCACGGTGGAAGTGGGAACGGCGCTAGGTTCCGGAGGCCGCGTCGCCGTCATATCGGTACGGGACTCCGGAACGGGCGTTCCAGAATCCGATATCGCCAATATCTTCGATCCGTTCTTCCGTAGTTCAACGCATGCGCGCAAGGAGGGAAGCGGCTTAGGGTTGGCGATTGCCAAGCGCGTGGTCGAGAGCCATGGTGGCTCGATCGTGGCGTCGAATGTGCCCGGAGGTGGTTTACGCGTGAACATTGAACTGCCACTACTGGAGGAGAAGACACGAAACGGACGCCAAAGCACGCTAAGGGGCCGCCGCTAAGTCGTGCGAACGGGTCCGGAGCGGCCGGAACTGATCTGGACCCAGCGCCAACCGATTTCCGCGTCCAGGGTGAAGTGCTGAAACCCAGCGACGCGCACGCCGACTGAAGGCTCGGCCTCACTGGCGGCGCGGTTTGACTGGCTCACGCTGTCGACCGCTGTGGTACATCACCCGGGGAGCATCGCGATGACACGGATCCTGCTGGTTCGACACGGAAACGTCCGCGGAATCGAACCCGAACGCTTTCGCGGCGCGAATGTCCAGCTCACCGAGCGCGGCCTTAAGGAGGCGCAGCTGACCGCCGGCCGCATCGCGCGGCATTGGCAGCCAGCGCTCGTCTATACGAGCCCGAGGCAGCGCTGTATCGACACCGGCCGCTTCATCTCCGAGCAATGCGCCGTGCCCTCGCGCGTGCTCAACGATCTCTACGATCTCGACTACGGCGCCTGGACGGACAAGACTCACGAGGAGATTCGCCAAGCGCATCCGGCGCAGTACCGGCGCTGGAAGACGCAGCCGCACCGCGTGAGATTTCCCGGCGGCATCTCGCTGCAGGAGGTCAGCATGCGCGTGGCGGACGCGCTGCGGTTCGTCGTCGCGACGCATCAGGACAGCACCGTAGTGCTGGTCGGGCACGACAGCGGCAATCGCAGTCTGCTGCTACACGTTCTGGGATTGCCGCTGTCGGCTTACTGGACCATCAGGCAGACGCCCTGCAACATCAGCGAATTTACGGTGAGCGATGACGGCCTCACGGTGGTGCGCATGAATGAGACGGGGCATCTGGAGACCGGCGGCGGCGCAGAAAGCGCCGACCTCGGGCGTTAGCTTGGCTCCGTCACGATGTGTCCATCCTTCACCGGGATGCGCGATCCCGGATCGTGATCCATGTGCACGTGCCGCTGATCACCCTTGATGACGTATACCACGTCGTATCCGGCAGGAACTTCGCGGCTGTCATACACCGTCGTGCATCGCTGCCCGGTCGTTGTATAAGTGTCGCCCTGCTGGACTTTTTGCTGGACCTTGTTGCCGGCATAGCCGCCCGCGGCCACACCGGCGACCGTGGTCAGCACCTTGCCGTTGCCGCCGCCGAACTGGCTGCCGAGAAGTCCGCCGAGGGCGGCGCCCACGCCGGTGCCCACAAGGCGATGAGTGTCCTTCACCGGCTTGGTGTGGGTGACCTGCTCGTCATGGCAATCCTGCCGCGGAGTTTTGATCGTTTTGGTGAGCGCCTTGACGCTCACGACCTGGGCCTCGTGTGACGCGCGGAACTCGCGGTAACCGGCGAAGGCCCCGCCGGCGGTCACGATGATGCCCCCGATAACTGAGCCAATCACGAACGACTTGTTCATTGCTCCAATGCCCTCTGGCTGATGAATTGAACCTGCTGTAGGACAGCACCCCGGCCCTTGCGATACGTGCCGGTTGGTCGCATGTTAAGAATGTGGCGCATCAATTCGACTACACGCGTCGCAGTTTGGGAAACGTGGGGCCGTTGTCGCCGTAAGGCGACCGCGAGCCGTCAGACATGGGAAGGAAGGACATCGAGCGATGAGCGAAATCAGGAAACGCCACACCGGCGGCTGTCTCTGCGGCGCGCTTCGATATGCAGCCGAGGGCGATCCACTCTTTGCCGGCTACTGTTTCTGCGCCGACTGCCGCAAGGCGTCCGGTTCGGGGTTCATCCCCTTCATGGGATATCCCAGCAGTGCCGTGCGCTTCAGTGGCGAGACGCGCCAGTTCATATCGAAAGCCGCCCGAGGCGGCGACGCCGTGGGCAATTCTGCCGACAGACCTGCGAATCTACGACACGATGCCAAGCGGATCCGATCCGCTGCTATGTCAATAACATCTTGATTCAGCGCGCCGCAGTCGTCGCCAGCGCTTGCGGCGCGCCCTACACCGAGACCAGCGATTTATTCGTTGAACACACGGCGCGAGGCGCGTATCGCGCCGTCGATATGCCCGATCGCGCGATCACGCAAGCCGCCGGCAAACGCGTTGTCCTCTTCACGGGCAATATCGGCGCGTGCCTTGTTCAGGAACTGCAAGGCCTCGTGAATGCGTCCCCGATGATCAGGGTTCTCATCTACGCGCGGATGATCATTAGTATTTTTCCCATCATTGAACGCCGCCTTCTTGATGTCATTGATGGCCGCGTCAATCTGGCGCACGGCCTCCACTTCGTCGGTCGTCTGCGCCCAGTCTCCGGGATGATGCTCGATCAGCCAGCGTCCTGCACGCAGGTCAGACAAGGCGTGCAAATATGCGGGATGGCGTTGCGGCTGCGGCACGGCAGCACAGCCTGCGAGCAACGTGAACCCCGCGATAACAAAGGGCAGGACTTTCAACTTGACCACTTGCAGCATGAGGTTCTCCAAAGCAGCGATCATAAACGAATACTTCGGCTCTTTGGCGACGCAACGGGCTTACTGTCCGGGGCAGTACGCCTCTGGCGTATAAAGATCGATCTCCTCAAAACCCAAGCTCGCTGTGCGAGCCCAGGCGCACGAGCTGCAGCACCTCGGTGGCGGGCTTGCGGTAGATGAGCACCAGGTCGGGCTTGACGTGGCAATCGCGAAAGTTCTTCCCCTCCCCGCGCCGCGCATGATCAGCGTATTTCGCCGGTAACGACGTATCGGTTGCCAGTAGCGTCAATACTGCGGGCAGAAGGTTATCCAGATCTCGATGTTTGGGCGTCGCGACCGTGCGCTGGTAGTCGCGCTTGCAGGTCTTGGTGCGCTCAATCCTTCGCATTCAAATCGGCCATCAGATCCTCCACGCGCGCGAAGCCCTTGAGTTTGGCCTTCCTCGCCTCCTTCATCGCGCGGATCGTCTTGGCATTGGGGCTCAACGGCTCAAACGGCAGTGCCTTCTCTTTGGCGACCCGCACCATCAGCAGCCGGAATGCATCGGACACCGTCAATCCCATCGCCGCGAGCACGGCGGCGGCTTCGTTTTTCGTTCGCTCATCGATTCGGGCTCTCACGACGGCATTCTCGGCCATGGCTCGGTCTCCGGTGTCTGGGCTACAGTGTAGCGCGGATGCGTATGCCCGTGCCACTCTGGGGCTCGATCCGTCAATCCGGGCCCTCCCCTCTTGATGACACATACGGCTAGTCATGGCTTGGAGGAAAATAACCGATCGTCCCAGCGCACGGGCTCGATGCTCACGACGCGAATGCGCATCGCCTGCGGGTGCGCCGGATTGATCAGCGCATTGCGCTCGATCTCAAACACGACGCTCGGCACGAGCACAATAGGGCTCACCTGAGCCTGCAACCACGCATCCCCCGCGCGACGGCTGACCACAAAATCTGCCGCGTCCCAACCCGACAATTTGCCCAGCGCCAGTGTCGTGACCGGCAAATCATCTGGCGCTTCGAACCTCACGCACACTTGGTGCTTCGGGATTTGCCCTCCCGTATGCACGAGCTTCTCGAGCATCGCTCCGGCGTACGTCGTGCCGGCATAGATCACGGCGCGCCCCGGTGAATTCCACCTTCCGCCATAGCGTCGGGCGCCCTCCCCGCTCTCAGGCCCAAAGCGCTCGTCGGCAATGCGGTAAAGCCGCACGAAGTGCTGCTGCAGCGCGGGCTAAACCGGCAGACCGTAGAGGGCGCGCATGACCACCTCTTCGACCTGGCGCGCGCCGAGTTCACTGCCCGCGCGCTCCAGCGGCGTGTGTCCCGCCAATTCCGCATGCGGGGTGTTCAAGAACTGCTGCGCGGCCTGCTGGTCATCCCAAAGCAGTTCGGCGAGCGCAATCACCCGGGCGAGCCGCTCGGTCTTTTCGCTTTCGTGCAATTTGAGGCGCTTGCGGCGCTTGAAAGTCGCCAAAGGGACCACGCGGTACATCAATGCATCGCGGGCTTTGCCCGTGAGTCCGGCCCGCGCCACGACCCGAACCAGCGCACTGCGCGGCAGGCCTTTTTCAACGGCCGCGGCCAGTCCCGGCATACCGCGCCCAGTGCGCTTCAGTCCCAGGATCTCCTGCACCCGCTCTGCCGGCATCGTCATGTGGTTCACCTGCGTCAGTGCTCAGGCTATAACCAACTGAGCCGTATATCAAGCTCAAATGGCGAAAGGTAGCATAGCGATTATACCGGATCATTACTGGCACGAACCGGGCTCTGTGTCGCATGAATTGTGACTGCACCCACGGGCCGCAGGCCCTGTTCCTTTGGGTTTAAATATTCCAGAGAAAATCCTTCCCTCTTCGTTATGCGGCGCTGCAGGTCTCGGGCAGCGCGGCGATGCGGGCCCAGTTGGGCGGCATGCGATTGGGCCGCGACCAGGCGCCCTCGCGGATCTTTTTCAGTGCGATATTTACGGCCAACGGCATCTCGAATCGCCGTAGGGCGCCCTCCTCCACCGCCCAGACCACCTGGCGCAGGACTTCCTGGGCCTGCGCGCCAGGCACGCTCTCCAGTACGCGCTTGCGCGTGCGGGCGAGCTCGAGGGGCGAGAGCCGGCGAGGTTTGGCGTAGCCGAGGCAGGCGGACGCGCCCTGCACGGATTTCGGGGGGGCCGGTGGGTTACTGCGTGCGTGGGCCATCTGTGTCAGCTGGGTGAGGAGCTGCCCCCGCTCCTCGGGGGCCAGGCGCGTGTCGGCATCGAACTCCATCGCCGTCAGGCCGTTGCGCGAGGCGGTGAAGAATCGACTTTTCTCGGTGGCGGACGCCCTACCCCACATCGCCTGAATCGCCTGTCGTGTCGGGCAGCGCGTGCTCGCAAGGGTCTGGAGGGCCGTGAGGGAGGTCTCTGGAAGCGACTCTGGAGCCCTAGGAGCCGTTATAGCGCCAGGGGGCCTTTCAGGGGCGCTTATGTCACATGCGCCGCTCTGCGCCGCTCTTGCGCGCTCCTTTAGGTTGATCTGCGGTCGATTGGGGCTGCGGGACAGTTCGGTGAGCAATTCCCGCGGAATCCGCACTTCCGTGACGGCTGTGGCCTGCTGGAATGGGTTCACGGGATCGCGGCCGGGGTCTTCACGGCGGATCAGGTTCAGTGTCTTGAGCAGCTGGTAAGCCCGGGTGACCGTGGAAGGGTCTATGCAGCACAGGCTTGCCACGCGCTTGAGCGGCACCTGGGAGCACCAGTCGCGGTTTCGCATGCCCTCTTCCCAGTGCAGCCAGAACACGCGCTCGGCGGCCTGTGGCAGGCCCTGCTGCCAGAGCCAGCGCTCGAGCGGCTTGGGTCGCAGGGTGAAATATTTCTCCCGGAGCAGACGGTCGCGTGGATCGTGTGCATTTTCAATCGACATAACTTCTCCCTCAGCCATCCAGCTGATGTGTCGAAAACCGAGGGATTGAGGCCGTTACGCTTGACCCGATCGATTCGGGTCACTAACCTCTGAAGTGCGACGTTCGTGGGTTAGTTGCGCCAAGCGCGGCGATCAATCCCGAAGTGTGAAACGGCCCCGTCTTAGGGGCCTTTTCATTTGAGCGGTGGCATAGCCTTCCCTCCTTGCCTGCTGGCGTGCCCCGAAGCGCTGCCGTCAGTCGCCGGACTGGGCGGAACGCGCGATTCCTGAGGCCCAAAAATGCTGAGGGCCGGATGAACCGGCCCTCGTGCTGAAACTGTTTGCGCCCCTAAGGGGGTGCCGCGGTCGCGCCATTTCTTACGCGTAAGAAATTGGCAGCGGGCGGACCTTCCGATCCCGGCCCAAGCGGATTTCTTACGCGTAAGAAAACTCATTGCGGCTTCGCCTTGAGATACTGGCTCAGGCGCTTCTCGGTGAGCTCCTTGATCTCCTCGACCAGCTCCTTCTGAATCTGTCGGCCGATTTCGCTGCCGAACCTGAGCGTCAGGCGTCCATCGCGCCGGACCACCCGAAAGGCAATCCGGCCCTTAATTCTTACGGCTTCCTCGCGGGACGCCGAGTCGCGCTTCTCGCCACGTGGAGCGGTGAGCAAGCGCAGCGTCTCCGGGGCCTTGGGCCGCGGGTTGAGTGCGCAAATCGTGCGCGCGGTCGCGAACACGTTCTCGCGATCCTCCTTGAGCGCCTTCATGAGCTGCGGCGCCCAGCGCAGGGAAATCTGCCGCGGATCGACAAAGGCTGCCAGGACCTGGGCCGGGAGCTCCGCAATCTGCAGATACATCGACACGGGTGAGTCATCGCGCCCGACGGCTGCGGCGAGATCGCCCTGAGTTTCGAATAGTTTGGCGTTGAGCCAGGACTGATACATTCGGCCGTATTCGTAGGGTGATAAGTCCTCGCGCACGTCGTTCTCGGCGTGCATTTGCAGCGCCAGGCGCTTGCGATCCACGGACGTCGCGTCCAGTAACGCGAGGACCCGAAAGCCGCCTTCAGTGTCCTGGTCGAGGGCCAAGCCAGCCGCATGACGGCGGTGGCCGTAGATGATTTCGTAGTCGAATCCGCTGCCGGCGGGAGCAGGGCGCACGCGGATGGGATCGAGCTGGCCCTGGGTGCGGATGTCTTCCTTGAGCAGCCGAAACTCCGCGTCATCGTCCTTGAGACCCGCCTCCAGGCGATTGGCAAACTCGCTCGAGCGGATCTTCTTCGGGTCCAGGCGCAGCACCACCATGCCGGCTTGGCGCTCGGCCTCGAGTCGCTCCACGCGTGAGGCAAAGCCCTCGCGGACCTGCTCGCCGACCATGGCGATGTGCGCCTTGACGCGCGTGGGCTCGCGCACTGAAAACGCTGAAGGATGATCAGGCGAAGAGGGCGCCGCAGCGGGATCGGCGGCGCGAGTAATCTGGGCCAGAACGCGCGAGCGAATGTCCTCGCGCTTGCTCATGAGACGGCCTCCGCCGTGGCCAGGCGCTCAGGTTTGGCGACCGATCGTGGAGCGGCTTTCGAGGGCCACTGTGCACGCACCAGCCGCTCGATTTCCCCATTCACGCCCTCCAGGTATTCGAGCGCACGAGAGAGTGTGCGTCGATCGCCCTGGTAGGCTCCGACCTCATAGGCGGTCTGGATTTCAGGCCCCATGCGCAGCACCGTGGAAGTGCCCATGGTGTGAAACAGCACCCGCTGCTGAAACGCCGCGCGCACCCAATCGTGGATGGTCTGATGGACGAAGTTGCCGGGCTCGTATTTGGAGATCAGCAGGCCCAGGAAGTCGAATACTTTCTCGCCACCCTCGTTCTCGTCGATCACTTTTTGGATATCGCCCAGGAGCGAGAAAAATAGGCTCGCGGAGGCAAAATCCATCATCGCGGGGGGCACCGGCACAATGATGCCGTCGGCCGCATAGAGCGCATTGGTGGTCACGTAGGACAGGGCAGGGGGCGTGTCGATGACGATGACGTCGTAGCGATCGCTGACGCTCGCAATGCCGGCCTTGAGGGCCTGGTAAAAACGAAAGTTCGGCTCGGCTTTCTGCCGGTTGGCGAGCGAGAATTCTGCCCCGTAGAGGGCCAGGTTCGCGGCGATCAAGTCCAGTCCGTGCCAGTACGTGGGCTGAATGGCAGCGGCGAGTGTCGCGGTTTCTCCCTCCAGAAAAGGCAGGGCAGTCTGCTCGGTCGCCACTTCACTGTCGGGCAGCAGCCCAAACAGTGTCGTCAGGCTGGCCTGGGCATCCAGATCGATCATGAGGACGCGATAGCCATGCAGCGCGAAGTACTGTCCCAGATGGATCGCGGTGCTGGTCTTGCCGACGCCGCCTTTGAAATTGGCGATGGCGACGACGACCGCCTTATCCATGGCCGCGTCGCGCCAGGGCCGCAGGCCGAGGCGCTCTTGGATCTCGTGAATTTCCTCGAGCGTGAACAGCAGTCGGTTGCCACGCACCCGCTCGCCGGCCGGCAATTCATTGCGTTGCACGCCGCGCGTGATGGTCTTGGCGGACACGCCGATGAGCTCGGCGACTTCCTTCAGATTGAATTTGCGCAGTACCTTCTTGGTGCCCGGCGCCAAGGCCGCCTCTCGGGCTCGAGCGAGGATGTCGCCAGCCTGCTCGGCCAGATGTACGATGTCCCGAGCGCGCGCTTTGGGCACGCGTACACCGGGATCGGCCACCGGATTGGGAGCCAGGGCCATTGATTCATTGAGATTTAATCGGCCGGAGGCCATTAGGTCCACCCTATTGGTCGAGTTAACAGTGTAAGGGGCCTGTCCGGCATTATGCAAGTGTCCGTCTTTCTGCTGTGTTTGTGTAGAAGTGGTGGACCTTGAAGTGTATTCGAAGCGCAGAGCCAGCTTTTTCTCCATGCTCACTCGTTCCAGGCCTCATATGTGCGCAGCAGGTCAGCCTTCGCCGTCACTGGCATACTCTGGTCACGTCTGAAACGACCATTGAGCGTCCCGACGGCTTTCAGCGAGAGCGGGAAGATCAGCTGGCTTGGCTCAAAGGAGAAGTCCAAAAAGGCCCGGATGCGATAGATGAAGGCAGGGTCG
>OCTA010005539.1_pt1 | contig 10901 bp, 12 predicted proteins | sample 1538991 | NCBI WGS metagenome assembly OCTA01 (sample SAMEA3539302, study PRJEB22396) | soil metagenome | biome: tundra; feature: field; material: soil | place: USA | collected 2010-05 | depth 0.15 m | reverse complement strand
GTAGAGCGTCAGGTTACGGTTCATCAGGCGGCGTAAGAGGGACACTACGATCTCCCATAAAAACGATACACGCGACTCGCGCCAACGGAGTGGCGCGGAAATGTAAAGAATGCCCCGAGACGCTTTGTGAAGGATGTCCTGAGAGCAAACCGGCATCCGGCTGTCCTGAGGAGGGGTCCCGGGACTATCATTTTCTGGTGAGGCGAAGCGCGAGAGCGCGCATCCCTTGACCCAATTTTGCGGGAGTCGAACCATGTACCGCGCAGTACCGGCCATGCGCCATTTTATTCAACATGTGCTCATCGTACTTCTACTTTGCGCGGCGGCCAGCAGCCAGGTCGCGGCGCCATCGCAGGCGGCGATCCCACCAGCCCCATCCTCACCGCAATTCGACAACCGCTTCTTCGCCGAATTCGACAAGTTGATTCACGTGAAACGCGTGCACACTGGTGACGCCGTGACGGCGCACCTTACGGTTGCCGCCAAGCTGCGCGACGGAACCGAACTTCCCAAGGGCAGTAAGCTGGTGGGCCGCATCACCGATCTCAAGATCAAAGCCGACAAGGAAGGTCCTTCGAAACTGGGATTGCTGTTCACCGGCGTGGTCTTGAAGGATGGCAAGCAACTGCCACTCGACGTGGCCCTGGTTGCGGTGGCGCCGCATTCCCAAATAGGTGAGGCGGATTTGTTGTCGGCGGGCAATCCTTTTTCCGGCGGCAACCGCATGCAGGCGGGCACCGGCGCCAACACGCTCAACAACACTTCCAATGAAGGCGAGGCGCTGAGCCGTGGATTGGGCGCGCGCGCGCCGGCATCGAAGACCAACGTAGGCGAAGCCCAGATGTTGCCCGGCAAGTCTTACCTGCCGGATGTGGTACTGCTGTCGTATTCGGCATCCACCCCGGGGACCATCCTCGAGTCGAAGTCCGGTTCAGTGTATGTGGACGCCGGATGCCGCCTTTTGCTGCTCATGCAGTAACGCGGAGGGGACAGGCAAGTCTGCGATGCAGACGACCCAACCCTGCGAGAATGGACGGATTCGAACTACGCCGGCATGCGTCCCTGGGCCAGTTCGAAGTCGAGGGCCTCTTCCACGCGGCGTGTGATCGTGTCGCCGGAGCGTTCCTGGCCTTTCACAAGGTACGGCTTGGGCTGCGGTTCGGCGGTCGTCACTCCGGCGGTCGCTGTGCAAGTTTCTTTCTCTACGATGGCTGATTGCGTACGGTTCATAACTTCCTCCCCACTCGAGGCCCGCTTGCGCCGGACTACCTGCCGCCGACCACTACGGTCTCGATCCACTTCCAGAGTAGCGCTGGTGCTATCATCAATCCAATGACTTGTTTTCATGGAATCAATAACTACTGGTTATGATCAATCTTGACCAACTGCGCATCTTTCAGGCGGTGGCGCAGAGCCGCAGCTTCACCCGCGCCGCCGCGCTGGTGCACTTGACCCAGCCCGGCATCAGCAAGCACATCAAGCAAATGGAGGAGTATTTCGCGGTCCTTTTGTTCGACCGCTCCAGCAAAAAAGTGTCGCTAACGGAGCCCGGCAAAATTCTCTTCGAGGCCACCCAGGAGATCATGGCCACCATCGATGCAGCCGAGCGCCGCATCGAGGACCTCAAGGGACTGCGCGGTGGCAGGTTGCGGCTGGGATCGAGTTTCCCTGTCGGGGTGTACCTGCTGCCGAAGGTGCTGGCGGAGTTTCGCCGCCGCTACCCGGCCGTGGAAGTGACCCTGGAGATCGCGCTCAGCGAGAGGATCGAGGCCAAGCTTCTGGCCAACGAACTCGATCTCGGTCTGGTCACCTACGATGCGCGCGATCCCCGGCTCGTCAGCAAAGCGTTCATGACCGACGAACTGATCGCCATTGTCCCCCGTAATCACCGCTGGGCGACGAAACAGCGCATAAGACCGCAAGACCTGCCGGCAGAGACGTTCATCGTGGCGGCCCAGGGCGCCGGCACCCGCGCGGTCGTCGAGGAGCGCCTCAAAGCGCAAGGCATCGTCCTGCCGCACGTCCTGGATTTCGGGAACCTCGAGGGCGTAAAGCACGCGGTGGAGGCGGGCCTGGGAGTTTCGATCCAGGCGACAACCGTTGTGCAGCGGGAACTCGCTGCCGGCTCGCTGCACGCCATCCAGTTGGCGGGCGTGGATGCGACCATCAATTTCTATTATGCCCGCCGCAAGAACGCGCACCTGTCGCACGCCGCGCAGGCCCTGGTGGCGTTGCTGCCGGAAGGCGGGATGAAGTCCGGCGTCTCTTCCACGCTGGCGAAAAAGCCACGCGCGCACCTGCGCTGAATGGGGCCGCGGCAGCACTGCGCGTTGCAATTCCGTGGTCGCCTTAATTCATCCCTGCGCTACTTCGCCCGCGTCCATTTCTCGGTACGGCCGAGCATGGAGAAACCAATGAACCCGCGCAGGTCCAACTCCGCCGGCGAAACCAGCGTGGCCTTCGAGCTGTAGGTCTTGCCGCTGTCGGGATCGTAGATCTTGCCGTTCTTCCACAGGTTGTCGCCCGAGTACTGCAGGCCCTGGACGACCTGCATCTCCATGAGCGGTGTTTTCTTGCGCGCGGCGTCAGGATTGTAGTGGTCGAGCTTGGGCGTGCCTGGAGTGCCCAGCGTCGAACCGGCCGGATATACGGGCTCCTTCAGCCACACGATCTTGCCGCAATAGTCGCTGCCACATTTGTAGATGTCGATCTTGGCGTCCTGTTTCTGGTTGAACCAGGTGCCGAGGATGTCGTCGCTGCCGGCCCATGCCGGTGCTGCCGCAGCGAAAGCAACTATCAGAAAAAGGACTGCGAGTTTGACGCGTGCCATGAACGTTTCCTCATGCCGGAAAAGTAAAAGCGATGACGGCGGCCGCCGCCATTCGCCCAGCAGTATAGCCGTGTGAGGCTGGTAGAGGATGTGATGTGAGGGAGGAATTTTCTCTGTCAAATGGACAGCAGCGAGGTAATCAATCCAGACGACGGCAGTTTGCCGTTGATCTGTTCCAACAGTCGCACGATCGCCAGAAGAGCTCGATACACGAAGATTCCACCGCCGACAATCGCCAACAATATCGCCCCGAGCAGAACTGCAGTCAGAGTCATGGTTCCCCTCTGTTGGTAAGGGTAGCACTCGCCAATGTGTCTCACCGTCAGAAGACCCAGCTAGCCAACGCAGGTCTGAATGGGGAGACCATGGTTACGGAAGTACCTGTTTAACGCGGTCCGAACGTCCCTTGAACACATGTCGCCCCGACTTGCGGGTGTAAACTTGCGCTGTATGGCAAAAGTAAAAAACACGGTGCGCGAGATTCGCGTCGGCGTCGCTTCTGGAGCGGGCACGCTCTACCTCGTCGGCACGCCCATCGGCAACCTGGAAGACATCACGTTGCGGGCGCTGCGCATCCTGAAAGAAGTGGACCTGATCGCCTGCGAGGACACGCGGCACACGGTGCAGTTGCTCGACCACTACGGCATCGAGAAGATCACGGTCAGCTATCACGAGCACAACGAACTGACGCGCGCGGCTGAGCTGATCGTGCATCTCGAACAGGGCGACAACATCGCCATGGTGAGTGATGCTGGCATGCCGGGGGTGAGCGATCCCGGATACCGCCTCATCGCGCTGGCAGTGCGCCACCACATTCGCATCGTGCCGGTGCCCGGAGCGTCGGCGTTTCTATCCGCGCTGGTGGCCAGCGGGTTGCCCACCGACTCGTTCCGCTTCAGCGGATTCCTGCCCGCGAAAGAAGGCGCGCGCCGCACGTCGCTGGAAGGGATCCGACATTCGCCTCGCACCCAGATTTTCTACGAAGCTCCACACCGCATCGTGGATGCGCTGAAAGATATCGTCGAGTTACTTGGGCCGGAGCGCCACGTCGTCATAGCGCGCGAAGTCACCAAGCTGCATGAGGAGTTTCTGCGCGGACACGCCGAAGACGTGCTCGCCACCCTCGAGAAACGAGGCGACGTCAAAGGCGAAATCACGCTGCTGATCGGCAGGGGCGAGGGCACGGACCACGAACAACTCAGCCCTAAAAACGTCGGCCAACGCGTACGTGAGCTGATGAGTTCTGACTCGCTAGACGAAAAAACTGCCCTCAAGCAGGCGGCGAAGGAGTTTGGCGTCTCCAAGAGCGAAGCCTACCGCGAACTGCAGCGAGTGAAGTAGAGAACCTCGGGAGCTGGTCACCCCAAAAAGCTACTCCACTCCTACAGCCGACACCCGACGTATGATGGTGAGTCAATCCCACTCAATCGAAAATCGCGAATGAGGTGGGCAACCAACATGCGCTTGCTCGTCGCCGTCGCCTCATTATTGTTCGTGACGTCTCTGGCTTCCTGGGGGCAGGATTCCCACCGCCCCGTGGCCGGTGCCCCGCCACCCGAAGCGGCGCCGACCGGCGCGATCAATCCTGAACTCGAAACCATGACGCGGGCAGTGGCCGTGCAGGCGAGGCCCGACCAGGTGGGCTATTTTCGCGCGGCCCTGGCCAGCACCGACGCCGCTCTGCAGCGGTCCCGCGAACTGCAAACCCTCGGCGACGCCGCCAACAGCACGCCCGCCGTGAACGCCCAGTCTCTGGCTCTGCGTGATGCCATCGATGACGTGGACCACTACAACGGGCGCTTCCTGGCCTCGTTTTCCAAGACACAGGAAACGGAGTTGAAGCCGCGGCGAAAACGTTTGCGCAAGTCCTATACTTTCGTCGCCCGCGAAACCAGGACCGTGCAGCAGGACATGGATCCGGGAAAAGTCGTGCCCGACCGCCTGGCAAGCGCCGCGGCCAACCTGGAGAAGGCGCTCTCCGACTTCCGCACCGACCAGGTCCGCCTGGCGCGCGAGATGGGAATTCAGTCGAAGTGATAATGTTTTTCAGGACAGGCCCCAGACTATGAACCGATCGATCATCTTCCCCTCGTTTCTCTTGGTTTTGCTCGCCACCCCGGCCGGCTGTATGGCGCAAGCGGCGAGCGGCCCGGTCACCTTCCAGCCCGGTCCCGACCTGCAACAGAGAATCCTCTCGCCCTCGCCCGCTGCGGGCGCCACCCAACAATCGCGGCGAGCGGCCATTGGAAGCGGCAAGACCATGATCGACACCGGCGATCCCAGGAACTCTTTCTGGAATGAGGCCGTTGATCTGGGCGGCACCGGGGCCGTGGTGAACGCCGACATGCTTTGGGATTCGTCGTCCAAGATTCTCTACGCCTTCGGGCGTACCAACCTGCGCTGCACCCACGGTAAGTCGATCGACGGAGACCTCCTCATCGGCATCTACGGCAAGAAAAATTTTCTTGGCAAGTCGCCCGGATCGGGCTGGTGGGTAGTTAACCTCGCGCAAGATGAATGTCACGCCCCCCTGCCCGGGCTCTATGGATGCAAGTTCGACGCCCAGGGCACAACCCTGGCCTGCGGCCACGCTGAAGTCGATCCCCGCATCAACGACATGGCCATCGTGGAGTCGACGCGATTCTGAGGGGTGCGACCATCGCACCCGCACCCTGTGGCCCGCCGAAGATCGAGCGCCTCCGGCCTATTTCTTCTTCTGCGCGGCCGGCTTCTTTCCCGCATCGCCTGCAGTTGCGTTTGCAGTTCCCGGTGCTGTGGATGCGTCTGGCGCTGTGTCCGCCGTAGCGTCTTTCGTTGCGTCCGCTGGCGGTTGTGGTTCAAGCTGAACGTGCTCTCCGGAGTCAACGTCCGCGTCAGAGGTTTTGTCGGTCAGCATTACCTTGTAAGTGCCGCTGCCGGCCTTGGGGTCATCGGCGGCAAACGTGATATCGGCTGTCGTCCCGTCGTCTGCGGCGGTGATCTTTCCCACGATTTCGGCATCGTCCTGCGTCAGCTTCACGGCGGTAATGGACTTCAGATTTGTGCCCGTGAGCTTACAGGCTATCGATCCATCCTTATCAGGCTTGGAAATGTCGATGGAGCCGCTGGGAAGTTTCGGACAGGTAATGCCACTGAGAGTTCCGGGGTCGTTGGTCAATTGCTTGATGTGGACTCCGCCGATCACGACGAAGGTGTGGTCCTGCAGAATGCGCAGGGCTGCAGGCTGCCACTTTTTATAGTCCAGGGAATCCGGCGCAGTCTCGGGGTAGTTCGCGGCGGTTGTAGTAGGGGACGACCCAGACTTACATTCCTGGGCATTGGCGTGGCCGAGATACGAGCGGGTCTGCTTGTTGTATCCGCACCAGGCAAACGGCATCTGCTCCACGGGTTTCACCGAGATAAAGGTGACGAGTGGAACTGAACCTTCAATGGGAACGATTACCTTGTTGATGGAGGAAGCGGAAAACACCCGGTCGTTGATGTTGTTCAGTTGGTCGACGGTGTGGTCGGGGAAGAGCGTCTTAAATCCGGGGATAAATCCTCCCTGGAAGACGGCCACGGCGGTTTGAAATTCCTCAGCGCCAAAGGGCGCGATCGATGAGGCGATGGCTCCCACCGCCAGCAGCGAGTTGAGCGCCAGGTTGCGACGGTCCTGGGTCTGTCCACGCTCGGCGACGGCGCGCACCAGCAACTTGTCGCGCCCGGCCTGGAAGCGGCTGAAGTCAGCGGGGGCCAAGCCGGTATCGACAGCCACCTGAATGTCGTGGATCAAGAATTCGTTGGTCTTGTTGAGGTTGCGGACAGTAACTTGGATCGCGATGTAGGTGTTGGCCACGCGGCGACCAAAAATGTCGCTGGTCTCCTGCCAGGTGAGGATCGCCATCGAGCAGCTCACGTCGTCGGGCGGTTTGAAGCGGCTGGTCGAGACCACGTTGGTGGCAGACACAACTACGGTGCTCACGGCCGCAGTCACCAAGCGATTCAAGTCCTGCTCACTCAAAGGTGTGAGCACGTCTGCATAGGCTTGATTGAAGATTTCGGTCTGGGCCTCGCGGACGGCGCTGGCTGCGGCGTCGGACACATGCTGCAAGAGTTCCTTCTGGGTCATGCCGACGAGGGTGGGGGCTTGTGCAAGTAAGTTGTCCTCATAGGTCTTGGCCACGATATCGGCGGCGCCGCTCGCGATACCAGCTCCCAGTGGTTGCAGTTCCTTTTTCAACGCAGGATTGGTGTGAAAGGCATTCAGGGACGCGGTCTGCAGTGCTGCCTTGGTCTCGCGGATAACCCTACGGACGGTCGCCTGGTCCACGGTTGCATTGTCCCCGGCAGGCCGTGGAATGGCGTGCATGTCATATTTCTGGTCATCCGTGAAGAGGCAGGGAACGAAATCGCCCAAGGGGCCTGAACTTCTCTGGGCGGGAGGCTTCTTGTCGCGAGTCGCCGTGGATTTCACCTTCTTGGGTGGGGTCGTCGTCGTGGTATCGGTCGTGACAGTTGCCGCTTGGGTGGTTGCGGCGGCCGGCGTGCTGGCCGTCGAAGGCGCTGTAGTCGTGCTGGGTTGGGCGACTGCTGTCTTAGGAGTCTTGGCCATGCCGCTGGCGGGCGATAAAGCGACGGATAAAGCGACGGCGAACCATCCGGTGCGAAACGCGACTGGATTCACGTGTAGGCCTCAACGAGCGGGTAGCTCATGGCATCAGAGGCGGAATTTGAGCGGGAAGCTAGGTGCGGCTTTCGGCCAGAATTTCCGTCTTAGCTCACGAGGGATACTGACTATATAACGATTACGCGTTCCCAGCGCACGATTCTTCGGCTTTGGCAGGGCTGGGACGCGCGACGCCGTTCCGCCGGGTTGTCCTGGCGACGACCATTTCTGATATGCTGCGTCGGTTGACCGGAGGACATGCCATGAAGCGGAAGCCAGCAGTTCTGTTGCTCGCCATCCTGGTGCTGGGACTCGCTCCTGCGTTTGCTCAGAGCGCCGCGCCCGGAGTCGCCAAGGAAGTGCGCGAGAACTTCCTCGACGTTGATCGCAAGATCCTGGACATGGCCCGCGACTGGCCCGCCGACCGCTACGACTACAAACTGCGCAAAGAGATGCGCACCTTCGGCGCGGTGCTGGTGCACATTGCTTCGGGAAATGTTTACGCCGCCAAGGTGGGTCGTGGCGAGAAGGCGAAGTGGGACGAACTCGATGCCGCGAAGTATCCCGACAAGGCCGCGGTGGTAGCGCTGCTGGAGAAGTCGTTCGCCGATTCCGAAGCGGTGCTCAAGGGCCTGCCCGACGGTTCGTTCAGCAAGACCGTCGAGCCCTGGCTCGATGTGATGGAACATTCCGGCGAACATTACGGGTTGCTGGTCGCCTACTATCGCGACAACGGCATGACACCACCCGAGTCGCGTCCGAAGAAGTAGGAGCGGACTTCGTGGGAGGGCTCGGCGTCCACCCTGGCTGCTACCGCGGCCACAGCCAGCCAAAAGTCCCCGCCGTCAGCAAGCCGTAGATCAATCCATCAAGCACTTCCTTGAGGACGACGCCCCACGGTTGGCCCCTCCAGATGCCATCGCTCAGGCGTCCCAGGCCATAGGCGAGGAAGCCCGCCGTTCCGGCGACGCGAAAGACCTGCAGGTAAGTCAGGCCCGGCGCGACGGTGTGTCCCGTGAGGTAGGCGACAAAGAAGCTGACAATCAGGCAGAAGACGAACCACTGGCCGAGGAACTTCGGCATCACTGGCACGCCGTTGTCGAACACGGTCAGTATGCCAACCGGGCCCTGCTTGTACTTCTCCATCATGGCGGGCGACTTCATGTCCTGGTGGGTGCCATGAGGAAATATGTAGAGACCGCGCTTCAGTCCGGCGGCGCGCAGCGCGGCGCGGACATTATCTTCATCAGGCACGCGCTGGTAGTCGCCGCGATGGTACGGGATCACCATGTGAATGATCGAACTGGCGACGAATACAAGAACGGCCGACAACACAATGGGGATCCAGAGTGCAGACAGCGGGACCATGATCAGCCTCCTTGGGGCGCAGAGAGTGAAATGTTCCCTGCGAGGCTATTTCAGAGCTGAGAGGCGGTCAAGCATATCCGTCAAAATATCTACCGGTCAGATCGAGCGTATGATCGAGCCGTGACCAAATGAATTTGTTTAGTCCCCATTGCAATGTGTGTGGAGGACGCATCTTCAAAACTGTGCCCGCGTCGGGATGGATGGAGAAATTTCTGCTGCCCCTCTTCTTCATCGTTCCGGGACGCTGCACCGCCTGCGAAAAACGCCGCTATTGCCCCTCGTTCCAGCACTGGGACACTTCCAATGAGTGGCGTTGAAGGAAAGACAATTCCGAGTTTCAAGTTTCGAGTTAAAGATTAAAGACCCAGTCATGCGAAGGTCGCCAATGAGTGGGACGCCCGGCCGACCCACAATTTCCAAAAGCAGGAAATTGCGGGCCACCGACGACACACGCAATCTTCCCAAGTTAAGCAACTGCTTATCTTATGGCTGCCCCGCCGCCGGCAGGCCCTGGAACTCCTGGTTCATCCACGCTTTGAAGGCGTCCAACGCCTGCGGCCTTCCCAGGAAGCTCTTCACCAAATCGTTGGCCGGCATCGAGCCTGTCTTCTCCAGCACCGTCGAACGGTAACGCAGCGCCACTTCCGGAGCCAGCAGGTCATTGCAATCGAACTGGCTGAAGAAATCCTCTGCAATCACCTTGTCCCACAAGTAGGTGTAGTAGGAGGAGGAGTATCCCGTCAGGTGCGTGAATGAAGCAATCTGGTGGTCACCCTCGACCGGTTGGAAGGGCATGAAGCGCTTGATGTTCTCCGGAAACGCCTTCTCGATCTGTGCCGGATCGGGCGGGACGTTATGCAGATCGAAGGACACGCTGGTGTACACCAGTTGGAAGCGCGCCCACAGGCCGCGTCCAAAAGCGTCGGCGCGGTTGGCGCGTTGCACCAGTTCCGCCGGGATGGGCTGGTTGGTTTCGTAGTTGAGCGCGAAGGTGGCCAGGACCTTGGGATCGTGCATCCATTCTTCCAGCATCTGCGACGGCGCCTCGACAAAATCGCTCTCCAGGTTGCCGCTATACCCAGCCCACTGCTGCTGTCCCTGGAAGATCCAGTGCATGAGATGGCCGAACTCGTGGAAGAAAGTCGTGACTTCGCCGTACTCCATCAGGCCCGGCTCGCCGGGTTTGCCGCCGGAGAAATTGCACACCAGCACCGCCTCGGGCAACTGCTTGCCGCGCTTGCCGTCGAGCAGCGGATTCGAGCTGAACCACTGGTCCTTGCCCGGACGCGGATGCATGTCGAGATAGATGCGCCCCAGTTGCTTGGTGCCGTCGAACACGTCGAACGTTGCAACCGACGGGTCCCACACCACGGCATCTTTTACCGGCTGGAAGGTCACGTGAAATAGCTTCGAGGCCACGTCGAGAATTCCCTGTTGCACTCGGTCGTAGGGGAAGTACGGACGCGCCGACTGCGAGTTGAAATCGAATTCGCTGCGGCGAAGCTGCTCGAAATAGTAGCTGCGGTCGGAGAGCGGGATCTGCTGCACCGCTAGGTCCTGCTTCTGCGCTGACGCCAGCAGCATCTTGTATTCCCGCTCCGCAGCGGGCTTCGAGGCCACATCAATCTCGCCGATGAACTTCGCAACATTGGGCGCATTCACCGCCATCTTGTCGGCGGCATTCAGGTCTGACCAGTGTTTGTATCCCAATAAATTCGCGAGTTCTTCGCGCTTCTTCAGCAGGTCGGCCAGTACGCCCACGTTTTGCGGATAGGCGCGGTTGTTGTAGGCGATGAAAATACGCTTGCGCAGGTCCGCGCTCTTGGCGAACTTCAGCACGGGCGTCACGTCCGGAGAATCGCTGGTCAGCGTGATGCTGCCGTCGGCCGCCGGTTTGTGCGCCTTGACGTAATCCGCGGGCAGACCTTCGAGTTCAGCCGCATTCTTCACCACGACCTTCAGTTGCGATTCCTGCAGGTTGCGCTGGAACTGCGTCGCGTATTTGGTGATCTCGTCGTTCAGCACCCGAATGCGGGCGCGCGTGGCGTAGTCTTTATC
>OCTA010005538.1_pt1 | contig 10901 bp, 7 predicted proteins | sample 1538991 | NCBI WGS metagenome assembly OCTA01 (sample SAMEA3539302, study PRJEB22396) | soil metagenome | biome: tundra; feature: field; material: soil | place: USA | collected 2010-05 | depth 0.15 m | reverse complement strand
GACACCGGTTCGACCAGCGTGACGGTCACGGTCACCGCCGCCGTGATACCGTCCGCCCACATCGATATGCCGGCCTCGGGTGTGACAGTCTCTGGCACCGTGACGGTGGCCGGCTGGGCGATCGACAACGCTGCGATAGTGGGGACTGCAATTAGCAGCGTACATGTGCTGGTGGACGGAACGCCGGTGGGCGCGGCCACTTACGGAGTCAGCCGGCCGGATGTATGCGCGGCTTATCCGGGCCGTCCCGGTTGCCCCAACGTGGGGTTCACATACTCGCTGAATACGGCGACGCTGGCGCCCGGGTCTCACACCATCACGGTAACGGCCACGGATTCCGCCAGCCCTCCCGACACCGGTTCGACCAGCGTGACGGTCACGGTTACCGCCGCCGTGATACCGTCCGTCCACATCGATATGCCGGCCTCGGGCACGACAGTTTCTGGCACCGTGACGATGGCCGGCTGGGCGATCGACAACGCTGCGATGGTGGGGACTGCAATTAGCAGCGTACAGGTGCTGGTGGACGGAACGGCGGTGGGCACGGCGACTTACGGAGTCAGCCGGCCGGATGTATGCGCGGCTTATCCGGGCCGTCCCGGTTGCCCCAACGTGGGGTTCTCATACTCACTGAACACCGCGACGCTGGCGCCCGGGTCTCACACCATCACGGTTACGGCCACGGACTCCGACAGCCCGGCCGACACCGGTTCGACCAGCGTGACGGTCACGGTCACCGCCGCCGTGATACCGTCCGTCCACATCGATATGCCGGCTCCGGGAGTGACAGTTTCTGGCACTGTGACGGTGGCCGGCTGGACGATCGAAAACACCTCGACTATAGGAACTGCCATCAGCGGCGTACAGGTGCTGGTGGACGGAACGGCGGTGGGCGCGGCCACTTACGGAGTCAACCGGCCGGATGTGTGCGCGGTTTATCCCGGCCGTCCCGGTTGCCCCAATGTGGGGTTCTCATACTCGCTGAACGCGGCGACGCTGGCGTCCGGGCCTCACACCATCACGGTTACGGCCACGGACTCCGCCAACCCTCCCGACGCGGGCTCAACGACGATTACCGTGCAGAAGTGAAGTGCGAGCCGGTCCTCCGGCGGGAGGTTTGGGGCGCGCACGTTCGAACAATACGGCGGAATCGATACGATACAGCGCCGAAGGAACTGCGGGTATCGCGAAGGCAGGCTATCTTGCGAGTCCCGCTCCGCCCGATCCAATGGATTTGTCTTGAAAGCTTCTTGGGCGTGTGCAGTATGCAATAATGTGGGCATGTTGACTGTTCTTATTCGTAGCAAGGCAGTCGGTACACCTTGCTTAGTTGTAGCCATGACGGTGTTCGCCGCCTGTTCAGGCGGCCACGCCCCCGCTGGCGTCGCCGTGACACCGTCGGTGCACATCGATATGCCGGTTTCGGGTTCGACAGTTTCCGGCACGGCGACGGTGGCCGGGTGGGCGATCAACAACGCTTCGACTGTGGGAACTGCGATCCGCAGCGTACAGGTGACGGTGGACGGCGCGGCCGCCGCCTCTGCGACGTACGGAGTCAACCGACCGGATGTGTGCGTGGCTTATCCTGGCCGCCCTGGTTGCCCCGGCGTGGGGTTCTCATACGCCTTGAACACAGCGGCGCTGCCGGCCGGGTCGCACACCGTCACGGTCACGGCCACTGATTCCGCCAACCCTCCCGACACGGGCTCGGCGACGATTGTCGTGCAGAAGTAGGGGACGAAACGGTTCTCCGGGGCGCGGGTTGCGCCGGCCCCTTCGAAGGGAGTCGGTGAAAAATCGCGCTTCGTGCGGTTATTTGCGTTGGAACTATGACGGTCCCTCCCGTGGATGACGGCGAGCTCCGGCTGCCCGCGTTCTTCGTGGGGAAAGTGATCGAGATCGTCGCCGCCCGCCAGCCGGAGTATTACGACACCAGCAAGCCGCTGCCCTTCGGCCTCCGCCAGGCGTGGACCCAAAACCACATCGTGAAGGGCAATAACTGAAAAGCTGGAACGCGGCGGATCTGTCTCCACGCACTCCGCCTCAACGCCGAGGCAGAGACCGTGTGCCTCACTGACGAGGCCGTGACTCCGGTAAGTTGGCCGATCTGAACAGTGCATAATCCAGTGCATAATCTTCGTTTCCAACGTGACGCAGATGCTAGCGACTTTGGACCGTGGCGCTACTTCTCGCCAACCACACTTTTGGAGCATCCCCTCCCGTCGGCGCCCGAGATCCACCTTTGACAGCGGATGAAGTCCGCTACAATGATGTTCTTTCGGGCAGCCATGCCTCGACCGTTCTCAACTGAAGAATGCTAGCTTAACATGTCATTCGGCGTCGCCAACACATCTACGGAGTCCTTGCTCCAGGATCTGGAACGTCACTGCACGGAGCGGCCGGACGCTACGTTTTGCCACTTCTGGTCTGGCTATACACGCGAGGATATTTCCTTTCGACAACTGAAGGGCAGAGCCGGTGCTTACGCGAATCTCTATGGAGAATCCGGATTGCGGGCCGGCAATATCGTACTCATTATGCTGAAGCATTCGCCCGATATGTACTATGCGTTTATCGGTGCGATGTTATGCGGCTGTATACCTTCGATGATGCCGTTCCCATCGGTGAAACAGGATCCGGTCAAATATTGGGAATCTCACAAGCAACTTTTCGAGCGCATTGGCGCGGGCGCGATCGTGACCTATTCGGAAAATACGAAAGTTCTCAGCGACCGCCTGCACGGCCGGCGTCTTCGCGTGCTTGTGCCTGAAGACCTTGCGGAGAAATCGTACCCATTCGAGGCGGTCCAGGCCAGGCTGGAAGACGTCGCACTCATCCAGCACAGCTCCGGCACGACCGGATTGAAGAAGGGCGTTCAGCTTTCCTACGGGGCCGTCGCAGGACAGATCATGAGCTACGCAGCGACGCTCGGCCTTACGGCCTCCGATTGCTTCGCCTCCTGGCTGCCGCTCTATCACGACATGGGCCTGATTGCCTGCTTTATCATGCCGCTCGCCTTGGGGCTGCCGGTGGTCTCGCTGGACGCCTTTGAATGGGTCAGCCGGCCGGAAATACTGTTCGACGCAATTCAGGCGTATGGGTGCACACACGTGTGGTTGCCCAATTTCGCCTTTCACCATCTCTGCCGAACCGTGGATTCGGAGCGTCGTCACCTGCTTGACAGCGTCAAGGCGTTCATCGATTGCTCCGAACCCTGCAGGGCGGAGACCTTCGATTTGTTCCACGAGACGTTCGCTTCTTCCGGCGTCGCTCGCGATCGTTTGCACTGCTGCTATGCAATGGCGGAAACGGTATTCGCCGTCACGCAGACAGCCCTGGGAGAGGAAACGAGGGAATACGCCGCCGATGCGAACACGCTTGCCAACGACCACCGCGCCATCCCCGCCGTTTACGGCAAGCCATCGCGCCGGATACTTTCTGTGGGCCGGGTGATTCCAGGCCTGGAGGTTGATATTATCGGCGCCGACGGAAACGCCCTGCCGGCCGACCACGCGGGCGAGATCGTCGTCCGCGGCGAGTTCTTGTTTTCCGGTTACTATAAGAACGATGCTGAAACAGCCAAGAGTTTTCTCCGGGAGTGGTACAGAACCGGAGACACCGGTTTCGTTCATGACGGTGAGCTCTACATTCTGGGCCGGTTGAAGGAGTTGATTATCGTTTACGGGAAGAATCTATACGCCACCGACCTGGAATACATCTGTAACCGGGCTGTAGGCGTCAAGCGGGGGCGGTGCGTTGTGTTTGGCGTTTTCAATCCAGACCTCGGCAGTGAGGATGTGGTAGTTGTCGCGGAGACGGAGATCCCTGCGGGCCCCGAATGGGCCACAATCCGGAAGAATATCAAGCTCGAGCTACTGGCCGGCGTCGGCATTCCACCCCATGACATCTGGATAGTGGAGCCTGGATGGCTTGTGAAGAGCACGTCCGGTAAGATTGCACGGGGCGAGAACCTGAGTAAGTACCTTGCTGAAAAGACCTCGCGGAAGGAGTGTCCAGACCCCGTATGACCCAGGACGAGGCGCTCCAGACAGTTCAGCGCGCACTGCGGCTGACGTTTAGCGATCCGGATATCGAGGTTACCCGCGGCACCACAGCGGATGATATCGACGGATGGGACTCCCTTTCCCACGCGGTTTTCATGTTTCGCCTGGAGAAATACTGCGGGGTGCGAGTGCCTTCTTCAATGGCCTCTTCGTTTCGAGACATTGGCGAACTCGTCGATTATCTGGTGAAGTTGACAGGCGAAAACTAAATGGCGCAAGACGGGAAAACATCGCTGGCTGACTCGGTCGCGATTGGGCGGGACGCGTGGCTCTTTCACCGTGATAACTTCGCTTTTGAACAGATGAGTGCGGCTAGGCGGCTGAGCGATCCGGAGATCGCCGCGTGGAGAGATCTCCTCACCGATTGCGATGGCTGGATGCGCGAGCGGAACGTCGAGTTTATTTCGCTGATCGCTCCGGAAAAACACGTCGTTTACTGCGACTATCTTCCGCCAGGGAGCATCGTCTCGGATCAGCGCCCGGCGAGCGTTCTGGTTCGAGCGCTGAGCGACTTCCCGCGAGTCCGGCCGATATACCCTGTTGAGGCGCTTCGGGCCGGACGGGTGTCCTGCGATACCTACCATGCCGTGGGAACTCATTGGAACTACTTCGGCGCCTTCATCGCCTACCGCGAGCTCGCCTCCGAGATAGCGAAGCGGGTGAAGATTCCCGTCCTGGACACCCAGGACGTCACATTTGGCTTGAGCCGGCCGCACGCTGGCGACCTGGGTGTGCGCCTCGACCCGGAGATGACCGCCCCCGAGCACGAAGTCCGTGCGACGCTGGCAAAAAGCCGAAGGATTTTCGAAAGCCGCAAGTACGCTCGCGGGCATGTCGCCATTTACGAGAATTTCGACAGGCACCTGCCAAAAGCCGTGGTCTTCCGCGATTCGTCCTCGTCCTGGCTGTTGCCGTTGCTTTCGGAGTCCTTCAGCCGTGTAGTCGCCGTCAGTTCTCCACATATTTATCGCGAACTGGTCGAGAGCGAGAAGCCGGACGTAGTGATTTTCGAAATCATTGAACGGTACGTGCATGACGAAAATGAATCGCCGTTTTGCGCCCGCAAGATTCCGTTCACGGAACTTACCGATCTTTCTGTGGATGACCTGGCTCGCAAGACCGGATTGGTCGTGGGACACGTGGAGAGCCCCATTCCGAGGAGCGACGCCGGCCGGCTTTTGCAGGTTAGCGGGTGGGCCGTGTCGCCGGACGGCATTGGCGGAATCACGGTTCATCTCGACGGCGTGCTCGTTGGCAGCGCTGAAATGGGCGTGAGCCGCCCTGACCTGGCTGCATTTCCGAGCCCGGAGGCAAAGACATCCGGTTTTCGGTTCGATCTGGATGCCGCGGCCGCGGGGATTTCCGGGGGAAAGCATCGGGTCGCCGTCCAGGTGAAATCGAATGGGGGCACCGAGTATACTCTTGGTGAGATGACGATTAAGTTCGTCCTATAGGCATGACCCGCAATGACAGACTGCCGCGAGCCAGACGGCGCGCCAGCCACACTCCTATTTACAGGTTACATACTGGGGCGAGTTGGGCAATTCGAACTCCGCATCGTCTGTCTTCGCGACGATAGAGTGGGATCGCCCATCCTTGAGCGCCGCAGGCACGTCCAAGAAGAATGCGTGCGCGCCATTGCCCTTGCCGGCGGCACTTAGGTCAGGACGCGGCTGGTCGGCGGCCAGAGTCATCAGTGGCTTGCCACCATCCAGAATGCGAATTTTCACTTGGGCGTTGGGGGCCGATGCATTCCAAGCCCATCCGGCGATCATATCGCAACCGGCGTGGTCGAGACTCCCTTCATAATGCACAGGTGTAGCGGACACTGACCGGTTCGGGTCCCGCGGAACGGAAAGGATTAGGCGCCGGTTATCCCAATCCCGATCGCCCCGGTCCGCCTGGAGAAACGTCCCGTGAGGCTCCCAGATGCCAAATGCGATTCGGGTTACGCTCTTCAGTTGATCGGGCGACAATTGCACGATATCGCGCCAAACCTCGCCGGTCTTCGCCAAGCGCGGCGCCGTTCGAGCGCCGGGAGCCTGTTCATGGTCTGCTTGCGCAAGGATCTTGCCGCCCCGGTCGATGAGGTGAACAAACACCAAGTATTTCAATGGCTGCTCCGCGAGGCTCTCCCAGTAGAGTTCCATCTGCAAACCCTCGTCGTTCGGCGTGAGCAGCGCGCCGCGGAGAAGGAACCGGTCGCCAAAGCGAACGTCGCGGCTTCCAGAGACACTTGTAGCAACAGCCGACACGACAGAGTCCCGCGTCAAAAGCGGAGACCCGCGACGGTAGACGAAGCATTCAGCACCGGTCGCGCCGAGCGAGGCGCGGTAGAACTGTTGAAAGGCGGGATCCGATGTTACGAGGCGCTCCGCCTCGCTCTTCATCGCATTGGCAAAGCGCGGAGCGAGTTTGGGCTCGGGAACTCGAGGGACCAGCAGAACGTACTTAGGCCGGAGCTGGTCGAGAAAGCTCTTAAGCTGTCCGGATGTGGTGATCGCGCCCGGTACTCCGACGACCTGAAGCCTGCAAGCCGCCCGCAGAGTCAGATACCCGAGATTCTCGTTATTAAGATACCTGTGCGAGAGAAGGACCAGCAGGCGATCGCCCGTCTCAGGCGACTCAGGGTCGTGACACATAGCACTGATGATTCCGGCCTGCTGCCACGCCCCGTCATCGCCAGGGGCACTGGCATAATACGCGACGTGTGACGACCAAACCTGAAAACGCCCAACCGCAAACCGAGGAATCCGCTCTCCAAATGGAAAGGATGAGCAAGCGTAGGCAAAGACGGGAACGGCCAGAAGCAGCGCCGACGCAGCAGCAAGGCGGCGCGGGGGACAATACACCGCCGCAGTACGCGACAACCAGAGCGCGGCTATAGGAACCAATGGAGCCACGTATCGGGTGTCCTTATTGATCGAGAAAGTAGTTATACCCAGTGGAATGACCCATGCCGCTAACAACCAAGAGTGGCTGCCCCGGCTATAGGCTGGGAGTTTGGTGAGAAGCAGCCACGCCACAGGCGCAAGCACGAGCAAAAAGGCGTACCAGGTTGAGAGAGCGGCAGAACTCAGTGAGAAAAGGTAATTTATTACTACCCGCGCCGAGAAGACGTCGGGGTTGCCGTAGTTAATCGAAAGCTCGCCGTTGGATGCGGAACGCGCAAAGGCGGTAACGGTTTGCCAATTCGGCACGTACCAGACAGCGGCCGTGAGCCCGCCAACGAGCAAGATACCGCCGAATCGCGCGAGCGTTGTCGCCCTGTCACGCCAGTCTCGGCAACTTCGGATGGTCAATATCGCCTGCACTGCCGCTGGCGCGGCTATGTAAAGCGGAAAGGTGAACTTCATCAACAACCCGAGGCCAAGCAACAAGCCGAGGCGTGCGACCGGCCAGACTCCGGACACAGGGCGCAGATGGAAGTAAAAGATCCACATCACTACCAGGGTTGCCAGGCCGTAGTCGACAAGAAACTGCCGGGACAATCCATACATCAGAGGCATGGTCTGGAGAATCGCGATCGCGAGCAATCCTTCTCTCGGAGACCAGAGGCTTTCCGCTATTCGGAACACGTAAATGCTCATCAAAATCACGAACCCAACCCCAAACAGGAAGCGGGGATCGAAGTCCGTGCCGAAGACCGCGTAGAGCGGCACTGGAAGGGCGCATATCAGCGGGGCCTTGTTGCCGAACAGATGAGCGAAGGTTTGGACAAAGCCGACGACCCCGTGGTCCCGCAGCGCGTCAAACAGCACAAGGCTACCGCTAAGGTACGATGAGTCGTCCCAGAACGTGGGAGTTGTTAAACGGTGAAAGTAATAGGCATTAACGGCAGCGAGTATTGCGACCACAAGTACGGCCGCGGCTATGCAGTTTCTCCGAAGATTGTCTGAGGCCATTCTCACGAAGCAGCCTGGAGCCGCCTTGACTACTTGAGGGTTCGGGTCCATGGCTGATTTCACGTCCTTGGCGGATCGTTCCGGAAGACCGCAATGGAGCCAGCGAGTTGCCGGATGGGGCATTGGGCCGGCCTTTCGGGGTCGGACCCGCTCCTATTTACAGGTAACATGCTGGGGCGAGTTGGGCAATTCGAACTCCGCATCGTCTGTCGTCGCGACGATAGAGTGGGAACGCCCATCCTTGAGCGCCGCAGGCACGTCGAAGAAGAATGCGTGCGCGCCATTGCCTTTGCCGGCGACACTTAGGTCAGGACGCGGCCGGTCGGCGGTCAGAGTCATCAGTGGCTTGCCATCATCCAGAATGCGAATCTTCACTTGGGCGTTGGGGACCGATGCATTCCAAGCCCATCCGGCGATCATATCGCAACCGGCGTGGTCGAAACTCCCTTCATAATGCGCAGGGGCAGCGGACACCGGCCGCCGCCAATCCGACGGAACGGGCAGGATGAGCCGCCGGTTGTCCCAATCGCGGTCGCCCCGGTCCGCCCGGAGAAAGGTTCCGGGAGGTTCCCAGACGCCAAACGCGATTCGGGTTATGCTCTTCAGTTGATCGGGCGACAACTGCACGATATCGCGCCAAACCTCGCCGGCCTTCGCCAGGTGCGGCGCTGTTCGAGCGCCGGGGGCCTGTTCATGGTCCGCTTGCGCAAGCATCTTGCCGCCCTGGTCGATGAGGTGAACAAACACCAGGTATTTCAATGGCTGTTCCGCAAGGCTCTCCCAGAAGAGCTCCATCTGCAAACCCTGGTCCTTCGGCGTAAGCAGCACGCCGCGGAGAAGGAAGCGGTCGCCAAAGTGGACGTCGCGGCTGCCGGAGACACTTCTATCGACGGCTGACACCAGAGCGTCCCGCGTCAGAAGCATAGGCTGCCTGTTTTCGGCGTAAAACAGATCCCGCCAACTATGTTTGGCCATCAGACGCCCAAACGCCTCGTCGAGCTTTGCGTGATCGATTACCCTGAGGAGCCTCAGATCACCTTCCGACACGGCCTGAAGACCCTCCTCCCCGGAAGCCTGCGTGAGCCACGCGGAGAAGACATCTAATTCAGTCGAGGGCTCGTTGACAACCGGCTCCGCGAGCAGGGCCCGCAGGCGGTTGGCGTCGCGGATGGGGTCAAACAATAGAAAGTCAGCCCGTACAAGTACCACGCGCCGAACCATGATGGGATGTACCCAGTCGAGCGTCCGTTCGATTTGAAACGTGGGCAGCTCAGGGCGAAGCAAATTGGCATAGATGCCCTCTGCTTCGACTACGGCGGGGCGCTGGTCCAGCGGGATGACATAGACCTTGAGGTCTCGCCCTTGCCGGCGTGCCTGTTCAACCAACAGATCGCCCAATTTGACTTCCTGCCGAAACTGTCCTATAGAGAGGTTCACTCCCGCGAGCAACTGCCACTTGAGAGGAGGAGCGTCCATGAAAAGCAGAGCGACAATAACGCCCATGGGTGCGACGCAAGCTATGGCCAGCGCATGCCGAGCCAACCGCGGCAAGGCAGAATCCGCTGCCGCCAAAACGCCGGGAAGAGGCACGACCAGAAAGATCATCAGGAACGGATACAAGTATCGAATCTGGGCGGGGCCCGCGAACTCAAGCCACCACACCACTCCCAAAACCAGAGTCGCCAGCGTCGCCGGGAAACGAAAGTCTTCTGAGCGCATGGAGCGTCGCGAAGCCCGAACCACGATGCCACCAAGCAGAAGCAAAGCGGCGACCATCGACGCGCAAAGCCAGTGCCATCCCAACGACGGTTGGATCTGTTGGGAGACGAGACTCCAAGGAGATACGTCCTTATACATGTCGATCACAATCTTCTGCCCGTTATAGGCGAAGGTGAGATTCGCACGAGAAAGATATTCCGATCCGAAGCACGCGGCCGTTACCGCAGCGAAAATCACCACGAGAAGACACGCCGTCCGGATCGAGTATCTTTTGAGCGTCCGGTTCTCCCGCCACCCCGCGAGTATCGGCCAGTGGGCGGCGACCAGTTCGGCAGCCCAGAGAAAGCAGAAGACCGGCAGGAGAACCAGAGCGGCCGGCTTTACGAGGAGAGTAAGCGCCCCGACGAAGCCCCCCATCGCCGCCAAGCCGAGGGAGCATCGGCGGACACTCACAATCAGGAGCACCACCGCCAAGGCCGATAACGCTCCCAGGAAGCAATCCATGTGCCCTAAGTCCGTGGTGAATGTGAACGCGTCGTTCCTCTCAAACTGATAGAACATCGGCAGAGAGGCGAGCATGAGAGCTCCGACCAGATTCGCCCACCGCTGGCGGGGTTGCCGCAACTGTGACTCCGCCAGCACCCAGAAGCCAAGCACGAACACCACAACGGGAAAGTAAATAGCTCGAAAGAAGAACGCATGGAAGTTGGGAGAGAACCCGAGCGGGCTGGTGAGCAGCATCGTTCCCGGGGGCCGAGTCGTCGGTTCCACGTTGAGCGGATTGACCAGCCGGCCGCTGCTCCATTCCCGCCAGACCATCGCTCCCTTTGTGTAGTACGCCATGGAATCGAAGATCGGCGGCGCGATGGCCCGAGTAGTCTTCAGGTAGATGCCGATCCCCAGAACCGTCAAACACAGGACTAGTATCAGAATCGGAAGATGCTTGGAGAATCGGCCGGAAGATGCGCGGAGACTCGCGATGTTCATGAATGTGAGGCCATTCTAACTACTTGCTCTCCACGTTCGCAATAAGGACGGCGCGATTCTTCCAGCCGTTTCCGGGCTGCGGGAGCGTGGACACCGTCTGGCTTCGAGCGGAGCATCGGCTCTTCCACTGCATGATTTCAAAGTCTTATTCCTTTGCTTTATTGTCTGTCACGACGGCGGGCTCGGCGTTACAATAACTAATCTGCGTACAGCCAATCGATCGTTC
>OCTA010005536.1_pt1 | contig 10904 bp, 8 predicted proteins | sample 1538991 | NCBI WGS metagenome assembly OCTA01 (sample SAMEA3539302, study PRJEB22396) | soil metagenome | biome: tundra; feature: field; material: soil | place: USA | collected 2010-05 | depth 0.15 m | reverse complement strand
TCTTCGGGGTAAGTTGAAAAGGTTACTGCATCAATTGGTCCGCACGAATAGCGTGACCATCCCGCCAGGTTGAGGTGAAACGCCAGCGCAACAGGTATTGCAAACCTTTCTACGAGTGCACGTCGTGCGAGCCGAGCTATACACCACGGAATTCATCGAGAAATCGGTGAATCCGCTGGTGAGGAAGACTCGCACATATCGCGGGCGAAAGAATCTGAGTGCAAGACTGAGTGCGACCGGCCGCGGCAAGAGCTTGCTACTGAACGGCCACATGGACACAGTGCCCACGGGGAATGTGCCATGGTCTCGCTCGCCGTGGTCGGGAGCTTATCGAGATGGCTGCATTCACAGCTTGGGCAGCTTCGATATGAAGGGAAGAGTCGCAGCCAGTGCTGCTGTGATTTGCGCCATGAAAAAAGCCGGCATTAAAACCGGAGGTGACATCCTCTTTGAATCGGTTGTGGATGAAGAATGGGGCGCGGTGGCGGATGATTGCGGCACGTCTCCGGGATGGTGCCTTTTTTCGCGTGACAAAGTAAAACAGCAATCCCACGCCGATCCAAGCTGCACCGAGAAGTTTTGCGTCGAGATTCAGGTTGAGCCAGATGAACGCGCATACCAGAATTTCGCGGAGCGGAAACAAGAGCGGAAACGCAACCTTTTCCTGTGAGCGGAACCGGTAGTGGATGATCGCGGCCGCATTCACGCCAATGAATGCGATGAAGGCACCAAAGTTAAGCAGTTCGGCGCCCCTTTCAAAGGTCAACAGAAAGGCGCCAAGCAGCGTAACAGCCCGGAGCAGAGGCACGCTATTGCGCGGGATTCTCGTCTGGGACTCACGACACCAAAGAATCGTCTCGGAAGCGCACCTCCGCGTCCCATGCCATAGAGCAGAAGTGCCGCTCCGAACTGAGCCGCGATCCCAGAGCCCATATTCGCAATCAGCAGGGTCGCATTGAATAATTGGAAAAGGAAGTTGCCTCCCACGCGAAGCGCCACCTGTACAAAGGCTGTATCCGACCATCGAGGCTGGGAATGGAGCGCGTGCCGGCCACGCAAGCTGCGCAAGGTACACTTCAACGGCGGAGAGGACCCCGATTGCAAAGCAGGTAAGTGCGGTAGCCAGAAGAATGTTGCGGCGAGGATTCTCTACTTCTTCTGACATGGTCGAGCTGCCGTCGAAACCGATGCCGCATAGGGAATCTGCGGCAAAATGTTTTGTGCCGCTGCACCGCGCCCAGATGGCGCAGTGCAGCGGATTCAGTATGTAGTCCATAAGTATGGACCAGCCGACTACGTATCCTGCCAGCGGATGAATTTCCTTGCCAACATACGTGTAAGCCGATCCCGCACTGGGATAAACGCGGGCCATCCTGCCGTAACTCACAGCGGTGAACAGCATGGCGACCATCGCAATCAGGATCGTAGTGACAACGTGTCCGCCGGCTGCGTCTCTGACCACGCCATAGATACTCATGGGCGCAGTTGGCTGATGATCATGCCGTAAAGAATCAGGTGGTGAAGCTTCAGTGTGCGCCGGAGACCGGGAACAGCGCGATCACGATCTACAGTGGCGTCCGTGCTGGTGGAATCCTCTTTGCTGCGCAGTTAATCGATGAACCGATAAGACGTGAAAACTTAGGTTCCAGCCACACTTGTATCATTATCTGCACGCGTCTCGCCCGATCATCCATGAAGTGCCAGCCCACAAGTCTCCGAATAGCGCGACAAAGACTCCCGAACCTTGCGATGAATCATTGCGATCGGATTGTTCCCTATTGTACGGGCGCGAATCGCTTCTGCTTGGCGAGGAAGATACTGTGCGACGAGAGGCAGAGGTGCTGGACTCTCTTCCGCGTTCCGTAGCAAGACATCAAGTGCGTTCGATATCTCGGCGTTCGGCCAATAATAGCGGATTCGGTCACTAAGGCTGTACGCTCTTGCGACGCGCACGGGGCGTTCATCGCCGTGGTAGTAAGCCTTCCAGTGTTCAGAGTGCTCAACCATAACCCGGTCAATGACTGTTCTTATCTTCGACCGGCTTTCGTTTGCAATCGATGCGGGCCAGGCCGAATATTGCTTCCCGCATCATAAATGTCAATTCGGGCCCGACTTTCAGGATGCCAAAATGTCCACTTACAAGCTGATGAAGCGACTCCGCAGTTTGATAACCCGTCGAGTGGGCCTCGAAATCGATCCGCGCCGTACACAATCAGATCGGGATTCAGCTCTCCCACAATCGCGATGTCTGCTGCTCTGAGACGCCGTTGCCTCCGTTGCTATCCGCCATCTCTGTTACGTCCTTACTCTCTGCCGTTCACGTCTGAATCCATGCCGTTCGGCATCCGGCCATCCCACTAGGGCGCAGTTGTTCACTCTGCGCGCTTCTTCTCGGCTGGAACGAACCGTGTCGGGATGCTCCCTGATATCGAGACTGTAACAGTCTTGGAATTCGCGATTGCATCGAGGCCCACCGCACTCACATGCACGGTATATTCGCCTGAATGAGTGTAAGTGTGGTTGACTTTCAGCCCGTCCAAAGTAGTTCCATCCCCGAAATCCCAGTGACAGCCCAACACTGGCGTTACCGCGGGATCTCCCTCTGCGCTGAAGGTTAACGTCTCTCCGGCTTTTCCGTCGGACGCAGAATGCACCTGAAATAGAGGCGATACAGCGAAGATAGCATTGTCAATCAGCTTGAACATTCGAACAGAGTGAGGCGGCTGAATCAGATTGATTGCATCTGCAGAGTCATCGCAGCAGGACACATTGCCGAAGATCTCGGTTATCTGGTACTTGTTCCGTTCTTTCAAACCAAGACTCTTCAGATCGATGGAGTGCTTGCGCTCTTCCTCTGTCCAATTGAAGATGGTGAGAATCGACTGGCGATTGTCTTCCTTGAGCAAGAAGATGCTTGGTTGCTTATCGGCAGGCTCATAGGTTAGCAGGTCGACAGGTAAGGACGAACGGCCGAGACGGGCCATGTCGATCAGGTCTGTGTTCTTCACTAAGGAGAGCCGCTCCGGAGAAGATCCCAAAGTCGGCAGGTCGTCTCCAATTTCGAACATCCCTCCGGACACAGCAGCCAGAGCGATCGAAACCTTTGCCTCATCCAACGTGAGCGGATGCTGTCCCCCGTGCCATTCCTGGTCGTATACGGTCTGAGTCGAGACAGTGAACGCGTCCGGATCAGCGACGAAGAAGTTGCGATTCATATAGTAGCGAGCTGCTATACCAGAGGCTGCATCTCTGGTGGCATCGAACTTATGTCCAGTATCCTGAGAGATGCGTCCCGTATCCACGATCCCCACAGGGTTGAGCATGGGGCTGCCATCCTTGTCGAGAACGACATCTTCACCAACCGCGCCGCGAATGATATTCAGTCCGATCCGTTGAGCTTCGAGGGCAGTTGTATTGGGTCGATAGTAGGCGCCTTCAACAGCGGTGTCGTCCATGAAGTCCATTTTGATAAAACGAACTCCCCAATTGTAGAGCGTGCTATAGGTCTGCTTGAGATAACCCTGGGCTCCCGGATTAGTGGTATCCAGCACATACAAGGGATCGTTGTGGTTAGTCACATGACCGATGTGAATAAGCTGTCCGGCGGCGTTATGCAGCAGCCAATCCTTGTGATTCTGATAGACCCACGCCCTGTCAGATACTTCGAAAGGCGCTGTCCACACTCCAAACGTCAGGCCGCGGCGGCGCACTTCGTCTCCAACATATCCAAGTCCGCGTGGAAAGAGATTAGCGTCGGGTGTTGTATATTCGCCGCGTGCGTATTGGTACCCCTCATCGATCTGGTAATAGTGATAACCAAGCTGCTTCAGGTTTTCCGCCAGGTACTCTGCCGTCGTAATGGCGGCTCCTTGATTGAGTCCGAAGTAATAAGCCGTCCAGCTCCACCACCCGATCGGAGTGGGATTATCGACGCGCGCTTTGTGCAGCAGTTTTATTGCACGACCGTACTGTTCCAACTGCGCGTGGTAGTCAGATCCAACTGAAAACATCAGGCGTTCAGACGAAAGGCCTTCCCCGGACTGAATGGGAAGGCTCAGGCTTACTTGTTCAGCGGCAGGCGAGCCCCGAAGAGACTCGCCCTTCATGATTTCAGTTGTTCCCGTCGCGACCGCCTCGTACGAGAGGATCTGCGTGTCGTCACCGGTCGATTTCTCTTTTAAATGGAAGATAGTCAAAAGCCGGTCGGAAGTGAGCGCGCCAATGAATAGACTTTCACCACTCTTACGGTTGTAGATGAGCTGGCTTTGCACGGCACGATGCATGCCGTGTGGACCATCGGCCAGGTCACGAATCGCGAGCTGAGGCCGATCCTCGCTATAGCTGTCGGACAGAGTGCGGTCGGCAGATTCTGGGCCGTTCAGGCTTATCACCGGCGCGTTCGTTACGTGAACGGTCCGGATTGCCTGAACAGTGATGGACTGACCCGTCGTATTAAGAACCTTGACTTCGAGGTCGCCCCACGGCTGATCCCGATACAACCTGTAAGTGCAGACGAGATCCGGCGCACCTGGAAGACCTGTGTGAGTTACCGTCAGCTCGGATCCTGAGCCAAATTCATCATGAAACTCTGACTGTGCCGTCTTGTGCTGCGGATAGGCGGAGGATTGCAGCACCTTGGAATCTACATCTGCCTCTACACCGGAGTGCATCACTACACCAGGAATTCCGGACTGCGCGACGGAGTAGGATCCGTCTGCATTGATGGTCACCGTCAGGCTTTTCCCCTCGATCGATCCTAAACCGAGCGTCCCATCGTGAGGCGTCGACGCTTCCTGCATCTTCGCGTATGCATGCGTCCCGCACGCCATTACACTTGCAGCGAATAGGGCGTATGTAAGCCGCCTAAGCCAGTGGTTCACAAGGAACTCCTTTGTTCTTTGCCGGTATCTCGCAATGTGTGTGACGCTTGTCCCAACTCGCATTGGGAACCATAAGCCCGTCAGGCGAGGCCTCAAACATGCACTCTGCGGCTGACTGAAGAGGTCCGATTTGCGAAGAGGGCGTCATTTATGGAACCAAAACCTCGAGTTCCCAGGATTACCGAACGGATCGAGCTTCCCAGGCATGGTAGAACGCATTGAAAGTTTGCAATCATTCAGAGCCCGAATGCGCCACGGGACCAGATGTGGAGTGCGCCGTGCGTTTTCGTACGATTACGATTTACCCAAGAACGCGAATTGCAATGCATCGGTATGTTTCGCAATATTACGAATTGGACGCTTTCGTGTCAATCGCAAATTGGAGACAAGAGACAAATACACGGTCCGGGGCTTGTCGGCACCTGCGAAGAGAGTTCCTCTTAGGATGTAGGACCGGTAAGGTCGCCCGAGTGTTGAAATGGACGTCGTTCTTCTACTCGATGGTAAGCACTTCGGTGCCGCGCAACGATCTAGAAACTTTCAGAAGAGATCATGTGCCCGAAGCGTCTCTTGCTGGCAGGCGGGTATCCGGAGCCGTATACGCGGAATCCTTCTCTTGCCAGCCCTCCCGACATTTTTACAGAATGTTTTCGAAGCTGGTCAAATGAAAGGCTTGACGGTTGCGGAATGCGAATATAGTCTTACATACGGCTTCGAATTTGATATATTCGTGAAAAATCTACTTCGCCGACGTTTTGAAGTTGCCCCGACCTATGAATGGAGTTTTACATGTCACACCTTCCGAGCGTGTCCGCAGAGACTAGCCTCCACGACACCCCCGTATACACCCTCCAGGAGATCCTTCGGCAGCCCCTTCTTTGGCCGACCACCCTTGAACGGGTTGGTTCCGCATCGGACCGGCTGAAACTGCCAGTTAAGCTTCAAAATGCCCAGGTTCTCCTGACCGGAGCCGGAACGTCAGCCTACGCCGCGAGTTCCGTGGCATCGGCGTGGCCTCACGCGCAAGCCATTCCCACCACCGACCTTCTAGTAGATACAGAACGCTATTTGACGGAAGTGGACGCCGTCATCTCACTCGCGCGATCTGGCGACAGTCCGGAGAGCCCCGCAGTAGTCGAGCGTATTCGTGGTCTCCGGCCAGACATCCTGCAATTCGCGATCGTCTGCGATGAAGACGGCGCATTGACTCATTCGAATCTTGACGGGCTTATTGTCCTTGATCCGCGCACGAATGACCAAAGTCTTGTAATGACAAGCGCATTTTCCAATCTGGTGCTTGCCGGACTGGTTCTGGCCCAACCGAATGCAGTACCGGCCTCGGTCGATATTTTCAGCAAACGAGCGGCCGAATTGCTGCCCGACATCGATCGCGCATGCCGGCAAGTAGCGCCTCACGTCCGCGATCGAATTGTGGTTCTGTCCTCCTCGCCGTTGCTTGGCTGGGCGCGCGAAGCAGGACTTAAGACGCTGGAAATGACGGCCGGCCACTTCCCCGCCGTCACGGAGACGTATCTGGGACTTCGACATGGTCCGATGTCTTTTGTCAAAGCCGACACTCTTGTTCTGTGCTTGTTATCCAGCGACCCGGTGCGCCGCCGTTACGAAATAGATCTGGTCCATGAGCTTCGCGCAAAGAGGATTGGATACTTGGTCGGCATAGTGGACCCGAACGGTTCGGAAGATTTATTTGACAAGGTCATTCCGGCCGTAGCTCCCCAGGTGGACGACAGTCTACGAACCCCCTACGAGATTCTGGGCCCGCAATTGCTGGGCTACCACCTGAGTCTGCGCATCGGGTTGAATCCCGACAATCCCAGCCCGGAAGGTGTGATCAATCGGGTGGTGCAGGGCGTGAGGATTCATTCAGATAATTCCTTTGAGGAGACGCCTTCGAAGCGGTAGGCCTCGGCTCTTCCCTGGCTGATTGAAGCGACTCTTGCCCTCATGGCCGAATACTGATATTTCCGATGGAATAATCTGCAAGGAGTCGAGATTGACTGAGGCAATTTCTCATCCGAGGTACTACGAAGTCGAAACCCTGAAGGTGGAAGTTCATCCGGACAGCCGCGCGGCGGGCGCTGCCGCCGCCCAGGCCGCATGTAAAGCATTGATTGATCTAGCTCAGGCTCGTGAGTCGGTGGGAGTGATCTTTGCCACGGGGGCCTCGCAGTTTGAGATTCTCAACGAGCTGACACGAATTGCCGAGCTGCCTTGGAACCAGATTCGCGGCTTTCATATGGATGAATACATCGGCATAGCTGAGGATCATCCTGCCTCATTTCGGCGCTATCTGCGTGAGAGACTGACGAGCAAGGTGCGCATGAAAGAGTTCTTTGAGATTGACGGAAGCGCGCCGGATCCCGAGAAGACCAGCAGAGAGTATGCGAGCGAACTTCGCTCCGCCGACCCGCAACTATGCTTCCTAGGTATTGGAGAAAATGGCCACCTGGCCTTCAACGATCCTCCAGTGGCGGACTTTGCGGATCCCCTGGATGCGAAAATCGTGAAACTAGATGACGTATGCCGCCAGCAGCAAATGGCGGAAGGCTGGTTCGCTAGCATTGATGAGGTTCCCGAACATGCTATTACGCTTACTATCCCGGCCCTATTTCGCGTTCCTACGCTGATCGTTTCCGTGCCAGGCAGTCGCAAGGAGAAGATTGTACGGCGCACTTTCGAGGAGTTTATTTCAACAGCGTGCCCCGCCACTATCCTCCGCACTCATCCGAACGCAACCGTCTATTTGGACCTGGAGTCGGCGAGCGAACTAGACGAGGTACTGCAATCCAAATAAGAAGACTTTCGGCAATTCGCGCCTAATACAAAAACCGGACCCCAGGAGTTGATGCCATGCCTGAAGACGCAAAGAATGAAATCGACCGTCGGACATTTGTGAAGCAAGCCGGAGTGACAATGCTGGCCGCAGGCATGAGCGCCAAATCCTATGGACGCATTCTCGGAGCGAACGATCGCATTCGTCTAGGTCAACTCGGCTGTGGCGACCGAAGCCAAGGCCATGTGCATATGGTGACCCTTGCTTCCAAACAGATTCCGGTAGAGACGGTTGCGGTTTGCGATCTCTGGAGTCTGGCACGGGAACATCGAGCTGCTCAGGTAAAGCGAGCGTTCAATCTTGAGCCGCAAGGCTTCAAGTACTCCGAAGAAATGTTGGCACTGAAAGATATCGACGGCGTGATGATCGCCACGGGTGATTTCCAGCATGCCAAGTTATGTGCGGAAGTAGTCAAGGCCGGGAAGGATTGCTATGTCGAGAAGCCGTTTGCCAATGTGCTCTCTGAAGCCATTGAGACGCGTGACTTAGTCAAGCAATCCAAGCAGATTGTCCAGATGGGAACCCAACATCGCAGCCAGCCATATCCCCTTGCGGTGAGAGACATCATTCGCTCGGGACGAATCGGCGACATCGTTCATATAGAGCAGGAATGGAATGTGAATGAAGAGCGATGGAGATTCACACCGATGGACACCGGCTATAACAGGGAAATGCTGATGGACACCAACATGGAGTGGAAGCAATGGCTTTATGGCCGGAAATCGCAGCTAAAAGAAGAGGACACGGACTGGAAGCGGTGGCTATTGGGGAAAGCCGATCGTCCGTTTGATCCTCATGTCTATCTTGAATTCAGGCTCTATAAGGACTTCTCGTCAGGACTCTTCGATCAGTGGCTAAGCCACGCCTGCGACCTCGTGCATCTCTGGACGGGGGAAACTTATCCTGAAAGCGTCGTTGCCAACGGCGGAATCTTCGCCTGGAAAGATGGACGGGAAAATCCCGATACATGCGTCACTGCAGTCGTGTATCCAAAGGGTTTTCTCTACACCTATAAGTCGATATTTGGAAACAGCTACCGCAGCTTTTCGAGGATTAGCGGACGAGCAGGCACCATCGAGAACTACGGCGGGGAAGGTGCTTCTCTTTTTACGGTCACGCTCGAAGGTGGCCGGCAGGAATTCGATCCATTCGACAATGGACCGGTCTACACAAAACTCCCCATCGTTGGGCCCACAAAAGACGGCGAGGAGCTGGTCCAGGTGCCCGGAGCCACGGCGCCCAACTCTCTCGGCCCGGACGATGATGACGTAGGCCACTTGGTGAACTGGCTTCAGTCCATGCAATCCCGTACCCAGCCAAACGCCACCGTCGACCATGGATTCTCACATTCGCTCGTCTGCATAATGGCAGCGCAGTCCTACTGGAGTGGCAAGAAGCTGCATTGGGATCCACGGAACGAACAGATCGTCGATCATCCAGTCGGGAATCCCGCCGTCTGATACGGCCTCAGTCCAGTGGCACTGGCCAGCGAGATATCGGATGAGCGAGACGCGATGAATCCGGCGAACGTAACTCAGGAGACAAACACATCGCACGAGTCTCGCACGAAAGGGCGGGTTCGGTGGTGGATCGTTTGGACTCTGTTCTTTTCCACTGTCACTAATTACATTAGCCGCCAGACCTTTTCCGTATTAGCGCCGTTGATTACCGCGCAATACCACCTGACGCATACCGACCTCTCCAAAATTCTGGGCGCGTTCCAGATCTCGTACGCGGTCACATGGCTTCTCGGCGGTGTCTTTCTTGACGCCGTAGGAACGCGGCTTGGACTCGCTCTAGCAGTAGTCTTCTGGTCCGTCATCAACATCCTCACCGGCTTTGCCTCATCCGTTTTCGGCTTTGCGGCCTTTCGATTTCTCCTTGGAATCGGGGAAGGATTCAACTGGCCCGGCGCCAGCAAAACAGTTGCCGAATGGTTTCCCAGCCAGGAACGCAGCCTAGCTGTAGCTATCTTCGATAGCGGCTCGAGTGTGGGCGGAGCCGTCGCCGCTCTGGTCATTCCCCTGATCGCACTGGCCTTTGGATGGCGCTCCGCATTCATCTTTTCAGGTGCTCTCGGTTTCGTTTGGCTGCTGCTCTGGTTGCGCGTCTACCATCCCCTCGATCGTCACCCGCGAGTTACACCGGAGGAAGCGTCATTCATCCGCGCAGGTCAGGATGTACCTTCCACTTCGGAACGGGGCGTGCAGCGTTGGCTTAAGTTAGCCCGCAATCGAAATGTGTGGGGCATTGTTCTGGGCCGCGCACTTACCGATCCCATCTGGTGGTTCTATGTTTTCTGGCTTCCTCAGTATCTAAGCGATGCGCGCGGATTCAGCCTGCAGAGAATTGCCCTCTTTGCCTGGATGCCGTTTATCGCCGCGGATATCGGCAACTTCACCGGAGGTTGGATTTCAGGCTACTGCATACGCCGCGGTCTCTCCGTGCTGCGCGCGCGCCTCTGGGTATGTGCCGTCAGTTGCCTGCCAATCCTTGCGGGCATTCCTGCCGCCAGCGCACACAATGTCTATTTTGCGTTGGGATTGATCTGTTTTGCGTTGTGGGGATATGCAAGCTGGTCTACGATGGGACTTACTCTGCCCTCCGATCTGTTTCCCCAGGATGTGGTGGCCACAGTAACTGGATTAAGTGGGCTCGCAGCAGGTCTTGTAGGCGCGCTTTTCACCATTGCGGTAGGGATTCTCGTCGATCGCTTCTCCTACGGTCCGGCATTTCTGATTGCAGGCCTGATGCCTCTGTTCGCAACAGCATGCGTATTGATCCTGATTCGCGCTCCAGGCGGTTCGGCCGGATCAGTCGTACCGCAGAAATGATTCGGAGATGAGAATTACGGAGTCCCATAACCTGATGACCATAAATAACTTTGTACAAACCGCGGTTTGCATCGCTTGCCTTCTCTTCCCGGTTGCCGTGCCTGCGCAGGTTGATGTACTCACGCACCACAACAACCGCGAGCGCACAGGAGTGAACTTGCAGGAAACAGTCTTGACGCCCGCAAATGTCAATTCAAGGCAGTTTGGCATGCTCTTCAAACGGGTGGTCGACGATCAGCTCTATGCACAACCGCTAGGTCTATGACCGCATGAATATGTACCTTTTTGAGTACTTTCCAGGCATGCAACAGGTGCGCATAGTGGAGACATGCAGAG
>OCTA010005534.1_pt1 | contig 10906 bp, 11 predicted proteins | sample 1538991 | NCBI WGS metagenome assembly OCTA01 (sample SAMEA3539302, study PRJEB22396) | soil metagenome | biome: tundra; feature: field; material: soil | place: USA | collected 2010-05 | depth 0.15 m | reverse complement strand
ACGTCCCCGGCTCGGTGCAGACCCAGGTCACCGGGCTGAACGACAGTGGTGTCACCGTCGGGTTCGCCGCCAGCATGAACAACGCCAGCCTGGTCAACGACAACCACGGCTTCGTCGACGTCAACGGCCAGTTCCGCACCGCCGACTTCCCGGCCGGCCAGCCGGCCAGCCCGCCGGCCGACCAGCTGCTCGGGGTCAACGACCACGACATCGCGGTCGGCTTCTACACCGACGCCAAGGGCAACACCGACGGGTTCACCGCCACCCCGGCCACGCCGTCGGTCACGCAGCTGCAGCTGCAGGCCATGCCGCAGGGCACCGCGACCTTCGTCTGGGCTCCCAGCGGCCAGCTCACCTTGCAGGTCAACGCGTTCGGGTTCACGCCTGGCTCGAGCCACGTGGTCGAGGTGCAGAGCCCGCAGGGCGCCACCATCGCCCAGTTCAGCCCGCTGACCGCGAACAGCACCGGGCAGGTCCAGCAGACCCTGTACAGCACCGACATGACCAGCGTGCCGGCCGGCAGCCACCTGGTGATCCTGCTCGACGGCCAGAGCGGCGCGATCGCCAGCGTGCCGGTCGCGCAGACCGCGGCGATCGCCGCGGGCGACATGACCTACCGGCTCCAGTCCGTCGAGGTCGGTCCCACCGGCACCAGCTACGGAACCCCCCAGGGCCAGGCCACCGTGGCCTATAACCCGGGCGCCAGGACCATCACCGTCACCCTGACGGCCAGCGGCCTCACCCCCGGCGCGCACGCCGCGCACATCCACATCGGCAGCTGCATGAGCCAGGGCCCGGTCCAGTACATGCTGATGGACTTCACCGCCGACAGCGGTGGCCAGATCATGCACGAGGTCAGGACGGTCACCGGCGTGACCACGCCGCTCCCGGCCACCGGCTGGTACCTCAACCTGCACCAGGGCACCAGCAGCAACATCCTGGCCAACGGCCAGCCGACCCCGGCCTTCCGGCCGCTGCTCTGTGCTGGCCGTTGATCCGGCCCACGGAGCAGCACCCAGAAGGTCCCCCCGTACCCCCAGAGAATCGCCCCGAGCCGCCAGCAATCCTGACTGACGGCAGAACCGCCACATTGCACTAACCATTGAGAAAGGACAAGACCATGAGGTCTATCAGAAGGAACGCCCGCCGGGTTGCCGCGGCCACCGTTGCGTCCGGAATGCTCGCCGCGGGGGCGCTGGCCCTCACGACGCCGGCCGCGAGCGCGAGCACGATCGACAGCCACCAGGGCACCGCCTACAGCTTCCGCACCATTGACGACCCGAAGGACGTGACCTTCAACCAGCTGCTCGGCATCAACGACCTGGGCGAGATCGCTGGCTACTTTGGTTCAGGCGCGCAGAACCACCCGAACAAGGGCTACCTGATCCCGCCCTTCGCCAGCCACTTCTTCAGCCCCGAGAACTTCCCCCACTCGGTGCAGACGCAGGTCACCGGGCTGAACAACCGGGGCGTCACGGTCGGGTTCGCCTCCAGCATGAACAACGCCAGCATGGTCAACGACAACCACGGCTTCGTCGACGTCAACGGGCACTTCCGTACCACCGACTACCCGACTCACAGCCCGGCGACCCCGCCGGCTGACCAGAACCTCGGCGTCAACGACAGCGACGTCGCGGTCGGCTTCTACACCGACGCCAACGGCAGCAACCACGGCTACGAGTACAACATCGGCGAGAACCGGTACAGCCCGGTGATCGACCCCAGCCTTCCCGGCACCAGCCTGACCGCGGCCGCCATCAACGACGAGGGCGACGTGGCCGGCTTCTACACCAACTCGGCCGGCACCACCGACGGGTTCCTCAAGACGCACCACGGGCAGTTCATCGACCTGGCCGCGCCCGGCGCGGCCTCCACCATGGCGCTGGGCGTCAGCAGCCGCGGCGAGGTCGTGGGCGTCTACACGGTCGGCTCGGGCGCCGCGGCCGTCATGCACGGCTTCACCTGGACCGGGCAGCACGGTTTCCGCACCGTCGATGACCCGCACGGCATCGGCACCACCACCGTCAACGGCGTCAACGACCTCGGCCAGCTCGTCGGCTTCTACGTCGACGGCAACGGCAACACCGATGGGTTCGCCGCCACCCCGCAGCAGTGACCCAGCACCACAACTAGCTACTGGCCGCCAGGCCTGGGACCAACCCGGCCTGGCGGCCAGCGCCACGTCAGCGACCCGGCGGGGCGGGCTCGGGCCAGGTGGCGGGCGGCAGCGCGCCGCCGTACCAGGCCTCGATGATGTGCCGGGCGATCGACACAGAAGGCGGCAGCGCGATCTCGCCCGACTTGATGGCGGCGAGCAGCTCGTCCCGGCTGAACCAGTGCGCCTCGGCCAGCTCGTCGTGGTCGACGGTGATGGCCTGGCCCGCCGGGGCGTCGGCACGGAAGCCGAGCATCAGGCTGCGCGGCATCGGCCAGGGCTGGCTGCCGACGTACCGGACGTTCTTCACCTTGATGCCGGTTTCCTCACCGACCTCACGGACCACGGCCTGCTCAGCCGATTCGCCCGGGTCCACGAACCCGGCCAGGATCGACACCCGGCGCCCCGGCCAGGCGGCGTTCCTGGCCAGCAGGCACCGGTCATCCGGGTCGGTCACCAGCATGATGACCGCGGGATCGGTCCGCGGGAAGTGCTCGGTGCCATCCTTGGGGCAGATGGCCGAATGCCCGCCCGGGGCGGCCACCGTCGGGGTGCCGTCCACCGGGCAGTGGGTGTGCGTGTCGTGCCAGTTGGCCAGCGCCACCGCGTGGGTGAACAACCCCGCGTCCCGGTCCCCGAGCAGCGACCCCGCCTCGCGCAGCGACGCAGGCCGGACGCCATCGGGCGGGGCGGCGGGCAGCTCGGCGTCGACGCCGAAATACACCAGCCCGTCGCCCCCGTCGGCGTCCTGACCCAGCAGCATCCGGATTCCTGGCGGCGCCTCGGCGGGCGAGATGAAGATCAGCTCCGCCTGCTCGTCGTCGATCCGGACCAGCGCACGGCCGCCGGACACCACGAGCACGCGCGTCCGCGGATCCTGCCAGGCGGCATCGAGCCAGTCCTGGTCGTTGCGTTTCTCGGTGACCCGGTCCACCGTCCCCCGGGCCAGCGCGAGCGTCTGGAGCGTCTCACCATAGCCAAGGGAGTTCATAACTAGACCGTATCGTGCAGCGCTTCGAAGACCTCGCCGCGTCCGGTCAGGCCGACGGTGGGCAGCGACACGCTGCGGCCGGGGCAGCCGGTGACCACACCGATCAGGACCGGTTGCTCACCGGCGCCCCGCAGCGCGTCCATCGCGGCCTGCTGCTGCGCCGGGGATACCACCACGCAGAAGCCGGTGCCCATGTTGAAGGTCGCGTACATGACCGCGGCCGGCACCCGGCCCGCCTCGGCGATGAGCGCGAAGACGGGCGGCGCGGGCGGCAGCTCGTCGAGTGAGTAGGACACGTCCGCGGCCAGCCGCGCCAGGTTGAGCAGGCCGCCGCCGGAGATGTGCACCAGGCCGTGCGGGTCCACGCCCGCCTCCCACAGCGCCTCCGCGGCCCGCACGTACACCCGGGTCGGCGCCAGCAGCGCGTCGTCGAGCCGCTGGCCGGTACCAGGCAGCTGGCTGGCCAGGGTCAGCTGCCCCAGCTCGAACAGCGCCTGGCGGGCGAGGGAGTACCCGTTGCTGTGCAGGCCCGAGCTGGGCAGCGCCAGGATGACGTCACCGGCGCGGACCTGCGATCCGTCCACCGGCACCCGGCCCGGCGGCAGCGCGCCGATCGCGGTGCCGACCAGGTCGAGCATGGGCGGCCCGCCCGCCGAGCTGGCGAGCATGGCGCCGATCTGGGCGATCTCGCCGCCGGGAATGGCGATCCCGGCCTCTTCAGCGCCCAGGTACAGGCCGCGGGCGACGGCCTCAAGCACCGCCTCGTCGATCCGGTCGGTGGCCATGTAGTCGAGCAGCGCGAGCGGCACCGCCCCGACGCAGATCAGGTCGTTGACGTTGTTGGCCACGCAGTCGACCCCGACCGGCTCCCACCGGCCCGCGTCCCTGGCCAGCAGGATCTTGGTGCCGACGCCGTCGGTGGTCAGCGCGATCGGCGGCCCGGGCGGCAGCTGCATCAAGGTGGCAAAGTAGCCGCTGGCCAGGCCGGTGATTCCGGTCACCATCGGGGACCTGACCTTGGTCCGGGCCAGCCACGGGCGCATCGCCCGGGCGAACACGTCCTGTTCGTGCTCCTCGTCCACGCCGGCGCGGGCGTAGGAGGACGGCACCCCGGCTCCCTGGTCCTGGTCCATGTCGGGCTCGCTCACCTTCGGCGTAGGGACTGCCCATGCTAACGAGCGGCTGACCTGGGGGACGCACCCAGGCCCGTTCGGAATAATTGATATTTCAAATACAGTTATGCTGGCATCTAGCTTGAGGAGGAACCCATGCCAGCGATCACCGTGGACGACATCCTCGTCCTGCCCCGGGTGCCAGAACCCGACGTGACCCAGACCGAGAGGAAGGTCACCTCGGTCACCACCGCGCCGAGCGCGTACGAGGGGGAAGGCTTCCCGGTCCGGCGCGCTTTCGCCGGGGTCGATCTGGCCCGGCTCGACCCGTTCATACACATGGACCAGATGGGTGAGGTCGACTACGGCCCCGGTGAGCCCAAGGGCACCCCGTGGCACCCGCACCGCGGGTTCGAGACCGTCACCTACATCATCGACGGCACGTTCAGGCACCAGGACTCCAACGGCGGCGGCGGGCTGATCACCAACGGTGACACCCAGTGGATGACGGCCGGCTCGGGCCTGCTGCACATCGAGGCGCCGCCGGAGGAACTGGTGGTCAGCGGCGGGCTGTTCCACGGCTTCCAGCTCTGGGTGAACCTGCCGGCCCGGATGAAGATGACCACGCCGCGCTACCAGGACATCCGGGCCGGGCAGGTCGCGCTGCTGTCCTCCGCGGACGGCGGGGCGCTGCTGCGGGTGATCGCCGGGTCGTTCGGCGGGCACGACGGGCCTGGGGTGACCCACACGCCGATCGCCCTGGTGCACGCCACCGTCTCGGCCGGCGCGCAGGTGCGGCTGCCGTGGCAGGCGGACTTCAACGCGCTGGCGTACGTGCTGGCCGGCAGCGGCTCTGCGGGTACGGAGAAGCGGCCTGTGCAGATGGGGCAGCTGGCGGTGTTCGGCGCGGGCGACGGGCTCACGTTCGCCGCGGGCCCGCGGCAGGACATGGACATCCTGCTGCTCGGCGGGCAGCCTATCCGGGAGCCGGTGGCCGCGTACGGGCCTTTCGTCATGAACACCCGCGCCGAGCTGGTCCAGGCCTTCGAGGACTACCAGGCCGGACGCCTGGGCAGCATCCCCGCCGTGCCGGCCGACCCGCACCCAGGGCACGACGTTCTTTAGGTCGTCCGAACGGACACGGGTGCGTGCCGCTGATTCACCGTTTTTACGTGCGGGCGAGCTTGAGGGCGAGGGCGGGGCACGCGGCCACCGCGCCGCGGGCCTCGCGGTCCAGGGCCGGAGGCACCGGGCGCGGGTCGACGATGGGGTAACCCCACTCATCGACGGTAATGAGCTCGGGCAGCAGCTCGGCGCAGACGCCGTGCCCGGTGCAGTTGATCGGGTTGACTCGCAAGGTATCGCTCATCATCAGGTCCAGTCGTCTTCGCTGGTGGGAATGCCGTCCGGCAGCGGCAGGAAGGGGCGGCGGCTGGTGGCCGAGCACTGGCCCCTGGCGTGCAGGCTGATTTCCGGCGCGAACACCGTCAGCGCGCTGCGGACGAACCGCACCGTGCCGTCCGGGTGGCTGCAGGCGCCGCGGCCGGTCACCAGGCCGGCCCAGCGCTCCACGTCCGCGCGGATCTGCTTGCGGTGCCCCCGGCCGGCCAGTTCGGCCAGCCCGGCGGCGATACGCGGCAGCCCGTTCAGGCACGGCCCGCACTGGCCGGCCGACTCGGCGGCCAGGTAGCCGGTCACCCGCGCCGCCTCGGTCAGACCGCACCGGTCCGACGGCAGCGCCACCAGCACGCCCGCGCCGACCGCGGCGCCGTACTTCTTCACGGAGGCGTTGTCCAAGGTCAGCGCGGTCGCGTGCGGCAACGGCAGCCAGCTGCCGTGATAGCCGCCGATCAGCCACGCCTGAGTCTCGGTGCCGCTGGGCAGCAAGGTCCGCAGCGGCGCGCCGATTTCGGCCTCCACCACCTGGCACTGGCCCTGGGGCTGGTAGACGGTGGTGAGCATGCTGCCCGGCTCCGCGCTGGTGCCGGCCGCGCGGAACCAGCGCGCGCCGTACCGCGCGATGAGCGCGACATGGGCCAGGGTCTCGACGTTCTGCACCAGGGTCGGCGCGCCGCCCAGGCCGCGCTCGGTCACCCGGGGCGGGGTGAAGGTGGGCAGCGCGGGACCGCCGCCGAGCCGGTTCACCAGCGCCGACTCCTGGCCGGCCAGGAACCGCGGCGGGGCTTGGGTGATCGTGACGTTAAGCATGTCCACGCCCCGGGCGGACCGCTCGGCCAGCGCCCGCATGATCTCCGGGCTGGCCGCGGTGTGCAGGTACAGGTGCGCCTCGGTGGCACCGACCGCTTCGGCCACCAGTTGCAGCCCGTCGAGCACGAGGTGCGGCGCGACCCGCAGCAGCAGTTCGTCCTTACGGCTCGCGGGCTCGCTCTCCGCGCCGTTGGCCACGATCACCTTGCGGCCGCGGGCCCGGGCGACGATGGCGAGCTTGCGGTACACCGGGAAGGCGGCGCCGCCGCGGCCGGTCAGGCCGGAGGCCTCGATGTCGCTGATCAGCAGGCCGGTCTGGCCCCGGTAGGGCGTCTGGCCGTAGCGGGCGAAGTGGCCGCGGAGGTCTTCCGGGGCGGGCGGCAGCAGGCGGGGCAGCCCGGCGGCCTGGCGCGCGGCGCCGAGCGGCGCTGATTCGTTCAACGTCGTGGTCATCGTGTCACCGTCTCTTTGGTCCGGCGGGTTGACCTGGCATCCGATGCGGTGTGCTCGGCGAAGACGTTAGCCACCCGCGCGGCCCTGGGCACCTCACGCGCCGCGTGCGCCAGCCGGAAGACAACCGCCCCCGCGACCAGCAGGGCACACGCGATGGTCAGGACAAGCAGCCAGCCCTGCCGCAGGTCCTTGCTCGCGCCGATGCTGTGCACGAACGCGACCGGCCAGCTCACGTAGGCGAGCAGGTGAATGGCGCGCCACAGGACCCGGTTCAGGTGGCTGCGGAGCAGGCTGGTCACGATCATCGCGATCATCAGGTCGAACGAGATCGCGCCCAGGCTGAGCCAGAGGCGCTCGTAGCCCGAGGCGAACGGGATGACCCCGGCGGCCAGCGGGATGCTGACGTAGGTATCGAGCACCGCCGTGAACACGTGCACGGCGATGAACGTCACGGCCAGCAGCGAAAAGTTCTTGTGCAGGCTCGTCACCGCGAACCGGGGCAGGCCCGGCAGCCGGCCCTGGCGGTTGACCAGGATGCCCAGCACGAAGACGGCCGTCAGCAACAGCAACGCGACGATTCCAGTCGCGCGGCTGGCATACCAGAACGCAGTGCTCCCGCTCATGTCAGCAATCCCCGTCCAGTCGTGTTTCTGGCTCGTTCTTTATCGTTGTTCACGTCATCTAGTTTCGCGGCCGGCCGTCGGTAGATCCTGAAGGCTACTTCTGAACTGGTTCTGAGTCGCCGGGTTCTGAGTCGCTGGGCCAGCCCGCCACCGTGAACACCACGCCGGTCACATCGACCAGCCGGGCGGGCAGCCCGAGCTTGGCCAGCCAGCCCAGGGCTTCACGGCCGCGGATGACCGCGGCGGTGCTCGCCGCGTTGGCGTCCGCGCAGCTGTCCGCGGCGACCGAGACGGTACGCCAGACCGCTTCGGCCGGCCGGCCTGTGCGCGGGTCAAGGATGTGATGCAGCACGTCACCGCCGCGCTGCCAGCGGCGCGCGGCGGTGCTTGAGGTGGCCAGGCCGCCCGCCTGGATCGCGATCAGGGCATAGGGGCCGACGGGGCGATCCTCCGGCGAACCGGTCACGTCCTGCACCCTGACCCGCCACCCGCCGTCCGGACCGGCGCCCGCGACGGCGCTGTCGCCGCCCAGGCTGACCAGCACGCCGCAGCCGAGCCGCGACGCGATCCGCCCGGCCGCCCGGTCCGCGGCCCACGCCTTCGCCGTCGCCCCGAGATCGAGCTGGATGCCTTCGGGCATGGTCAGGGACTGGCCTTCCAGATGCACCTCGCGCCAGCCCGGCACCGTCCTGGCGGTGACAAGCAAGGGCGGCCCGGTGCGGGGAATCTGGTCGAAGTCGCGGTCATACCCCACGGCCGACATCGCCGCGCCCACGGTCGGGTCGACGTCGCCGTCGGTCAGCCTGGCCGCCCGCAAGGCCACCGCGATGGCCTCGGCGAGCAACGGGCTGACCCGCGCCGGACGGCCCTGGGCGGTCCGCAGGTTGCGGATTTCCGAATCCGCGCGGAACCGGCTGCAGGCCAGGTCCACCTCGTCGAGGTCGGCCGCCAGCAAGCGCCGGGCCTCGGTCAGGCACCGCGGATCGGTCACCACCAGCTGGACCAGCGTCCCGAGGGCCCGCCAGCTAGCCGAGGTGTCCGCCTGGTCCGGGCCGGCGGCGGCGGGCGGCATCATGAGCCGCCGGAGGTGACCTGGGTGCTGCCCGAACTCGAACTCGGCGTGCTACTTGAACTGATGCCGCTCGAGCTTGAGCTGCCCGAGTTGGAGCTGCCCGAGTTAGAGCTGCCTGAGCCGGATGAGCCGGAGCCGGATGAGCCGGAGCCGGATGAGCCGGAGCCGGAACTCGTCGAGGACGAGCCCGAATTCGTCGACGTGGAACCCGTTGACGACGAGCCGGTCGATGTGGTCTTGTGGGTGGAGCCCGGCAGGGCCAGGGCTAGCGCGCCAGCCGCGACCACACTGGCCACGCTGACCGCAGTGGTGGCGGAGCGGACCTTCTCCCGGCCGTTTTCCCTGGCCGCTATGGCACGGCGTATCCCGTCTCGGTGTGCGCTCATGTCATCCATTCTGTGGCCACGTCTTCGGAAATCACTGCACGAACCTTCTCGGTAACCTCTGAGCCGCGCCGCTCGTTCCCCTCATCGTGACCCCGAGGCTACCCAGGCAACATGAAGGAGAGCTGAAGCTAGCGGCGGGCGCGGGCGAGCACCGCGGCGGTCGCCAGGCCGAGCGCGACCGTCGCGAGGCCGGAGGTCAGCAGGGTGCCGCGGGCGCCGAGGGCGGCGACGATGGGGCCGCCGAGCGCGGTACCCACGGGCGAGGCCAGGATGAGCAGCGAGCTTCTGGCCGCGATGACCTGAGCCAGCGCGCCCGGCGGGCTGGCGTCCTGCAACACCGCCATCGACAGCGACATCCAGGGACCCCAGATGACGGCGCCGGCGAAGAAGGCCGCGAGCCCGGCCCACAGCGGCGTCGGCAGGCCCAGCGGGACGATCGCCAGGCCCCAGCCGATCACGATCCCGGTCATGGTCGGCCACACCGGCCAGCGCCGCAGGAACGGCGCGGAGAGCTCGCCGATCACCGCCCCCACGCCGAACACCGCCCAGAACGTGCCGAGCAGCGCCGCCGACCCGTGCAGGTCGGACGCCACGTGCACCGGCAGCGCGACCTCGATCGGCCCGTACAGCAGGTAGAAGACGAACGACAGGGCCAGCAGGCCCGGCAGCACCGGACTGGACCGGATCACCGCCCAGGCGCCCGAGTCGACGGGTGCCGGAAGGGTGGATGGGTCCAGGGGCTCGCTGGTCGCCAGGCGGGCCGCGAGGGGCGCGATGCGGGCGTAGCTGATCGCGAGGACGACCCAGCTCGCGGCGTCCAGGGTGATGACGACGGCGGGTCCGGCCACCGCGGTCACCACCCCGGCCAGGGCGGGACCGATCATCAGGCTGAGCTGGTCGGCCAGGCCGAAGACCGTGTTCCCGGCAATCCGGTGCTCGGCCGGGAGCAGGTCCGCGATCAGCGTGTACTTACCGGCCACGCCCCACGCGCTGAGCAGCGAGGACACACCGAGCAGAGCCACATAACCCTCGGGATCGAGCCGCCGGCCGATGGCCAGGCCGCCGACCAGGCCCAGGGCCAGCGCCCGCAGCATGGCGTTCACGAACACCAGCCGCGCGCCGCCGCGGCCGCGCAGCCAGCGGCGCAGCGCGACCGCGCCGGCCGCGCCCGGCAGCGAGTAAGCCGCGACGGCCGCGCCGACCCACAACCCGCGGCTGCCGGGGGGTGCCAGCTTCAGCGCCAGCCAGGCGATCGCCACCGCGCTCATCCCGTCACCCAGCGCGGAGGCGGCCGCGCCCGGCAGCACCCGGCGAAGCACCGGATGGACGAGAGCCGGATAGTACGGTGAGGCACGAGCGCGTTCGGTCCACCAGAAAGTCCTGGCCGTCGTGGCCGGGTCAGCCCCTTCGGTCCTTTCCGCGCCGCCGGGCGGCCGCGGCCCGCCGCGACGATCGCTTGTCACCTCCGAATCATGCAACCTCAACCACGCTTGAGGTCAAATCGATTGGCTATCGTCCATTGGCTATCGTCGGAGCATGGCGACCGCACGCGAGCTCCTGCTGACCGAGCTCCTGCTGACCGAGCAGCGGCGCGCCGAGCAGCGGGCGGCGGCGCTTGAGCGGGAGTTCGCCGACCTCGCGCAGGCCGCGAGCTCGGCCGGAACCGACGACGAGCACGATCCCGAGGGGGCCACGCTCGCGTTCGAGCGGCAGCACGCCGCCGCGCTGCTGGTCGCGGCGCGGGCGCAGCTGGCCGCGATCGAGGCGGCGCGGCAACGGCTGGAGGCCGGCACGTACGGGATGTGCGAGCGGTGCGGGCAGCCGATCGGGGACGAGCGGCTGGCGGCCCGGCCGACCGCGGTGACCTGCATCCGCTGCGCCGCGAAGGACTCGCGGTGACGGCGCC
>OCTA010005533.1_pt1 | contig 10906 bp, 8 predicted proteins | sample 1538991 | NCBI WGS metagenome assembly OCTA01 (sample SAMEA3539302, study PRJEB22396) | soil metagenome | biome: tundra; feature: field; material: soil | place: USA | collected 2010-05 | depth 0.15 m | reverse complement strand
GCGTAACCGCCGCGGCCAGCACGTATATCCGGATCTGGCTGGTGCGCTTGTACCAGCCGGTTACACGGTTCATGCCCTGCTCGTACCAAGCCTCAAGGCGCTCCTGGTCGGTTTTGAACTGGGGATTTTGCAGCACTGCCATCAGGGCGGTTTTGGCGGGCCCGTCCTTCAGATTTTTTACGCCTTCACACAACGCCTCGGCATTGTTCGCCGCCGCGTTAGGTCCAGTCAAGATATCCATCATCGCCAATGCGAACTTGTTGGACGCGATATACGACGGCAACCTGCCGTCATCGTCCTGTTTTATGCCTTGGATCAGCGGATGGGCATAGAACTCCGCTTTGAGGGCTGGATCGTGCAGCAAGGACAATATGCCCTTCTCCAGCGTCTTGCCGCGAGAATTAACGACTCCTGCGATGCTCTCATTCAGGGTGGAGCAAACCAGCGCCATCAGGAGGTAGATAAAGCAGATGCCGATTGCCAGATCGAGATACGGAAAAGAAGAGGCCATACGCACACTCCCAACAGAAAGCGTTGGACTACACCACAGACACAAAGGGCGAAGCGAGTATGGAGCGTTTGTGGCGCAGGCACAATAGAAAAAAGCGGGCCCACCGTCCAGCAATAGCGCTTTCCCGTGAACGTCTCAGGGGCCATTGTCCAGCTATCCTCCGCCTGCGGTATTGACACACATCTACGTGACGTACGTTACTGCCTTCGTGCCCGCCTGGTGCTTTCATTGGGTTGGCGACGTGCGCTAACCGATTCGTATTATGGCAGGCACTTTCTGCCGCCACGTCGACCGCATAGTGAGGAGAACCGCATGGCGGACAAAAAAGCAGATCTGGCTGGCCCCGGAATTGGCGATTACACAGAGCTCGAACGTGTGCTGCCGGTGGATTACAGCTCGCTGCTGTCACCCAAAGAAACCCAGAGAGCAATCTTCGAGGTGAAAAACTATATCGAAGAAAACCTCTGCAAAGAATTGAACCTGATGATGGTCACCGTGCCTCTGATCGTGGACGAGGAAACCGGGGTTAACGACTATCTTGACCGGGATGGCTCCCGCACCCCGATCCAATTCCACATCTCCAACGATCGCGACAAGCACCCCATCAACGCGCAGGTGGTGCAGGCTGCCACCAAGTGGAAGAGAATGGCGCTCAAGCAGTTCGGCATGGCGGCCGGCGAAGGCCTGTGCACCGACATGCGCGCCGTCCGCAAGGACTACTTCCTCGATCACGATCACAGCGCCTACGTCGATCAGTGGGACTGGGAGCGCGTGATCACGGCTGACCAGCGCAGTCTGAGCTTCCTGAAGGAAGTCGTGAGCAAGATCTGGAAGGTGATCGTCGGCGCTGAGCGCCACGCGCAGGAGCTTTTCCCGCAACTCAAGGATTCGAGATATCCCAATTTGCCGGAGCAGCTTACCTTCCTTCATGCCGAGGAAATTCTCGACATGTATCCCGACCTGCCGCGCAAGCAGCGCGAGACCTCCATCCTGCAGAAGTATCCGGCGGTGTTCATCATCGGCATTGGCTGGACGCTGAAAGATGGCTACCCGCACGAGATGCGGGCCGCCGATTACGACGACTGGGTCACCGAAACCAAGGATGACGGCCACGTGCGGCACGGGCTGAACGGCGACATTCTGGTGTGGAACCCGGTGACGCACCGCCGCCATGAGCTGACGTCGATGGGCATCCGCGTCAATGCGGAATCGCTCAAGAAACAACTGGAACTGACCAACCAGCTCGATTTCCTGAATTTCCCGTACCACAAGGCCATCGTGAATCACGAGATTCCGTTGAGCGTCGGCGGCGGCATCGGGCAGTCACGGACCCTGATGCTGCTGCTGCGCAAGGCACATCTCGGCGAAGTCAGCGTGACCGTGTGGCCGAAAGTACTAAAGGAGATGTGCGAGAAGAAGAACATTCATGTATTGAATTAACGCCCGCTTCTGGGCGTGATCCAGAGGCAGGACGCCCGCCGCGGCGGGCGTCCAATGTCGAAGGATACAGGGTTCGCCACAGAGATACCGAGGCACGAAGAGCGCATTCTCAGCTAGAGAAAACGGGTGTCAACCCAAACGACTTCGTGCGGTAAGTGTCTCTGTGGCGTATTGGAGTTGAACTCGGCTGAGAAGATAAGGTGTACGAATAAGCTCAAATGAATTGCTCGCGCGTGGTCATAGTGTGTTGAACTGCAAGTCAGCCACTCGCGACCGGCAAAAGGACTGCTAATGGGCCACTTTGCTCTCGCCATCCTGCTGATTGCCACCGCTGTGCCGGCCGAAAGTCTACGCCGCACCGCGGCCGTTGCTTTTGCTGCACTCGAAGCTGCGCCGCAGTTTTCCGCCTCCGCTTCACCTCAAGCAGCAGCTCAAGCCACGCCCCCAGAGATAGATGCTCTAAGGCGGCAAGGAGTTGATGCTTTCCGGGGAGGGAACTATGCGGAGGCACTCCGTATATTCCGTCGGGTGATTGCGGCCGACCCCAACGACATCGTGGCCTACAATATAATCGCCAATTGCTCGCTCAGTCTTGGAGACTATCCGTCTGCCGTTGACTACTTCAAACACGCGCTCCAGCTTCGGCCAGACGAGTCGCACAATCTGTCGGGGCTCATGCGTGCTTATACGCTGGCAGGAATGGTTCCGGAACGCGATGCACTCCGCAAACATATTGCAGAACTGGAACTCGAGGGCAAGCTGCCCCCTACCTACAACTATGTCTTCGACGCATTCCAGGCTGGCGATAAGAAAATCGAGGTCGCAGAGTTTCCTCAAATTCAGGGATTTTACGGCGAACGCTATCGATTCAAGGTCTTCAACAACGCCGGCAAACAGGTATTCTGTGTGACGCTTGAGTCTGATTCGCTGGAGCAGCCGGGGTGGGCCAAGCAGCACCCGAAGGAAGCTGCCGCGGGCGGTAGACAATTCTCCCTGGACGGGTACGCCAGCGACTCACACTCGACTTATGGCTTTTATGACGGCGAGCCATCCTACGAACAGGTCCGTGAGCAAGCAAAACAAATTCTTGCCGGGACTAAACACGCAATGACCAAGACCAACTACGCGACACCTCAGCCAATACCTGGCGCCGAGTAGGACACTCCTTTAGCGGTGCCCCAGCCTTTCGCCTCCGTTGGCGAAAGCTGGGAGCGAGATTCTGATTGAATGGCATAGCGGAACCCTTGCTTCAGGGCACGCCCCTACATGTACTCCCAGGAGAGCGCCATTTCGCTTCTAGTGGCGATTCCAGTTTGACTGTCCTGCGCCCCATAAACTTTTAGCGTTGTGTCAATGCACACCGTTTCGGAAATGCCAACTAAATAACCATCGGGGCGAGGATAAGGCCCAAATAACTCTGCGCCTCTGTGGCGAAGATTACTTCTTCTTCGGCTTCATCATCTCCCACGCCGCGTCCGGTATTTGTCGCCCCATCAGGCTGAAGGTGCTCGCCCCGGCCAGCATTTCTCCGCCATCCATATACACCATCTCGCCATTGATGTAACCCGCTTGGTCGCTGATCAGAAACGCCCCCAGATTGGCAATCTCCTCCAGCGTTCCGAGGCGGTGCAGGGGATTGTGGTCCAGCAACATCTTCTCCAGGGCAGGAGTGGGCAACAGCCGCGAGAACGCGCCTTCGGTGCGAATCGCGCCCGGAGCGATGGCCACGAATCGAATTCCCCGGCCGCCCCACTCCACCGCCAGGCTGCGCATCAGCGCGACCACGCCGGCTTTTGCGACGGCGCTCGGCACCACGTACGCCGAGCCGGTGTCGGCATAGGTGGTTGCGATGTCCAGCACCACGCCCTTGTGCTTGGCCGCCAGCCAGCGCCGCCCGCAAGCCAACGTCATGTTGATGGTGCCTTTGAGCACAATGCCAATCACGGCTTCGAAAGCGTGCGCCGACAGCTCTTCGGTGCGCGCCAGAAAATTGCCGGCAGCATTGTTCACCAGCACGTCGAGCGGACCCTTGGCCCATAGTTGCTCGATGAGCGGCTCGACATCTTCGGGATAGCGCACGTCACACGCGAAGCCCTCAATGGTTCCGCCGGTGGAGGCCGACAGCTCCGCTGCCGTCTTCTCCACCACCTCGCGGCGCCGTCCGCAGATGTAAACCGTGGCGCCCAACTGCAGAAATCGCTCAGCCATGGCGCGGCCGATTCCGGTGCCGCCGCCCGTGATGAGAATGCGTTTGCCCTTCAGAAGATCGTTGGTGAACATGGCGCTCCCTCGGAAACCTACAAACCTAACACTCGGAGCGGCGGCTTGTCTGTGCCGTATTGGCTCTTCTTTACATCTAAGTCCGCAAGGTGAGCATGGCACTGGGAATCCAGCAAAATACGGACACCATCAGCGCCCCTGAAACCGGGCGGTGGAGTTACCGCGGCCCTCTGGCGATGGTCATGCCCGTGATCTGCTATTTGTATATCCTGCTCTTCGCTGCGAAGGGACAAGCGAAACAAAGGGTTGCATAGCCGGCACCCGCGTATTAAAGTACCGGACCTGGAGGCGACAATGCGACTCATGAAACTGCTGTCCCTGCTGGCGCTCATTTTCACGGTTTGCCTGGGAATGGCGCTGCTTGCCGAAGAACACAAATCCGCCATAGCCCCGAATCCGTCATTCGACAAGATGAAGACCTTGGATGGCGCCTGGGTGGGCAACATGCTGGACGGCGGCAAAGAGTATCCGGCCACTACCCGGTTCACGATGGTCTCCGACGGATCAGCGCTGATGAGTTGGCTCGGCGAGGGCACGCCCTATGAGATGGTCACCGTCTTCCACATGGACGGCCCCAGGTTAATGGCAACCCACTACTGTGCGGCGCACAACCAGCCCCGCCTGGTAGCAGCTCCCGGCGGCGATCCCAATCGCGTGGACTTCAAGTTCAAGGACGGCACCAACATCGGGCCGAACGACGTCCATATGCAGGAGGTTGTCTTTATCTTCGATGGCCCAGATCACCACATCCAAGAGTGGACCTCCATGGACAATCACGGCAAGCTGAGCACCGGACGCTTCGACTTTCGGCGGAAGAAGTAGGCCTCGCCTAACGAAGACGGATGCCTTTGGGAAGATGCTTCGGGTCGTAGACAAAGTCGACCAGCCCGTCGCGATAGTCGATCTTGACTTGCAGGATTCGCAGCATCTCGAAGCCGAGGATGCCCGAGACCTCGGTGCCGGTGGATTTGCTGAGTGCTGACAGATCCAAGGTCACGATGTCCTCATTCTCCTGCGAGTAGTGGCCGAACTGCAGCGTAGCTTTGTCGGCGCGGTACACGTTAGCCACTGCACCGCTCAGTCCTTTCACTTGGGTGCGGGAATCCGCCCTGACCTTGGTTACCTCGCGTGCCGCCCGGGTGGAGAGAATGTTGGTGAACGAGCCGGTGTCAATCATGAACAGCATCGGTCCGAAGCCATCCACCCGCGTGGGGATCAGCAGCATGTGGCCGAAGCGAAAGACCCTGGTCCAGCGGGCCATCTCGGGAGCGACGTAGGCGTCTTTCGGCAGGTGCGGGTTAGCGGCCAAGTTCGCCGGTTTCGCCTGGTTGGGCGATGGCTGCTCCGCGCCGCCGTTCTCCACATTGTCCTCAGGGGCGCCGCGGGTCTCGCCGGCGCTGTTCAGGGCCGTTGGTGCAGCGGCCTCATCCGGACGCTTGGGCAGCGGCGACAGTCTTAGCTTCTGCCCGGGAATGTCGATATCGATCAAATACGCGCCAAAGACATCGCTACCGATCAGACCGTCGATGTCGCTGGATCCGGGTGCATCCACGATGCGCACCAGGCAGTCTTCAAATTCCAGGTCGCCGACGCGAATATGAGCGGCGACGGCGACATATCCACTCTGCTGGCCCTTGTCACCCAGACCGCCAATGCGCTGTTCGCCGATGCGGGTGAGTCCGGCTTTTTCCGCCGTCGCGCTGCGGACCAGGATTCCGCTGGTACCGGTGTCCAGTGCCAGGCGATTGCCGTGTCCATTGAGTTTCACTTCCAGACCGGTAGCGCCAAGGTGGGATGTGGCGGAGGGCAACACCAGCAGCTTGGTATTGGTTTGCTTGACCTTGCTGACCAAACGGCAGGGATGCGCCGGCTTGTCAACCATGGCCTTGAGAAAGTCGAGATCGCGACGCAGTAAAGCCGTTTCTTCCGGGTCCTCAGAGCGCCCGCTTGCCAGATAAGCTTCAATCGCCGCGATCCGCTCACCCGGAGGCAGCGTCCCTAGCCACATGCGCTGCATAGCGGGGCTGTCGGGCGCGATCCGGTGCGCACGGTCCAGTTCATCGAAGGCGCGACGGTAGAGCGAGTAAGCGCGGTAAACGCGGGCCACGCCGATATAAGGAGCGGGGTCCCTGGGATTCAGATTCAGCGCCTTGAGATACGAGCGTTCCGCCTCCGGCATTTCTCCCATCCGGAATTGAACATCTCCCATGGCCGTCGTCAGCGGGGCAGCATCGGGCTGCAAGGTGAGCGCCCGGATGGCGGCAGCCTGCGCTTCATCGATTTTTTGTTCGCGCAACAAGGAATGGATCAGTCCAACTTGCGCCGGCACCATCTTCGGATCAGCCTTCACCATGGCCTGAAACTTGGCCGCCGCCTCGGCAAACTTGCCCGATCGATAGAGCATCTCAGCGCCGCTGAAGTCAGCATTCTGCGGGGCCGGCTCAACGACTGCGGTGAAGCCATGAAGCGGGAGCCATAGCAGCGCAGAAACCATTACAGCGGCGAGAAAACGTCGGGTCATGGGGGTGAGGTCCTGAGGGTAAGCAGAGAGTAGCACGAAGCCAGGTGCGGCGGGGTCCCCTGTAACCTGGCCGCCCGAAAGCAAAGTGACCAATGCGAACGTGACATACATCACTGTGCGTTGGTCACCAGCAATTAAGTGAATGGCAAGTTCCCGATTTGGCTCTACAATACCAGCCAATGTGAGAAATGGGACCAAACCTCACATTACAGTTCTGCGCGAGCAGTTCAGGCAGCAACCGGAGGCTGGTTCGGCTTCGGAATTCTGTTGATCAAAAATTAAGGAGATCATATTTCATGAAGCGTTACTTGATGATGTTGGCGGCAGTCACACTGGTATCAGGCATGGCGTGGGCCCAGGATGGAGCTGGCCTCTACAAAGCGAAATGTGCCATGTGCCACGGGGCAATGGGCGAAGGCAAAATTGGGCCATCGCTGCAGAAGACAGCCTTGACGGAGAAGCAAGTCACCGATTTACTCACCAACGGCGCAGCCGGAAAGAAAGCGCCGCATACCAAAGCAGTTTCGGGCTTGACCGCCGCCCAGGCGGGGGAAGTTGCCACCTACGTCGGGACCCTCAAGAAGTAATCGGCCCCTCCTTTACCGCACGATAGAAGCCGGCCCATTGCGGTCGGCTTCTTTTGGTTAGGTCGCCCCCTAGAACGTCGCTCGCACCCCAATTTGCGCCGCGAATGGAATGCCCACCGTCGTTCCCGGTCCAAAAAAGTCGCCGAGCGCGCCCGCCGGCACCAAAAGTTGGTTGGGGTTGGTGATCGGCACACTGCACGCTGGAGTCGGGCACAGGTGAGTGGCGTTGTAGAGATTGTCCACGGGCGTTGGCAATGCTGAAATATCGGTGACGTAGTTCGCGCCGGGATTGTTGCGGTTGAACAGGTTGAAGAACTCGATGAACGGCAGTATCTGCCAGCGTTCCGCCACCTTGAACGGCCGGGTGACACGCAGGTCAACCTGGACGTACGGGGTCCCGCGGAACTGGTCCATGGTAGTCTGCACGCCATTGATGACGGCGCGATCATTGGTCGGGTCGCCAAGGCCGTTGACGTCCACCGGCGTGGTGAGCGTAATCGGGCGTCCGGACTCGGCCTGAATGATCGTCGACACCTGAAAACCACCAGGCACGTACACCACGCCTGCGAGCGTGAAGCGGCTGGTGACATCTTCTCCCGATGGGCCGTAATCGCCCGGAGCAAACGGCTTGAGAGGATTGCACACGCCGTTCACGTAGTCCCAGAGCTCGCCCAGGACGCAGCCCCAGGTGTTGGCTCTCGACAGCACATAGTTCGCCGTTAGATTGAAACGCCGCGAGACATTGCCCTGTACGTGCAGCATCATGGCGCTGTAACTGGACCTATTGTCGGATTTGAAGACGGAAAGATTGGGCACATTGGCCATCTGGGTGGCGGGGTCTTGCGCGAACAGCGGCGAGAACAGTGTGGTGCCTGCCGTGTATTCATAGCGCCGGTAGCCATGCACGCCCTGCTCGTGGACGTAGTCGGCGCTGAGCGTCCAGTTCTTATGCCATAAGTACTGAACACCGCCGCTGACCGTCAGCGAGTAAGGCGTGTGGTAGTGGGGATCGATTACGACTCCGGCTCCCCCGTTGGCGGCCCCGGGTAGGCACCCGGCATCGCCCGGCGCGTTGCAGGGCAGAAACGCCGACGGGGTGTTCACCGCCTGGAAAGCTGTCGCCCAGCCGCCCTGCGCGAGGTCGTTGTAGTAGAGGCCGATGCCGGCGCGAATGACCAGATCTTCGACCCGGTCGGGATTATAGGAAATTCCCAGCCGCGGTGCGAAGGCCCCGCGGTAATCATGCGGCACGCCGGTGGCCAGCGGCAGTTGCAATCCACGGATAGTCTGCACGGCTGGATTCAGTGCCTGGCTCACTCCTGAAGCCTGGAATAATCCGAAGGTCGTGTCATAGCGCAGCCCGTAATTGATGGTCACCTCCGGCAGCACCCGCCAGGTATCCATGGCATACAACCCCAGTCTCTGCACGTTCTGGGAAAAGTTGCCGTAGCCGGCCGGGGTGGAAGTGGTCTGGCAGTTGGTGCCGTCGAATGGGGGCTGGCAATCCAATTCCGCCGTAAGCTGGCTCGGATTGCTCAGATAGAAAGTGGGGTTCTGGGTGAGAACATAAAGTGTTTCCGCCTGGCCCGGGAAGGCGCCGCTGAGGACTGGTTCATGGATGAAGTCAACGCCGAACTTGGGAGCGTGGGTGCCGACCGAGCCGCTCACATCGTAGCGAAACTGATACTTCTCCTGGTTGCGGATGACCGGGAACGCGGTGATGGCGGTGACGAACTGGTTGTCGCCGTAGGTCTCGAACCCAGAGATGGTTTTCGAGGTGGAGCTGAAGGGGAAGGCCAGCGCAAAGCCGAGGTACTGGTTGCGGTCGGCAGTGCCGTGCAGGTAACTGGTTCCCACGCTCAAATTCCCCACCCACGATGGGCTGAAGGTGAACGTATTGCTGATGACAGCGTTCTGATAATTGTAGTGCGTGGTCGCACCCGTGGACGGCAGCGTGGCTTGCTGAACCAGAGCATTATTGGTGGAGTTGTTGTCGAGGGCCCAACGCAGGAACCACTGCGAACGCTGCGATTGCGCCCAGTCAAACCGCATCATGCCCAGGTAAGACACGAATGGGACTCGAACGTACGGGGGTACGCCGATCGAAGTGGTGTTGGGAATCAATCCTGCTTGCGCCAGTTGTGACAGCGCATTGAACTGCGTCAGGCTGTCGGGGCTGTAGTTCACGCTGGCGTGCTCGTTCACCATCTCGAATCCGGAATAAACCCACACTTTGTCCTTCACCACCGGCCCACCGATGGTGCCCACATAATTCTGCCGCGAAAAAGGCTGCTTCGGCTCCGGGGCCGGATTTTCAATGGGAAAGCGCGCATTCAAGGCTGCCGCGCGCTCATAAAACGCCAGGTCGCCATGCCAGTCGTTGGTGCCGCTCTTGGTGCTGATCACCACCGAACCCGCCGTGGTGCGCCCGATGTCGGCATTTTGCTGCGAGGTCTGCACCGCAAACTCGCGAATCACGTCGGGAGAAAAATCTTGCAGGAAGCCGCCGATGAAGTCGTCGGAGTTGTCAACGCCGTCGACGGTGAGCTGATTGTTCAGCCCCGAGCTTCCCCCGGTGGACACCGCGGTGATGCGCGCCTTGGTGGGATCGGAAGGCTCGACCGGCTCCGTGCCCGCTACCATGTAGGCAATGTTGGCGAAGCTGCGCGCCGCCAGCGGAATGGTCTCCAGGTCCTTGCCGGTGACCACTCCTCCATTCACGGCATCCGTGGTATCGAGCGCCTGGGTAGTGATGGAGGAAGGCTCCGCCTTCACATTAACGGTTTGCTGAATCGCTTCCGGACGCAAGGTCACCAGCACGTCGCGCACGTTACTCACCTGCACCGTCACATCGGAGCTGGCCTCGGCAAATCCCGTGGCATTGACGGCCACGTGGTAGGTCCCGGGCAGCAGATCGGGAAATCGAAATTGTCCGCGGCTGTCGGAGATGGCTGTGCGCGCAACCCCGGAACCGTTGTCGGTGACCACGACGTTGGCCGACTTAATCCGAGCTCCGCTGGCATCCTGCACTTCGCCCAGCAGCGAGCCGGTTGCATTCTGCGCTCGCAGCGCGAACGGAAGCAGGGTGAAAACACAGATTGTCAGCAGAGCGCTTCGGAACAACCGTCCATTTAATTTCGGCAGCATGATTAAGTTTTCCTGTACCGCGGGATTTAGTAGGGTAGAGATTCGAATTTCCAAGGCTACCCTGACGGTGTAGTTACTACCATCGGTAGTAGAACTGGCCTCATCAGCATCCGCGAGAGAACAGCATCGGCGAAGCGTTCCATATTGCACAGACAGCGATTTGCGGCTTGTGGGATATTGACCTCTGTTCTCAACATGTAGATCATGCTCGCAGGGGATTCTCGGAGGGAAAGGCGCAACCGACCCTGGTGAATCCCTGCTGGCTCTACCATTTCTCTTGCATTCAATCCTTTCTGAAGCGTCGAAGTCCCGGCCCACCTTTGCCCGTCCGTCACCGACCCCTATGATCTGCGTCACAGCACAAGGGTTAAGCGCAAATCACAATGAGTTATTGCACCCGGAGGTGAGCGCATGGCAACC
>OCTA010005532.1_pt1 | contig 10908 bp, 10 predicted proteins | sample 1538991 | NCBI WGS metagenome assembly OCTA01 (sample SAMEA3539302, study PRJEB22396) | soil metagenome | biome: tundra; feature: field; material: soil | place: USA | collected 2010-05 | depth 0.15 m | reverse complement strand
CTGTGGCGCCCGGCGCGCCCGGCGCTCCGCCTGGACCGCCCGGTCCACCCATCGCCCCGCCCGGTCCGCCCGGTGCGCCGCCCGGTCCGCCCATCGCCCCGCCCGGTGCGCCGCCCCGGCCGCCCCGCCCGTTGCGCGCGGTCACGAAATCCACGTACTCCTGATCTCCCTGAGTATAGGGGCGGAACTCCGCGCCACCCAGCCAGAGGTCCCAGTTCAGCGTGTCGGGAACCGGCGTCGGGGCCGGAATCTTCGTCATCTCCTGCGGCCACGAGGGCCTGCCCGTCCAGGCGTGAACTTCTCGCACCTCGCCGATCTCGCCCGACCAGAAGATCTCGCAGGCCACCCGCGTGGCATCGTGGGAGTAGCCCTGATTCCCCATCTGCGTGGCGACCCGGTACTTCGCCGCCGCCTCCGCCAGCAGCCGCGCGAGCATCTGCCGGAAGTCCTTGTACTTCTCGGCCTTCGGCCACTTGCTAAACCCTTGCTGCCCGCGGAGCCAATCGACGTCCGTCAGCGCGACGACGTTCTCCACTCCCGCTTCGGAATCGCTCAAATCGCTGAAGGGCTGGCCGCCCGCGCCAATCCCCGCGATGTTCAGTTTCTCGTTGGGTGATTTATAGCCCAATGCCTTCAGCGAGGGCACGCTCCGAACGGCCCCAGCCAGCAGGGAACCATAGAAAAAGTAACGTCTCGAAATGCCACTTTGCGACATTGTGATGAATCCTTTCCTCAACTACGACAGAATCTGGAGCAGATTCCGATAGGCGATGCGGCAGTCCTCAACGGCGTCCCTGCCACCCTCGCCCGCGGTATCCTGCTCGATCGCGAAGTACTTCAGCCCGGCAAGCTTGGCGTTGGCAAAGATCGCCTTATAGTCGATATCCCCCTCGCCCATGGTTACGATCTTGCCGGCCCGTTGCCGTTCGCTGGGGGTCAGCTTCGGATCGAGATCCTTGAACTTGGCGTCCTTGACGTGCCACAACTCGTAACGCCCCGGATTCTTCTTGAACATCGCCAGCGCGTCCTGCCCGGCGATATACGCCCAGCCGATATCGATCTGCATCGCGACCAGCGCGGGGTCCGTCTCCGCCAGGTAGACGTCGTATTGGGTCGTCTTACCGTCATCCAGAAGCTCGAATTCCCCGGTGTGGTTGTGGATGAGGATCTTCATCCCGAATTTCTTCACCACGGCCCCGTACTTGTTCATCTCCGCGCACGAGCGTTTTACGGATTCGACCGATTGCGGCGGGCGCTGCTGCTGGCCGCCGCCTCCGGGACCCCGGCCGGCGCCGGCTGCTTGGGCGCCGCCCGCTCCCGGAGCCCCACCCGGAGCGCCGCCAGCCGCCGCAGGCCCCCCCGGCCCACGCCCGCCCCCGCCACGTCCACCCGCGGCACGGACTTCGGTGTACTTGATTCCCATGAGCTGGAAGCCTTCGAGTTGCTTCTCCAGATCGGGACCGTCGGCCGCCCCCGAGTGCGTACTGAACATCTTCATTCCGTACTTATCGAGGAGCGCCTTGTAAGCTGCGGGCTCCATCCTGTTGTAGGGGTCCGCGGGTTCGACTTCCTTGTAGCCGATTTGGGCCAATTTCGCCAAAGTGCCTTCATAATCCTGGTTCAAGAGGTTCCTGACCGTGAAGAGTTCCAACCCGATCTGGTTCTTCCAGTTGGGGGCAATCTGAGCCCTCAGCTCCCCAAAGCTGCCTGCCAGCGCCAGCGCGCCGGTGGAAGCCGCCATTTCCTTCAGAAAGGCGCGACGATCGCGTCCACCCGCTTCGTTCTTCCTATTCATCGTGGTGCACTCCAATTTAAGATCTGAATAATGACAACCCGAGCCCGTGTCTGCCCGGCAAGGCATGGCTCCGCAACCTGAATCGTGAGAAGGCTAAGCATACTGCCAAGCCTTCCACCGCGCAAGTATTGTACAGTAGGCCAAGCCGCAAGTCCCGATTCCGGGACGGTTGCATACGGGTACCTACGGTCCGGAATGATATGCTCAAGCTACTCATTCCAAAACGGAAGTGTGTTTGTAACGTTGCGCCGGTGGCCCGCGCCTACTGAAGCAGGTATTCGGCGCCCATGAGCGGAAACAGGGCAATGCATATTATGCGATCGTTTCGCGCGTACTCGATCCAACCACGGACCGCATCGCAGTGGTGGCGGCGGGTATCACCGGGTACGCCACCCTCGCCGCCGGCGATTTCCTGAGCAACCCGGAGTACATGGAAGCGATCAATCGGCAGGCTCCCAAGTACTGGCGCGGCAAGAATGTTCAGGTCGTCGTCACGATGAAGATCAGCCAGGGGAAACCCGGCCCTCCGCGTGTTCTGGCTACCTACTTCTGGTAGCCGGTCCCGCGAATCGTGCGATATTAGGTCTTCATCCATGCGATTTCTTGAACCAATTGCCCTCATACTTCTGGCCGCCGCGCCGGGCATTGCGGCCGACGCCCCGACCCTCACGGAACAATACCGCTCGACCGCCGACAAGCTCATCTCGGCCGCTCTGGCCGATACGGAAGGGTACGACCGTCTGGCCTACCTCTGTTACCGCATCGGCAACCGGCTGAGTGGTTCGCCGTCGCTCGAGCGGGCCATCGCGTGGTCGGCCGAGCAGATGAAGGCCGCCGGGTTGACCAACGTCCGCGTCATTCCGGTCAAGGTGCCGTACTGGGTGCGCGGCGCCGAATCGGCGCGCATGCTGGAGCCGGTGGAGAGGCCGCTGCACATGCTGGGGTTGGGCATGAGCTCCGGCACGCCGCCAGGAGGAATCACGGCGGAGGTGGTGACCGTCAACGATTTCGACGATCTGGCGAAGCTCGGCGCCGGCAAGGTGCGGGGCAAGATCGTCCTTTACAACGAGGTCTATCGCGGCTACGGCGCGACCGTGCCCTACCGGTCGAGCGGCCCGTCGCAAGCGGCGGCGCTGGGGGCGGTGGCGGCGCTGGTGCGCTCGGTAACCCCGCTGGCCATGCAGATTCCGCACACCGGGACGCTGCGTTACGACCCTGCCCAGCCGAAGATCCCGGCCGCCGCGGTCTCCCCGGAGGACGCGATGATGATCGCACGCCTCTGCGCCGATGGCGTTTCCGTCAAGGTCCATCTCGAAATGGACGCGCGCATGGAACCCGACGCCGATAGCGGCGACGTGATCGGCGAGATACCCGGCCGCGAGCATCCCGAGGAGGTTGTCGTGATCGGCGGCCATATCGATTCCTGGGACGTGGGCCAGGGCGCTCAGGACGACGGCGCGGCCATCATGGCGAGCCTGGAAGCGCTGGTCCTCATGAAAAAGCTGGACCTACAGCCCCGGCGGACCCTTCGCGTGGCTTTCTGGGTCAACGAAGAGAACGGCAGCCGCGGCGGCGAAGCTTACCGCGCCTGGGTCGGGGACCAGTTGCGCAACCATGTCGCGGCGATCGAAATGGACGGTGGGGCCGAAACGCCGCGCGGGTTCGGGGCCACCGGCGTTGGCGCGGCCGATATGGGGCTGCTCGGCCAGATCGGCAAGCTGCTCGATCCGATCGGCGCCGGCGAAATCGACGCCCAGGGAGGCGGCGAAGACATCCGCCCACTGATGACCGGCGGCGTGCCGGGCCTTGGCGAGCACGCGGCCGGCACGCACTACTTCGACTGGCACCACACCGAAGCCGATACGCTGGACAAGGTGAATCCTGACGACTTCCGCAAGAGCATAGCCGCCATGGCGGTGATGGGTTACGTGCTGGCTGACATGCCGGGGCGGCTGGGGAAGTAGCTGGTAGCTGTCAGCTTTGTCGTATCGGAGGCGCCAACGCCCGCCGTGAGGAAGCAGCCGTCCTGGAGGTCCTGCTCGACGTTCTCGAAGCGCGGCGCGAAGACCATGTACATCTTCCGGCAGTCGTCCATCGGAACCACCGCGCCGAGTTTGTCCAGCAAGGTCTGCGTGAAGTCGAGCGTGACGCGATACTTCGTGGTGTTGTCGCCGTTGGCGAACAGGAGCGTGGCTCCGCTGCCTGCCGACCACTGGAATCCCTGCCCGCTCCCAACCGGGACGCCGGCCAGCGTGCGGTCGTGCGCGACGAAGACGCGGTCCAGATTCCCGAGTTTCCCGTACCGCGCTGTCGTCCCGGTGCCCAGCGCGAAGGTCAGAGTGATGCCGCCGGCGCTCGGGCCGCTGGCCCATGCCTGAGCGTGGATCACGCCGCTCTGGTCCGGACCAAATCTGCCGGCAACGGAAGCGCCCGCCGTGTTGATGATGTCCGCAAGCTTCTGCGCCACGTGCCAGGCCTTCGTCTTGCGGGTCACGTAGGAACCGCTCGGGTGGCCCATCGATACGCTCGCGTGAAGCGTGCCAGTCCCCACTCCGATCACGGTGGTCTGCTCCTCGTTGGTGCCGGCCCGTTCGATCCAGATGCCATCCGCAGTCGCGAAGCCCGCCGTGCTACTGACCGGCAAGCTCACATCGCCCGCCTTCACTCCGGCGCTCAATTGCGTTTCAACCCGGCAGTCGGTGCTGGTCACCGTGTACCGGGTATCGCGGAAGTAGAGGTGGAGCCAGTCGATCCCGCCGTCCATGTTTTCATCGTCGCTGATATCGATGAGGACCGTGGCGGCGGTCTCGCTGCCGGACACCACCGTCGCGTGATCGAGCAGGCGCACGTCGTGGCTGTCGCCCGACCCTGTGATGAACGTCATGGCGTCCCAGGAGATGGAGGGGTACTTGGCGGCGTCGAGGCGGATCGCGCCGTCGAGCGTCAGGTCGTCCTCAATGTCGAACTCCAGTTTCAAGCCGGAGAGATCGGTCTTCGGCAAGTGCTTCAGCCGGAGGTGGTTGAAGTAGTCGTAAGCGTTCCACCAGCCCAGGACCGCGAAGTCCTCCGCAGCCTGAAAGATCCCCGAGATGGAGACGCCGGTCTCCGTGGCATCGTGGATCGTGGTGGTCGCAGCGCGCCCGGCGAAGCCCTGCAACTGGAGGTTGCGGCGCGGATCGAAGATGTGGAGCGGTACCAACATCGATTAGATGCGTGCCGTTTTGGGCAAGCCCCCATGGGGCAATCCAGGGACCCGACTAGCGGCCGTTCTATTGTGATTTGGCACCTTGATTTGGATTACTATTAACTGGGAACCGTACCGACCAATGACAGGCTTCGCTGAAATACCATCGAGCGTGCCCGAGTTCGAACTTGCCGCCGACCGAATCATCAGACGGACCAAGGAAAGACTGCTTGCGCCGGCCATTGCCCGAAAGCTATCGCGACATCTGAGGTTGGAGAACCGGAACTCAGGTGGCACGCTACCCATAGCGTTACTGCTGATCCTCTATACTCTCGGCACTTTGGCCACAAGGCTGGAGGAACGCTCTGCACCGACCTTCGACGCCGGGCGGGCACTTTTGGCCTTCGTATGCGTCTTTGCGCTTTGGGTCGTAAATTGGCTTCACGATAACCTGTTCCCTGCCCATGTCCGCAACGTCGTGCGCAACTGCGAGAACTCGGCTAGCGTTCACGCGATAGAAGACTGGTTCAACGGATTTGTTTCGCTTGGACGACAGCTCTTGGTGTCCGGTGTAGTCGCTATTCTGTTCATACCTACGCTGCTGATGGTCCAGCGAAACTCGTCGGTGCACTTTCATTTCACGACGTACCTGCTCGGCGTGCCATGCCTGTTCTTGGTGAGCCACGGAGCATATTGCGCCTACAGTCTGCCGAAGCTGACGCGGGTCTTATCCCACCAGGAGATGCGAACCTTCTGGCTGGTGCCGGCAGAAACACCGTGGATAAGAACACTTGCTTCTGGGTTCAACATCCTCTCGCTCGCCGAGGCTGTTGTCCTGGCGTTTTGCATTGCGGGAATGTACTGGTTTAAACCGTGGGAATCCAGACAGGTAATCCTCATCCCTTCGATTTGGCTGATGGTCGGCCTAATGGTCGTGTCCTATGGGTTCGTTTACCCGCAGATTTACCTGGCCCGAGTTGTACGAGCCGCGCGGGTTCGCCAGATTGAGGCGATCCAAGCCGCGGTGAAGCCGTACGTACTGAGGCTGGGGGATTTGACCGAGGAAGAACAGAAACGAATAGCAGGTCTCAGTGAAATCCAAAGCCGACTTCTCGCGGCCAAGCAGAGCGCCCTAGATCTAAAGACCATCGGCACGTTCGTGACATCACTTGTGCTTCCGACAGCATCCTTTGTTCTAGGGCGGCTGGGGATTCTACCCCTGTCCAAATAGCAGCGATGGCGGCACATCACCTAAGTCTGGACTACAACCGTCAGGTCCGAGCCGGGATCGGGCGACGCCACCGCTTTGATATCGAATGCCAAGTCGTTGCCCTCAAGGAGCACGGCGGTCGGCCAGATCGAAGGCCGGATGCTCGATCCGGCCGGATGGTTCTTGGTCACGATGGCTGTGAAGGTCTGGTTCACAGTATCAACCGAGATCACGTTCACGTGCTCCTCGTTAGCCAGGCCGAACTCCAGGAAGACGAAGTCGCCGGGCACCAGCCCGCTGGTGGAAGCGTCATAGGAAGCCGTCGCCACCGCCTGCGCTGCTCCGCTGCCGGTGATTGGCGCGATGGTGATCAGTCCGTAGTCGTCATACGGCAGGCGGCGCGTCTCCGGTTTACCGTAGCCCTGCGCCACGAGGAAGTCCCAGGTATTCTTGAACGGCGTCCTGATGTTCTGCGCGATCCCCATCTTCTCCAGCACGTTCCAGGTCGTGCCGCTATCGGTCGAGTATTTCACGACGTACGCAGACTGGCCGTTGCTGGTCCCCTGCTGGAGGTACGCATAGACACACCGGATCGAGGCGGCGTTCTGAACCTTCATCGGGATCGCGACGTTGTCCTGCGCCGCGAGCGAGCCGGGGATCTGGAACGTGTAAGCGCCGCCCGAGCAGGTGCGGTCGCCGGGCATGAAGGGCTCGTTGTGATGCGAGAGCGGAAACGTAGTGAACGGCCCATACCCGAAATGGTTCGCCACGCCCACAACCGCCGCGACCACGCAGGCCGAGGGAAGGGTAGCCTCGATGCGGGCCGGCAACGCGCACGCCCGGCGAGGTCCACACCCAGCCGCTCATGCCCATCTGGACATACGCCACCATCGCGTGATCGCCGGGCTTGGTGAGTTGCAGGCCCTCAGCTATCGGCTTTCAGCCAAATCGATAATGGAGCGGGCTTTCGGGACTGAAAGTCCGCTTCGTCGTTTTGGCTGACCGCTGAAAGCTGACCGCTGAAAGCTGCCAGCCTACTCGTCCCAGTTCTTCTTCATCAAGATCCCGGTCACCATGCCAAGCAGGCGTTGCGCTCCCGCCCTCCGCTGATCCGCGTCGAGGGTCTTGTACAACTCGCTGAAGGCTTTGTACTCCATCTCCGCCATCTGCGCCCTCATCAACCCGTTGGATTCCACCAGCTTCTTGATTTCGTCCGCGCTCTTGCCAGTCTCAACCGCGGCGCCAATCTGCACGCGGGTCTGCGGAACCTGTTTGCGCAACGCCTCAGCCGACTTGCTGGCCGCGTCGAGAATGGTCTTGAACTGCTTTCTCTGATCTTTGGACAGGTTGCAGGCAGTGACCATCCTGTCGAGCACGGAGGGCATGGCCCTCCCCACCGAGGGCATTACGCTGCCGCCGCCGCCGCCGCCGCGCCCGCCGCCGCCACCGCCACCGCCACCTTCATCCTGAGCGAAAGTGAAACCCGCGGCCAGAGCGCCGATCAACAATAGTCTAAATAACATGAGATCTCCTTTCGGGCGAACGCCCGGCTAGTTGCTCCTTCTCCAGCCGCCCGGCGCCCCAAACATGCCAGCCATCATGTCAAATAACTTGGGGGCCTTCGATTTCTGCTTGGCGTCCAGCTTGGCCAGCGCTTTGCCGAACGCATCCACCTCTATCGCCAGCGTCTGCGTGTTCAGCTCCGCCAGTTTCTTGGTTACGTCGCCCGTATCCGTCCCCGCGATGCTCAACTTGAGCAGTGCGTTCCTCTGGTCGGTGATCTGCGTCAGGACCGGAGCGGTCAGCTTTTGCGCCTCGTCCATGATGGCTTCGATCGCGGTTATCTGGTCGGGCGTCAGCTTGAGTTCCGTGGCGATGGCTACCGACTTCTCGACTTGTGGGGCGCGCCCGAAGCCGGCGCCTCCGCCGCCGCCTTCCTGACCGCCGCCGCCTCCTCTGCCTCCGCCTCCCCCGCCGCGTTGCGCGTAAGCCAGCGAGGCCAGAAGGGCGGTAAGAACCGCGGCAATAAATACTCTGCGGATCATACGATCTCCTTGTATAAAACCCGCGGCGCGCACACGCCCGCGGCATTTTTGGTGTTTCGGTCTTATTGATTACAGCACGATTTCAGGCCCTATGCACGCGGAGCTACCGGATCGCGGCAACGATGTCGCGGGCCACGCTTTCCAGATCCCGCTGCTCGATCAGTTGAGAGAAGATCTCTTCGAGCGAGGGGACCTCCATCAGATCCCGCAGGCGCGCCACCGAATCGGCCGCCACGATCTTGCCCCTGTAAATAATGACCACCCGCTCGCAGACCTTCTCCACCACCTCCAGCACGTGCGAGATGTAGAGAATCGTCTTCCCCCGCTGCGCCAGCTCGTTGAGCAGGTGCTTGAACAACTGCGCGGAGGTGACGTCGATCCCGGAGAGAGGCTCGTCGAGAATCAGCACGTCCGGGTCGTGCAACAGGGCCGCCGAGAGAAGGACGCGCTGCTTCATGCCCTTCGAATAGGTCGAGATGGGCGCGTAGCGGTAGGCTCCCAGGGAGAACAGCTCCAGCAGGTCCTTGGCTTTCCGGTCCACCTGGTCGAGCGGCAGGCTGCGCAGCCGGCCCATGAGCTGCAGGTATTCCATCCCCGTGAGATAGGAATAGAGAATGGCCTCTTCGGGCACATAGCCGAGCCGGCGGCGGAATCCGATGAGATCCTCGCGGATGTCCTGCCCATCCAGCAGCACCTTCCCGGAGGTCGGTTCGATCAAGCCGGTGGCGATCTTCACCGTGGTCGATTTGCCCGAGCCGTTCGGGCCGAGATAGCCGGTCACTTCTCCAGGCCTCACGGAGAAGCTGACATCGTCCACCACCGCGGTGTTGCGGTAGCGCTTGGTCAATCTTTGGATTTCGAGCATGTGTGTTCTCCTTGAAACGGCGCTACTCCGAAGTGAGGCCGAGCGTGCGAATCACCGGGTCGCCGGGGTCCTCGTAATCGATCGCGGCGGGCCTGCCCGCCGCCCGCTCGCGCCAGCGCGCAAACAGCAGCCAACTGGCGAAAACCGCGCAAAGGAAAGCCGCCGCCACGGCCGGCTTACCGGCCAGCCACGATTCCAGGCCGACCATGAGGCGGCTGTACATGGTGAACCCGAAAATATAAATGAACGTGAGCGCCGCGAGGTTTACCTTGCCGGGCAGATGGGCGCAGGTGAAGGGAACCTTGCGGAAGCCGAAAAACATGACCTCCATCAACGTCACGGACAGCGAAACGCCGAAAGCCAGGTGGAACAGCGCCGCCGCGGGCGGAAAGCAAGCGAACTCCATGGGCGCCAGCGCCGCGAATAGCGGCAGGATGGCGCAGATCGCGATCCACTTCCGGGTGGCGGCCAGGTACTCGGCCGCGCGATCCGTTTCGCAGACCTGAAAGCCCCAATTGGCGCTCAATTCGGCCGGGAAGTTGAACGCCGCGCGCAATCCGGAGACCAGCACGAACGAGAGCGTCAGCGGCAGCTCCAGCAGTCCGGAGGGGCCGGAGCTCAGGGTCATCACCGCCATAGCCGCTCCGAATCCGCCGTAGGTGGCCAGGAAGAGCCGATGCTTCATGCTGCGCGTGATGGTCTGTCCGATGAAATGGAAAACCGCGCACTGGACGGGGCGCTTCAGCAGTCGGGCGTCGATGGCGCCGGCGATCCATCGGCGCAACCCTCCGGGGCCGGCCGGGCTGGGCGCGGGCGTCTCCAGCACCTTGCGCGCGTGGCGCCGGTATAGCGGAAGATAGGTCAGGACGAAGACGGCGGCCGAGATCCACAGCGCGTGGATGGCGATGCCGCCCAGCGCGAGCAGCGTTGGGTCGTGGGTGGCCGGGCGCAGGCGCTCGTACAAGCCAATGAACCAGAAGCCGGGGAACCAGTAGAGCAGCAGGCTGTGGGACTTCACGAGCTCCTGAACCATGTGGCCCATCAGCGTCGTGAGGACCAGCAGCATCACCAGCGCGTCCATGAGGAGCGTCTGAATCGCCACGGAAACCCGCCGGTACAGGTTGCCGCTCAGGAACGTAATCAGAATCCCCTGGAGGGCGGCCAAGGCGAGCGCCGAAAACAGCCCGCCCGCGAGCAGCGCCACGATGTGGGCGAACAAGATGGAGAAGTAATCGGGGCCGCCATCGACCCCGGGCCACATCAGCATTCCAAAGGCGTTGATATCCACCAGGAAAATGCTCAGAAAGATGCCCAGCGCGGCGGCCTTCGCCAGAAACAAAACCGGGAGACGCAGTGGCAGCGGAGTGAGGATTTGATAGTCCCGCCGGTCGGGAAACAGCGCGTCCCACTCGAAGACCATGATGAATCCCATCACGATCATGGAATACAGCAGGAAAATGTAGCGCACCCAGACCAGGTCCCAGCGCATCAGCGTGAGAGGCCGGAAGATGATGACGAAGAACGCGCTCGGAACCGCCAGGATTCCGAGGGTCTGCACCACGTTAGCCTGCGAGTCGCCCTGCGGCGAGAGCGATTCGGTATCGAAGAACCGGCCGAAGAAGTGGCGAACGAGCTCGTGGAAGGGTCTCGGCCTCTGTTCTCGAATCATGCAAAACATGACGCCACAGCCCAGCGGATTGTTCCGATTCAGACCCTATTATCGGTTGGAACATTCATAACGACGATCTCATGGTTAAACAGAACGTCATAAGTAATTGCGCATCCGCTCTCTGACGTTCGCGGCTCCGA
>OCTA010005531.1_pt1 | contig 10912 bp, 16 predicted proteins | sample 1538991 | NCBI WGS metagenome assembly OCTA01 (sample SAMEA3539302, study PRJEB22396) | soil metagenome | biome: tundra; feature: field; material: soil | place: USA | collected 2010-05 | depth 0.15 m | reverse complement strand
ATTGGCTGAGCCCAGGCCACGGCCGCGAGAAAGAGAATCAATCCGAGTCGTCGCATGCTACACCGCCCGCGAGACGCACATGACGTCGCCGCTTTTGATGATGACGTAGACCATCGAAAGGTCGTAAGTTTCAGTCCACTTGCTGTCGATGGGCGCGAACTGCCCGTTGTTCGGCGTGCCGATCGGGATGCCGTTGCTGGCGCTCACGTTCGAGTCTCCGATGCGCGACGTGCCCGAGCTGCTGAGCATGACCGCCTGCCACCACTTAACCAGCCAGTTGGTTTGGACGACGGACACCCCGCCGACCTTGAGGAGCGAAATCAGTTGGTGCTTCACACCGTCTCCGGTGATGTCGTCGAATGTTTGGACCTTCATGGCCGCATTATACTTCGTTTCCCTTCCCGTGCAAATTATCTGACCTTTGAGAACTCATTTTCCTCGCCTTTCCTCGCCTTTCCTCGCCTTACCTCGCATTTCCTCATGTTTCCTCGCCTTGTTCCTCGCTGAGTGAGGGGAGCAATCCTTTCCCGTGCAAAGATCTTGGCAAACAGCGTAATATTGGGATCGGAGGTTCCACTATGCCCTTTCTCGCCGTCCTGACCGTACTCCTATTGTTCATCGCCGCCCTGGGACAGTCCTGGTTCTGGCGTGCAGCCGCGCCGGCCCCGTGGTACGGGAGCGCCGCTTTCTGCTGGGGAGTGTTCTTCCTGTCGGTGTACATCACGTGGCCAACCATCCGCGCGCTTCTGTGAATTTGGCTTCCAACGTGCTCGCTCCGTGGGCATGAACCAAACCAGTTTTACCAATGTCCAGCAGGCCGCGGCCGCATTGGACCTCAAAATCAATCAGTTACAGAATTCGTCCGGCGTGATGTCTGACGAAGACCAAACCGCCCTAAACGGAATCGAGACGGCTTCGAAGCAGCTTTTGCAGACGATTGCCGAACTGATTCTACCGACTCACGAGAGCGTTCAGCACCAGGAAGCCGTTCGCCAAGACAGGCAGGTTCGCCCAGGCGAGACGCCTGCGGAGCACAGCTCCCGCATGCAGCGCGACTATCCCGGCGGATTCTACGACGAAGCAAACGATCTGTCACCCGCCGCGAGGATCGCAGCCGAGCAAATTAACCCCGGCCGTCCTTACCCAATCGAAAGGGCGCCAAACTCCGTCGTACCAAACTCCGCCGCGCCAAACGCCGTCGTACCAAATTCGATCGTGCCAAACGCCGCACCCGCCGCGCACCCCTACCCTTACCCTACCCAGACGAAAGGGAAGTGAAAATCGCAGGTAGGTAGTATGCTGAGGGGGTGAACCTCAAGGCCAACAGCAGCTTCCGCGCCGGGGACTTCGCGCGCCTCGAAGCCATCATCGTGCCCAAGCTCATCGCTGGTATCACGAATGCCACCCAAATCGTCTATGACGAATCACAGGCGCTGGTACCTGTGGACACGGGATTTCTCAAGGAGAGTGGCAGCCAGGCGGTAGAGTGGAGTGGCAAGCAGGTGGTGGGAACTGTGGAGTATAGCTCCGGCCACGCCGCGTATAACGAATTCGGGACGGGGCAGCGCGGCGAGGCCTCGGGAAACTCGGCACCCGGAATCAACTACGATCCCAATTGGCCAGGCATGCCGGGGAGCCCTTACTTGCGCCCGGCCATCGACAGCACGCGCCAGCAGGTGCTGGAAGCCATCAAAGCAGAGCTTTAGCTCGACTTGCGGTACTTCAGACTGCACATGCAGTTGTGCGCTACGATTGTGTTTGCTAAGTATAAACCACTGGCTGTGCTAAGGTTAAACACATGCCCCGAGAACTCTCGCACATTGACTTCAAGCAACTTCACGAATCCCACGTCGCTGGCGAAAGCGTTCTTGAAATCTCGAAACGGGTCGGAGTCTCCCGTATCACTATTGTCCGTCGATGGAATCTCGCCGGGCTTAGGCAGCGTAGCTACAGCGCCGCGCAACTCGTCGCCAACTCCAGGCTGCCCGCTGAGTTTCATGCCAATCGCGCTAAGGCTGCTCACGATGCAGTGAGGGGTAGTCGCAGAAGCCTTACTGAGCTTTTCAAGCGGGCCATCGGCGTGGAGCGCAACCCTCCGAAGCTCACCGAGACGGAGGCTGAACTCCTTAGTGCCCTTGGAGTTAGCCAAGTAAGCACGCACCGCGCCTGCGGTCCATACAATATCGACTTTTGCATCGGATTGGACATCGCCGTGGAATGCTTCGGTGGTAACTGGCACGCAAGTGGACGCCATGCCGCCAGACACGGAGACCGCGTCAAATATCTGCTCGATGCTGGCTTCCATCTCATTGAAGTCTGGATCAGCCATGGACGCCAAAAGCGGCCGGGGTGGCCGGACGCACTGCGCTACGTCATCTCCGGGATTCAGTCTTCCGGCCGGGACCCATCCGCGCCTCGTGAGTATTGGGTGGTTCGGTGTAACGGAGAGATCAGGAAGGCAGGCAAAGCGAAGGATGCAGATTTGACCTTCATACCAACGGCGAATCGCAGACGTGATTCTGCGGGCCAGTATCGGCGTGCATCCTAGGAAGCAGTTCGGATGCGCGGTCGGAGCGTCATCACCGCTCGGGAAGTCCTCATCGATGTCGATGTACCCGGCGTCCTCGTTCTCGACGCAGGTCGGGCATGGATCGCCGCTCTCCGTTTCCCACGCCTTCTCGTTCATGCCAGCATCGGTCGCGATCTTGTCCCGCGCCTCGTTGTAGGCGTCGTTGGTTTCCGTCTGCGCGATCATTCCCGCCCGCGTATCGCTGAAGTCCTTGAAGGTATCCTTGACCGCTGCCACCATCTGATCGTAGCTGCCGCCGCGGTCCCATGCTTGCGCCAGACCGTCCTGTAACCGCTTGGTGGTCTCGGCGGCAATCTCCCCAGTGAGCTTCGACAGCGAGTTGTCGCGCAGATAGGTGCTCGCCACATCCTCCACGTTGATCCTGCCCAGCGCGAGATCGCCAGCGATGACCTTTCCGGCGCCGGTAATGGCGTCGGTGATGGCGTCAGCGTATTCGCTGGCCTCTGCCTTCGTGACCGCAAAGCGGAGCGGCTGAAGGCTCGATGGCACCAAGTTGCTGGCAAAGCGCGCGCCGGCCGGCGTGGGCATCAGTTTCCCCCATTTGTAATGATCGCTATCTCTTGCCCCTCGATCAAATCGCGGAGCACTTTTGCCGTCGTAGCTATATCGCCGCCTGCGTCTGCCGCGAGCGTCTTGAGTTCCGATCGAGCGCTCTCCACCTCGCCAGTCACGCCCGACTTGAACCATTCGCGCAGTGTTTCGCACTTATACTTTTTCGCGGCCGCAATCAGATCCGTGTACCCCTGTGTGCTCGCGAACTGTCCCAGCAGCCCGTTAGGATTGTGGCCCAACCATTTCTCATTGGCAACTTCGAGGCTCATAGTTTCACCATTTCTTTGATCTCAGACAGTGTCGTAGGAGTCATGCTGCCGAGCCGAAAAGATCCGAGCCCCTCACGGATGTAGTAAGACGCTTTGCCTGACAAGCCGCCAGTGCGCCGGTCCACCACCACGGTGTACGCCTTAATTTCGTCCGCGCGTTGCTCTGCGATCTTGCGGCCCAGCGCGGCCTTGGACATTGTGATCTTTTCGTTCTTTCCATTGACAAGCGTCTTAACCTCAATGCCGACATCGTCATTTCGTAGATCAAATGCCGAATTGTCGCGCGTCCGAGGTACGCCGATTGCTTCACTGAGCACTTTTTCACTGCGATCTGCGATGAGTTGTTCGCGCTGTCCGGTGCGAACTTGGCTTTTCTTCGCACGCTCCACGCGGTCGTTCTTGGCTTCTTCGCCGCCTCCGATCAAGACCGGGTGACCATGGATCATTCGCCACTCGCCCTCGTCTGCCTCATGCAGTGCGGTAGCATGCGGATGCGCTTCGATCGCCCGCTGAATCCGCGGCTTGATGTCTTTCAGCAGCGCCGCCTCCTGACGCGCCCAGTAGCTGCGCAGGACGGCCGCCACGCGCTTGCGGGCCGGTCCCAGGTGCTGGGCATGCTTCTGCGCCTTCAGGCCCCTCCTGGGCTTGTTTCCTTCGAGCAGGCGGGTAACGGCGTCCGCAGCTTCGGTGAGATTCACCGCAGCGGCCTCACAATGGCGGTGGCCGGCCATATCTGCCAGTGTCGCAGCGCGCCGCGCCTGGTGGCACGAAACTCCGTGCCGCAATCGAAGCACGTGAAAACTTGCTCCTCGCGCGGGAAGACGGCAAAGCGGCGCCGACAGCACTGGTCTGCATCCTCGTCCAGCACATCCATCCAAGCTGATGCCGCGCTCGGGCCGTACCACATGAGGTTGACGGCCCGCTGCTCATGGCTCTGGGTGACTGGATTGCCCGCGATTGCCTCCTTTCGTGAGATCAAAATCGATGTGCCGCGCATGGCGTGCAGGAACTTGCCTTTGCTTTTAGCGGTCAGCAGTGATTCAAACTGCTCCCGTGAAACTCCGGGGCGCGCGTGCAGCGAGCCATCGTGGTACCGGACTAGAAGCACGCCGTCTTCGTCCAAATAGCCCACCGCTGCTACGTTGGAAGATTTAACTGGCGTCAGATGCATTTCTCGCCTCCATTGTTTCCGCCAACCGACGCAGTGCCGCTGCCGCTTCCTTGGCTGGTGCCGGAGGTGGCGTCCCGTGCGCGCTGTCCTGGTCTGATTGCGTGGCCTGCACCGCCGCCGGCGCCGGTTGCGGTCCAGGAACAGGCTGCACTTTCTGAATCGGCGGTGGCAACTCTTCCTTCGTCCGGTCGGGATCGTATTTGTCTGGGCCTTTGCTCGGGTACATCTGCTCGACCAGCTCCTCGGCGTCCTCGAAGTCCAGCAGGCGCATGAGGTTCAACACGCCGGCCTTCTCGTCGATACCAACGATCTGGCCTCCCTTGTTGTCGAGCGTCATCGCCTCGACGTTGGCTTTCACCAGCGCCGGCAAATCGCCTTCTCGGATGGATGGGAAACTTACTTTGACCTCGATATCATCGCCGCGCTGGACGCCCTTCTTGGCCTCGTAGATTCGCCTACCAACGCCGTTACGGCGGTATGCGGCCTCTCGAATCTGGATGGCACCTGGATTGGGGCAGGCCTCCCGCAGCTTACCGCCGGCAGCCTTGAGCGAGCGCGAAAGTACGTAGGTGGCAATCACTACCAGGTCCTCGATCCACTCCTCCTGCAGCGCCAACATTACGGTCTCGGTGGGGCGGTCCAGACTGGTGGCTGTGGCTAGGTTGCCCGTACTGACATCGCCTAAAAATGTCTCGGGGACACCCTTGACCATGCAGCACATGAGCTTGTATTGCCGCACGTCCTCAGGCGAAAAGGTCGCGCCGTTGGCCTTGAATGCTTCCAGCTTCGTGCCTGGCCCGCTAATCCAGGAAGCCCCGGCCACTGCCGGCGGATTAGTGTCCCATACCGGTGCGCCCGGGCCCACCTGCGTTTCCATCTGCTGCTTGATCCCCTCGATGGCCTGCTGGCCACCTTTGGTGGTGATGGAAAAGGCAAACTGGCTCAGGCTTTGGCGCACGGAGGCGCACGCCTCCAGGAATCTTCGCGCCTCTTTCGCCCAGTCCAGCATGGGGTAAATGCGCGGACAGCCGAACAGCCACTTCCCCACGGCCCCAGACTTGCGATGGTAGACGGGAGAATCCCACAGCACTGGCCATCCGCCAATTGTGGTGGGCCTGTCCGGTGAGGTGAAGTTGATTGCCGGATACCAGGCGTGCCGCGTCACGGTAGATTGCGAAGCCGTTGCCGGATCGTGGCTGCGTTGCGTCCAGATGCGGTGATAGTAGTGCGGAATATCAGCGTCTTCGGGGTCGGTCCAAATGTCCTGTATCTCTGTGGCGTCGATCATGCGGACATCCACGAGGCCGGTGCCTGGGTCGGTGAAAAAGCACCAGAAAAGATTTCCATCCCGATCCTTCGACTTTTCCTGCTCCAGAAGCGCCACGTGCCCCAATGTTCGCTGGTTGCGCCGGAAGAAATCCGTCAGCACGTCGTTGGCATCCTCATCGCTGGTCGTGACGTCGAACCCGCGGGCGAATACGTACTGGGCGCATACGTCCACCAGGCGCCGTACGATTGGATTCTTGATCCAATACAGCCGGCAAATCAGGATGATTTGCTGGATGCCCCAGCGCGCGAACTCCAGCCAGGAGTAGTTTATTTCCCGCTGCCAGTTGACGTTTTGGAGCAGCAACTCGTACATCCCATATGCGCCCAATGGAGAGACGTCGCCCACGGGGCCCGCCTCTTTGAGCTGCAACGCCTCGCGGAGGGGCACTGAGGCCGCAGCATAGGCGTCCACATCGCCTGGTGCCCATGGGCCCGCGCCGCACATGGCCTGCGCTTCCACCATCTCGGCCAGGAATCGGTGCGCCTCATCGTGCTGAATAGCTACGCGCGCCTGGGTTTCCGACAGTGCTCGTGTCAGTGCGCGATTTTCGTCAACCAGTCGCGGGACGGATGACTGCCTCGGGGTGACCGCTCGCCACGCTCTGGCCAGCAGGCTGGAAAGTTTGTGCCTCATACGCAGAGTTTATCCTTTTTTGCATGGTAATTGGATAACTCGTATGCTCGCTTGCACGTTAGGCATCGCCTGTATTTACGGCGAGGGACCAAATTGTCTTCCGTCAGTGGGTGTCCGTTAGCGCACTCGCTCCTCGGAATGGACTTCAAACGTGACCACACCGTAATCCGGCCCAGGTTTGTAAACCGGGGCGTATCCGGCGCTGGCAATGAGTTTGGTGATCTCTACCGCGGCCTCATCATCCCCGACCGCGATTCTGAATTCCACTTTTTGATCAGGAGCGTACTCGACATCTGGCCATTTTGGCAGTTTTGCAAACAGCTCGCTATGCACGAACCGGACGCCGCGCTCTTTCATGTTGCGAAAATCGTGCGGCTGCGGTCCTTCCCAGATCATGCGAAGGTTGCCGAGCTTATCGTCAATATCGCGTGTGAATCGGGCGAACTCTACTCTGTTCATACGCCTCCCATGGGCTTAGCTTAACGCTTTCGATGGCCATATCGATAGGCCATCTCCATCTTGTCGTGGCAGGAGAGTGCGCGCAACACTACAGTCAGGTGTGTCCTTACCGTGCCTGGCTCGATACCCAGCGCTGCGGCAATGTCTTTGTTCCGCGCGCCATACACCGACAGATTGAATATCTCCATGTACCGCGGACTCAAAACAACGGGCAGGTCTCTCTCTCCCCACGGAGCCGGCTCTGCAAGCCCCCGCTCCCGCATGATGCGCATGATGGCGACCGGGTTATCGACTCCGAGACGGTAATGAATTCTCTTCATGTAGACTTTGATCGACTTTGCCGTCTTCGCGCCGATGGCAATAGCTATCTGCCGATGGCTCATCCGCTCTGCCAGAAACTGCGCGACACGAATCATGTGAGGGGCCAAGATCCCGCACCCGCGGGCCATGGGCTTGCGCCCTGGTTTTCCGTGGGCGTGCATTTCCGTCAAAACCGCCAGTGTCGATCCGAGGGCCATATTCAGGTCGTCGCAAACTCAGTGCCCCGCCACTTGGCCGCGAGCTTGGCGCGGTATATGCGGTAATCGTGCAACCAGGAATCATCGGTCACATGATTGCGGTGGTGCGCGGCGGCTGGGGGTATGGTCACCGCGATTCCCCGAGCGTGCGCCTGGAGACAAAGGTCTTCGACGTGGCAGTGGAATCCAATGAACGTTTTGGCGTCGAAGCGGAGGCCAAGATCCGGCCTCAAAAAGACTGCCATCCCATCGAGCGTGGAAACGGGCGTCGGGGCACTCACCATGCTGGCGCTAATGTAGTCGCCAACCAGCGAGCGCCCCACGATTCCGCATATCGCGCCGGCCATTGCCTCAGCAGCAAACGCCTCCAGCGCGCCATCCAGGAACACCGCGTCCGCATGGCAGAGCCCAAATACCGGAGCCTGACAGCGGTCCAGCATCTGGTTGCCGATTGCCGACAGGGACAAGCCGGTTTTATTATCGATGCCAATCAGCTCCGTATGGGCGGCATCGACACCGCCGACGTAGAAGTCATCGAGATCGCGGCTGTCTTTGGCGATGTACACCAGGGCCACGGATGGTGTGCGTCTCATTCTCCGTATCCTAGCCTTTCTCTGTTGTAGATCAGAATACCGGATTCCTGATCCATGGCCCGAAGATTGCGAAGCATATCAACCACACATAGGGGGCTTTCGTGGATGGAGATCAGGTACAGGTTCGTCATGCGGCCGCCTCCGGTGTCAGGGTCATTTCCACTCCGATAGTAACTTCGGGTCAACCAGAAAACTATGCCCAGAAGTAATGCCGCGGTACTGCACGTGCCAGTCTCTGCGCCCTTGCTGCTGGTCCAGCCATTGCCGCTCCTGAAACACTTTGCGTTCACCATGGGCCTGGCTGCGAATAGGGTAGTGCTTAGAGAGCCATAGGTGCGGGTAGACCCGCCGCCCGTGGAACATGACCTGGTGGCCAGCGCCATGGGCCAAGCTCACGGGGCCGATGTTGCGCCACGCCTTCACCTGGCCGTTCCGCTGATTGAGTGGGTCGGCCGAGTAGTGACGGAAGTACGTCTCGGGGTCCTGCGTGCCGTCAAACCCGTTGTCGCTCGGCCGGAATGTGATAACCCGGTGGTCAATGGCGTTGTAGCCCGTATCTTGGATGCGCTGGAATCCTTGCACAAGAGTCTCACCGGGGTGATCGCTGTACCTGATTTCGTCAGCGTCACAGTGAATTATCCAGTCATGGTGGCTCATCGCGGCCACGCGCTCCACTTCTCCCAGGAGCTCGTGCCAAGAGACTGGTGGGGCCGAGCGAAACATCTCACCGACCGCACCAGCCGCCTCCGCAAGTTGCAGCGTGCCGTCCGTGCTCTGACAGTCGATGACCAGCACGTCGCAGCCCTGACGGACCAAATGGCGGACCGTCCAGGGGATAAAATCGGCCTCGTTGTACGCACAGATAATTGCCAGCGCTGTCAGCGTCATTTCCAATGCCTCTCGCAAGTCTCAGCGAACTCCTGCGTCTGCTGAACAGAAAGCTCCTGCCTGGCAACCACCTGCTCTCGTGATAGCACGTCGCCGCCATTCGGCAGCACAATCTCTGGGACACTGCACAGGTGAGCCAGCGTCGAGACCATGGTATTCGGATCGTAGCAGGTGAACCGCTGGGAGAGGTTGAGCACCTCGATCAATCGCTCATCGGTGCCGTACCCGTCAAGCGGGACCGCGTCGGCCTCGTGGTGGCCGTCTGTGATGACGCCCGGCATCCTGTCTGCCTTGCGCACGATGTAGCTGTGGCTCCAGCGCTTTGTGTTGCCAAACTCGCGCTGACGGATATCTGGCCGGTCGCGAAAGTGGGACAGGTCGCGGTATGCGGTCAGTAATCCCCCATAGACATACTTCGGGTCCAGAGCGGCGCCGTACTTCCACTGCCACAGCATCACCAGATCGTTGCCGCCATATTCCTGCGATCCAACGCCGAAGAACCCGGGCGTATTGAGCAGCCAGCGAACGACACGCTGTGCGCCCAGCGGGTTGCCGTCCACGATCTCGGGGTAGATGGCAATCATGCCAGCGGATGCACGGCAGCCTCCAGTACGCCCGAGCCAGCCGGGGGCCGTGCGGTTGCATGTGAGTATTGAGTCGTGCCCGAGCGCTGCCAGATTGTGCGCCAGTCGGTGTAGCGCAACGCATCCGCCACTGGCCACCTCGTAATCCCACGCCCATGTGAGGAACCTCATAGCGGCCATTTATCGCCCCACTTCTCGCGGCCTAGGCGGTTGCTCTCCGTGATGTCGCCTGGAGCCCCATTCTTCGGATGCGGCCCGCGGAACGTGCTCTCTAGCTGTGAGTGATTCACATAACAGAAGTCGCTGACGCCCACCTTCAGGCCGGCTTCTCGCACACGTAAGCAGTAATCGACGTCTTCTCCTCCATAAGTTACAAATCTTTCGTCCAGGAGGCCCACCACATTGATCGTCCGCCGCGGAATATACACACAAACGAATGCGGCGATGGGCACCTCGCGGAACCCTCGCCGGTCGTCGTCGTGGCGACGACGCTGCTGAGGATAGCCCGTGACATTGGTCGTTGCCGCGCAGATTCCCCATCCGTAAATTGCCATCAGCGTCGGGTTGTCCCAAGCCTGCCCAGGAGTGCCACCGACTAGTAGCGCATCGTCGTTGAGCAGGACGACATCGTCGTCGCCGGCCGCATGGATACCGATATTGCAGTTACGGGCGAAACAGAATGGTTTCGCGCCGCGCAAGTATGCCACGCGACGGCGTGGCAGATTACCTCCAAGTCCGTCATCCACCACCAGCACGCGCGAAGTCTCTCCGGCCACGCGAAGTGCCTGAACACAAACCACGAGGTTGTCAACTCTTTTGCTCGGAATCACGATTGAATAGCTCATCAGAAGGGTCTCTCTATCTTTCGGAAAAAGCCCCCACTGATCCGGGCCTTCTCCCCATCACAATCGAGCAGGTCTTCCCGGCGAAACCTTACCTCCCACATCTGCGCAGTGTGGTCAACACCAAGTAGTGTGTGAGCTTTGGTAGCCGTTCCCACGTGGATTCCGGCGATGCAGGTCCCCGACCCTGACGGCGGCAGGTTTTTCTCCCTGTATTCCCCCTCCACCTGCATGTAGGTTTTCGTGTGTCTACCGTGCCCATCAGCTGATGTTGTCCTGTAGGCGGTTGCGAATCCATCGGATCCGAAAACGATGCCGCAGCCGGCGGCCATAAATAATAGCCGATCTGTTTTCTCGTCGCGCCAAACGCCGCCGCGCCAAACGCCGCCAAGCCAAACGCCGCCGCGCCAAACGCCGCCGCGCCAAACGCCGCCGCGCCAAACGCCGCCGTGCCAATCGCCGCCGGACCAAACCCCGCCGCGC
>OCTA010005530.1_pt1 | contig 10913 bp, 8 predicted proteins | sample 1538991 | NCBI WGS metagenome assembly OCTA01 (sample SAMEA3539302, study PRJEB22396) | soil metagenome | biome: tundra; feature: field; material: soil | place: USA | collected 2010-05 | depth 0.15 m | reverse complement strand
AGAGGTCAATCCCGTTTTCCTCGAACCGCATCGTATTGCTGGAGACAATCGCCTCGGTCCCGCTGTTCATAAATAGGCCACCGCCGAGGTCGGTGCGGTCGCCGAGGTTCGGGCCGGCGTTGATGTTCAGGAAAGGCGGGTTGGGTGTTTGCGAGGTCGGATCGAGCCAATTGGCGGACAGGTCATTACCGAGCACTTGCGCGTTGGCGCAACTCTCGATGCGGATTCCATAGTAGTAACCTCGGATTGTGCCATTTCGGATGATGACGTTGTCGTGGCCGATGGACATCACGCCATAGTTTGTGAAATTATTTCCCAGCAAGGTGGCGCCGTTCAGGTCGAGCGTTACCCCTGGCGCGCCGATCGAAACGCCCTTGGGAAGGTTATAGGTTCCCGGCACAAAGACTGCGTTGGACATGAAGACCTGGCCGTCCACAGGTACGACCGGCTGCGGGGCAGCCGGCAATACGGATACCAACAGGACCACGAAGGCGGCAAAACGATCAAGAGCGGCGGGGTAGGCAAAATGTTTCTCAACGAACAATGTCGCGTTCATATGATTTTAGGTTTCTCACTTTTGGTTCGGCTCGAAATGCTGCAAGGCACCCCATTCTCCCAAGGGCGAATAGCGCGGCCGTCAATGATGGGCAAAGTCGCGGCCTTTGCGAAAGCCGGGCCTGAAGGTCCCCGCGATTCATCACGCGACAAATCGCCCCCGGCTGCAGGACACACAGTTCGCGACCCATAGGAGGACGGTTAACGAGTCAGAGCGTGTTCTGCAAGCTGATTCATGCAGGTGGAGCGAGTTTTGAGCGACTCGCGTCGGGAGGGGCCAAGAACTCCTGCTCGACAGGGGTTCGCCGAGCAGTTTAGACAGGGTTCCGCGGCCGGATAAAACAACTGGTCCGCGCCGCCCTAAAATTTGGCAAACCCATCGCCATGAAGCCCAGCTTCTGTTGTCGTCAGAACCACTCACCATCGTAAAACTCCTTCAGGCTGTCGGCCTCAGACGCGGCGGCCGACTGTTCTTTGGCGACGTCATCAGCGCCAAGTTGCGCGGAGCCTTGGTTCTTGGTCAGGTCGAGTTCGTCCTCGATCTCCTGCTGGCATTTGACCAGTGCGGCGAGCCGCTCCGCGTACTCGAAGGGCGCATTCACTTGGGCGTGCGTGTCGGCAAGCCGTTTGCCTGTGTCAGCGATGTTGCAACCTAGGCTTTCCGTGAACTCTTTGAGGTGCTGGATCGTGTGCTAGACCGAGCGGATCGTGCCATGCGCTGTGTCAGTCACCTTGGCGGTGTAGGTAGCCGCGCCCTTTAGCACGATCTCAGGCCCCTGCATGAAGTTGTCCGCGACGAACACATCGAAGCCGGCAAAGCTGCCGACCAGCAACTCCTTCCTTGTGCCGCTCAACCGCTCCGCACGCCGCAGCAGCAATTCGCCGGCGATGCCGCGGTCCCGAATCTCCTGGCCTTCCAGAACCATCACGAACTTGTCTCCACTGGTGTCCTGCCGCGCGGTGATGTCACGGCGCACATCTTCCAGGCGTTTCTCCAATCGCGGGAGTTCGTCGGTCAGATGCCGGACGCGGCTGCGCAGTTTGTATTGGGTTTCCTGGTGCTCGCAATGCAACCGGCTGAGGCGCGCGATCTCGGCGTCGATGCGGGCTTTCTCGATGACCATCGGGTTGCCCGACGCGATGGCTTTGACCTCGGCGTAGGTCAGGGCCGTGCCGTCAATGTCCTCGATGCGGCGCAAGTCGCTCTCCCCGGTCATTACCTGCCCGATGAACTTAGCCTTCGTCTCCAGGGTTTGCCACATGTAAGACTCAAAACTCTGCTCGGTGACGTAGCGGAAAATCTGGACTTCCGCGTTCGAGTTGCCCTGGCGGAGGATGCGTCCCTCGCGTTGCTCCACGTCGGCTGGGCGCCATGGGGCGTCCAGGTGGTGCAAAGCGATGAGACGCTCCTGAACGTTGGCCCCCGTGCCCATCTTCTGCGTGCTGCCAAAGAGGATGCGAACCTTGCCGGCGCGCACGTCCCGGAACAGTTGCAGCTTGGCGGCGTCGCCGTCGTGATCCTGAATGAACTGAATCTCCGCCGCCGGGACCCCGCGCGCCAGCAACTTGTCCCGCATATCTTCGTAAACCGAAAAACCGTGCCCGCCGGTTGGCACGGAGAGGTCGCAGAATATGAGCTGCGCCGACCGCTCCGCCGCGGTCTCGCGCCAAATGCGTTCGATTGCAGCTACGGCCTTGTTCACTTTGCTGCTGGGATGGTCAGGCAGGCGCGGATCGTGGAGCCGGAGATCCAGCGCGGCTTTGCGGCCGTCCGTGGTCACTAGCAGCATGTTGTCCTCACGCGGGTCCACCTTCCCGGTGCGCAGGGCCTCGGCGCGTTCGACCAGCGATTGCACAATCTCCTTCAACTCGGGCGAGCAAGGGGCACTGACGACGGCTGGCTTGCCGCCGCGAGTGTCAGGCACTGGCAGCCTGAGCATGCCCTGCGTTTGGATGTCCGCCACCTGACGGAACATTTGCATCAGCTCGGGAACATTTATAAAGCGGCAAAAGCGCGTGTGGAGTCTGTAGCCGGAACCGTCCGGCGCCAGTTCCATCGCCGTCACCGGCTCGCCGAACGTGGCCGCCCACGCATCAAAGTGGGCCACATTCTGCGCTTTGAGGGTCGCCATTTGCAGGAAGCGCTGCACGGTGAACATCTCGGCCACGCTGTTGGCGATGGGTGTGCCGGTCGCGAAGACCACACCCCCGCCACCGTTCATGCGCTGGATATGCCGAACCTTCAAGAACATGTCGAAGGCCCGTTGCGAGGCCGTCTGCGGCAGGCCGGCGATACGCGTCATCTTGGAGACATAGAACAGGTTCTTGAACGCATGGCTTTCGTCCACGAAAATTCTGTCCACGCCCAATTCCTCGAACGTCAGTCCATCGTCTTTCTTTTCGTTCGCCGCCAGTTCCTTGAGTTTGGCCTCCAGTTGTTTCTTCGCCCGCTCCAGGGCCTTCACAATCCGTGAGTCGCCTTCCTTGCGCTGCTGTTCGACGGCCAGCGCCAGTTCCCGGAGCTGCTCCTTAAAGAACTCCTCCTGCGTCGCGCGAGACACCGGGATCTTCTCGAAGCCGGAGTGGGTGACGATGACTGCATCCCAGTTGCCAGTGGCGATGCGGCTCATCAGCGTCTTGCGCTTCTCCTTCTCGAAATCGTCCTTGGTGGCCACGAGAATGTTGGCGCCGGGATACAGTGCGAGGAATTCCGAGGAGAACTGGCCGAGCATGTGATTGGGGACGACGATCAAGGGTTTTCGTGCCAGACCCAACCGCTTCAGTTCCATCGCGGCGGCGCAGAAAATGAAAGTCTTCCCGCTTCCAACCACCTGTGCGAGCAGGCAGTTCGGCGTTTGCAGAATGCGCCACACGCTCGCCTTTTGATGGGGGCGCAGGCTGATCACCGGGTTGCCACCGGGCAGCGTGAGGTGATCGCCATTGAAGGTCCGCAGGCGTGTGTGATTGAACTCGTCGTTGTATTTGCGGACCAGCCGTTCGCGGCGCTCGTCGTCCTGCCAAATCCATTGCTTGAACCGTTCCTTGAGCTTCTCCTGTTTGTCCCGCGCGGCCTCTGTGGCCGGGCCATTGATCACATCGCGATCGCTGTCTGGGTCGTGGTCGTAAATGGTCGGCACGCGCAGATTCAAGGCATCCTCGATCAATTCCAGAGCGCTGCGGCGATCCGTGCCCCACTCGGTGGTGTTGGCCACGCTGAAGCGGATTCCGTAACCGCCTCGCACCACCCACAGCCCGAGTTGCGGCGCGTGGCTGACGGTAATGTCTTCCTCGCCGAGCACTACCTTAGCGAATCTTTGCACGTCCTCGATTGGAATCCAGGTGCTTCCCAACCGCGCGTCAATTTCGGTCGCGTTCAAGTCCGCCGGCTGGACTTGTTGCAAGGCTGTGACGTTTCCCCTGAACTGGTCGTCCACCAGCACCGCCGCCTCCGCGACCACCAGTTTCGCGCGCACGTTGCCAGAGAGGTATTCGTCTTCGGTTTCCCAGTGTTTGGTTTGGGGATTGAGAAAGATGCTGCCTTTGAGGTCAGGCAGAAACTCTGAGGGCTTTCGGTGGAGCAGGCTGGCCAGATAATCGAGATCGACGCAGCCGCGTTCGTTGAGCGTGACAAGCAGCGCTTCCTGGGGTGTGCTGACTTGAGGCGCGGGGCGCTGCTTTTGGATGGTGCGCTCGCGGAAGATGGCGGCCTTGGTGGCGCGTCCGATTTCCGGGGCGTAATGCTCCACCGACAGCAGCAATGGTAGGTCCGGGTCGCCGCGGAAGGCGATGACATTGGCGCGGTCCGAGACGGGGCCGAGCCGGGCGACAAAGCTCTCGTAGGTGCGATTGAGTTGCTCGCGCGCGGCGAGCACATCCTCATCGGGCGTGCCGTCGAGTTGTGAGCGCAGGCAGCGGCGCACGGCATCGCGGACACGGATCAGGCCGCGGATGCGCCGCGCGGCCTGGCTTGAGAGGCCCGTCACAAAGCGCCGGCTGTCACCCTCTCGCACCGCGATCCGCTCGTTCACGATTGCGAAGGCGTTGGGCTTGATGTGCTCAGGAGCCGGGAAGGATTGCGCGAGCGTCGGCGCGGCCGCCCGCCGCTGCTCGGCCTGGAAGACCTCCCTGCGGAACAGGGCGATGACCTCGGCAAGTTGGTCGGCCAATGGGCGGCCGTTCCCGACCAAGGTGGGTTCGCCGCGGCCATACATACGCCCTTCGAGCCGCATCTCGCCCAGCATCATTTCCGGGTGCGCCGCAAAGTATTCGTTCACGGCGATGTTCTCGCCGAGGGAGTTGCTGATGACGGCAACCTCCCCCCAGGCCGTGCCGGCAGGCAGTTCGCCCGGCAGTCGCTTGCGCAGCACGATCATGTCGGTGGTGACTTCGGTGTTGGCGTTCTTCTTGAAAGCGTCGTTGGGGAGACGAATCGCTCCGACCAAGTCGGCCTGGCTGGCGAGGTATTCGCGCAACGCGCCGTTCTGCTTATCGAGCGTGCCTTTGGAAGTGATGAACAAAATCAATCCACCCGGACGCACCTTGTCCAAGGCGGCGGCGAAGAAGTAATCGTGGATGACGAAGCTCCACTGCTTGAAACGCGGGTCGTGCGGGACAAAATCCCCGAAGGGGATATTGCCGACCGCCACGTCGTAGAAGCCATCGGCCAGTTTGGACTCCTCGAAGGGCTGGTGGCGGATGTCGGCGTCGGGGTAGAGCAACCGCGCCAGTCGGGCGGTGATGGAATCAATTTCGATGCCCGTGATGAGCGAGCGGGCATGCATGTCTTCGGGCATGAGGCCAATGAAATGGCCCAGGCCGAGGGCTGGTTCGAGGACGCGGCCGTGGGTGAAACCCAGGCGTTGCAGCAACGCATACATCGCCCCAATGACCACCGGGGCAGTGTAATGAGCATTGAGCGTGGTCGCGCGGGCCGAGTCGAGTTCGTCGGGCGTGAGCAATTGCTCCAGCCGCTCACGCTCGGCTTTCCATCCCTCATTCCACGTATCGAACACCTGCGGCAAGCCGCCCCAGCCGACATGGCGCACCAGCATATGTTTTTCATCGTCGGTCGGCGAGCGCTCTTCAGCTTCGAGTTGTTTGAGCAACTCGATGGCAGCGAGATTGTCCCGGCACTTTTGTTTGAGCGACCCGCTGCCCAAGCGATCGTCAGGGGTAATCCGATAATTTGCCTGATTGCGAATCGGCTCGGGGTCAACGACCGGGGGTTCCTCGTCGGGAAAGGCTGGATCACCCTGGTCCTCGTCGTTTGCGGAGTCCGGAACCGGGATCGAACCGCCGGGCTCGTGGTTTGCCACATGGTGCCCGTTTGGGTGGATGACAAGGTCGTGGCCATCGATTAAGGCTCCGGCAGCAGGAAGATGTAACGGTGGCGGACTATCTCCCAAGCCTGGTCGTGGGCTTGCTGTGACTTCAGACTCCGTTGTTTCAACTGGCGGCCAATCCGGTCCATCTCGGCCTCTGTCTGCTCCTCGGCCTCCAGCGGCGGCGCCTGGAGTTGGCCCTTGGCTTCCAGTTCCGCGACCATCTTCGGCAGGAATGTTCTCCAATGTTTTTCGGCCATTAGGCCGTATGGCGTCAGTGGTTTGGCCATAGGCTAATCTCGCTCGGTCAAAAGTGAATAAATCGAGTTGTAGATCCTTGTTGATGCCCCTGCATGTTACCCGCATGAACCTCCTCCCCGTAAATGGGGCGATTCCTCGACGGAACAACGCCCTTTGCGTCCAGAACAACGCCGTTTTATCGCACCTTGAGCGAGCTAGTCAACCAGGCCCAAACGCTGTTTCATCAGGGGGCAGGCCGCCCGAATGCGGGGCGCTCATGGTGAGCGCGCGATCGGCTCGTTTGCGGGGTTTAAGTTGTTTGTGGCAGGAAGTTTGATCGGCGGGCCAGAGGTCCTCCTCAGGGGTGCCGCCACCCACCAAGCGAAAGTGAGCGAGAGCGCTCTTGGAACGATGCGCTCCGTAGAATACGCGGTGCAGAATTTGGATGAGGTGGCTTTGAATCTGGAGCAGCAGATTAAGGACAACCGGAAGCGTGTGGCGGAACTGAGCGCCCAGTGCGGCCAACCGTTTGAATACAGCAAGCGGCTGGAAGCGCTGATTCAGCGGCAGCAGGAGATCGCAGATAGCCTGGATTTAACAAAGAATCAGGCTTCAAGCCGACTTGAAGCCAGCCCGACACCGAGGGCTGGTGGTGAGGAAGGCGTAATGACGCTGGGGGAGGTCGATTTTCCTGAGTATGATTATTAACGCCGTCAGCGACGCCTGCTTTGGGATTCCGGTCAGCTCAATATTCTTCGGGTAAAAGCACGGTGGTGCGGTCCCCTTCCGTGATCACGTAGAATTTGATTCCATTAAGGGCAAGAAAGATGGAGGCGATAGCAGTGCCGCCTTTAAGTGCGCGGTCGTTTGCCGCGCGGTTTGCGGCATCAAGCTCCCCCCAGTCCCCTTGAGCGTGCCTCCTCAGGGCCGTCTGAATGTCGTCAGGCGGAATCTTTGCCGCAGCGCCCGGGGTGATGACGGTTTCACCGAGGGAGAAGCGTGGGCTTGGAGCGAAGGCAATCATGAATCTGAACCCCGAAATTGGTGGGACTGTTTAGCGGCACAATCCCGAAGCCGTGAACCGTAGTAATTAACCTCGGCGGTCTGAGCAACAGAGGGCGGTGTCACTTGCTGGGCGAACGGCCGTCCTTCTCACCGTGTTCCTCCTGGGCTTGCTCAAAAATCCAGGAGTGTGCTTGGTCGGCCACCTTCCCCAAGACGAGGAGATCATCGCGACCAAAACTATCGGTCGATTTCCACTCGTCGCCGTCTTTATAGAGACGCGAAAAGGTAACGTTGTAACGAACCCCGTTGGGGGTGCTGTTTTTCCAGATGGCCCCTTTGATGGAACCGAGTCTGATTTCCTTTATTGGTTTCTCTTTCGGCATATGCATTTCAGGTGATGGTGCCTTCCCCGTGGACACCGGATCGTGTGGTCAAACCTCCGGGAATCCCATATCACGAGTTGTGAGCGAATTTAAGTGTTTTCGCATCGCCGGCATCAGCTTGTCTGACGGGCGGAAGGCGCAAACACGGTTTTCGATGGCTCGACGGGGTGTTGATGGCCATTTCACGGGTGTTTGTCAACAGAATGTAAACAGTGGAACCCTCTCTGTTTCAATGGGTTGTGTTGGGCTGGTAGCCGGTTTGTTAGCACCGAAGGTGCATCCGGTGTGCTGCGTCAACCCCCCCTCTACTCTTCGCCCGGCAGCATCACTGTGATGGCGGGTCTTGGGTCGTCAAAATCCAGGGGACCGCACTCAGCTATTAGCTGCACGAGTTCGGGGTCCTTCTGGTTTGAATTCCTGACGTAGAGCTGTATCGGCAGCCGCGCCGCATCTGCTGGCCCCTTCTGGATTGCATATCGAAGCATCCAAACAACATCCCAAAGTCGTCCGGCTTCATCCTGACATGAAGCCCCGGGCGGCACGGTCACAAACCTCTCGTAAACCGAGCGCGTCAGAAACATGGGGTATCGAATCCCCGCTTCTGCCGCCACGTTGGATACCTCAATATGAAACCCGTCCTCAAGGGCATCCCGCCTTGTGTAGCAATGAATAAAGCCCTTTCTTGAACCCCTATCTGCTTCCATTTTCCACCTCAAATCGAACGTTCTCAAATGCTGCTCTAGGAACTACTGGCACCCCCTTCCACCGCGCTGACCGGCTTGAGTTCTACACAATGAGCGGCGAAGTTGCGGGGCACCTAAGAACCCCGCGGAGAGCTAGCCGCGATTGATGTAGTTTTCATATACTTGCCCCGGCGTCTTCTTCGACGGTCCCGGTCTTGGGCTGTGACCAAATCCAATCATAGGCCGCTTGAAGCGCACGCGATGCCGTCAAGAGCTCATCTCGCCCGAAACTGTCGCTCCGCTTCCATTCGCCATTCTCCAAATACAACCGGCATGCGGTGACATTGAACCGGGGGCCGTGTTTTGTCTGATTCTGCCAGATGCTTGCCTGAACCTTGCCCAATTTCACCACATAGATCGGCATTGTTTTCCTATCCATACGTTCCATTCCTCCATTCAAAAGATGGGCCGAAAATCCGACCCGCAAAAACTTCACTTCGGGCCGAAAATGCTCCTTTCCGGTTCTACGGCCGGAAAATACAGCCCAGCGTCTCCGTCTGCTTCCGCTAATTCATACGAATCGATCGCCTCCCTCAAAACGCGAAGCGCTCGTCGGGCCAAAGGTGGCGGTAACTGCCGAGTCTGAACTTATCCTTCCACGGAATAGGTCAAAATCACCTCGCGGGTTTCCTCCCGGGCGCTGCCATTTATCGAGCTGCTGCGGTTTTTCATAGTGCCTTGTCCTCTCAAATGCGGGTCGTCGTCGCGGCCCCGTTAAACTTCCCCCTCATTGCGGCAGCACCAAGAGCACAGCTTTTCCCCCGAACCTCACTTCATCAACACTGAACCCGGGCGAATCAATGAACCTGTCCTCATCAAAAATGAGGCCGTCGCAAGTGCTGCTTTTCCAGGCCTGATATGCTTCCGGGTAGAAAAGTTCAAAAAGCTCGTATGCGGCATCCTTCCGAACGTCCGTGAAGCAAGCGCCCGAAAAGATGTGCAGCGGTTCGTCCTGGACAGCTTCCGCTGTCAGATTGCAAAGATCGTATCCCCGATTGTTGACGGCGAAATGAATTTTCAAAAAATTCTCTTCCGTATCTCCTCCCAGTTCTTCAAGCAGACGGTCAAGTGCCAGCAATTCCGTGCTCGTCACGTTGCTGCTGCTCCCGAACACGAGTTGCGCGCCTTCGTTGTCGCCACTTGGCCAGAATTCCGCCTCCCCTTCCTTGTCGTGGTCCCAGTTAACTGCACCAACCTGACCGGTGTCGTCATTCCCGGTGGCGTCACGAGCATCGGCAACTATGCCTTTTATTACTGCAGCACGCTGGCCACTGCCACCATTCCTGCCAGCCTCACCAACCTTGGTGACAGCGCATTTTACAATTGCTCCAGCCTGACGTCGGCCATCACCCTCGGCGACAGCCTTGGTTATCTCGGCAACTTTGCCTTTGCATATTGTGCCGGGTTGGCTAGCTTCACGGTCGGCAATGGAATTACTTCCGTTGGGAATTCTGTATTTCTCAATTGCATCGGCCTGACCAACATTTCTCTGGGAACCAATGTCACCAGCATCGGCAGCTCCGCATTCTACTACTGTAACAGTCTGACTAGCTTCACCATCCCCGCCGGTGTCACGAACATCGGCAACTACGCATTTTATTATTGCACCAAACTGTCCGCCATCACTATTCCCAACGGCGTCACTAGCATCGGGGTTTCCGTATTTCAAAATTGCTCGGCCCTGAAACGCGTGGTGCTTCCCGCCGCCGTTACCAGTATTGGCTATAATGCCTTTTATTACTCCGGCCTTACCAATGTCATCATCCCGGCTGGAGTCAGCAGCATTGGCCTCAATGCTTTTTGTTATTGCACCAGTCTTAAGACGGTATTTTTCCAGGGAAACGCCCCGGCCACAGTGAATGCGTCCTCCTTCATGTATGCTCCGGTTTCTACCGTTTTCGCCCTGCCGGGCACCACCGGCTGGCCAGCCTTTACCGCGACTACCGGGCTTTCCGTAACCGCCTGGCTGTTGCCCTATCCGACGATTCTGAATTTCGAGCCCAATTTTGGCATCCAGACAAACAGTTTTGGATTCACCATTTCCTGGGCCACCAACGCCGTCGTGGTCGTGGTGGAAGCCTCCACCAAATTGCAAAACTGGACGCCGGTCAGCACCAACACCCTCACCGGAGGATGGTTATTTTTCAGCGATCCTGGATGGACGAATCATCCTGCCCGCTTCTACCGTATCCGCTCGCCGTGAGGGCTAAGGAACGAGGGGGTGTTTTCGGCCAGGCATTATCAGGGGTACACTTTCTGTTTTGTGATGGCCTGTGTAGAATGCCTGTTTATGCCCTTTGAAACCTTGCCGCAATGAACGAACTCAACGTGAACTTGCAGCATTCGATATTAACTTTGGCGGGTGTGCCGCATGACCATACGCGAAGTCCTTGGGATTTCGACCATGTTTTGACCGGGCCTCCTTCTGTTTCCACTACGGCTGGACATGCGCTTTTGTGGCCAGCGGTTTGGGCTTTGATGTGGACCGTTACCTTGAGGACAGACCGCTCAAGGCAAAAGGTGTGTTCCATGTTGCTGAAACCTCCCGTCCCTCTTCATCAAATCATCACATGAATATGTGATTCCACATGCTGCGTGATGATTCGTCCCCCGCCTGGTCAAAAGAGATATATGGAGGCTGAGTGCCGCCATGAGAAACTGATCAT
>OCTA010005529.1_pt1 | contig 10914 bp, 8 predicted proteins | sample 1538991 | NCBI WGS metagenome assembly OCTA01 (sample SAMEA3539302, study PRJEB22396) | soil metagenome | biome: tundra; feature: field; material: soil | place: USA | collected 2010-05 | depth 0.15 m | reverse complement strand
CGGGGCTGTCGGGCAGCCCGGCGGTCATTCCTGTGACCTTCACGGTGACCGGCAACACGCTGAGCATAACACCGGGCTCGCTCAGCTTCAGCGCGCAGTTGGGGTCCAGCCCGCCCGCGACGCAGTCGTTGCAGGTGACGAGCGGCGGCGGCGGCGTCAGCTACTCGGTCGCGGTGGCGACCAGCAGCGGGGGCAACTGGCTGTCGTACAGCCCTTCGAACTACTCCACTCCCGCGACGGTGTACGTCAACGTGAATCCGGTGGTGCCGGCGGCGGGCACGTACAACGGCACCGTAACCATCACGGCGGCGGGGCTGTCGGGTAGCCCGGCGGTAATTCCCGTGACGTTCACGGTGACCGGCAACACGCTGGTCGTATCGCCAGCCTTTGCTACCTCCGCCTTGCCTAATGGAGTTGTCAACGTTCCGTACGTCGGAGCCACGCTAACCGCAACCGGAGGCACACTGCCCTATACTTGGGCCGCCACGGGTCTGCCTTCGGGCATGACTCTAGGTTCATCCGGAGTTCTGAGCGGAACTCCAGCCGCCGCAGGAACTTTCACGCCCATGTTTACGGTGACTGATAGCTCCTCGCCCAGACAAACGGCCCAGGCCGCCATTGATCTCACGATAAGCGCGTTGTCGATCACCAGCCTGAGCCCGACCACGGCTACTGCAGGTGGGCCGGCCTTCACCCTCACTGTGAATGGTATGGGCTTCGTCACCGGGTCAATCGTGCAGTGGAATGGGACGCCCCTGACGACAACGTATGTGAGCGCGACGCAGTTGACGGCCACGGTGGCAGCTAGCCTGATCGCGAGCTCCGGGACGGCCACCATCACAGTGATAAATCCGGGCGGAGCCACATCGAGCGGGGTAAGCTACCCGATTGGCCTCTCGACCATCACCAGTTTGAGTCCGACTACAGCGGCCACTGGTGGGCCGGGCTTCACGCTGACCGTGAATGGGTCGGGGTTCGTGAGCGGCTCGACAGTCCAGTGGAACGGGACCGGCCTGACTACGACTTATATCAGTGCGACTCAATTGACCGCCACCGTGCCGGCAAGCCTGATCGCCTCGGCGGGAGCGGCCAGTATCAGCGTGGTCAACCCGAACAGCACCATCTCCAACGTGGTCACGTTCACGATCACGGCGCTGAGCATCACTAGCCTTAGCCCGAATACGACCACCGCGGGGGGAGCGGCGTTCGTATTAGGCGTGAACGGAACGGGGTTCCTGAGCGGCTCGACGGTGCAGTGGAACGGGACCGCGCTGACCACGGCCTTTGTGAGCTCGACTCAGCTAACTGCCTCGGTAACGGGGATCCTGATCGCCTCTGCGGGAACGGCCAACGTCACGGTAATCAACCCGGGCGGAGCGGCGTCCGCTCCTGTTCCGTTCACGATTACCGCCACGCTGACATTAAGCAGTCTGAGCCCCAACTCAGCGGCGGCTGGGGGATCGGCTCTTACGCTGACGGCGGTTGGCTCGGGGTTCGTGTCTGGGTCGATCCTGCAATGGAACGGAAATGCGTTGGCGACGGCATTCGTGAGCGCCACGCAACTGACGGCGTCAATGCCGGCCAGCCTGACCGCCTCGATGGGCACGGCCAGCGTCAGGGTTGTGAACCCGGACGGGACGGTCTCCAACGAGTTGCCCTTCACAATCGGTACATCTTTGAGGATCAGCTCTTCAATCTTGCCTGGGGGCGTTGTAGGAACCGCGTACTCCCAAACACTGTCGGCAACCGCTGGCGCACCTCCTTACGGCAACTGGATTCTCAACGCTGGCTCTCTGCCTCCGGGGTTGACACTTAATGCAACCAGCGGTCTCATCAGCGGAGTTCCAAGTTCCGCCACAGGCAGCCCCTTTAGCTTCAATGTCATCGTCAAGGACAGCACCGGAGCTTCCTCCCCACCCCAAAGCCTCTCGATTGCAGTAAGCCAGCCCTCTGGCTTGACAATCATCACTCCGTCTCCGTTACCCCCCGGTACTGTCGGTGGGGCGTACACCGCAGCCTTCGCCGCCACAAGTGGCGCGAACCCTTATAAGAGTTGGGAAATCACGGCGGGAAGCATTCCACCCGGGACGTCACTGTCTACCCTTGGAAGCTTGACCGCTCTCCTGAGCGGTACACCCACGGCAGCTGGCGCGTATTCGTTTACCGTGCAAGTGACCGACAACGCGGGCACCACGGCCACAAAGCGATTTGACCTCACCATTACGCCAGCAGGCACAATTAGTGTTTCGGCTTCCGGCATAGTAAACTCGGCCAGCTATGTTGGAGGAGGCGTGGCGCCTGGGGAGATCGTGGTGATTTTTGGATCCGGGATGGGGCCCAGCCAGCTGGTCGGTCTGCAACTGGATAGCAATGGCGCCGTCGCCAGGACTTTGGCAGGGGTACAGGTGCTCTTCGATAACGTACCCGCATCGCTTATCTACGTGCAGGCAAGTCAGATCAGCGCGATTGTGCCGTATGAAGTTGCCGGCAAGAGCTCGACTCAAGTGCAGGTAATTTACCAGGGACAATCATCGGCCGTCCTTACGGTTCCCGTGGTCAGCGCGCAGCCCGGTCTTTTTACCAGTGACTCTTCAGGAAGCGGGGCGGGCGCGATTCTGAACCAGGATGGTACCATCAATTCGTCGAGCAATCCGGCAGCCGTTGGCTCGTACGTTTCTGTCTATTGCACCGGAGAAGGTCAGACCAACCCTGCCGGCGTCGATGGCACCCTAGACGCGTGGCCCCCTCCACAGTCTGTTCAAAAGGTTACAGCCACTGTTGGCGGCATGGGCACCCCAGTTGCCTACGCGGGTGGTTCTCCCGGATCGGTGGCTGGGTTTTTGCAGGTCAACTTACAGGTCCCTATAACGCTTCCATCCGGCAGCGCGTTCGTTGTTCTGAACATCGGAGGAGCGACCAGCCAGACTGGTGTGACGATTGCGGTTCAGGGTTCGGGGCGATAATCGCTCCCGACCCTACAACTCGTTCGCGACTTCGCCGTTTGGGGGGTGCGCAGTGTATCGTGGATTAGGGTGGTCTCCAAACGGTGACCCGGTTACGGTGGGGCGATACGATCAGGATGCCGGTCCTACGGCCCTACGTGGGGATATAGAGATAAGCGATCGGCATGCAGGAGCAGTCGCACGGATAGGGGTTGGATACGCAGAGGCACGAAACCGGGTTGCACGCACAGTCACATGAAACCATGGCGCATGAACCTGGTACGCAGTTGCAGGTGCATGAAGCGCCTGCCGGTATTGGAGCACCGCAGGGTAAGGTATATGTCAGCCCTTTGAGGAAGTACTGAGTTCCCCGCACAGCGCTCCCGTTCAGCGCAAGGTCAACCCCGCACAGAAGAAACGAAATCACGTCGAGCCACTGCCAACACTTCAGGGATGTCTTCCCGCTCGGGTCCTTTCCGGAACTGAACAGGTGCTGCCCGTCTGGAGTGATGGCCAGAGCCTTGACCGCATCCCCCGTGCTCATCGGTGAACCAGTCGCAGCGCGATTGGCAACCGACCATTGACGAATCGTCCCGTCATCACCGCCGGACACCACAACGCTACCGTCTGCCTTGAAACTCACGGTTTGTACGGCTCCGCTGTGCCCCGTCATGCTCGCGAGCAGTTTGCCGTCAGGCATTGACCATAGTTTCACTGTTGCATCGGCGCCCGCCGATGCCAGCACGCGTCCGTCGGGGCTGATGGCTACAGAATACACGCCACCGGTATGTGCGGAAAGGCTGTACATGCCACGGCCATCCGGCAGGGACCAAATGTGAATCCACCCATCCTCGCCGCCCGACGCCAGGATCTCGCTATCTGGCGAAATGGCAATGGAACGTACGATTCCGGTGTGCCCTGAGAGCACACGTAAGGGCTGTCCGGCGGGGAGTGACCACAGACGGATGTTCTTGTCTTCGCTCCCCGAGGCGAGCATCCGCCCATCCGGAGTCACCGCCATCGCGCGGACCGGACCGGTGTGGCCGCTCAGGGTGGACTGCTGCGTGGCGACGGACGTAGCGCTGAGATTCCATGCCCGAATGATATTCTCGCTTTGTGCGCCGGTCAGAAAGCGGTTGTCAGGGGTCACCGCAAGTGCCGTAAAGCCATATTTGTTGGGGTGGTAGAGCGTCAATGAATTCGCAAGCGCGCCGCTGCCGGGCTTCCAGAACTTGATCGTTGTATCCAGGCTGGCCGTGAGCAGCCACTGTCCGTCGTAGCTGACCATTATCCAGGTAACCGTGTTGCCGTGAGCATAGGTCAGGCTGCATACCTGGCCCTCTCCTGCCTGGTTGGCGGCCACCGCCGCCGAAACCGCCGCCATTAAACCGCGGCGTGATAGCTTCCATCCGGAGTCGCCCTTCTGGATGGAGTAAACCTCCGGTTCAGCACCGGAGTCGTCGTGCAGGTTGACGGCGTTTGCTCGATCATTCGGCTTCTCGTTTTTCATACGTTTGGCGTTGTGCCGCCAGCAGCCAGCCAATACAGGGCAGCATAACCGTAGCTACGTTGGGTGGGAGTAGGTAACGGGAATGCATGTGCAGACGTAGGTGACGGAAACACAACTGCAACCGTTTGGATTGCAGGAGCACACGCACGGATTATTGGGGTTGCAGGAACAGACGCACGGGTTGTTGGGGTTACACGAGCACACGCACGACGTGGCCGTACCCGGCACGCAGTTGCAAACGCACGACACGCCTGCCGGCAACGGCGTACCGCAGGGCAATGTGTAGGTGACGCCGTTCAGCGTGTACGTGTGTCCCGTGGTGCTACTCACGTTTAACCCCAGGTCAAGGAGGCAGAGCAAGAACGAAACTACGTCGAGCCACTGCCACCACTTGAGGGATGTCTTCCCGCTCGAGTCCTTTCCGGAACTGAACATGTGCTGCCCGTCTGGAGTGATAGACAGAGCCGTGACTGCATCCCCCGTGCTCATCGGTGAACCAGTCGCAGCGCGATTGGCGACTGACCATTGACGAATCGTCCCGTCATCGCCGCCGGACACTACAATGCTACCGTCCGCCTTGAAACTCACGGTTTGCACGGCTCCGCTGTGCCCGGTCATGCTCGCGAGCAGTTTGCCGTCGGGCAGTGACCACAGCTTCACCGTCGCGTCGGCCCCCGCCGATGCCAGCACGCGTCCGTCGGGGCTGATGGCTACAGAATACACACCACCGGTATGTGCGGAAAGGCTGTACATGCCCCGGCCATCCGGCAGGGACCAAATGTGAATCCACCCATCCTCGCCACCCGACGCCAGGATCTCGCTATCTGGCGAAATGGCAATGGAACGTACGATTCCGGTGTGCCCTGAGAGCACACGTAAGGGCTGTCCGGCGGGGAGTGACCACAGACGGATGTTCTTGTCTTCGCTCCCCGAGGCGAGCATCCGCCCATCCGGAGTCACCGCCATCGCGCGGACCGGACCGGTGTGGCCGCTCAGGGTGGACTGCTGCGTGGCGACGGACGTAGCGCTGAGATTCCATGCCCGAATGATATTCTCGCTTTGTGCGCCGGTCAGAAAGCGGTTGTCAGGGGTCACCGCAAGTGCCGTAAAGCCATATTTGTTGGGGTGGTAGAGCGTCAATGAATTCGCAAGCGCGCCGCTGCCGGGCTTCCAGAACTTGATCGTTGTATCCAGGCTGGCCGTGAGCAGCCACTGTCCGTCGTAGCTGACCATTATCCAGGTAACCGTGTTGCCGTGAGCATAGGTCAGGCTGCATACCTGGCCCTCTCCTGCCTGGTTGGCGGCCACCGCCGCCGAAACCGCCGCCATTAAACCGCGGCGTGATAGCTTCCATCCGGAGTCGCCCTTCTGGATGGAGTAAACCTCCGGTTCAGCACCGGAGTCGTCGTGCAGGTTGACGGCATTCGCCCGATCGTTTGGCTTCTGGTTCTTCATGCGTTTGGCGCTCCTTCAAACCCAGCCACGGTGTTGGAGGTTGCACCGGAGCTGATGAGTGGTGAGACAAATGTCGGTGCGTGGACCGCAAAAGCGGCAGCATCTTGCCTGCAGTGCAGCCGACTCAGAGATGCCGCCAGACATCCTCCTGTACATTCGGAGGCTTGGAGGGCTGCGCAGGCCGCACACTCCTTGAAAATAGTGGCACGGCGATTCGCGGCGAACCGCGCCTGAAACCGGTCCCGCAGCATCTGGCGGTTCATCCCGGCAGTCAGGTGCTCGCGATGCAGATCCGCAAGAGGATAGCAGTGCGCGATCTCGCCGGTGGGCAGGATGTCCAGCACCGGTTCACAGGAACTTCGGAGTTGGATGCCCATTTCGCGCAAGCGTTGCCCGGCTTCGCTGGAGAACATGCAGGGAACAAATCCGCAATCGAAACTCAACTCCACTGCGGATGCCCGTGCGGCAATCGCGAACTCCAGGATTGCAGGTGCCACCATGTGATACTGCTTGGGGCGAAGCCACTGATTCTGAGTCCCGATGCGTCCGTGAGCCAGGCCCAGTCGTACCGAGCGGGCCAGCCCATAGGTGTTGATCCAATCCAGCAGCAACGAGAGCGAGCGAATACGGGTCGTGTAGAGGTTCACCCCCAGGCAGACTCTCTCCCGTAATCGGCGCAAAAAGTCCTGCTGGGGGCGGACATCAGGCACCGTGAAGTCATCGGAGAAACTGACATTGAGCAGCGCCGTCACCGAGGACGCGTGGGCTTCCAACGCTTTTAGGGCCGCCTCGGGTGCCTGACCGTTCGTAAATACCAAGAGCTTCATGTCGCGGGAGACGACCTCCGCAACCATGCGTGGAAACTCCGGGTGAAGCGTGGGCTCACCGCCGAGCAGCCGCGCCTCCTTCAGGCCGGATCTTTGAACCAGGTCTAGTGCGATGACGAAGCGATCCCAGGGCATGAACGGGACTCCGCCGTCGGACGGGCCGTTTCGAGCGAAGCAGTAGTCGCAGCGCTGGTTGCAGACTGACGTGATGCAAAGGTTGGCCACTAGTCTGCTCCTCCGACCAGAATTCCGTCGTCTGACCAACCCTGGAGCACCGAAGCGACCCAACTTGGAGCATTGGCGCCCAAACGACGGTCAAGTTGACCCAGATTTGACGCGATCACTCCAGGTGCGTAACCCCGGCTTAAAAAATCCCACACAGCGGCTTCCGGGTATGGGATGAACCGGACCGAAGTCGCGAGAGGACCGAATACCCGAATCCCCGCGTGCTCCACAACCCAGGTAACGCCGCCGGCGATCTGCTGTTCCTTCTCCATCAGGCACCGCTCCAGTCTTGCAACCGGTCGGAAGCGTGCCGCGCGAGCGCATCGGCCGCGGCCCGATTGGTCAGAATCCGCGCGGCGAGATCCGATTCGCCGAGCCCCTCGAGAAGTTGGGCCGCCGCGATCAGTCGTGTCTGGACGCAGTAGTCGTCGTAATCCGCCGGACACCCGGGAGAGGAATGCTTGACGTAGCAGCCTCCGCCGCAAGACCAGCGGCAGAAGCAGCGTTCGCATCGCGGCCGCGTTTGCGTGCTCTGGCGAAGGCGCACGACCGCTGCGCGGTTGATATCGATCTCCTGCCCTCTGACCGTCCCGATTCTCAGATCGAGCCCCTGGCGTTGCCACTCATGCTCCGGCAAGTAACACGCGCTGATGCTGCTGTCCGGAAGGACGATCATTCCATCGTTACCGGCCGGACATGAGGCACAGCGAACGCGCTCCAGTGGAGTTCCGGAGTACACCACCTCCACTTTCCACGCACTTGCGGCCTCCTGTGCGAGGGCGTAATTCACTGCGAACTCATGCGGGTCGGGAGGCCGAAGTTCCAGTCTCCCAGGAATCGAGACGGGATCGAGAGGCTCGAAGGCGATCCGCAGAGGCCGGAACTCCTCGCAAAACCAGGACGCCGTCTCCGCCAAGCTCCCTACGTTCTCGGATGTGACACAGGCGCGCAGAATCAGGTCGGCGGAAGATTCGCTGAGGATCCGTGCGGTCCGGCAAACTTCGTGGAAGCTGCCGCAGCCACCGGGATAGTGGCGGTAGCGGTCATGAAACGAAGCGTTCCCGTCCAGCGACAGGGTAACCACATCGAAGTACTCACCGACGAAGTGCGCGTAATCCTCATCGAAGACGCCGTTCGTGATGGCTCCCAAGTACGGCGTGAGCCCCTGCTCCGCTGCGGCCATTCGAGCCTTGTGGACCACGATATCGACCACGCTGCGCGCGACAAAGGGTTCGCCCCCAAACAGCTCCACATTGAGCGATTTCAAACCGGACCGCCTGGCTAAGCCGGCCATCCACTCGATGGCAGTGACGGCAATAGCTGGGTCCATCGCGCCGTGGTGAGAACTGACGGCGCCGAATGCACAGTACTCGCAGGACAGATTGCAGTGCCGCGTGACAACCAGCCCCAAGAAAGCAGGCATGTAATCCGACGTGCCAGAAGGTACGGCAGCCAGAGATTCCGACGCCAGCAGATCGAACAGGCCGGGAAGTCCCAGATCGGACCCGGCGGCCACGGAGGCGACCGCCGTGGAATTCATGAGCGCGCACCCGCCGGAAAGGCCGGCGTACACCAGCCACCGGTCGGCAACCGGGACCGCGAACATCGATCCCGGCCGATCAGCCGCGCCGCTGCAGTTACATCCCATGCCTTTTACCCCGGAGTCACCGCAACGGACTGTTCCGGCACCGATTGTGCCTGCCAGCACGACGAACCGCCACCCTGCCGACCGGCCCACACCAAGCCGCCCGACTCAGCAACCTTTTCCAGGATCAGGTCCCTCGTCAGTTCCCGGATGACGTGACACCGCCCTGAGCCCGCGAGATCACCGCCGCCGTTCGCCGACAGGACTTTGTACAGGCAATCGCCCGCGCAGGTCCATCTGGCGAAGCACTCGCCGCAAAAGGCCCGATTTTCGACGCCGCGCGAACGCAAGTCGGACAACACTGCGGGATCGAACTCAAATCTCCCCGGTTCCGCGCCGGGCCGGCCGTAAAAGAACCGGGAGGCCAGGGGCGTCTCCTCCGAAAACGCCTCAAAGCACGACGTCACATTCCCATCCGGCGTCAGGCAAAACCCGTCGGTAGTGGCGGCGCAGAAATGATTCGAGAGCGACGCCACCTTGACACCCGAGAAGAGCAAGTCCCTACCCCGCCGCTTCGCCACAGCCCGGGCAAGGCGAAAGAACTCAACAAATGGTTGGGTCTCGGCGGAAACCGCGCCAGAACCCCGGCCAAGCAGATAAACCGGCTCGACTTGAACGACTTTGGGCTGAAAGTTCGCGCAGATGAACTCGACCGATTCCGGAAGCCGCTCGATCTGGTCCGCCAGGATTGTCGCCCGAACCCCGTACCCGAAACCCGCGGCGTCAAACCGGCCCATCGTATGCATCACCCGGGCGCTGGTACCCTCGCCGGATACTGTCAGCCTATTGAGGTCGTGCAAAGCGGGCAAGCCATCGAACGAGACCGACGCACCTGTCATGTTCTGGACGAGCCAATCAATTCTCTCGTCGGACAAAACCGCGTTTGTCGCCAGGGACGTTTCCAGTTTGATGCCTTCTTTGGAAGCACGCTCACGGGCGTACGCGACCGAAGCCGAGAGGACAGCCCAGTTGAGCGCCGGCTCACCCCCACCATGGTAGCCGACGTGTACCGACCCGGCTTTAAGGGCGACCGCGTTCTGGAAGACGAAGTCGATCCCTTTCTTGGCGGTCTCAAGGCTCATGAATTTTGCCGGGGAATCGCCGCTGGCGGCGTAGCAGTATCGGCACCGCAGGTTGCAGGTCGTCGTCAGGAACAGGGTGACGCCCACGGGTTGCGGCTCGCCGTCACAGATCCTCAACGGCAGATTCTCCGTGCCGGAGTTGAGGATCTGAAGAGAGATTAAGAGTTGAACCAGGTTTTCGGACTGGGGCGGGACACAGTCCAGATCACCGCCGGTTGACTGCAACGCCTGAAGGAATCGCACCACCGCGGCATTACCAATGAAGGCCGAAGACTGGAGCGGCGCGTACACCAAGAAACGAGCTTGTTCAAGCGGAATTATGAACAGTTCGCTGGTCAAGGCGAACCGCGACTGGCCGCCAGTGCCCTCGATAGCGACGCCAGCGGATGTCGGGAGGTGAACCTGAGCCATCTGGATAAGATCATACAGGAAAACCGCCGCAAACGAAAGCGAAAACAGGGCCTGATCTTCCGCTTCTCCCCCCTGGAATGAACGATTGGCCAGCCGGTAGCGTACACCTCGTGGAAAGACGGCCTTGCCGCGGACGGCATGTGATGCCAAGATGGGTGTCCCGCCGCCTCAGCACCAGGATGCGGTGCCCGGCGATCTGGGCGACAATGGCGCCATCTGAAGGTGGCCAGGCTAGGCCGACGAACCCCTCCGGCGGAATCCCAGAAACACGATAAACGTGCAACCAATCGTTCCCAGTACACAGATGATCCGCGCTATTTTCGTTTGGATTCCGCCGTTGTTAGAGGCGGCGGGCGAGGGTACCAAAATGGCGGACCACCTTTCGCCAATCTTTCGCCCCGCCTTTCCCTCTTCAGCGATCATCTCAGAACGGTCCTCGCCGTCAAGGGTTCGCTTCGCCGCGCCCAACAACGGCGCGCCCTTGACGGCTCCGGGCCGTTCCGGACAACACTCCTGAGAAGAGGGAAAGGCTCACTCCGAACTGCTCCCCTGGCAGGGGACCACTTCGCCGCCATTTTGGTACCCTTTTTCGCCGCCACCGACAAGCCGTCATAGAACAGATCAATGGCGCAGCGTCCATTGCATTCAGGCTCCAGTACAATCAGGCCAAGAGCGTCGCGCCGCGTCTTGCAGGATATCCCGTTCGCTTGAGCTCGCCAAGCCGGGTTATGGAGATGGTCGAAAACACATTCCCGAGCGACAGCCATTGACACGCTGCTCATGGAGCGGGCTCGCAACTGGAACTACCGGCGGGTCA
>OCTA010005528.1_pt1 | contig 10916 bp, 3 predicted proteins | sample 1538991 | NCBI WGS metagenome assembly OCTA01 (sample SAMEA3539302, study PRJEB22396) | soil metagenome | biome: tundra; feature: field; material: soil | place: USA | collected 2010-05 | depth 0.15 m | reverse complement strand
GGGCGCCACCGGCTCGGAATAAACAATTTGCACGTTGGTAATGCCAATGTTGATGGCTTGAACTACCACCGGCGGGTTGGTATCCCGGACCACCGTCAGCATTGCCGGCGCACTCGTGATCGAACCCGCCGCGTTGGAAACGATGCAACTGAGAATCACGCCGTTCAAACTGAGACTCAAGTTGGTCAGCGTGAGGACGGGTGAACTGGCCGCGGGCAGATTGGTTGCGTTGAGAAGCCATCGGTAGCTGACGCTCGATTGATTGGTCACCAGCAATGAAAAAGTGGCGCTGCCGTTTTCAACTCCCGTGGTATTGGTTGGTTGCCAATAAATGCCCGGTGTGTTCGTCACGCCAGTGAAGGGAATCAACAGAGTGCCGGCCGCACTGGGAGTCGTCATCGGCACCTCGATGGTTCCGTTGGGCAACTGCCACTGCACGGTCAAATCGTCGCCGCCGCCGCCTTGCTGCATGAGCGCTTCCATATAGTAGCGTTGACCAGCCTGCAAATAGATCGGCGCGGACTGCTGGTTAGGCTCGCCATTGAAAACCCGCCAGGGGGTCCAGGAAGTAACCGAGGCGACCGGGATTTCATTCGCCGGGTTTTCATTGGTGCTGAACAGAAAGAGCGAGCTGTCGTCGCTGGCGATCCAGAAGGTGTAATTGCCACTCATCGGCGGGACTACAAACGCCCGCAGCCGCTGGCCGTAATTATTCCACCCACTGTTAAGTTCCGTCTCAAAATTGGTGTAGATATGCGTGTAACCCGCAGACGGATTATTCGGCCAGTTGGGATTGTAGGCGGTATTGGTCAGCGCGACCAAAGTGTTGCCGATACTGGAGGTCAGATTGGTCCAGAGCTGGCGATAGACACCGAAAGCCTGTGAGGTAAGATTGACATTGGTGAACGTGGCCGCGTTGAGCGCGGCATTATTGTGGGCCGTGACCGCCAGTCCGGCCAGCACCGAACCGTTCATGTAAATTTGCTGCGTGCCGACCTGCACCCAGTTGCTGCCATCGTAGCTGTAATAGCCGGTGAAATTATCACCCGACCGGACGAGTTGCAACCAAATCGGGGCCGAAATGCCGCCGATGTTATTGTAAGAGTATTGGCCTCCGGTGGCGTTGCGCCACTGGAAGCTGACTCCCTGCGTGGCCGAAACCACCATGCTGACGTTGACCGCGCCGGCGTTGGTGTCGTTGCGAAACATGACGCCGGCCTTGGACCAGCCCGATCCCGGATCGCTGTTTTGCAAGCTTGTGACTTGCGCCGTGATGCTCCCATCGCTGCCAAAGCTGGTGCTGGCAAAATTAAATTGGTCGGCCGCATTCCAAATATCCGACCCGCCGCCAGTCACTATCCAATTGCCATTGGTGGCTGAAGCCGAGCCAGCCAGCCCCGGCGCCCCGATGTCAGCGTCGCTCCAACCCAACGGCAAGCCGGCTCGGGCCGGATGGTTTATCGCCAGAATTAATAAAATCCCGCCGGCGAATTTCAACAAAGGACGGCAGGAGTTTAAAACACACACACGGGCAAAATTCATAAGTTAGTTATTATTAGCTAATCATGGCGCAGCCCATGATTTAAATGTGGGAACACAAGAATCTAGTCAATCGTCCGTTCCTTGTCCAGCAGCTTTCCATGATTGGGCGACTATATTTGCGCAAATTCGATTACTGATGATCCATCTGTGCCTGCTTGGTTGCAGACCCGGTTTCGGGCGGCAAGCTCGCGGCGCATCCTTTCAATCTTCACTGACTTTTCACCAGTTTGCGGGCGCGCTCCAAAGCGGCCTTCGCGCCGGCATGATCCGGTTCCCGTTGTAGCGTCTCCTGAAATTGCTCTGCCGCCTCCGCGTAATATTGCTGCCTGGCCAAGGCGATTCCGTAGTTAAACCGGGCATTGACAAAGTCGGGCTGCAGCCGCACCACTTCAGCGAACTGCGGAAGCGCTGCGGCGAGGTTCCCCAGCCGCGAAAATTCCATCGCGAGGTTGAAGCGCGCTTCGGCAAAATCAGGCTTTATCCGAACCGCCGCCTGGTAATAAGGAATGGCCTCAGCGTGCCGGCCTTGCGCCACCAGCGCGTTGGCAAGGTTGAAGTTCGCCGCCGGCTCGTCGGGCTTCAAAGCCAATGCTTCCTTGAATAGTGCGATGGCCTCGTCGGGCTTGCCGCGGCCAGCCAGCAGCTTCGCGAGGTTGATGCGCGCTGCGAGGTTGTTGGTCTCGAGTTGCAGGATCGTGCGGTATTCCGTCATCGCGGCTGGAATCTGGCCGCGATTGGCAAAGGCGACCGCCAGGTTCACCCGCGCCGCGCTGTAAGACGGGGCCAGTCGAAGCGCCGACTTGAATTGCCGCATCGCCTCGTCGGCCTGCCCTTGGGCCAACAGCGAAAGTCCCAGCCCGTTCAGCGCCTCAAGCAAATCGGGTTTGCGCTTAAGTGCTTCCCGAAAAAATCCCTGGGCCTGCACAAACGAACTCGCATTGTAAGCGAGATTTGCGAGCTGGAACCAGGCGTCCGGTTCGTGAGGCAGCAACCGCGCAACCTCCTGCCATTGCTGCGCCGCTGCCGGCTCGTCGGCCGCCGCTTCCAGCAAGCGCCCAAAATTGGCGTGGAGCACCCAATCCTCCGGAGCCAGTTTCAGCGCGGCCTGATATTCCCCAATAAACCGCCCCGGAGGCGCTTCCAGCCGGGTGAGCAATTCCTGCCACCTTTCGTCGCGCATTCGTGCGTTGAACTGCGCGGAAACCCGCGAGGCGCAAACTCAATTCTGCCAGTCCGAGAAGCAGGATCGGCGAGAGCAAAGCCAGAATGCGAAACCACCGGCGTCGGTTCTGCGGCGCGGACATTCGTTCAATGGGAGACTGCGTTTCGTCCTTGGGAGGCAAATTCCCGGCGCGTGCGGAGTGCTGCGATTGATTTCGCCGGGGCTTCATTCGCGCCAAATTAACAACGACAAGCGCTGACCGCCAATCTCAAATGTCTCTGCCAATTCTTTTGACCCTCATTAGTCCGTTAATTAAACTCCGGTATTGGGACGGAAACAGAACAACAAAAAACGCAGCCGAAGCCCGCTGGACTCAACCCCATCGGCGGGCAACCCTTCTGCTGGAGCCAGCGCGGTTGCGATGCCGGCCGGACGCAAATGGCTGTTCCGGCTGGCAGCCGCAATTGGTTTGCCGTTGTGTCTGGTGGCTGGATTTGAACTGGCTTTGCGCGTCTCTGGCTACGGCTATGCCACGGATTTTTTCAAAAAAACCACCATCGCTGGCCAGGATTATTTTGTTGAAAACGACCAGTTCGGTTTGAGTTTTTTCCCGGCTTCGCTTGCGCGCGTCGCCTCGCCCGTGCTCATGCCGGCGAAGAAAGCGCCGGATACAACTCGGATCTTTATCTTCGGCGAATCGGCGGCGCTCGGCGATCCGCGGCCCAACTTTGGCACGGGCCGTTACCTGGAAGCGCTGCTGCGCGCGCGCTTTTCCCAAGAGAAGTTCGAGGTTGTTAACACGGGCATAACGGCAATCAACTCGCACGTGATCCTGCCCATCGCCCGCGAATGCGCCCGGCATGAAGGGGATGTTTGGATCGTCTACATGGGCAACAACGAGATGGTCGGTCCCTTCGGTGCCGCGACGGTTTTTGGCGCCCAAGCTCCGCCGTTCCGGCTGGTTCGGCTGCGCTTGCTGCTCCAAAAGACGCGGGTAGGCCAATTATTCGACGCATTGGTCTCAAGGCTCCGGCACGGTTCATCCGGGCCTGCGGAATGGCGCGGCATGGAAATGTTCCGCGAAAACAAAGTGCCTCCAAATGATCCTCGCAGGGAAATAGTTTACCGGAATTTTGGACAAAACTTGGAAGACATTCTACACGCCGGCCGCGACTCGGGTGCCGTAGTTGTGTTGAGCACTGTCGCAGTCAACCTCAAGGACTGCCCTCCTTTTGGCTCCTGGCCAGCCACCAATGTGCCGCCGGCACAAGCGGCGACGTTTGAAAAACTCTGCCAGGAAGCCGCCGCCGCCCGGGAAAACGGAAATTTTTCCGAAGCGGCCAACCGGTTCGAATCGGCAGTTGGGATTTGCCCGCAATCTGCCGACCTACAGTATCGGTTCGGAGAATGTCTTTTGCATCTGACCAACACCGCCGCCGCGCGGCAACATTTTCAACTTTCAGTGGATGCTGATGCGCTGCCGTTTCGCGCGGATTCGCGCATCAACGATGCAATCAAGGCCGCCGGGAACAAGTTTGCAGGCCAGCATTTGATTTTGTGCGATGCGGTCGCTGCGCTGGCCGCCGCCGCACCGCAAGCGGTCGCCGGTGAGGAGTCGTTCTACGAGCACGTTCACCTGAATTTCAGGGGAAACTATCTGCTGGCGCTTGCGTGGGCCGAGAAAATTCAGGATCAATTGGCTGCGCGACTCACACGCGCGACCGCGACGAATTGGTTGTCGCAAGAACAATGCGAACGGTTGTTGGGGCTGACCGACTGGAACCGGGTTTCCATATTGGAAGAGGTTGCGCGGCGAATCCAGGAGCCGCCCTTCACGGACCAGTTCGATCACGACCAGCGGCTGGCCGCACTGAACAAGCAAATCAGCGAATGCCGGGCCAGAATGGAATCCACTCCACTGGCTCAAGCCGCCGAAGTCTATGAAACCGCATTGGCGGGCAGGCCGGAAGATTTCGCGCTGCATGAAAACTTCGCCGAATTCCTGGAAGCCACCCATGATCAACGCGCGATAATCGAATGCCAGAAGGTCTGCGAACTCATCCCGCATTTTTATTTCCCCTTTTACCGGCTCGGCCTTGACTTGGAAGACCAGGGCCGGTTCGCCGAAGCCCTTGAGGCCTTCAAGCAGGCCGCCGCATTGAGGCCCGCGCAAGGTGAAGTCAGACTGCAGTTGGGCACCGTCTATGCGCGCCAAGGACAATGGGAGACGGCATTGGTAGAGCTTGACCGCGCCCGCCAGTTAAGCCCTGACGATCCCCATGTGTATCTCTACTCCGGCGAAGTGCTCTGGAAACTGAACCGCCGCTCCGATGCCATCTCGCGATTGCGTGAGGCCATCCGCCTTCGACCCGATTACTGGGAGGCGCATTACCGGCTGGGTGATGACTTGGCGCAACAGGAAGAAGTGTCGGCGGCGGCGGCGGAGTTCGAGCAAGTGCTGCGTATAAATCCAAACTATCTGAAGGCACACGCGAATCTCGGCGTCGCACTTTACAAGCTGGGCCGCGTGAAGGAAGCGACGGAGCAGTTTGACGAGGTCTTGCGCCTGGATCCGCAGAACCGGCAGGCTCTGGAATTCAAGCAACAGGTGATGAACAATCAAACCCCGCAGACGAGATAGCATTAAACTTCCGCATCACGCCGGACGGCAAGTAAAAAAGAGAGCCGCGGATTGTGCCGCGGCTCTCCTGAATCAAACTGGTCGCAATTTACGGGGTGGCGACCTTGAAGAACATGGAACTGCCCGTGATCGGTATGGTCACGGACCCGCCGGTGCCACCGGTGACGGATTGCCAGTTCATGTTCGGCCCGCTGAGTGCGGGGCTGGACAGCAAGTGTCCCGTGCTCGGCGTCCAAGTAATGGTGATGTTACTTCCGGTCACCTTGGCGGTCAAGATGGTTGCCGCCACGTAGCTGGAGTTATAGTTGTCGTAATCCACGGTGTTCAGAAACCGCAACAGAGTTGGGTCGGTGCCAACGGGATCATTATTATGAGCCGTTGTGCAGATGCCGACATAAACAACGTTGGACAAGGCTGTCAAGCTGCCGACGAACGTCGGGTCATTGGTTGCCTGTAGCGTCCAGCTTGTGCCGTTGGTGGAGTAATAGGCAGACAGGAGATTGCCAGTGCGTTTAAGGCGCACCCAGGCGTTCGGATACGCAGGCACTGGGCTGGATTGGAAGTTCCAGCCGCCACTGCCTCCGCCCGTGCTGTTGCGCGCGTTGCATTCCACCGCGTTGGCTCCGAAACCGGAGTTGTCGGGCGCGTTGATGCCATCCGACGCCACCGGGTCGTTGATGATGTTCCAGTCTCGGCTGTTGGCATCCAAGGTTTCACGCACCATGAGTCCGCCTTTCGCCCAGTTGGATGTGTGCTTGTTGTCCCTCTGGCGGACGACGACATCGAAGTCGTTCGTCTTCATTTCGTAAGCGAAGTTGAACCCATCGGCGTTGTTGTAGATGTCGCTGCCTTCGCAGGAAATGGTGTAGGCGTTCGCACCTTCCACAAACATCATGCCCGGGACCGCCGGATCCGAACCGGGGCTGCCAATGTCGGCATCCGTGAGCGGCACCGTGTTGATGGCAACCGTGGTGTTGGCTACCGGCAGCCCGCCGCCCATGCCGGCCAGCGAGGAACTGACTTGAACATTGAGCGGCAAGGTTATGGTTCCCGATACCGCCAGCGCGACGCTGCGGTAATCATTGGTGTTCACCAGAATACTCAAGAGCGTCAGTCCAGGGGGCAGGATGTAGGTGCTCGGCTGGCTCAACAGGTTTGGATCCATCGGAGCGCTGAAGGCAATAATGATGTAGTTAGTCGGATCATAGCCGAAATTCACATAGTTACTGTTGGCGTAATAGGATGAATAAGTCATCTGCGGCGCGCTGATGTTGACCGTGAGGCTCGCCACATGGCTGGTGGCCCAGAGGACGTTGCCGGAGATGTCGGCATAGCCCAAGGCCCGGGTGGTGCAGTAGATCTGGGCACCGTTGTCGGTGGGCAAGACCACCGGTATAGAGTAAGTCGGCGAAGTGGCGCCGGCTATGGCCACATTATTTTTATACCATTGATAGGTCAGGAAGTTGTTGAAGTAATTCCTCCAGTCACCTTCCGGCCCGATGGGAAGTTTCGAATCGGTTCCAGCGGTGATGCCGAACGACGCGCTGCCATAGTTGTTCACCGTCAGGCTCTGCGGCTGGTTGGTGATGTTCACATAGGTGCAGGCGGGCACATAAGTTCCCAACTGGCTGCCCCGGATGATGCTCAACGTTCCGCTGGCTGGTGCAGTCGGATAATTTGGATCGGTGGTCAACATGGCTGTGACGCAGCTATAGGTGCCGCCGCCGCCCTGGTGGTGGACGATTTGCATGGCGTATTTCTGACCGGCGACCAATGGGATGCCAGAGGCATAGAGTGCCAAGCCTGTCGTCGGATCAATAAACGTATCGGAGCGGACCTGGCTGGCCGTGCCATTGGCTGTGCTGGGCCAGTTCAACGCGCCGCCACCATAACTCGTTTGCTGGGCGATCAGCCGCGCATTCGAGAAGGAGCTGTTCGTGCTCAAAAACACGTCGGCGTCATCGTCCGAATTGCAGAAGAACACATAGTTGCCCGGGGTGGCCGGGATGAAATAGCCGATCAAATCATCGCAGAAGTTGTCCGCCACTTCGGTGCCCGTAATGTCGGCCTCGAAGGCCGGCGTGGACATTTGCCAAGCCGGCGCGCCGGCAGTAAACGCTTCAATGGCAGTTCTTCCGGGGTTGCTGCTCCAGTATTGGTGCAGTGCATACCCGGTCTCGAACACTGGGGTGCCGGTCACTGTAACCGTGGCGGTCGTGCTGTTGCTCGAGATGTCAACCCCGAAGTTGTTGACGTAACCCAATGACCGGATCTGACACGAGAACTGCGTCCCGCTGTCCAGTGGGGAAACCGGGCCGAAGCCATAGCTCTGGCTGGTGGCTCCGGGAATGGGCACGCCGTTCTTAAGCCACTGATAGGCGACTCGGTTGTTCCAAAGCGGCCGGTCGTTGCCCGTGCCGCCGACGGCCACCTGGGAATCGGTGGCTCCCGCCACCGTGAAGACGACATTGCTGTAAACTGGAACCGACACATTAGCCGGTTGCTGGGTAAAGCCCACATAGAAAGAACGCGGCACATTCATGGCAATATTCGTCCCAAAAAACTTGCTGGCCGAGCCGAGCGCCGGATCCGCATCGCCGACCATGATGAAGGTCGCTCCGGCGTTCTCGCCACCGCCGGTGTCCTGGTGATCCAGTTCGATGTAATAGGCCTGGCCATTAGTCATGGGGATGCCCGCTGCATAAGGTGCCACGCCCGCGCCATTGGTCTCCCATTGGTCCGACCGTTTCTGGGCCGCATGAGCCGCGACGTTGTCGCCGGAAGTCGTCCACTGCCGCGCGTTGCTCCAGGCGGTTTCCTGCGCCACCTTGCGCTTGTTGCCGGGAGTGGAATCGGTGCTGACAAACAGGTCGCTTGCGTCGTCGCTGCTGACAAAGAAGACGTAGTTGCCGTTCGTGGGCGGGTAGAACAACGTGCTAAGCCGGTTCGCGTAATTGTTTCCGCTGCTGCCGGTGGTGTCCGCTTCCAGCCGTGGCGACGTGATGATGTTGGTGGAAGTTCCGAGCGTGCCGGCTTCGAGTCCCGCCAAGCTGCCCCCATACCACCATTCCACCTTGACCCAGCCGTTTTCCAGGACGCCCGAGGCGACCTGCAGGGTGACTATGGAACTGGTGCTCGAAAGCCCGTTCATGATGCCGGTGGCCACGCAGTAGTATTGCGCGCCATTGGCCGATGTCGGCATGGACGGGTAATACAGGATGGAACTGGTCGCGCCCGCAACCGCCACGTTGTTGCTATACCATTGATAGGTCGGATCAAATTCACCACCGGACAAAGCTTTGGCCGCGAAGCCACCGCCCGTGCCCGCAGTCACCGTGGTGTTGGTTGGTTGCAGCGTCCAAGTTGGCGTCGTGTCCGGATAGCTGATGAAGGCGATATTGTTACTGGCAGTCATCAATATGCTGTTCGTGCCGTCGTCAAAGATCCCCCCTCCGGGTCCCCAACCGGAAGCGTTCACCTGGCTTACGGTCTGATAAGTCACGCTAAAGTCATCGCCGCCACCGCCCTGATGCATCACGCCTTCAATGTAATAAAGATGGCCGGCAAGCAAAGGAATGCCGTTTAACCCAGGTGTCGCGCTAGTCACCGGATCAACAAATTGGTCGGACCGTTTCTGGGCCGCCGTGGAGCCATTGCCGCCAATCGTGAACCAGTTATTAAAACCACTGTAGCCGACTTCCTGGCAGATCATGACCTTGTTGGTTGCGATGCTGTTAGTGCTCAAGAATATATCTGAATCATCGTCCGAGGCGACGAAGAACACATAGTTGTCACTGGTAGGCGGGATGAAGTAACCGCTCAACCGTTGGATATAATTAGCACCATACCCACCCAGATCACCAAAGTTGGGCCGCACATTGATCGAAGTGGCGCGGCCGACATTACCGGCTTCAACTGCCGTGCGACTGGTGGTGTTGGCAAAAAATTCGCGTTTCAGGCCGTTGGTGACAATGGTGCCTGAGGCCACCGCCAGCGTTCCCGTGGAACTGGTGACGGAGGTGACGGTCGTGTTGTAGGGCGGCGGCACAGTGGCTTTGCAATAAACCTGCGCGCCATTGTCACTGGCGGCGGCCAGCCAAGTGAAGGAATTGCCGGTCACATTCGTGACGGCGACGCCGTTCTTATACCACTGATAATTAGGCAGGACGACATTTGGATTGGCGTTGTTCGTGGTCTGGAAGGTGAACGACGCTTCGCTGCCGACATAGGTCGAGCAATTCGTCACCTGCGCGGTCACGTTGACCACGGTGGGTGGCGTAATGGTTCCGAAGGTGCTGCTTACGTTCGCAACGGTCGCGTCGGCGAGTGAACCGCCGTTGTTGTGCGCCGTGACGGCTATGCCCACGCAGACCAGATTGGGCCAGGCGGTTCCGGGGAAGGTGACGCCGCCAACGCCGGTGGTTGTGGTCTGCGACGTGTCAATGTCCAGGTAATCCGTCCAATTAACATTATTAGTGCTGTAGAAAATACTGAAAATGCTGCCGTTGCGATGAATCCGCATCCACACATTCGGATACACGGGATGCGGGGAGGTGCCAACTTGCTTCCAGTCGGCGGAGCCGCCGCTGGTGGCTCGAAACTGGTCAACCCCAAACTCATTGTCCCCGGTGGGCAGGGTGTTCATATTCGCGATGAACGGGTCACTGCCCTGAGGTCCAGCCGCGGGATCGGCCCAGTCCACCATCAATTCAACTTTGGTCCAAGTGGCATCAACCCCAATGAGGTTTGTAACTTGGATGGTCATATCCCAAGTCGTCCCGGAAGCCCAGGCGTAACGGTAGTGACATTGGGAGGTATTGCCCCAGATGTCCGACCCGCCGCCAAAGATGTCCATGGTGCCGTCAAGGTTGGTGACGGTATAACCGGCAGCAGCGGGACCGCCGAGATCGGTGTCAATCCAGTTTTGGGCGCGGGCGCTGGTGGCGCAAAGCGCCAGACCCGCCAGCGCGAGCGAAGCGCAGGCGATCCGCCACCTTTGCGGCCATGGTTTGAGATTTCCTGGGCCGGAGGTATTCTCCGGACACCGAGTGAGACGCAAGGAGGTTGATGTCTTCATAATGACTTTTGAGTGGAGGTCTATTTGCAGTTTTTATTGTTATTGATTTCGGTCGGTCGCAGGGGTCTCTGTTTGATCAACAAACTCCTGCCGGCTCTTCATGGCGTTTTGGAGCCACCCGAACCTGCGGTGTTTTGTTGCGCAGGCTCTGCGTTCACCACACTTCCCAAAGGCTGCCCACGCATCGGTTGGCTTAAAAAGCATCCCAACTTCTGCCGAGACGGGTAGTGGCATTTGGAAAAATGGTGTGACGTAATATAAACAGAATCCTGGGTGCCTGCAAGTAAAACATTACAAAATCGTAATAGTTGGTGGATATTTTGAAAAATGCGGGTAAAACCCGCTTTGCATTTCGGCCGGTGAGAATCATATTTCGAACGCGCTGCCTAAAAAACGGACACAGCATTTCAATAGTCAGCCCTGACTGCAAATTTGGGGATTGCTAACTAGTGACGGAAAAGAAACGCAGCCCACCTGCATGGGCATTGGGGTTG
>OCTA010005525.1_pt1 | contig 10920 bp, 5 predicted proteins | sample 1538991 | NCBI WGS metagenome assembly OCTA01 (sample SAMEA3539302, study PRJEB22396) | soil metagenome | biome: tundra; feature: field; material: soil | place: USA | collected 2010-05 | depth 0.15 m | reverse complement strand
CACTTCCGTCTCACAAAGGGTCCTTTGTGCAACGAGGGCCAGCCAAACAACTGCACTCCCTTTTGCAGGTCCAGAGCGGGGATTACTTACGCAATGGCCTCCCTTGAAAAGAGCCGCAACTCATTGGAACAGAAGGATCACTCTCGGTCTTCTTTTCATACTTGGCTGTGACGGGCACCGTCATGCTGACCTGTTCCTCAACATCTATTCGCCTAGCCTCTAGTTTGCGAGTGGCTGTCACCCAACCCTAATCCCGAGGGTCGCCGAATCGACTGCCAAAGGGTTTCTTCTACGTCGAGGCGAGCCTCCGGAGAAGTGACTTCGAGATGCTCCGTTCGGTACCTTGGCTCATCACGCGCCTCTGCGGCGTACATCACTGACAAATCATCCCTCGAAGGGCGAGAATTTCTGCTGGCAGTCTGAAGGATCATTCCCGGCCTTCTCCCACCCATCAGGATCGCATTCGTGCGACGAGAAAAGGGACCCTCCAGATTCTTTCTCCCGGATGTCAGCGCAACACCCGTTTCCAGGCCATTTCAATTCTAAGTAGCGTGGGCCCCAGACAAACTCGCTATTGAAAGAAGAAAAATCATGCACAGAGCGTGCGGTCTATTAAAGCAATTTCGCACACAAGTCTTCTTCGTGTTTCTTCTGCTTCTTCCCGCCACTGCCGCCGCCGCGGTTGGACTGAGCTCGTTCACTCTGAAACCATCCACCGTGGTGCAGGGCACACCGTCGGTTGGTACCGTTACCCTTGACGGTCCAGCCCCAACAGGCGGGGCAACAGTGACCCTGACCAGCCTAAACCCTGCAGTCGCCAGCGTGCCCGGGAGCGTCGTGGTTCCGCAGGGGACGACATCCGCCCAAGTCTTGGTGGATACCCTTGCGGTTACGACGCCCACCGTGGTGACCATCCAAGCTTCTTACAATGGGGTCTTCCTCTCGCCCCAGCTTACGGTCACGCCTCGGGTAGCAGTCCGGGGTGTCAGCGGTGATCTCTGGGCGGACATAATCATCGGTCAACCGAATTTTGGCGACTACACGCCGCATGAAGTTACCAACGGCAGGGTTTTTAACCCCGGAGGCGTGGAAGTGGACCGCAGCGTCCAGCCGAACCGGGTTTACGCTTACGACGGGGCCAACAGTCGCGTCCTGGGACTCAGCCATCTGGGAACCTGCACCGCTGGCTCAAAGCAGGGGCAGAACTGTACCGGCAGTTCGGACTGCCCCAGCTCTGTATGCAATGTCCAGGAAGGAATCGGCGCAGACCTGGTGCTCGGTCAGCCGTCTTTTACCACATCAGGCTGCAATGGGGACAGCAACTTCCAGAACTTTCCGACTCGCGTGCCCGCCACTGCCTCGACGCTTTGTGGAATGCCGGAGTACCAGATTTCCATCGGCGAAGGTTTCTCCTGGGCCAACCTGGCGGTGGACAGCGCAGGCAACCTGTACGTCCCCGACTTCGACAACAACCGGGTCGTGCGCTACAACTCGCCATTCACTACCGACACGATTGCCGATTACGTGTGGGGCCAGGCGGACTTCACCGGCAACGGCTGCAATCGTGGCCGCGGCAACGGCCTGCCTGATGCCCAAAGCTTCTGCTTCCGCAGCATTTTCAACGATGGATTCACCGGCGGCGTGGATATTGATTCCGCGGGGAACCTCTGGGTGTCAGACAACGCCAACCAGCGCGTCCTGCGGTTTCCCAAAGACCCGCATACCGGCGTCCCCAAGCCATTGCCTGACCTGGTCCTGGGTCAACCGGATTTCTTCTCTGCGAACCCCGGCACCGCGCTGAATCAGATGTGTGCCCCCGCCGCAGTGCGCGTGGCCAGCGACGGAACGGTTTATGTGGCCGATTCTGGACTTAATTGCGACGTAGGCCAAGGCGCGTTGACTGGCCGAGTGCTGATTTTTAATCCGCCCATCGTCTCTGGGATGTCAGCCTCCAGCGTGCTGGGGGATGGTCTCTTCCTCAATCCAACCGGTTTGGAACTGGATTCGACGAGCGGGGGATTCTGGGTGATCGATACGGGAAACGACCAGTTCCTCTTTTTCCCTTTCGGCTCCACGCAACCCACAAAAGTGCTCGGCAAGCCGGCCCCAGACTACAGTCATTCGTGCAACGTCAGCTCGTATAACGATCCCTATTTCACCTACGCGGATGGCGGCATTGCATATAGAACAGTAGATTGCCTTGCTTCGGGCGGAATCGGCATCAACAACGATGGGGACGTTTTCATCTCGGCCATGGGAAACAACGACATGTGGCGCTTCCCGGCGCCCATTCCTCTTATTTCCGGAGTTCCGTACCCAGCGGATAAACGAATCTTCCTGCCCTTGCAGTTTCAGATTCCAAATCACGTCGGGCCGTCAGGCTTCCTTGGCGCCTCTGGACTGGTCGTCGCGGGACGTCAGCTCATTCTCGCCGATTCCAACCGACTGATGTTCTGGAACGACACTTCAACCCTCACCAACGGCCAGCCGGCCGATGGATGTCTTGGCGCCATCGACGCCCCAGGATGCCTCTTTGAGGGGCCCAAGTGGACGGAATTGTATGGCCGCATCACTGCGGATCAAGCCTCTCACCTTTGGGTGGTCGTCAACACCAATAATGGAGAAATCGCAGTTTACTCGCTCCCTTTGAGTAGCGATTCGACACCATTCACCACGCTGACTTCTCCTCTACCTGTTTTAGGAGGAGGAAACATCACGTGGGACAACTTGTTGACGGTCGGGGGGATTGCGTCGAATGGCGCGGGGACCCGGGTGTGGGTTGCCGATCCTAATCGCAACCGCGTCTTCCGCATTCGCGATCCGTTGACCAGCCCTGTCGTCGACATCGTGCTAGGGCAGACCAGTTCGGACGGCACATTGTGCAATCAGGGAAATGGCCGCGATATGCCCAGTCAGACCAGTCTCTGCAATCCAGGAAATGTGACGCTCGACCCGTCGGGCAACGTCTACGTTTCCGATGACGCCGCGGAAGCGACCGGTAACTTCCGTTTGCTGGAATTTGACGCCAGTTTGTTCCCAGACAACCCTTCCAGCGCACTTTTCGCAATTCCGGCTACGCGAGTGTTCGGTAGAAACGGCAGCTTCACGGATCCCAACTGCGAGCTGCCTTCGATCTACGGCTCTCTCGTTTCTTGTGCACCTCTCGATCCAGCCTTCACCTCGGACGGCCAGATGGTGGTGGGATTTAACGGCTATCTTGGTTCTCGATTTCCTGCCGTCTATAAGACGCCGCTCGTCAGCGACCAGCCGGACACCTATTTGAACGATTTCAGTTCATACGGAGGTTACTCGGCGGTCTTCGATTCAAATGATGACCTCTATATTTCTGACGCCGACCGCGCCCGTGTGCTGGTTTACCGGCACCCCTTGCCTCCTGTGGGGCCGGGAGTAACCCTCTCGCCCGCCAGCCTCGACTTCGGTCCGCAAGGCGTCCGCCGCCCCATCACGCCTCAAGCCGTAACGCTGACCAACAGCGGCAGCCTACCTTTGCTGATCACCAACATCTCCATCACCGGGCCGAACAATGCCGATTTCTTCTTGGAGGCGGACACCTGCCCGCTGAGCCCGAACACCCTGGCGCCAGGCAACCACTGCATCATCACCTTGGTTTTCTCACCGATCGAGACAGGGACACTAAGCGCGGCCGTCACCATCACCGACAACGCCCCCGACAGCCCGCAGAACGTCCCCATGACCGGGATCGGCGTGGGTGGCAAGGTGCGCCCGAAATAGGCAATTGCTCGGTAGGGGCACGTCCCGCCGTGCCCCGAGTTTCACCAGCCAGGGCGGCGTTGAGACGAGCATTGGGTCGACGGGAACCATCAGCGCTGTACCGCGCGATGCCGTTCCCGGGCTGGCGGAGCTTGTGAAAGAGGCGGCCCGCCGTATCTCCCATCACATTGGTTATCGCGGGCCAGACCCTTGGAAAGAAGAGTAATCGACGCTCCCAAGCGGCGCACCCATCGCTCGGCATTTTCAGAAAAGAATGTGCGCGTCACCGACGCCAAGGTTTCTCTTGCGGTAAACCAAATTAAGCAGTTAATCGCCGCCGGCAAGTAGAACCGTATTTCGGTCTCGACGCCTAACTGGCGATACATCGCCATTTCACAACTAATCGGGTTCCTTTCACCGTCTCACAAACGGTCCTTTTTGAAACACATAGAGAAACGTCAAGCCACCCGGGGTAATGGCGTGATTGAAGGCCTTCTAGGGTTTCCCATGTTCCGCTTGGTGCTTGTCCGAAGTCGCTGCTCGGAGGCCCCCCGGATTATCATGAAGGGGGCAATCAATGGCGCCTCCGAAGGTCTTCATCAGCTATAGCCACGACTCGCCGACGCACGAAGCCAAGGTTCTGGCGCTCGCCAACCGGCTGCGAGGCGACGGCATCGATGCCGTCCTGGACCAGTATGAGAGCTTTCCGCCCGGCGGCTGGATTCAGTGGATGAAGCGCCAGGTTCGGGATGCGCAGTTCATCCTGGTCGTTTGCACGGAAACCTATCGCCGGCGAGCGGATGGCGATGAAAAGGCCGGCGTGGGGCTTGGCGCCACTGTCTCTCTGGGAGAATTGAGTTATTGCCCCCTACTCCTTGATAAGGCCAGATCCCGCATGTTCTCCGCCACCGACATCTCGACCTTCCTAGCCTGCCAACACACTGCGACACTTAATCGCGCCGAATCAAGGAAGGAGATTACCAAGCCCTTCGTCGCAGATCCCACCGTTGAGCTCCTGCGGAGACTGGGGATTGAGCACGAGCAGCGGTACCTTCGAGCCCTGGCCGCAGACGAGCGTTCTATTGCGGAGATCGCTCTCGCCGATCCTTGGGTAGTTGCCGCGACACAGACGATTGAAGCTCTTCGCCAAGGCGTTGATGTTGTTTATCAGGGGGCCTTCTTGGATCAGGTGTGGGGCGGCCGACCTGACTTCTTAACGCGTGTTGATAACCCCAGTGGCCTCGGAGGCTGGTCTTACGAAGTAGTCGAAACCAAACTCGCGCGCTCCACGAAAGCGGGTGCGTTAGTGCAGCTCTGCTTCTACTCGGACTTACTATCGCGAATCCAAGGCATGGAACCGCAGCGAATGCGCGTTGTCCTTGGCGGAGCAGCAGCGCCTGACAACTTTCCGGTTCAACGCTACATTGCATACTTGCGTAAAATCCGATCCGAGTTTGAAGAGGCGTGGCGGCTTGAATCAAAGACGTATCCAGAACCCGTTGAGCACTGCGATGTTTGCTCTTGGTTCCCACTCTGCGACAAACGCCGTCGGGATGAAGACCACATGTCGCTCGTGGCAGGTATCTCTCGAAATCAACGGAGGGCGTTGGTGGAGCGTGGTATTGACACCGTGGCCAAGCTTGGCGCGCTCATTCTCCCATTGAAGCCCAAGATCGAACGAATCGGGGATGCCGCGCTGTCGCGGATCCGAGAGCAAGCTCGTTTGCAAGTGCAGGGCCGACAAGAGGGACGCCTCGTTTACGAGTTGCTAGGTCCGGTCGAACCTGGTGGAGGCCTTACAGCATTGCCGCTGCCCTCCCCCGCCGACATCTTCCTGGACTTGGAATCCAACCCTTATGTGCTGGATCAAGGCCTCGAGTACCTGATTGGGGTGCTGACAATACCCGACGGGGCCCGGAACGAGCCCAAGTACGAAGCTTTGTGGTCTTTCACCCACACTGAAGAGAAGACAGCGTTCGAAAGCTTCATACACAGCGTGATGGAGCGTTGGCACAAGCACCCGGAAATGCACATCTACCACTACGCCCCATACGAGCCGACGGCGATCAAGCGGTTGGCGGGACGACACGGTACATGCATCAGTGAAGTTGACGAACTGCTGCGAGCCGGAGTCTTCATTGACCTATTTCGTGTGGTTCGACAAGGGCTTCGAGCCTCTGTCGAGAGCTATTCCATCAAGAGGCTGGAGCCTCTTTACGGCTTCGATCGGTCTGTACCTTTGAGGGAGGCAAATTCTGCTCTCCAGGCTTTTGAAACGGCCCTGGCACTAGGAGACAGTCGCGAGGAAATCCAAGCTCTTCTTGATGCGATCGAAGGCTACAATCGCGATGACTGTGTTTCGGCCTGGCGGCTGAGAGATTGGTTAGAAGAGCGACGCACGGAGCTGGAAGAAAGCAGCGGCCAGAGTCTGCCGCGACCGGAGATCCGGTCCGGAGAGGCGAGTGAGGGGCTGGCGGCTGAACTTGGCAGAGTCGGTGAGCTCATGGCTCGCCTCGTTGATTCCTTGCCTGCGGACGAGGCTGACTGGACCGATGAAAATCGCGCTTCTTGGCTTCTTGCCCAACTGTTGGAATGGCATCGCCGCGAAGAGAAATCATCATGGTGGGAATACTTCCGGCTTTGCGAGCTGTCCGATGATGAGCTCCAAGAGGACAAGAGCGCGCTCGGCGGTCTGACCTATGTCCGAGAAGTGGGGCGCATCAAAAGGTCAATCATCCATCGTTACCTCTTTCCTCCTCAGGAGCATGCGATCGACAGAGCGTTGGAGGTCCGGGATCCCAGAACCGGAAATGGTATCGGTGAAGTTGTATCTATAGACGAGCGCAACCGGACGATTGATATCAAACGAGGAGCTCATTCCACGGTCCCTCACCCGACTGCTCTTATTCCTTTCGATATCGTGAATTCAAAAGTCCTCCGCGACAGTCTGTACCGCTTGGGCACCTGGGTAGCGGATCACAGTCTGAGCGGTGAGGGACAATTCCAAGCTGCGCGAGATCTTCTCGTTCGTGTACGTCCCCGTGTTCTCAGTGCCAGCCTGGCAACCATGATTGGCGAGAACGAACAACTGACTGAAGCTGCCAGAGCGCTCGTGCTGTCGCTGCCAGTCAAACCTTCTGTCCTTCCGATACAGGGGCCCCATCGATCCCCAGTTCTGGCGGAACGAAGCGGACGAATCCCAGGAGGTTGCATAATGAGGGGGCGCCTTGTGTAAAAGACTGCGCCATCGATCCAGAAACCTCTCTAGGCTTCCGGCGTGCAAGTAAAGCTGGCGACGACATTGAAAAATGTGCCATCACGTGGTAGGGTCAACACGTTAAGTTGTTGTCGACAACAGGTTGGTTGGTTGTGCTTAAATATACACCTAAGCAGGCGCGAGCTCTGGCCGGACTAACCGCTGAAACGCTGCGCTACTGGCGACATAGGTTAAAGCCCATCAGGTCGTGCCGGGGCCATGGTCCCGTTTTCACGTTCGGTGACGTTGTAGCACTCCGAGTAATCGAGCGATTGGTGCGTGTGTTTGGGCTTCACATAGGGAGCATCGAACCGGTTGCGGAGTCGTTGTTCGAACAATGCAATCGTCGCAACTGGCTGCGAGCCGACAACCAATTTGTAATACTTGATCTTTTAGGCAAGACGATTGACATCAAGGCGTCCTCGATCGAAGCGGTCCTAAGCGGCCCGTCAATCGTTCTACCTCTGCGCCATCTGGTTGAGGAACTGAATCGGCAACTTACGGCTGATCAACGTTCACATGACCAGAACGTTTTTTCTTTTGACCGACTGACAGAAGAAACATTTGTATGAGCGACATCTCACAATTTCGGCGAGTTGATTCGTGGCGGGCGACGTTGGGGTTACTGCCGGTCCCACTTAGAGAGGAAGTCAGCGACGCTCAACGTTTTATACTTTTGAACGGATCGTCTGGGAACTTCTGCCTCGATTTCCTCGGTGGTATCGATCGAAACGCTCGCTGCGCAGCGGCGTGGTCTTCGGACGTGGGCCACTATGTGACCATCGACGAAGAGTCGGTCATTGTGAATCGTTGGGATCGACCGGCTTCGGAGGAGAGATATTCAGCGCGAAGTGTGCTCGAACAGATCCACGAGTTCCACCGTCACCTTGAGAGTGCGACACCCGACCGCTCACGAAACGTTATAACCCACGTTCTGAAGATATTCCGGAGAATCAGAGCTGCAGTTAGAGATAGCGACGATGGGAAGCAGTCTTTGCAAATTCTCCTATATCTTTTGGCTTCGTCTGCTGTCGGAAAGAGTCAAGTAGTTGACGATCCCGGCGCGTTCGGTCTAACGGCAGAGGCAATTGAAATTTCCCACAAGATTCCGCCTGCTACTTGGGATTCCCTCTTCATGGACCTTACCGGTCCTGGTCGTTATGACGTGCTACGACCCGAGATGGATTTGGTATTACGTCACGCAGCTGGAAATTTGTTCCAGGAGGCCCATCTGCAAGCCCAAATCCCGTTGAACATGTGGCTGCCGGGCCTGGAACGGCCTGCCACACTTGTAACGGAGAGATCCTCAAAAGATATCGGCATCTACTTCACTCCTCCCGCGATTGCACGAACTCTAGCTGAGGAGGCGGTTAGGGCCCTGCAAGTCGGCTTGGAATCCCCTCTCGTCATTTTTGATCCAGCGTGTGGCTCTGGAGAGCTTCTCAGAGAATGTCTGCGCTTACTACAGTTGCGAGGACAGACCGGCAAAGTTCGCGTGCTTGGTTGGGACAAGTCGGATTCATCCGTTGATATGGCCCGCTTCATCTTGTCGTGGGAGAAGCGATCTTGGCCTGCCGGTCAGGTCGAGGTAGAGATAACCAATACGGATTCAATCACCGCTGTTAAATGGCCTGAGCAGGTCGACATCGTGATTATGAACCCACCATTCCAATCATGGCAGCAAATGGAGGCAAAACAGCAAGCAGCTCTGAGTGAAGTATTAGGCGCAAAGCTTCGTAATAAGCCGAACCTGGCAATGGCATTTGCCGTCCGATCACTCGACACGCTCAAAGAACACAGTGTGCTCGCTATGATCACGCCCAATTCACTCTTAGAAGGGACTTCTGGGAAACACGTTAGGGAATGGATGGCAGAGCGCCTCGCTCCAGTGCTCATCGCAAAGCTCGGCAACCAGAATCTTTTTGCGCACGCAATAGTCGATGCGGGGATGTATGTTGGTAGGCAACTGCCTGTCGGTCATGAGACTTCCGCGATTCTCTGGGCAGATTCACAACCCAACTCACTGAGTCGCGCCTTGCGTGGATTGAGACGGTGGCGCGGTGCTGAAATTGAGCCTCTGAACGGAGAGGGTTTCTCGGTGTATCTTCGTGAAGATGTCGGTACAAGCGGCTCCCCTTGGATTGCGCGGGGATATGAAGCGTGGGTTTCTTACGAACGGCTCAGGCGCGGACGAAAGACGATTGCGGCAGAGAAGATTTTCGAAATAAAACAGGGTGTTCGGCTTGGAAACGACGTATTCATAGTGACTAAAGAGTATGTTGAGCATTTGCATAAGCCGGAGCAACGTTTCTTTCGTCCAGCTGTTATGAATCCATCTATTGTGGATGCCCAGCTTAACGATGCATACTACGTTTTCTATCCGTATACGACCGGACTCCCGGAAGTGGCGACCGAGGAGAAACTTCGGGAACATGTCCGAACGTATTTCGACGAGCTGCTCTTCCCAGCGAAGCAAAAGCTTTCAGCTCGAAAGAGTCTTGCGAAATCTCCTGATCTGAAATGGTGGGATTTGATCTGGCACCGCACCTGGCTGGAGGAACAGGCACCTCGTCTGGTATCGAAGTACTTTGGCGCGACACGTCCCTTTGCTTTTGATCGGGATGGCAAGTTCGTCGTCGTCGTTGGGAATGCTTGGTTATTGAATAAGGGGGCGGTTGAGTTTGCCATTACGGAGCGGGAGGTTTATCTCGCGACCCTTGCATACCTCAATAGCAAAACGGCAGAGGCTATGCTTCAATATGTATCCGTTCAGGTAGCCGGCGGCCAGTGGGATCTCTCCAATAGATACGTGGGAAAGATGCCGATCCCGAACTTTGCGAGGATGGATAGCATGGAGATAGCTCAGCTGGTGAAGTTTGGAACAATGATTTCTGAGGGACAATTAGAGCGATGGGGAGACTTAGATGAGGTAGTCGTTTCGATATTGAAAGGGTGAAATGTGGAGAGGATTTACTACTCGAACGGACTGATCCAATCGTACGAGAGCTCTTTGAGGCTCGCGTTCAGTCAACCGACGCTGCGGCTCACGCGTCGGCCTCCTAAGCAAGCTTCAGATTTCAGCGTCGAGATCGAGAGTCCTCAGCGATATGTCGCTTCAGATGACCACTCAGGGCAAATCCCCATCGCAGACGTACTGACTAGTGCTGTTTGGCCTGAGACCTTCTACTTCAGTTTCAGAGCAACGTTCGCACTATGGGCTGTCACGCCATCAAAGCCAAGGTCACACATTCTTGACCACGCCAGCCTCACAATCTTCCAGGAATTAGCGGCGGGCGAACTGGGCCCTTGCTTTCGGGCTGATTGGGACCCTCGGGCAGCACAGGACGCAAAGTCAAAGCATGCCCAGCCGCACTGGCACTTCGTTCAACGGCCCGATCGAATTGAAAGCATAGTTCGAACCCTCGTTGCGCCGTCAGGGGCGTTCGCTCCTGAGATGGGGACGGAGTTGTTTTCCGGTTTGGCAGAGTTAGACAAGTTTCATTTCGCAATGACTCCGCTATGGGATGAGTCGAATACTCAATCCATCAAGACTGTTTTTGCAACCAAAGATTTTGAAAAATGGTTTGACCGGCTGGCGCACTACATAGCAACTCAGTTGGCGTATGTCTGCGACCGGTCACGTAGTCGAACCGCTTCAGCCAACGAATTTGTCGCGGATCAGGAATCAGTGCCAAATGAGGTCCTCGCGGGAACGGAACGCAGCAACAACCCATCCGAGGAGGTGCCGAAACAGCAGAACCATGGGAGAATTTTATCTGATGACTCGAAAACGGCTCCGTCGCCAAGTTATTGAATTTGTGGATGTGCGAGGTTTTGACGACCCACAGCCCGGCGCATCGGTCGGGCAATTGAACGAACAGCTGTGTTTCCAACCGAAACACGACAGGACCCACCCGCCGTTTGGTATCGAC
>OCTA010005524.1_pt1 | contig 10921 bp, 9 predicted proteins | sample 1538991 | NCBI WGS metagenome assembly OCTA01 (sample SAMEA3539302, study PRJEB22396) | soil metagenome | biome: tundra; feature: field; material: soil | place: USA | collected 2010-05 | depth 0.15 m | reverse complement strand
GACGAGACGGTGACGCCGGGCGAGCGTGCGATCCACAGCCTTGCGATAGAGCCGGTTGCCCAGTCCTTTTTCTCCAGGTTGAAAGGAAAAGTTTCGTCGCACAACAGTTCCAGCGGGCAACAATTTCCCCCAGAGCACGTTTGCGCAAAGATGCATGTGATGGTGGCCATCCAGGCGCTCTGGGCCCGCTCCGTAAAGGCGGCAATATTCCTCGATCTGAGCGGCCACAACGTACTCGAAGGATGACATCAGACCTGGATAGAATAAGACTTGGGCCAGACGGTGTCGCAACAGACGCTTGGCTACATCCTGCTGGTGCCGCGCCAGCGAGGGCGGGCAGGATCGGCTTGAAAACGCTGTCGTAAAGTTCAGATGCAGGCCCGCGTCAATTCCTCGTTCCAACGCCAGCGTCGCCGCCCGCTCTGAATCCTCCATGAAGACCATCGCGCTGACTGAAGACACGGATCCCCGAATGCTGCACTCACTGATCCGGTCAGTCGTATTGCGGTCGCGCCCCCAGTCATCCGCATTCACGATGAGACGCCCTGTCGGGGAAGGCGGGACGATTCGATGAGTGGGTTCGTCGCAAAAAGCAGGCCCGACTGCAGGACTAACTAAAGACTGCGGTGCGGAGACGTCTTCTTTGAGCATCAAGACGGGGTTGGCTTTCGAATTCATCGGTTGTGGCAGATTTTACAGCGCCAAACGGTGGACAAGGGTATTATGAGTTCAACCGGATACCGTGCGATGGGACTGGCTTAATCCCGCGGCGCCCGCGAAGAACTTTCTCAACCGTTGCATCTGCTCACGACGCCGGAACGCTATGAGGTCAGCCGATATAGGTCTCTCGTCGCCTCGGATCAGAGCCGAGAAGTAACCTGCGTACAGAGTGAGCCCCCCGATTACATAGGGTTTCTTGGTCATTTGATACGCCGTGCGGAACAGTTCCCAGATGGGATGCCCCCCCAGAGCATAGTCCAAGACGCCAACCCTGAATTTTACCTCTAGCATGCCCCGCTCGGCCGATCCCATTTTTCGGTGGTGCAGGGAAATCTTGTCGGTAAACGTTCTTGTTTTCCAACCCTTCATTCTGGCTGTAATCACCGCGATATGATCGACACCGCCGCCCTTCACCGCCATGTATCCGCCGATCTCCTCGAAGCATTCGCGCCGGAATAGCTGGCATGCGCCGGAAACGTGCTCGATGCTGACGAAGCGATAATCGTACATTGAATCGTCCTTGAACGGCGTACCGACCAACCCTAAGTCGGAATCATCGGCCAACTTGCCGAGCAGGAAGGAAAAGTAGTCTTGTTCGAACGAGATGTCAGCGTCCATGCTTCCGATGACAACGTATGGCAAATTCCTAACCTTCGCATAGCCAGCGTTAAAGGCGTGCACTTTCCCGGCGAAATGCCGCTCGCGCCGTTCCGGCATTCGTAGCAGCTCAATCCAAGGGTAATCGGCCGCGTATCGGTTCACGATTTCGTCGGTTCCGTCGGTCGAACCGTCACTCACAATCACCCATCGCAGCGGTCGGACCGTTTGTGAAACGACAGACTTGAGGGTCAGTTCGATGAACTGCGCCTCGTTCCGCGCCGGAGTAATGAGGACGTAGGTGGGGAGGGTCAGCATACCTTCACGAGATCAGTAGAAGTCTGGATTTGGGCATCGTTCAAGGCGAAGGCTGACTCGCGGAGGAGCTTCGAGATTGCCAAAAGCATCCAAGCCTGAGACCACCTCATATAGGAAGTGCGGATGGTGCAGGTGCGCAGAACCCTGTAGTAGAAGAAGCCTCGATCATCCCACAAATGCTCCATCGCCCAACGTGCTACCGAATGCGCCAATTCCTCGCTAGCGGGTTCAAGGTCTTTGAAGGTCAGCAATGTGAGCACGCTCTGAGCAACGCAGTGAATATCGATTGGATATGTACGGTCGTGGAAGTAGCGTGCGGCACCGTCCGCGCGGAAAAAGTGTGTACGGTAGTAGTCAAACCCGCGACGAACACAGGCGTCAAACTCAGTGGTTCCAACGGAATTAGAAAATGAGCGTAACGCACAGAGATTGTATCCAGTATGGAAATTGTCAATCCACTTCTGGGATTCCGCCTCGCCGTAGAACCAGGAACCATCCGCTTGCTGTTGCGCGGCCGAATAACGCGCCACCTTGAACGCTGGACCGAGAAACCGTTCCTCTTTCGTATGTTTGTACACGCGGGCCAGCAGCGCAGCAGCCAGAAAATTCGCGTTGTGGATTTGGTTCCGTAAGGACGCAAGAGGGTAGCTAAATCCAGCAGTAGGGTCGTCGCTGGTCCAGTAGAGTTCGTTCAGAAGATATTCCGCCGCGCTCAGCGCCATCGTCAGGCACTTTGGCTCGTGGCGCTGCTCGTAAAGATCGAGAAGCGCTCCGGCGACGAAGGTCGTGCAGACCAGATTGGGAGCACCTTTAGGTACGACCACCTTTCGCCCCTGCCACGGGAAACTGTATCCCCAGCACCAGTACGTAGCGCCTGGAGAACGCAAGTCCACCAAGCGTCCCACCATAAGTCGTATCAGTTCCTCGCGGTCCGGTACATCACTTTCCGAAAGCTGAAAGAATGCGGAGAGAAATAGAGCCAGAGCTTTCGGATTCTGCGTCTTTGGAACCAAAGCATGGGAGCGCACGTTGATCGGGCTGCGCTTGAGGAACTGAGTCAGGGCGATGCGCGGAATCCTGGAGTTCAGAAACGGCAGGGCTTCAAACACCCGACTGTTCAATGCATCATAAGGATCATAACCAGCCCAGTTTTCCGCCCGACAGTAGTTCAGGAGCTTGCGAACCGCGGTCTCAAGCTGGCCGTTCATGCCGGAAGACATCGTTAATGATTGAGTCTGCATTTGCCGAAGCAATTTGTGAGTTATCGGGCAGAACAACGTCCGACAGGGATCCAGAGATCAGGCCTACGCCGCACCTGGGATCTGCGCTTCAAGGATATGAACAATGTTGTCGACGATGGTTTCCAGAGCCCCAACATTTCTGCCGGTGGATCTCTGGGCCGATATTGGCCGGCGTACGGCTTTGATCTTTGTCCGGACGTCCTCGATCGTCTCCACCATAACCAGGCATCCTTCCTGGGCCAAGTAGCGGTCCACTGCACCAATCTTTCCTCGGAAGATACTGTAGACTGGAACGCCCATGGCCGCGGCTTCGCGATTCATGGTGCCGCCGCCGCTGATCACGAGATCGGAGTTCCAGATCAAATTCAGGCCGTCTTCAACGTGGTCGGGAATCAGGAGCTTGCCTGATGCCAGGCCGTCCGACCAGGCCGAGCGCAATTCGGTTTCCTGCCGCTTGTTCCGGGGCAGAAGCAGGATCCTCGCTTCCGGGTTGCGCAAGAACAAGTTCAGAGCTTCAGTCAGCAACTTCTCGGCTTCCGGATTATGGTAGTGCGCTTCCGTCGCTGGAGGCCTCACGGTTATTAGCACATCGTTGGGTGAAATCCCCAGTCGTTTCCGTAACTGTTGATCGGGTCGGAATCGAGAGAGATACACATCTTCTTTGATTCCCGGATATTTCAGGACTCGCGAACCATGCAGGCTGAGGTTCTCGTCCGGAACCACGTTGGGCACCATGATCCAGGCAGGTCGGATGGTGGGCACCTTAGCTACGAACTCATAATCTGTCAGCATGACATTCGGAATCCCCAACAGGGCTGAGGTCAACAAACATCCCCGCGATCCATGGCTGACCGAGAGCGCTGGTTTTTCCTTGCGCACCACCGCCGACAATTCGAGTGCCCGCCAGCAAGTGCCTAAGCCCTTCAAGATTTTGTTCCGGCCGTGATGTTTGCCTACCATCTTTCCGGACACTCCGTAAAAGCTCAGAAGTTCCCGCACTTGGTAAGCATCCCGGGCCGTGACTAACACTTTGTAGCCTTTTTTTTCGAGTTCTTCGATGATCGGACGAAAGAAAGGAACATGGGGGGAATTGTCCAGATCGATCCAGATCGTTTGTTCTGGAGGCCTCATGGTCTTGGTGGTTCTGAATTCTTCTGCGTCAATTGCCGGCATTTCTTCTTATCTCCTCGCGCAAGCGAGCTACGGCCCCTTTAATCAGCCCAGGCCGGAGGACCGCTAGGCGGTCCCTCCAGCCTGAAGGGGTGACTCATCAACTGGGGCTGGGAAGAGCAGGAAATGCTATTGACGCACGTACACGGGATTGGCCGAAAAGTTCAGAATCTCTTCGACCACTCGTGCCTGCTGTTCCGCGGTGAGCTGGGGAAACATAGGAAGTGAGAGAATCTCCGCTGCCACTCTCTCGGCCACGGGAAGGTCTCCCGGACGGTAGTTCAGCGAAGCGTAGGCTTTTTGCAGGTGCAACGGAATCGGGTAGTGGATGCCAGTGCCGATTCCCATCTTTTTCAGCTGATCCATCATTCCTTGGCGATCCTCGCAGCGAACCACGTAGAGATGATACACGGCGCGCGACCAGGAAGGCTCGTAGGGCAGAATTACCGCGGCATCAGCCGCTGCAAATTGACGATTGTATGTCGCCGCGCGCTCGCGTCGCTCAGCATTCCAGGTCGCCAGATGCTGCAGCTTTACGTGCAAAAGAGCGGCCTGAATCGCATCCATTCTACCGTTGTAGCCTTCGACGTCATGATAGTACTTCTTCGCCTGCCCGTGGTCACGCAGCGTTCTCATGGCTTGAGCGAGGCTGGCATCATTGGTCGTGATCGCGCCGGCTTCTCCGCAGGCTCCCAGATTTTTCCCTGGGTAGAAGCTGAAGGCTGCGGCGCGACCCATCGAACCCGCCTTCATCCAGCAATTGCGCTTGCGCGAAAAGTACTCGGCGCCGTGGGCCTGGCATGCATCCTCAACCACAAACAGGCCATATGCGGCGGCCAGTTCCAGAATCGCATCCATATCCGCCATTTGTCCGTAAAGATGCACCGGAACGATTGCAGTGACCGGGCGTCCGCTGCGGCGGCTGATAAGGCGGCCCAGCGCATCTCTCGAACACTGGGTTTCCAGGTACTCGTGGAGTTTGACCGGGTCCAGGTTGTAGGTTTGCTCGTCGATGTCAACAAACTCCGGCAATGCTCCCGCCTGCGAAATAGCTTCGGTGGTTGCGATGAACGTATGGGGAACGGTTACGACCACATCGCCGGACCGCACACCACACGCCATAAGGGCGAACCTCAAGGCATCGGTTCCACTGCTCACGGCGACACTATGCTCGGTTTGGCAGAACAGTGCAAAGTCTCGCTCGAGGTCAACGACCGCGGCCCCACCGATGAAGGCGGCGGTCCGTAGAGCCTTCTTGAATACTTGAACTAGCTCATCCTCTAACTCCACATGCGGGGTGACCAGATCGAGAAAAGGAATCTCTGTATGACTATGCATTTATTTTTTCCTCAGTAAGATGCTAGATCGTTCTGTCCTTCGTCAACTCCGTCACGAACTACCGGTGAAGTGAGAGGCCATGCGCCTGAAAGCTTTTTTTCCGCGTAAAGCCGCTTCGTTCTTCCAGCCGGGCATTGTCTCCCTTGTTGTAGTAAGTGGCTTGCTGGTCATCCTGTGGGCGAGGTTTGATGCTCTCGATCAAGGGGATCGTCTGTTGGAAAAGAGTCCAACCGTACTCGAGAGATCGGTTGTAAACGTCGATCACTTCGTCGAATTCTGGATATATCGAGTACTTCACCTGACCAACGATTGGGCCGTCATCGATCCCAGGCGTGATTTCATGAATGGTAATTCCGTGCTCCCGCTCGGCATTTTTCAGCGCCCAGTTGATTGGGGAAACGCCTCTGTACTTGGGCAGGGGACCGTTATGCAGGTTGATGATCTGTTCGCATTTGTCGATAAACCACGCCTTGATGATCTTGTCGTAGAAAACCGACATAGCCAAGTCTGTGTTCCAGCCAGCGGCAGAGACATTCGGGAGATCCTTATAGTGCCCGGACTCGATCGCCGGTACCCCATTTTTTCTAGCCCATTCTGCGAAGGATGGTGCCCAGGTCGGCTCGGGCATGACCGGAATAACAGCGGTCAGTTGATATTTTTCGGATTTCCGAAACCACTCCGCGATTCGAATTGCCAACTCCCCCTTGCCCAAAACCACGACAGTTTTCATCCGGACTCCCCGTTTTTTGTCGATTCAGACGGATTGTTTCTGTTACTCTTGGAGGGAAGAAATTCGTCAGACATTCCGCTTACCAGGGGCCGACACTCACATGTAAACCAGTGCCCCGCGCTTGCTAAGCGACTCGGACGCGGCTTCCAGCATCGTCACCACGCGAAGGCCGGCCTTACCATCGTTGATCGGAACCTCACCGCTGCTGATACAACTCACAAAGTACGCTAACTCCCGGTGCAGCGCTTCGACCTGCTCGATCTGTGGCGCCCACATGTCGCCGGAGCGGTAGTTCACCAGCAGATTGTACAAACCTTCGCGGCTGGTAACGTGCACGCCCTTGTCGTAAATCTTGATCTTTTCGTCGGCCTCAAGGTCATTCCAGACCAGCATCTTCTTTTCTCCGCCGATCAGCGTGGTGCGAACCTTTACTGGCGAAAGCCAATTCACGTTGACGTGGGCGATTACCTTGTCGGGATAATACAACGTGATGAAAGCCACATCCTCAAATCCATTCAAGTGGGTTTGGCCCGTGGCAACAATCGCCTCCGGACTCTCTTGAATCAGATGATCCATGATCGACAGATCATGGGGAGCAAGATCCCAAACCACGTTGATGTCGTGCTGAAACAACCCCAGATTCACGCGGGTTGAATCGTAGTAATAGAGTTTTCCCAGAGCCCCTTCACCGAGCAACTGGCTGATCTTCTGAACCGCCCCGGTAAACAGGAAGGTGTGGTCGACCATGATCTTCAAGTTCTTGCGCTCCGCCAATTCGATCAGTTCTTCCGCTTGGGCCGCATTGCTGGCAAAAGGCTTCTCCACGAAGATATGTTTCCCGTTTTCGAGCGCAGCCTTGGCTAGTTCGTAATGCGTCCATACCGGAGTGACAACGGCGATAGCGTCAATCTCTGTCGAAGACATCAGTTCATTCGCATCGTCGGTCACGCGCACGTGGGGATAGGCCTTCTTCACTTTGTTTCTTGCGCTAGCGTCCTTGTCACACACCGCAACCACCTGGGCTTCATCCAGACGATCCAGGTTTCGCACAACGTTCGGTCCCCAGTATCCGTACCCAATTACTCCAAACTTGACCATATTGCGCTCCTTATAAATCCAACTTACGTTCGACTTCTGGGGGAGGGTGACAAGGGGAAGTAAGGAAGTAGGAAACAGCGAGAGGCGATGAGGGTCGCGCTTCTGAGCTAGAATGCGCCTTCTCCCAAGACTACTGCCCCGGGTGTACGCGCCAGGATTTTTATATCCATCCATGGAGACCAGTTCCGCGCATATTGCAGATCGAGGCGAACCATATCGTCAAAATTGATACGGCAGCGCCCACTAACCTGCCACAACCCGGTGATTCCGGGTTTCGCCTCAAGCAATCTTCGGCGGTGCCAAACATCATATTTTTCCACTTCGTAAGGGATCGGAGGACGGGGCCCCACTAGCGACATTTCGCCCCTGAGCACATTGACGAACTGCGGCAGTTCGTCCAGGCTGGTTTTTCGTAAGAAGGCCCCGACGCTAGTGATCCGAGAATCTTTGGTCAGCTTGTAAACGCCTTCACCGTTTCCGTTCGATGGCTGTTTCTCCGCCTTACCGGCGATCAATTTTTGAACATACGCTTTGTGGACAGCGGCATCATTGTTCACCTGCATGGATCTGAATTTCAGGAACACAAACGATCTACCATGCTGGCCGATCCGTCGCTGCCGAAAGAACACTGGTCCCTTCGACGTTGCTTTGACCGCGGAGGCAATCACCAGGAACGCTGGCAAGAGAAATACCAGCGCTAGTGCGCTTCCCAAGATATCCATCGTCCGCTTCAACACACGGAATAGTTTCCTGCCATCTTCGCGCTGGGACAGGTCCGGATACAGGGTCGGATTGCTCGATCCCGAGTGATCTTCGTGATCCCACTGCTCGGGAAAAACGTGAAATGAGATCCTCAGCCGGTTGAATTGTTCGAGAGTGAGATTGCCCCGTAAGGTGTCAGTAACCCGCGCGATGATGGTGCCGGGAATCGAGGTGCTGTCCTCGGCGGCGATCTCGGTAAACATGACTCCGACTACGCAGTCGTTCGAGTACCAACCGGTAACGTCGGTATCGCGAGTGGAAGCGGATAACAGGGACGAAATCTTCCCTAACATTTTCCCGTTCTTGTCGGATGGGCGGTCGCCCATATCCAGGAGCAGAAGTACGAAGGGTTTCCGCGAACGTTCGCTTCTCTTTCTTTCGAGCGCAATCATTCGCCGGAAGGCTTCCGGGTTTAGGACAGCGCGTTCTCCGCTGGATGACTCTTCGGAGAGCGCGCTCAAAGTCTCACCGTTACTGCCAGAGCGTCGTGCCTGCACAATGTCCTCCGCTGATCTGCTTCGTTGGGATAGGGGCCCAGAGGCTTAGTGATTGCTAGAAATTTACGGGGGGAGGAACCAAAATACGGACGGTTGCTGAGGTTTTACTTATTCCTTGGGTTGATCGGGTATCGACGAACTGTACTGTTGATAATAGTCGCTGTGTGCGGCGCTGGCGCTGCTATTGACCAGTGCTCCTAACAGCTTCGACTTGTCGACGGCTTCGAGGCCGCGCTGCAATTGCTTTTTTTCTGTCGTACCTTTTCGCGTAACCAGCAGAATTCCATCGGCCAGGCGGGTCCACAGGCTTGTGTCCGCCAGGGGAAGGACTGGTGGAGAATCGATGACGATCCAGTCGAACCACGTCTCCAACTGTTCCATCAAAAGAGATAGTTTTCCCGACTGCATCAGTTCCAGAGGATTTTGTGGCGCAGCGCCTGCTGGCAGGATCCACAGTCCGAGACTTTCCAGTTTATAGATGTTGATGCTTTCCGTTTGTCCGCTGAGCCACTCGGCCAGACCCGGAACTTTCGCGATTCCGAATAGGTTGGCAACACTCGGCCGGCGGAGATCGCCGTCCAGCAACAATGTTTTCTGCTGCTTTCGCCGGGCCAGTATGCAAGCGAGGTTAGCAGCGACCGTACTCTTCCCTTCCTGCGGGATCGTGCTGGTGATAAGAACCTTTCTTAGCGGGCGATTCTGCCGAAGGTGACGCAAGCGGACCGCGAGAAAACGAAACTTTTCCGCGCCCAAACTGCCTTCCTCGGCCACCGAGATCAGGTGACTCTCTTCCCGGATCACTACCGGAAGAACCGGGCAGCGCTCGACATCCTCAGTGGACGCCGGAGCCGGCGGGTTCGCATCGAATGAGTCGACGCTGGGCAGTTGCTCGGCACCGAGCGCGGAGCCGCGCATCTTCAGTTCGGCAGACCTGAGCAGTTCAGTAGCCAGGGACAACCCGGAACCTTCAGCCCCGGAGTTCTCCGCCTCCGCCCTCTGTAATGCGTCAAATAAATTGCTCATTGTTCAGAGACCCGCAACCGCACTCGCGTTCTTACTTCTTCCTCACGCTTTTGCTCGGCCTGGAGGTGGGCATAGAGCTGGAGTAATGTCTGGGCTGCTTTCCGCGCATCGAGTTCGTCGGCACCGCTTCTTTCCAGTGCGGGCGTTTGAATTCCCAGGCGGAAATCGGTGGCGATATCATCGATGATCTCAGGGCTTACGCTTCGCATCTGTCTGGCATACGCCGCGATCAGTGCGTTTTCGCAGACCGTGTTAATCAATCTCGGAAGTCCCTGAGAGTGCTGATACACGGCGGCGATAGTCTCGGGCGGAAACAATGCCGATGGGTACGGACATCCGGCGAGCTGAAGCCGCCGCTCAATGTATCCCTTGGTCTCATCCGAATTTAGCGGTAGAAGATGGGAACGAAGGGCAATTCTTTGTTTCAATTGCCGCAAGCTGACGGAATCAAGTTTTTCATCCAGTTCAGGCTGTCCGACAAGCAGGATTTGAAGCAACTTCTCCTGGGGAGTTTCAAGATTGCTGAGGAGCCGGATCTCCTCCAGAATCTCCGCCGAAAGATGATGCGCCTCGTCGACTACCAGTGCTGTCGTCAGACCTCGCTGGCTCCGTCCAATGACGTACTGCGCGATCTGAAGCAACAATTCGCCTTTGTTCTTGCTGCCGCCAGGAAGTCCTAGATCACTGGCCAAATACTGTAAGAACTCGACCGGAGACAGCCGACCATTAAAGATGTATGCGTACGCGACATCTTTACTCTGTTTGAATAATTGCAGCACATAGTGGAGCAGAACAGTTTTTCCCGTCCCCACTTCTCCCGTCAGCACCACAAATCCCTTGTGGCGTCGGACGCCGTAATAAAGCGCCGCCAAAGCTTCGTTATGCCTGTTGGTGGGAAACAGGAACGACGGATCCGGGGTGATGTCGAACGGGTTGCGCTTCAGGCTGTAGAAAGACTTATACATTGGCGATTCACTAACCGCGCAAATAACTCAGTGCGGACCCCACCAAAATCGTAACAGATACGAAAGCCGCCGTCGCCCATCCTATCCATAATCGCCGGCGCTCACGTTGCTCGTCTATGGCAGCCGCAATGGCTGGGATTTCCGAGATCACCGCTACTGGAAGCAGTTTTTGCAACTCCTTCTCGTCGTAAATCCGGTCGTCCGCCATTTCGAAGGCTCCGGCTACCACCGCGCCCAGCGCTAATCCGATCCCAAGCCCCATGCCGCAAAACTTGAAACGATTGGGGAATTCAGGTTTTACGGGCAGACTCGGTGCATCGATGATGCGGAAGCGTTCGCCCTGCTGGAGCAATTCCATGCTGGTGGCCATGGCCGACTCGTTCTTTTTCTTGAGAAGGTCGTCATAGTTTGCTTTGGACTGCTCGTACCCGCGCGTCAAATCTGAGAGTTGCTGCTCACGCA
>OCTA010005523.1_pt1 | contig 10921 bp, 28 predicted proteins | sample 1538991 | NCBI WGS metagenome assembly OCTA01 (sample SAMEA3539302, study PRJEB22396) | soil metagenome | biome: tundra; feature: field; material: soil | place: USA | collected 2010-05 | depth 0.15 m | reverse complement strand
AACTATATGAAACATATTCAGAAAAAATATATGAACATATATTTATTGGTTCTGCTGATAATTATGATTTTTATTTAGTTCTTTATTCAAGCAAATATATTGTAGACGGTGATACTTCCTCCATAGTCAATTATTGGTTTTATTTGAATTCAATCCCAGTAAAATATGAAAATCTTTTTAAAAATATTAATAAATTATTAATGCTGCTATGAAATTATCCAAAATTAAATTACACCATTATGAAAACTACACAAAATCCATATACCTTGGCTCTGGAGATATATATGATTATTATATGGTTTTAGGGGAAAATTATACTGGACTTGGGATGAAATCAAAATATTCCTATGGATATATTCCATCATTATCATTGCATAAAATAGCTCAATTTCAATATAATAAATATCATCAAGCAGCAATAGAAAAACTAAAAAAATGGCTATTACTATTATGAAAGAGCTACTTAAAAGACCTTCAAATAAAAATCCTTGGACTGGTAATGTAATTTTTCTTGGTTCATATGAAGGTGTAGATTTTTATTTTAATTTTGATTATAGTTTTGATTATTTCGTGGTTGTTGGAAAAAATACGGTATGGGATTTTAGATATCCTTATGACACCGGATCAACATTAGCAGTAGAAAAATACAAGAAACTTTCTATACTAAAATGAAAAAACTAAATTCCAAGAAATTATACAATACGCCAAGATTCAATGAAGATATTATATTTTTAGGATCATATGGGCTTGTTGATTATTACTATGAAACACCTTATATTTTAATTGGCAATAATGATGGATACGCATGGAGATTTATAATTCCAACATGTAGGGGAGAAAATTTGGCATTTGATTTGGTAGAAAAATTAAGAATTTTATTATGAAATTGTCCAAAAAGAAAAAGACTAATTTTAAATCCTACTATCAATATTTTAATGATGATAATTTAAAATTTTTAGGCTCCGGAGGTTACAACTATGATTACTATATTCATATTGACGGAAAAAATACAAGATTAATAATTGCCTATGGATATGAAAGTCAGTATTATAGCATTAATTGTATTACAAAATTAACAGATCCACACACAGTTTTGGCTTTTAATAAAGTAGAAAGATTGAAATTGTTATTATGATCTTACTATCTAAAAATAAAATTCATACTGACCCTGGAGAAGTATATTCACCATATGTTTATATTGGATCTGGAAATAATTCTGATTATTATTTATTACCAAATAGCATAGAAATATTAGTGGTAAATCGTTATAGAAACGTTGGATATAAATCATATTATTTTGGTGAATATAATAGGTTTTTTGAGGAAAAGTTTCTTGGAGAAGCAATTAAACTAGCCAAAAAATTAATGGTTTTATTATGAGATTAAATAAAGAAAGATTATATGATTTAGAAAGATATCCTGAGCGCATGTATAATTATGCATTTTTGGGATCATTAAATGGATATGATTATTATTCAACTATAAAAAATAGAATTGTTTATTATAATGGAAAAGAATTTTATTTTTTTGCAATTAAAGATCATGAGGGGTATGATGCCGCCACAGAAAAAGTAAATAGATTAAAAATATTATTATGAAACTATCGACAATTAAAAAATTTAATAAACCAAGTAATAAAGGAGACTTAATATATTTGGGATCTGGTGATTATGATTATTATTTAATTATTAAGAACAATGCAAATTCGTGGGAAAATCATTATGATAAACCGTTATTAGTTGTTGGTAAATACTCTTATTATCATTTTAATTTGCCATTGGATGAATCTGTATTAACACCTGGGTATGTTAAATTAGCAATTGAAAAAGCAAAGAGATTTTTAGTTTTAAAATGAACAAATTAGGAAATACTCCATTATTCGATTTTCCAAAAGCATGGATTAGAAAAGACTACACATACCTTGGTTCTGGATTAACACACGGTTATTATTTTTATTACCAAATAACTGGAAATATATTTATAGTTAGCCCTCCATATTATCACTCCATTAATATAAAAGGTGGTTACGATAATAGTTATGATTATATTTCATTGGCAATAGAAAAGGCGAACAAATTAATGGTATTAAAATGAAATTAATAAAAATAAAAGATGTATTAGCTTTTAATAACAAAATTTATTTAGGATCTGCAAACAATAAAGATTATTATTTAGAACTTTCTGGTTGGATTCTGGTTGTTTCTAATAGTAGTACTGGAACACGAAGATTTGTGCAATTACCCATTGGATTTAAGAAAAAACTTCAAACAAAAGATGATGAATATTTTGAGCTTGCGGTAGAAAAAGCAAAACGACTTCTGATATTAAAATAGCAACACTAACATACTTACAACATTTTAGTACTAACAAAACAAACTTGACTTACTAACAACAATGACTATGTTATATGGGTCGGCGGAGTAGGTAAAGGACTTGCCCGCTACAAAACAATAGAAAGAAAAACTATGACATACCTTGCAAAAAACTATGATGACCTTGAATCACAAACGAAACAATTGCCAAACCATAGTGTGAGTGCATTTGAACGACATATTATGCAATGCTGTAAGGCACCTGAATGGCAGTTGCGTAAGTGGCTGAAAAAGGTATTGGTGAGGGCTGGATTTACTACAGTGATTGAGGACAATTATGAATCGGATCGCGCCAAGGTAGATAGTCGATATAAGGGCATAGGGAATTTGCTAATGATAAGAGGCAATCCCAATGTATGTTTAGCATCACATACTGATGTATGTAGGGATCACGATTCTCTTAAATCAGGATCAAAATATGGTTCTTCAAATGATCCATTTTGGTTGCGTAATGAAGATGGCCCTGACACAAAAACAGTGCCATATAAGGTGACTCCTATTATTAAACTGGTAGAACATGAGGGAGTTATTCATCGTATCATTCAAGATAAAGAATGCCGTATACAGGTAGGTGGAGATGATCGTTTGGGTGTTGCTATTAACACCTGGATTGCATTAAATACTGGATATGATCTTGGGCTATATTTTCCAACTGACGAAGAGATTGGTCTTAAGAGTGCCAGGGAATGTAATTTTGAAGAGCTTATGAACTTTGAGCTTGTGGCCGAGACAGATCGTGGCAATAATAGTGATCAATTGGTTTTGAAAATTGGCGGTGAAACATTATGTTCTTACGATACGGCCGTTAGATTATTAGACATAGCATATACTATGGGTAAGCCAAGAGAACCAGTAACGGGGGGCCACACAGATATTTTTGGCCTTAAGTCAAGGGGGAAAATTAAGCAGGCTATTAATATGACGTGTGGCTATCATCATAGTATAGGAAGTTCTGGGTTGGAATATATAGAGGTGGCAGAGGCCGAAGATACTATGCGATATATAAGCAATATCGTAAAGGATTATTATCTCAACGGTTAATATTCAATTCTTTTAAATAAAAACTTTTACCAGGAAATCTAATGCAAATATTCGACCTTAAATCACTCCTCGAATCTAAAGACATTCTCGGATATATTAAAGCTGGGGCAGATAGCGATATTTATGATCCAGTTGCCCCAGTTATTCTTGAGCAATTAAGAACCGATCTGACCCTATCCCAGCTTCAAAACATTATTTGGGATGCCTTTTATCATGAATTTTGTGGAGGAACCATTCACGACTCCAAAACCCCGTGGATGGTTGATAAAACCCAGGCAGTTAATATCATCGGTTATCCAGAAGGCTTCAAATCTCTTGCCACGGAAATCAGATTAAAGTTCGATAAGTTTTAATGACACTGCCACTTTCTAATAATAAATTATTTGTTCAATGTCATAAAAATATGATATTTATTGGCTCTGGCGGAGGATATGACTTTTATGTTATTAATGAAAATGATAAAATTTATTATTTTGGTGATAACACATCGGTGTGGTATGCATATAGTATAGAAAGAATTTTATCAGATAGAATTTGGTTTGGGGAATATTTTTGGGCTGCCGCGAAAAAAGCACAGAAACTTCAAATATTAAAATGAAACTTTCTAAAGAACATTTATACCCTAATATTTCTTATATTAAAAAATATTCTGGCGTTTATCATTTTCTTGGATCAATGGCGGGACAAGATTTTTATTTATATACCTATTATGATGAGAACACATGTGTTGTTAGAATTACTAATGCCCAAGGATTTAGTGATATGTGGAGTTTGCAAAAAAACTACAATGATAATATTGGGCTTAATTTGGCAGTCATAAAAGCCAGAAAACTTCAAATATTAAAATGAAGTTATTATCCAAAATAAAATATTTTACTGCCATAAGAAAAGAATTAGTATATCTTGGTTCTGGTGATAATAAAGATTACTATATGGATGTTAATGATATAAAATATCTATATTATGTACTAGATGGTGATGGCGTTGCATATAGTATTAGAATGCCTGACGAATCTCTTTGTGCTGCTGTGGAAAAAGCCAGAAAACTTCAAATATTAAAATGAAACCAATTCATAAAATACCCACAACTTCTAGCAAAAATCTTATATTTCTTGGATCTTTAAATGACAAAGATTATTATTTAGATGCTGACTATGGAAGAATTAATTCAGAGAACGCGCAATTATCAATAAGTATAATTATAAGTGATAGTAGCCCTGGATATATTAGGAATTATATTGGTAAAGATAATAGTGTTTTAGATTTATTTGCTCGCGCCCAGAAGATTAGCAAAATGTATGATGTTTTAAAATGAAGCCACAATTTAAATTTCCAGGATACATACAAGAGAAAAACTATATATTAATCGGGCGCACAAAAACACAAGATTATTACGCGCGACTTGATAGCGGATCTTATGAATTTAAAAAACAAGAGGTATTAGTGATTGATGGAATAAATGATTATTATAGTTTGTGGCTTGAAAACGATATAGCTGTTCTTGAAATCCTAGCAAAAGCATTAAAAATAAAAAAGCTTTCGATGTTAAAATGAAACCCCGCTGGCAACTACCTTTATATATTATAAAGAAAAATTTTATATTCATTGGGGTTGATGATGAAGCAGATGTTTATGTTAGAACAGAAATTTTTAAAAAAGAATTAGAAATATTAAAAACATATGAACTCGGATATACAACTAAACTTTATATCAATGAAAATATAATTTGTCTATTCCAAAAAGCATTTAAATTAAAGAAATATTTTTTGTTAAAATGAAACCACGATTTGTTTTTCCATCATATTTATTAGAAAAAGAATATATATTTTTGGGTTGCCTAGATCATAAGGATTATTTTGTAAGAGTAGGCCCCGGCAATGTAGAGCAATGGGAAAATAAAGAAATTTTAATACTTACAAAATACGAAAGTAAAACTACTTTTCTTGACGGTAGAGAAGAAGAAATTGAGATTTTTCATAGGGCGTTAAAAGCAATTAAGATGTCATCAGTCCTCAAATAAGAAAGTAATTACAATGCATGTCTTCCGAACTCTAAATTCAACTATCGAAAAACCAGATTACACCATTACCTTTAAGAACCTCGATTTTACCTCTGATCATTGGGGCGGAGAAAAGGAAATTGAAAAGTCTCTATCTCAAATTCAATACTATTTAAACGAACTTGACGATTTCAATAAGAATATTATCTTACATACATTAGATATTTTCGAGAATAACTATCGATTGGTTAAGGGCGCGTTCTATAAAGATGAAAATGATAGACTGATCCTATTCGTTGTATCTGATTTAAGGAAGTTCGCCGATAAAGCAGATGGATTTAGAGAGATTGACATTACATTTAAGAAGCATAAGTTCTCTTTTGCCATTATCGAAGCTTTAGAGAAGGATGTTAAAGAGGCAGAAAAAGAAAAGAAGTCCTTAATTCCTACTAATTGGAAGCTGGATGAGGTTCTAACAAAGAAACTCATAAGATTAAAGGGCAATTTTCTAGATTCTTAAAAGGAATTCATGAGCAAAGAAACCAGATTTAAAGAAACGCCAATTATTGCAGCAGGTTATAGGGCAGAAATTGGTGCAGAGACCACAGTATATCAAAACTTTCTTGACCAGCTAATGAATGGTGCGGGAGATAAGCAACTTTTTCGTTCTTATCGTGAGGGTTATTCCGAGAAATCATTTGAAGATATTAAGAAAAAGTTTGAAGAAGCCGGTGGTAAATTAGTTAATTGTGTTTCGATGCCATCCACAGAAGAATTTACCTATATGTGGAGGGATAAAAACGATAGGTGGGATGCTTTCGTTAATCTTGGGTTAAGTAAAACCAAGATGATTACCATTGATGTATCTTCTTTTAATCCAGAGATATCTAAACTTGCTAAAGAGTATGATTCTTACTTTTCTGCTCCAGTTAAAAAGGGGTATATATTTGCTATCGTTAGGGATTCACAAGGAAAACTTAAAATCTCACGAATTGGCTATGCAGGAACCCCATTAGAAAAAGAGAATTATACGGATAAGGTTATTGAAGATTATGAGTATGCCATTGAAGACCTAAAATCCCCCACGCCATCAGGAAGAATTGTAATTTTAGATGGTCCGCCGGGTGGAGGGAAGTCATTTTTAACACGCGGAATTATTAATGATGTTCCAGATTCAATGTTAGTTGTTGTTCCACCCGAAATGGTTGCTTCAATTGGTGGTCCTGACTTACTCCCATTATTATTAAAGATTAAGGAAGACTACGGAAGCAAGAAAAACTCTATAGTATTGATTCTTGAAGATGCAGACGCGTGTTTGGCTCCACGCGCTTCTGATAATATGTCGTCCATTAGTTCTATATTAAATTTTGGAGATGGTATTTTCGGTTCTTTATTTGATATTCGTATTATAGCGACAACGAATCAAATGGCAAAAGAATTCGATCGTGCCATTATGCGCCCAGGAAGATTAAGCAAGAGAATTCACATCTCTCCTTTACCATATACCAAAGCCAATAAGATATACCAGCGCCTTCTTAATGATGATAAAAAGAGTATGGTCAAACCTGAAGTTAAGAAAATGGGTTTCGCTGCAAAAAATGATGTTCAAGAAGACTTTACATTAGCAGAGGTTTATTTTGCAGCTCGTGAAAATGGATGGAAACCAGAGCCAGCAGCTAAAGTAGAGCTTGTTGAAGACCCAAATGATTATGAAAAACGATTTGAGGATTTTGAAGACATGCTGGCCGATGAAGATTTAATGGAATAATGTATGCCTTCTAAACTTGATTGGTCGTTATTTCAACAGGCAATTTTTAAAGATGTCGAAAATGGAATTGGTAATACTATTATTGAAGCAAAAGCGGGGTCTAGTAAAACTACAAGTTTATTAGAATCATTAAAGTATATCCCCAGAAACAAAAAAACAATAGTAGTCGCGTTTAATAAATCTATTAAAGATGAATTAATAGAAAGAGCACCACAATATAGTAATTTAGAGATTATGACTTTACACTCTCTTGGCTTTCGTGCTATTAGAAATCGTTTTGGTAAAGATGTTAAGTTTAGTAATGGTAAAACATTTGGAATCATAAAAAATATTCTTCAAAAAGAGAAAACAGATCCAAAAGAAAAAGACGATTATGAGTCTATCTATGAATTTGAGCGGGCGGTCGGATTATGTAAGAACTTTATCATAGATGTTCCAAGCAAGATAGATGAACTATTAGATGAGTTTGGTATAGATACGGTTGAGTATGATCGCAAAGACTTTATCAGCAAAATCATACAAATATTAGGTGAATGTAAAAAGGACACGATCCATATTGATTTTAATGATATGATTTGGTTTCCATTTGTTTATAATTTGCCATTGATGAAATATGATAGAATTTTAACGGATGAATCACAAGATTTTAATATGGCACAAATGTCATTAATCTTTCGGTCTATGAAAGAAGACAGCCGTGTGTTTGTTTTTTTGGACACTTTTCAGGCGGTGTATTCGTGGAGAGGGGCGAATACAAATGCGGCAAAAACATTTAAAGAAAAATTAAATGCCAAAACACTTGAACTTCCGATTTCATATAGATGCGCCAATAGAATAATTTATGCTGCACAAAAATATGTCCCAGGAATTAAACCAGCTCCAAATGCAAAAGAGGGCGAGATTATAAATATTGGCGAAGAAGATCTTTTAGATTATATTAGGCCAGGAGATTTTTTATTGAGCAGGACAAACGCGCCTTTATTCAAGTGGTGTCTCAAAATGTTAAGATTAAAAATTCCAGCAAATATTAGAGGCAAGGGATTAGATAAGGGGCTATTATTCATTATTAAACAATCTAAAAAGAAAAACATAGAGTCATTTTTAGACTGGTTAAAAAAGTGGGAAATATCCGAGTGTGCCAGATTAAAAGAAAAAAATAGAGATAGCTCTTTGTTTTTAGATAAGATAGCGTGTTTAAGATGCTTATGTGAGGGTGTAAAGACAACTGCCGATTTACAAGATAACATTAAATTATTATTCAATGAAGAAGACGGCAAAAAAGTAATAACCTGCTCTACAATCCATGGTATAAAAGGCGCCGAAGAAACCAATGTTTTTATATTAGAGGATACATTTCGTTTCGGAGATTCACAAGAAGAACAAAATCTTAAATATGTTGCCATCACCCGTGCCAAAGAAAAATTATATTGGGTTAAATCTTAATGTTAGATAAAGCTTGTCGTGATAAATGTCCAAGTTGTGATTGTGAATTATTTGATATTGCTACTTTTTTAATAAGTTGTAGAAACTGTTTTTTTTCCCAATATTTAACTATTGGGAATGAAATTGATTATTGTTATAAAGTTTTAAGTGATACTACAACTATTGGGTGGTATAGTCGTGATAATTTACCAACTATAATTTGGTTTAGAGAAAAATCATCATTTTATAAACATTCAAGTAGAATTGAATTAGATTTCTGCTTGCCATTTGACATAACCATAAATCGTTTGAACAAAATTTTATTATTAAAATGACACATCCTATTATAAAGTGTATTTGCGGATTGGATTCAAAATTAGGAAAGTCAAGTTTTTTCGCTAATAATGGTTATGATACCTATATTTGTAATTGTGGAGTAGAAATTATGGCCGGTTATAGCAACCTGTTTTTAACTAAAAGAACAAAGGCAGGGGTAATACATCAGCAAAATTTAGTAAGTCTGCAATGCACTATTATTCTTGATGAAAGTCATTCGAGTGATACCGTTTGTGAGGTGCCAAAACATCTTCAAGAAAATATATTCTTATCTAATTATGATTTTGTGCCGCTTGAAAAATATTTGAAAACATATAATTTATTAAAATGATTACTGGAAATAATATAAAATGTCTTTACATATAGAGTGTCTTTGTGGAAAACGAACATCACAAGGATATTCTATTATAATGGAAGGAAATAATTATTATTTTAATATATGTAAATGCGGGGTGGAAATATTTGATAATGGAACTTATAAAGTATATATTAAAAATACAATTGTGGGTATAATTTATAAAAGAACCGGTAATCAACATCCGCATCATATTATTGATAAGGGATGGAATAGTTTATTGGTGATACCTGATTTATTAGCTGAAAATATATTTCTTGCAAATTATAATTTTTCTCGACTTCAAAAGAAAATGAGAACCGTTAATCTATTAAAATGAATTCAAAATTTCTTTTACCCTGGAAAGAAGGGATGTATAAATCTTACTCACGGAGAAATATATATAATACAGAAAAGTTTTTAATAATTCACTATAATGACTTATATTATTGGGGAAACAAATTTTGGTTTGATACAAAAGAAGAGTGTATGTCTCACCTTGATACTCATTTAATTAGCATTGGATATATATTTTTAACGAATAAACAAGCAGAGAAATTAAAGGTTCTATTATAATGTTTTCCTACGACAAAGAATGTGCATTTTGTAAGTCCAACAATATAAAAGATATTGATGCAGAAATATGTTCAATAACGTGCGCTGATTGTAATGTAAGAACTATTTATGTTTATGGTAAATCAAAAATTGCATCACACCATAAAACAATTTCCGTATATAGGGTTCATTGGATGATGATGGAACAAAAATTTCACGACACACAAACTATTATTACTAATCCTACAAATAACAGTAATATAATTAGTTTTAATTGGCTATTACCATATGATATAACTCTAAATAGATTAGATGTGCTTATTAATATGTATAGGTTATTAAAATGAGTTTATTTAATAAATGTTTAAGTTGCGGGATAGAAAGTAAATATATAGTACCTAACTCATGCGAGGATTACTCATGCGAGGATTGCGGCTTCACATTTTATAAGGAAAAAACCGGAGTATATCAGAGCAGTTATTGGAAATTTATTGATGGACGTTATGATATTGGTTGGTTTACAGAATCTAATAAAACTCAAATTATAAGTATTGCTAATAACCATAGAATATTAGAATATGAATTTAAATGTCTTTTACCGTTCAATATTGATATTACAAGAATACAAAAATTATTATTGTTAAAATAAATGAAACCCTTATATGTTCAGATGTATGATAAAGATGGTAAATATAAAATAGATAAATGTCCCGTGTGCAATAATAGCAATGTTGAATTAGCACAATCTGGATTTGAAGACGATGATGATATATTTTCTAGTGTATATTGTTTAATTTGTAATGTCAATTTTTATGCAAATGAAAATAATGAGTGCCTATACTTTATTAAGGTAATTGGTAATTTTTATATAAGTTATCATTTAAGAACTGATAAAACTAGGATATCACAGACCTTCCCATATGAAGAGATTATGTCAATTCCATTTATACTACCATTTGATTTAACAAAAAAACAATTAAAAACAATATTACTATTACAATAAAGAGAAAATAAGATGATTGATTTAGTTAAGATTTCTAAAAACAGAAAATATCCCGGTAGAATTAAAGATGGTATTAAATTAGCTAAGATCG
>OCTA010005520.1_pt1 | contig 10925 bp, 13 predicted proteins | sample 1538991 | NCBI WGS metagenome assembly OCTA01 (sample SAMEA3539302, study PRJEB22396) | soil metagenome | biome: tundra; feature: field; material: soil | place: USA | collected 2010-05 | depth 0.15 m | reverse complement strand
GTTATGCCCTTCCCTCCGTTGGCGACAGCCGAGGAAATCCAGAATCGGTTCAAAGATCTCTCGATAGAGCCCCCAGGCCTGGATCGGCGCAAACTGTGGCTACAGCAGCTATCCGAACTGATGGTACGGATTGCGACGTTGCGTAAAAGGCAAGCTAAGAGTCGAAACTACATGCGTGTGGCGGCGAGGCTTGCCGCCAGCGTGACTGCGGTGGTAACGGCTCTGACCGGCGGAACGCTGCTAGCTGGTGTTCACGGGGCAGCCGCCACGGCGCTCGGAGTGGTAGCTGTTATACTTGGAATCGGCGGTTCGGCCCTCACCGCGCTCCGGCCAGCTGAAAGCTACGCCACCAGCCTACTTCTGACTGCGCAGTATGAGCGTCTATGGTGGGCTATCTATAGCTATTGCAGTACTGAATTGGTGACAGCCTCAGAGGACGATTTTGCCAAGGCGTGGATCAGCTTCACCAACCACGAGCAGGATATAAGTTCAACTCTCGACCCGGGAGCCGCCACGGTTGGTAGCAGTTCTGTGCCCCAGGACTCCTGACATAGGCAGCTAAGGGCGGTCCTGTCGGGGCCGCTTTATGGGTGTCAGGAGTTCGGCGTGTCAGCGCCACCCCTGTTAGGAAAAGGGCTACGCCCGCCAGGATTGCCCCGGTGATGGTTTCGCCGAGGACAATGGCGACCACGGGCAGCAGGTAGGTCACTGTTGATGCGACAGTCGCTCCTTCGCTGGTGATGATCTGGTAGTTCAGCACGTACGCGAACTCCGGTGCCGATGATTCCCAGCACCGCGATCGCTGCGACGCTCACGACGGTGAGATGCGGGGCTGGTGCGCCAGTGACCGCTAGGGCGACAGCGAGCATGACGGCGCGGGACCGCTTCCCGGCGCGCCCGCACGATCGCGAACAGCACCGCCGCCCGGCGGGCTGGCACGTCGCTGTCATCTGAATTGGTCGGCGCCCGGACGGGTATTCGACCTTGGCTCGCGCGCCGACCGCGCGTGTACGAGGTCGTGCAGCAGGAGGTGGTCCCAGCGAGCGGCTCGGTCAGGCCGGCACGCTGCCGTGGCGGATCGTTCTTACCAGCCGGCCGAGGCGGCGCTGCACCGGCTGGAGACCGGCACGTACGGGATCTGCGGGCGGTGCGGCCAGCCCATCGGGGACGAGCGGCTGGCGGCCCGGCCGGCCGCGGTGACCTGCATCCGCTGTGCCGCGAAGGGCTCACGGTGATCGGCGTCGACCGACATCACACCCAAACCCGCACCCGTCGAGCGGCCTGAGTGCTTGCGTGTCCAGTGACCTGATAAATAGCCGAGCGCATTCACACAGACAACAAGTCTACTACTAGTAACACGCGACTCAGTAATGTCGGTGGACATAACGGATAGCATCCGCTCAAATCGTGCCTTGACGGCTCAAGCAACTCGCGTGTTAATCATACCAACAGGCGTTTTGGGTTTACAGTTATGAGCAAGTTACTGCGGTCCATAGTTGCACTGTTGTCCTGCCGGGAACGTTGCTATGGGGAGGAAACCGATGACTGCGGTACCTCGCATTCTTTTTGTCGTTCCCGGGATTCTGACGGGAATTCTCGTGCCCGCCGTGATCGTGAGCACGCCCAAGCCGGCTCCGCCGAATACCGTCGGTATGGTCAACATGGATTTCACGAAGGGCGTCGTGTATCTGCACCGCGGCCAGCGCCTCACGTTCGTTGACAGCTCGCACAATATCCACGACATCGGGCCAGGTAACAATGGGCAGATCGTCAACCCGGTGCGCGGCGAGCCGCTGACCGGCTTCAATCTGATGGAAACGAACTCCGTGTACACCACCGGCCCGTGGCTGACGCCGGGCACATTCTACGTGACCTGCGGGATCCACCCGACGATGAACCTCACGGTCGTGGTCTTCAAGTGATCGCGGCCTGCTCCCATTAGCCATCTTCACCACCATTGGTCCGAGCATTCGGAGAGGAGGAAACTATGTCGTCCCTCAAGCACCTGCGTTATGTCCTGGGTTCGCTCAGCGCTGTGATGTTCAGCGCCGCGACGTCCCAGAGCGTCTAATCGCGAAAGGCCGATGAGGTCCCGTGCGAGCCGACGCCATCCGATCGCGGGCGGCGTCGGCTCGCACACCCAGACCCGCGTGTACCGAGGTAGTCGCACTGAGATGGAACGGAACGGCTATGTTCGAAACTGGAGTACGGCAGTTCCGGCTGGCGCTGGGCATGACTCAGGGGCGGCGGCTTGATCCGGGCAACGTCGTCCGGCTCGTCGACGACGTGCTCGCCACCATCGCCGAGTTCGGCGAGCCGGGCACGGACGCGGGCCAGCTCATCGACGGGCCGATGGCCGACCCCGCGGCCCGGCTCGACCTCGCAAACCGCAGCCTGCGCCGTACTGCGCGCAGGCTCGCCGCTCAGTCACCGTTTTACGCGCGCCGCTTCACCTCGGCGAACGCCGACCCGGCCAAGATCGACGTCGCGGGGCTGCGGGCGATCCCGGTCACGGTCAAGGCGGACCTGATGGAACGGCCAGGAGATTTCCGCTGCACCGACGTCCCGCCTTACCTGGCCACCCGCACCACCGGCACCACGGGGCGACCCGCGGAGGTGTGGCTGTCGCGCTATGAGATGGAGCTGTGGCCCGCGCTCGGCGCACTGGCCTCGGTGCTGCGAGGCGAGCTGGGGCCCGGCGATATCATGCAGGTGAACCTGAGCTCGCGCGGCGCCGTGGCCATGCACCTGTCGGCCACCGGCTGCCGCCTGGTCGGGGCCGGGTGCCGTCCGCTCGGCATCGTGCCGCCGGAGGTAGCGCTGGACAGCCTGGCCGAGGGGGGCGCCACGATCCTGCTGACCGTCCCCAGCTATCTCGCCGAGCTTGTGGCGGCGGCCCGGCGCGCCGGCATGGGCGCCGGCGACTTCCGGCTGCGCCGCCTCGTGGTGGGTGGTGAGGTGCTGTCCGCGAGCCTGGCGCGGGCGGCCACCCGGACGTTCGGCGTCCCGCACGTCGAGGACCCCTACAGCATGACCGAGGTCGTCCCGGTCAGCGCGCGTACCTGCAGCCAGGCGCACCAGCACCACGACCTCAACCTGGGGCTCACCGAGCTAGTCGACCTGGACACGGGTGAGCCTGCCGCCCCCGGGGCGCTCGGCACGCTTGTGATCACCCCCTACTTCCCTTACCGGGACTGCACGCCGGTGTTCCGCTACGACACCCGCGACCTCGCCCGGTGCCTGCCCGACGGGCCGCTGCGCTGCGAGCTGGCCGGCGTCCCGGCGACCAGCCAGATCCTCGGCAAGGCTGACCAGCTGCTGCGCCTGCCCGGCGGCGAGGTCGTCACGCCCCGCCAGCTCATCGAGGCGATCGAGTCGCTGCCCGCCGAGCCCTGGCCCGCGCGCTACCGCGCCACCATCTGCGACGGTACAGGCCGCGACGGCCGGCTCCGGCTCACCCTGCCGGCCAGCGCGATCGCCGGTTACGGTGAGGCCGAGGCCGGCCGCCACTTCGCGGCAGCCGGGCTGGACGTTGACCTGGAGATCGTCGGCAACGACCAGGCGGCCTCGCTTCGCCGCACGCGCAGCGACATGCACGAAACCACATTCGGTAGCCAGCACGCACTCGTCGGAGCGTGACATGTCAGTGCCAATTTTCCCGATACCCCAGTGGGAACAGTCCCTCACCTTGTTTGGCGTCATCACGACCGGCACGATCGTGATCTGCGCGGGCGCGCTGGCTTACTTCCGCCGCGTGCGCATAGACCGCCCGCCGGTGGGGACGTTCAACGCTCGCGACGTCGTGATCCTGCTGATCTTCATCGGCATCCTGCCATTCGTCTACGGCTGGCTCCCGGATACGCTGGTCACTTGCCTGCTGTCTGTTACGTTCGCCTCTGCCCTTTACATCGGCTACCGGCCCCTGCTCGGCTCGGCGGGGATCTGGCTGGGGATCGGCTTGCTGTTCGGCTTCAACATCTGGTCGAGCCATCACCTCATGGGCACCATCCCCGGATGGCAGTTGTGGTACACCGAGCAGAGCATCATGGTGGGGCTCAGCGCGATCGCCGTGTGCAACATGTACTTGCAGGGCGGGATGAAGCTGCGGCACGTCGCGTGGCTGTCGCTCGGACTCGCCGGGTACGACATCCTCTTCGCTTCGTACTATCCGCTGACCGGCAGTCTCCTCGCGCGCTACATTACGCACCCGCTTACTCCTGTGGTGGGCATGCGATTCGGCGGAGTGGACTACGCCGTCGGCCTCGGCGACCTGCTCGTCTACTCCCTGTTCTTCGTGGCCGCGTACAAGGCATACGGCGCGCAGGCGGCCAAGATAGCGGCCGTCGTCGTCGTGGTCATGGGCGGCTTCGCGACGGCGTTCATCCCGTTCCTATTCAACTTCAGCAACGCCAACCTTGACATACTCATCCCCGCGCAGTCGGTGTTCGGGCCCGTCGCCTTCCTCACCTACCTGTGGATGAAACGGCACTATGGCCGGGAACGCACGATGGCGGAGTACCTGGCCAGCCAGGACGACACGGCCGCCGCGCCCCGGGTGGAGCAGGCCCCGGCACCGCAGCCCGCGTCCATCTGAGCCTGTTGCGGGCGGGAGCAGATAGGTCGTCGTCTAGTCCTGGGCGGCCAGGATCGTGACCACGCAGGCGTTGCCGTCCATGCCGGCCGCGCCGCCGCCCATGGTCTCGACCAGGCCGACCCGGTGCCGCCGCACCTGGCGGGGGCCGGCCCGGCCGCGCAGCTGCCAGGCGATCTCGGCGAGCTGGGCGGTGCCGGTGGCGCCGAGCGGGTGACCGCGGGAGAGCAGGCCGCCGCTCGCCGCTTCACGGTGCTCAGCCCGACCCGGTGCCCCGCCAAGGTCAGCTCGTCGTGCTTGGCCAGCTCCCGCTGGCGCAGCGACCGCCGGGCCGGATCGTATTCCGGGCGGGGCCGGGTGCCCGGCGGGCTGCCCGGCGGCACCCCGGTGATCACCTCGATCAGGTGCCGCTCCCACCAGCGCGCATTGTCCACCGTCTCCGCCGGCAGGCGCTCCAACGCCGGCTGCGACGCTACCGGCACCCGGGAGCCGGTGACGAGCTCCAGGCTGGGATCGGCGAGCAGCCGCACCGTGGCGCCATCCAGCCCGGCCACCGTGCGGGTTTCACCGCCCAGCCGCAGCGTGTCGCCGGGACGCAAGACCGGATGCCGGGTCATCAGCTCCCGCACCCCCAGTCGCTCGCACCGTCGAGGCCGAATCCAGCACCAGGGTATCCAGATCGGCGGCCAGCCCGCCGCGCCACAACATGGCAAACAGCACCGGCAGCACCGATCCGGTTATCGGGCCGGAGGTCGATCAGCACGCTGGTGCCGTCGGCGCGGCGGACGAAGAAGTCCGGGGCGTGGCGCCTGGCCTTTCGGACTTGCTGATCCAGTGCAGCCACATCGGCTGGGACGCGACCGCTTCCACGCCCGGGTCGGCGTCCAGGCCCATCAGCACGTCGCGTTCCACCCACGACTCATAGCCGACATGCGCACCGGTACGGGAGAACCACCACCAGCCAGGTTCCCTTGAGGTTGGCCTTGATTTGACCTTGCATGAGTTACGTCTTTGCAGGTCAGGCTAAGCGCCGGATATCTCATGCGTGTGCAGCACCTGTGGCTCACGGCCCTCTCGGGATCGTGGACGCGGGGCAGCATGGGTGGTGCCGACCGGAAGGCGGAGACCGATCCCGGCCGCTGAGAGTAGCCTCGGAGTCGTGTCGTTCCCGGAGTACCTGGCGTCGTGGCTGAACCGTTATCCGTCCGGCCGGGACTGGGTCGATAATGTTGCTAACTTTGCCTGCCGCCGGAGCGAGGCCGAATGGCTGGGCAGTCTTCGGAGGAAGGCCGGGCTGACCCAGGGCGACATGGAACAGCTAGTGACGTGGAAGTTCGGGCGCTGGCCCGCCGCCCGGCGGCAGCCCCTGGCTGCTGTGACGGGCGACCGCCATGGGGCCACGGCGGAAGTGGTGAGGCAAGCCATCGCGGACGCTGCGGATCGCCCAGATGACGACGCTGGCGCCATGAACATGATCCGCTGGTCTGTTAAGGGTTTCGGTGTGCCCATGGCTAGCGTCTTCCTCGTGCTCTACCTTCCTGACCGGTTCACCATCGCCGACAGCAGGGCGTTGGAGACGCTGCGGGCCTGGCGCGGATACCCGGCGGAGGCGCGCAGCTTCACCACCGTCGGCTGGGTCCGCTACCTGGCTGAGTGCCGGGCGATTCTCGCCGGGTGCCAGGCGTCAGGAGTCGTACCGCGATTCGAGGGTGGGTGGACGTTGCGGGGCGTGGATCAGGCCCTATGGGCAGCGAATGGAGCCCCGGGGCCAGGGCGGTCCATCGCCTGAAGCGACCGGCGGGTGAGCCTTCCCCGGGTCGGCCGGCCGCAGCGGCCGGTGGTCGCTTAAGTTTTCGCTTTCATGAGGGGAACCGGCTGGATTCCCTTTTCGATACGGCGGGGTTATCGGTCGTCAGCGTGGCGGGTGCGGTTGAGTCTGGTGATGAACTCGCGGTTGGTGGCCCGGGCAGCCTCCAGTTCCTCGTCACGTTCGGAAAGCTGGCGGCGCAGTTCGATGCTAGCGGCAGGGGCGCCGCCCGCTCACAAGAATTGGCCCGGAAGGGACCCTGAATCAGGGTTCCACACCACGGCCACAACCTCACCTGGGTCGATCACGGCCCACCCGTGCTCGCGCTCAAGACGGAGCAGGCCATCAGGAAGGACCTCCACGCCGGTCAGCTGCTTGTGGTCCGCCATGGAGAAAGCGACCGGCCCAACCCTGCTGATGAGCATGGAAACCGACCCGTACTCACCGATGAGGGGTTGGAGCAGGTCGCGCATCGCCTCGCCGTTCATGAACCATCGCCTCCAGATATCGCCATGACCATGATGCCCCTCAGCGTGAGGTTGGCGCAGACGGCTGGCCATCCGGCCAAGACCGCCTCCAGCCCGGTCCCTCCGCAGGGGTGCCGCCAGGGGCGTCGAAGGTCATCGTGAGCCGCCGCGGCGGCACGGACTCCAGCACGGTGCCGATCACGTCAGCGATACCCGAGCCGTCGACGCGCCGGTGTTCCCAGGGGGAGCCGGCGTGCCAGTCGGAGACGTTGCTGTGCCCCCAGTACTCGGCGGTCAGCTCTGGGTCGGTCAGTGCTTCCCACACTCGCTCTGGTGAGCTTTCGATGTAGGTGACATACACGTAGCTCGGCCGATCGGCCATCGTGTTCCGCGATGGTCCACGGCGGAACGGGATTGAGGTAGTGAAGCTTCTTCCGGCCCCGGCGAACGATGGTAATGAGGTTCGCGGCCTCCAGCACGCCAAGATGCTGGGTCGCCGACTGCCGTGCCATCTCTCAAGCGGCTCGCCTCCATGACCCAGCGTCGTTGCCTGCAGGACTGGCCTGTGGTGCTCCGGGCGCGGGTGTGGCGGGGAATGTTTCGGCTACGCCGCCGGTTCCGCTCCAGCAGTCAACGGAAGGACGTGCGTCGCGGTTTCTTCGTCGTTTCCTGGGCGCCTGCTGGAACTGAGCCAGACCACATGAGCCCGCGGATGCCGCGGATTCTGGCCGAGAGCAGCCGGGCCGAGGCGTTCAGCGACGGCGTGCTGGCGATCGCGATCACGCTCCTGGTCCTCGATCTGCACCCGGGGACCGCTACGGGCAGGTCGGGTCAGACCTGCTGGCGCAATGGCCGACCTACCTGGCCTACGTGGCGTCCTTCATCTACATCGGCGTGGTCTGGGTGAACCACCACTCCCTGTTCACCCGGATCGCCAGCGTCGACTCCGGGCTGCTGTGGTGCAACCTGGCGCTGCTGCTGGCGGCTTCTGTGCTGCCGTTCCCGACGGCCGGGCTGGCCTTCGTGATGGGGCTCCCCGCAACGCCGCGGCCTGGGCCGGTCCGGGCATCGAGGATGAGTTCCGGGCGGTGTGCGATCTGCTGCTGCGGGGTCTGTCGCGCTGATGACCCAAGCCCTGCGGCCCGATCCTCAGGCGCCGCTTCAGGGCCGCCACGGGGAGGTGCAGCCGGAGCGCCCCGCGGGTTCACGGCGGGGGCATCTATTGCCGGGGACTTAGTGGCTGATTGTGCCGAAAGTCACATCGGACGACCAGATTGTCTGCCAGATGATCCCGCTTGCGGGATCGGTCGCCGAGATAATGCTATTGCCGCCTTCGTAAACGGCGACATGGTAGACGGGGCTGTTCGGGTTCGAGTTCTCGTGGAAGAAAACGAGGTCCCCACCCCACGCTGCGCCTTTGCTCTCGCGGCGGAAATGCTGGAACTGCTCGTCGGCTGTCCGCGGGATCGACCGGCCGTAGTGGCCGTACACGTACTTGGTGAGCCCGCTGCAGTCGAAGCCTGAGCTGGGAGAACTGCCGCCGTAGACGTACGGAACATTCCCTATGAACGACTTCACGTAGGAGGCTGTTCGCTGGTTGAACGACTCCGTGTGAGCGCTAGCCGTTCCTGAGAAAAACGCCAGAGATATTGCCATCGTTCCGGCGATGGTGCCTACCTTATATCGTACTTGCATGCTCCTGCTCCTTAAGGTTTCCAGGGTTTGACCGAACGCATGGGCCTCTTGCGGCCGATGCCGCGGACCTCTTCGTGGTCGCCACCAAGGTGCGACTGGTCCGCCCTGACGCAGGGGAAGCGCTCATTCACGCTGCGAAATACAAGGCCCCTCGCGCAGGATCAGCATGCGGCATCATGTCCAGAAAATCCGGTAAACCCGGGGAAGATCCCACCTTATGGAACATTCATAATGGACATTTGTGTCAGGACTATCAGTTTTCACGTGAGGTATCGCAGGTATCACAGACTGATATCTAGGCCATCACGTGATGCTTAATGGATGACGATATAACGCGTTTACGGCTTCGCCGTTAATCGCCTACTGTGCTGCTGAGCTGGGAAAACGTGCTAATAAGGACGATCCGGGAGCGCGGACTCGCCCCTGGATACCTCGGCGAAGCGGTAGGCCAGCGCGCAGCGCAGGAGCAGGACCAGCACGAACAGCGCCACCATGAGGAGCTCCATCGGGACGAAGTTCTCGCCCTGAGTCCACGGCACGCTGGCGTAGACCTCGATCAGCGCCGGCAGGCCATGGCCACCGCGAACGTTAGCCCGGCGAGCTCGAGTGAGTTGAACCCTTTGCGGATGGCGACGAAGCTCCTGGCCTGCGGGGAGATGTGCCAGAGCCCGGCCACCAGGACGAGCCCGAAGACGAAGATCACCACCAGCAGCGCTCGCCGCCACGGGTACTCGCCGTTCTCGGCGCGGTACAGCACGGTGCCGGTGAACATCAGGGCGAAAAGATGGTGAAGCTCTCCCACGGCGCGGCGTACCCGCTGTTGAAGATGACGACCAGCATGCCGGTCGCGGCCGCGAGCGCCGCACCCGCGGTCCGCGTCCGTCCCCGGCCGGCCAGCGCGAGGACCAGGCCCGCCAGCACCACCGAGTCGGTGATCGCGACGACGACGCCGGGCGTGAAGAGGCTGTAGGACAAGGTTCCCGGGTTGAGGATTCCGCCCAGCGCTACCGCCGCCGCGCCGAACACCAGCGCGTACCTGCTGCTGCGCCGGTGCACGCCGCCCAGGAACAGGGCGGTGAGCATCAGGTAGAACACCATCTCGTAGGCCAGCGACCAGACGACGTTGGGCAGGGTCGGTGCCCACAGCACGCTCTGCAGCATGAACACGTCCGCGAACGACGAGGTCACCGGGTCGGAGTTCATGCCGGCCAGCGAGCCGATTCCGCAGGCCCACAGTACGATCATGACGCCGACCGCGACCAGGTAGAGCGGGTACAGTCGGCAGGCCCGGCTCACCCAGAAGCTGCGGATGCTGCCCTTGCGCTCCAGCCAGGCGAGCCGTTTCGCCGTCGGCGGGGCCACCGGTGGGGGAGTCCCCGGCTGTGACGCAGGTTGCGCCTGTGGTGCGGATTGAGACTGAGGTACGGATTGCGGCTGTGCCCCAGGGTGGGCGACGGCATCCGGCACGATGGGACGGGATACCCGGCCAGCCTGACGGAAATGAGTTTTCGCGGCTGCGCGTTCGCTGGGAAAAAGGTAACGACGGAAACGGAGGGATGACAGCCGATGCTCACGCTTGGCGTAGTGGTGCTGGGAGTTACCGATCGCCGGCGGGCCGAGAAGTTCTGGTGCGCGGCCCTCGGATACCGGGTGCGCGAGGACGGCTTCGGCGGATGGGCTACGGTGCTCAGCCCGCCAGACGGAACTAGGACCATGATCGCGCTACCGGGTTGTCCGCCAGTGCGCCGGCCTTCAGGCCGGTGGTGAAGGCGGACGGACGTGAGCCCGTCATGCGGGGCGGTCCTGCTGGTCGATGTAATGGCGCAGGACCGAGATGGGAGCCCCGCCGACCCGAGCCGGCGAAGTATGACCCGGACCACAGCCGGTTCGCCCGCCAGTAGTGCCGGGCCAGGTCCGGAAATTCCCGTCGCAGCCTGCGGGAGGACACCCCCTTGAGGCTGCTGGCCAGGCGGGAGATAGCCACCGTGGGCGGGAAGTTCACCAGCAGGTGCACGGGGTTCGCCTCGCTGGTGCACCCGGCCAGCTCCGCGCCGAAATCCGCGCATGCCACCCCGCGTGATCTGCTCCGCCCGCTCCGGGGGCGGCGGTGAACACCGGGTAGGTGGTCATGAAGGCCAGGTGGCGATGCAAGGATGAGACACGATGACAGCAAGCGCGGATGTCCTGTATCCAGCCTGAAAACGTAACTATGATCGAGATATGCAGCTCCGGTACAACTACCGCCTCTACCCCGCGCCGGGCCAGCGTGCGGCACTGGCGCGGGCGTTCGGCTGCGCGCGGGTCGTGTTCAACGACGCGCTGGTCGCCCGGCAGGAGGCACACGCGGCCGGGCAGCCGTACCTCA
>OCTA010005519.1_pt1 | contig 10926 bp, 7 predicted proteins | sample 1538991 | NCBI WGS metagenome assembly OCTA01 (sample SAMEA3539302, study PRJEB22396) | soil metagenome | biome: tundra; feature: field; material: soil | place: USA | collected 2010-05 | depth 0.15 m | reverse complement strand
CGCATGACCTCATCGTTACCGAAATCCGCTACCGGAAGCACCAGATTCTGGCGGTCATGCGCCATCCCAAGATCTTGACATTCAACTGCCTGGTGCTGTGACCTTCCGGTAGATCTGGTAGGTCGCTTGGTCGTAAACCTTTTGGTATTTCTCGCTGAGTTGCCGCGCGACCCGCTCGTAATCCGCCGGGGCGGTGATGCGGATCGATTCTAGGTAGTCTGAGTACCGCGCTTCCATCACGATGAATCGGGCGCTCTTCCCGGTGGTGGTTCCCATCATGATGTCGTCCAGAATGTTCCAGTCGAACCCCAGATAGAAGGCCAGTTCCGCGCTCCCCATAATGAGGTCCGATGGCGCAGCGTTCTGCCGCAGATACTGGGCTGCGGGAAGAAAATGCCGGTGATAGTTGTCGCGCATCGCGGGAACCGCAATCCTGACTAGACTCAGGAAAAGCGCCAGCCCCACGACCGTCACCGGCACGATGCGAGGCCCCCGGCGTTCAGTCCAGTAATCCGCTGCCGCCACTGCCAGCGCGAAGCTGAACCACGGAATCACGTGAACCAGATATTGAGAAACCTTCGCGCCCTCGAATAGCAGCAGGAAGAGACATATGGCGCCGGCAATGGTCACAGCCCGCCGGGCGCCGTTCTGACGCCGCAACGGACCATAGGCCGCGCAGGCCGCGACTCCGCCGAGATAAGCCGCCAGGTTCAGGATGCTCACATGCGCAAATCCCTGCGACCAGGGCGCAAAACCAAAGGCGTGGAGGTAGCGTTGAGCTTCGCGCTGGAGGGACGACCAAGGGGCCGCGAACGCGCTCTCCCGGCCGACCGTGTTTCCCAGAAGCTGCTTCTTGAAATCATCCGGCGCCTCCAGGATGTATGGGAGCCATGCCGCGACGGCTACCAAGTATGGAATTCCAGAGATCACCAGATACCGCCATTGCAGCCGTTCGCGGTCGTACATCAGCACCAGGCAGACCAGTGCCACGAAATAGAGGTCCCCGTTAGGATGGGCGAAGCCGCTGGCCGCAAGCAGCGTGTTGGCGAAAAACAGCGCCCACCCGAGGCTCCGTTGCCGGACCTGCAGGTACGCGGCCAGACCGGCCACGCCGAGAGCCGAGCACAGCATGTCCATGCGGCCGTCCGCGGCAGACCAGATGAATTGATAGTCTATCTCAAGCAGCGCAACCGCCAGCAAGGCAGTATACGGGTTCCCAGAGATCTGGCGGAAGACCATCCACCAGCCGGCGAGCGCGATCAGCGCCCAGATGATGGATAGGACCCGCATCCGCAGCAGGCTGAATCCGGCCAGCTTGTACCAACCCGCCTGCGCCACCAGGCTCAGAGGCATCACCCAGTAGGTGTGCCGGTCGATCCCATCGGTACGCGTCCGCGTGTGAAGGACTGGAGTGCCGCTGGCCGGGTCCAGCACGGTGGTGCCCATGAATCCCCGGAATGCGAGGTTCCACCCGGGGCTGGCGAACCATCCTTCGTCGCACCAGGGCGCCTTCGCATTGGCGGTGGCGATCGCCAGCAGGAGGAAGAGCGCTACACACAGCGCAGCCACGACCCCAAGCTTATTTTTCGACAGAGAATTCATGGAGGATCGTTAGGAAAACTTCGTTACCGGGAGACCCACTGCCTTCCGCTGGCGGTCAATCCCCCAATATGGTAGCACGAGTCTCGATGGCGCCTGCTGGCAGAGTTGTCCAATACAAGATGATCCTGAAAGGCGGTTTGTTTCCAATACAAGATGATCTGCGTTGGATGGGTGCGGCTCTCCTTGCCGACATTGCTCTTCTCATCGATCCAGCGCACGCACGCTGCAATGTTGTCCTTGTGAACATCCACTCCACAGCACCGTGAGTGAACAATATCTCCGTTCCTACAAGCCCCTTCTGCCTGGGCCGGTGAACGCCTGAACGTTAATGAGTCTCTCTCGCGTGCTCTCTTTCGAGGCGACCCAAGCGGCGTCCAGGTCAAACTCCGAAACAGGCTCTGCGGCACCAAGCCAGCCCACGTAACTGAACTACTTCAAAGCCAAAAATATGTTCTCCAGCCGGATCGTCGAGGGTATAAACAACAAAGCAAAGTCACTATGAGAAAATCCTACGGGTTCCGAACCTTCCGAGTCACCGAACTGGCCCTGTATTACTCATTTGGCAAGCTGCCTCAGCCCGAACTCACCCACAGATTCTTCTGACGAATCCTTAAAATAGGGGTTTGCCGATGCGTCGAACGTGGATCGCCCGCACGCGTGTGCGTCCGGGCCACACCACGCCACGAGCGAAGCCTCACTGCAAGTGCACAACAGCCGTCCACGTCAACCCTGTGTGCCCATTATCGTCGTTGCCGCTTACCGCCCACGTGATGTCGGCGGGAGGAGTGTACCCGGTGGCTGTGATGGTGAAGGCGGCGCTTGTATTCGGCGGAAAGTAAGTGCTTCCAAAGGACGAAACGAAACTGGAGGTGTAATCCACCCCGCCGATCAGAAACTGCGTGACCGTCACTCCCACGCCGGCCGTTTCTTTGAGCGTGGCCGTGAAGGTCCATTTGCCGTCGCTGCCCTGCGTCACCGGGTTGGGGCTGAACGTGATGGTCAGGTTTCCCGCAGGTTTCAGCTGCACGGCGCCCTTCACCGCCACGGTCACCCCGGCCGGACTCGATACGCCGCCTATGGTAAGCACCACCGGCTGGTTGCCTGCCGCCAGACCGGCGGGAAGCTGCACGTTGACCTGCAAAACTCCCGCCACCAACCCCGGCGCGGCCCCGGCATAGAGGACGTTGACGGGCTGGCCGCCCACGGTAACGGAAACTTTCGCCACGGGCGCGGGCAGCGTCGCGCTATTGGCCAGCAGGCCGTCCACGCCCCCCGGCGAGGTCTGCCCTTCGCCGGTGCAGTAGAGAATTACGACCGCACCCGCGACAGCGGGATTCGCGGCCGTGTTCACGCTCAGATCCTGATTGAGAATCGCGCCGGGCCCCTTGCCTGAGGCATCGGCCGTGAACAACGCCGGTGCAGTCGCCATAACCGGCAGAGTAACCGTACTTGTAGAGTATCCCTGGTAGGAGACCTGCACGACAGTCGTGCTCTTCCCGTCAATCGCGTAGGGAGCTATTGTGCCAACCTGGCCAGCCTGAACATAAATCAGGGGTGCGGGAACCCCATCAAAAGTCACCTGTGTGCCAGCGAGCGAGGTCGTCACATGCCCTGCACTGTCCAGTTGCAACCCCACCAGCGCACTGGGCCCTAAGCCGGAGCCGAAGATAGTGAGGACCTCGCCTGGCGCCACACTGCCCCCGCTGTAACTGGCGCCATTAACTATGCCACTGGCGAGGAGAAAAGGAAGCGCCGGAGCAACCGTCACGGTGAATATCTTGCTGGCAGTCCTGTTCGCTCCGTCGGTGACTTGTACCGTGAACGAAAAAGATCCGGGCGTAGTCGGCACACCACTGAGCAGCCCAAGAGGAGAAAGTGTGATGCCGGGTGGAAGGCTACCCGCCGTGACCGTCCAACCCATGTAGGGCAAAGTGCCACCCGATGCCACGAGAGTCTGGGCGTATTGAGTGCCAATCATGAAGACTTGCAGGGATGCGGTATCGATCAGAAGCGGCATTCCGGTCAGCCCGGCAGAGGAAATACTCGCGATCCCAAACGCACCCAAATCAGTTGCTCCCACCGTGCCATTCCACGCCGGGTCTACGATGCCCACTCCCGCTCGATTCAGAGGGCTCCCCGGGCTCAGGTGGAAATCGGAGTGCACTTCGTCCACGAACTGTGGCACCACGTCGAGACCTTTGTTATGGGCGAACGGCGGATTATAAGACGTGTCGGCATAAGAAAGCGGCTTCGGGTACTGGTAGTCTCCTTGTGCGTCATGGTTCCAGATAATGATGGGACTATCGGGCTGTGGGACCCCCTTGTCGTCAACGAACAGGATATCGTTGTTGATGATCTGGCTGTTCTTGTTCGCCAAGTAGATATCGGTTGCAATACCCGTCATTTTGTAACAAATATTATTAGCATAAACGGCATTGTCATAGACGGAGACACCACCATTGTGCGACTGAAAGTAGCACGTTCCCGGGCTGTAAAAGATGTTGTTGTAAACTAGCGTACCGACTGCTGTGTCGCCGCCGTAGAGCGCGCTCACCTCCAGTCCGTTGCTCTTCGCGTTTACAGAAATGTTCCGCCTCACGGTGTTGAAGGCCGACGAAATCTGGATGGACGGCTTGTAGAAAGCCACCAACTGGCCAACATCCTTTATATAGTTCCCCTCGATCAGGTTGTGTGTCGACTGCTGAATGGCGTTAAGACCCATGCCCCAGCCGCCATCCATAACATTGTTGAGCCACCGGTTGTAGCTGCAGCCTCGGATGCACAGGCTGACATCGTGGCCGCCTCGGGTCAGGTGGTTGCTCCAGACAACATTCCCAGTAGCGCTGCTCCCCTCGACTGTGAGGACGAACCCTCCGTTACCGGAAGGGTTCTGCGTGGCGTCCGGGCTGAAAAAGTCGTGCAAATAGCAACGGTATACCAAGTTGTAATCCCCATTCACCACGTGCACGCCACCATACCCCATGGGCACCGCGGGAGGATGAACTTCCACATTCAGGAGTGCGACGTGGTTGCCGTTTACCACAATGTAATAGTCCCCATTCTGGGCAGAAGAGGCAGAAGACGATGATAATGTGATCCCGTCCAACACGAGATAGCTGCCGTTCAGATTGACCGTACTGTCCGAGGTAATGGTCGCGGCGTCGCCAGGATTAACAAGTACGACAGCCTTATTGTCCGCCGAGCAATTCTGCGACATGCCAATCCCATCCGCCGGGTAGTTGCCGCCCTTGACAATTAGCACCTGCCCACAACTGAGGGCACTGGTGGCGCGAGCCAGCGTACGCCAAGCCTGAGCGTCGCCCGGACCGGCGCCGTCATTGAAGTCGTTGCCTGTCGGAGACACGTACCGCGCCGCGTAGTTGGCGGTAGTTACTGTTACGGTGTTAGAGTATTCGCCGTAAACGGAAGAAGCATTGCCGGAATATGCTCTGACACGAAAGCTGTAACTCGTGTTCGGTTTCAATCCCCAGGCGATGAACTGGGCGGCAGACCCGTCTTGTGGATCGATGTAGTTCGCATCGGTTACCCAGTAGGGAACGCCATTTGTCGGAGGATTATAAACATGAACTCCAGTGGGGTCGCTGATGTTGCAGTAAGTGCCATTGATCTGGAAGGTATTGTCGCACTGATAACCGCCTGCGGGGGGTATCGGTTTCATCTCTTGCCAGGCGGAATAGCGAGTGTCGGCACTGGACTGAATTTCCACTAGGTAGCCGTAGCCCGGATTGGAGATCGCAGCCCAGACCAGATTGATCTGATCGGGGCCCTTCGCAAGGCCCTCAATGGCCGGCACTCCGAAGGTGGTTTGGCCCTCTAGTCGGGGACACAAACCGAGCATGTCGCAGAGGACTAGCACAGCAGCGAGCAGCCCAGGCACGATCTTGACTCTTGGTGTTTCGTTCATATCGGACGTTTTCTAGTATACCGCAGCGTGTTTGTTGGACAAACGCCACCGACGCCCGGCCACCCGGCACACCCGGCCACACCCGACCGCGGTGGGTACACTCGAGATTTGTGGGGTGAGGTCACGCGGCGGGAGGCAACTGAGCTGCCCGGCGTTCCCAGAAATCCTCGGAGTGTCCGCTGAGTTTGGAGGAGCGTAGGGCGATGATGGGGTTGGCGCCAGAAGTGGTCCAGTGCGTGCCTCTCCGCTTGACTTGAGACGGCCACCCCTCGCTAGTTTGCGTCCGGCTTCCAGGATCGGGTGGAAGTGCCCAAACCCGGAGCGTGAGAGTTCGGGTATCGCATACGACGACGGTTGCGAAGGATGTACATGGCCCATTCGGCCACCTTGGTGGAGGAATTTGGATGGGGACGGGGTGCGCGGACCTTGGCACCCGGTGTTCCGTCATCCAGTTCGGTACAGCGCACCGTGGCCATGGTTTGGCCTCCGCTGGTGGCACCAAAGATCGACGGAGTGGTTCGGTGCAAAGTTTCTTCGACGTGGTATCGATTCAGGCCTGAATGGCTTGGCGGCCCAACTCCGTGGCGGTGTCAGATCCAGGCGGAGCCATCGCCGAGCACGGCGCAACGCGCGCTTCCTCGGTGAAGCTTCGCCGAGTCGCTTCGAGCAGCACGCGCTCTGCAAAATCACGCCGCTCCGGGTTGGTATCTCCGGCGGCTGCGCTTTCAGTCGCGGCCGAATAGGTAATCGACCCCAGATCCCGCACGGCTTTACCCTGGTCGTCCCGTGATCCCGCAGTAGCCTCGGTGCCACTTTTGGCCTCGCCCGTTTTTGCGGAGCCGTCGGCCTGCTTGCAGCGCGGCCGGCAACTTCGGAGGAAGGGACAGCAGCGACGGAGTGGCTTATGGAGGCGCCAGCTCGGACTTCGTCAAACGAGGGCTTCGTGGGGCGGTCGCCGCGACGAGCGCAAAAACCGCAGAGTGACCCAGGAGGCGGGCCAACGAAATGAGGCGAAAGAAACAGTCGTGTCAGAATTGCGGCTCGCACCCGCTCAAGCGCATCAGGGGTACTGAGACGGGCTGATCCCGAAGGCCCCCACATCGACCTTACCTGTTACTGGACCCCATTCGACGTCTTGCACCCGCGCACCAGCACCGATTAGGGGACTGCCTACCACAAGGTGAAAGTCAAACTTCCCCTCGTCCACGAATCGTAGCACCACGTCGAGACCTTTGTTATGGGCGAACGGCGGGCTATACGACGTGTCCGCATAAGAAAGCGACTTCGGGTACTGGTAGTCTCCTTTCGCGTCATGGTTCCAGATAATGATGGGACTATCGGGCTGTGGGACTCCCTTGTCATCAACGAACAGGATGCCGTTGTTGATGATCTGGCTGTTCGTGTTCGCCAAATAGATATCGGTTGCAATACCCGTCATTTTGTAACAAATATTATTAGCATAAACGCCATTGTCATATGCGGAGACACCACCATTGTGCGACTGAAAGTAGCACGTTCCCGGGCTGTAAAAGATGTTGTTGTAAACTAGCGTACCGACTGCTGTGTCGCCGCCGTAGAGCGCGCTCACCTCCAGTCCGTTGCTCTTCGCGTTTACAGAAATGTTCCGCCTCACGGTGTTGAAGGCCGACGAAATCTGGATGGACGGCTTGTAGAAAGCCACCAACTGGCCAACATCCTTTATATAGTTCCCCTCGATCAGGTTGTGTGTCGACTGCTGAATGGCGTTAAGACCCATGCCCCAGCCGCCATCCATAACATTGTTGAGCCACCGGTTGTAGCTGCAGCCTCGGATGCACAGGCTGACATCGTGGCCGCCTCGGGTCAGGTGGTTGCTCCAGACAACATTCCCAGTAGCGCTGCTCCCCTCGACTGTGAGGACGAACCCTCCGTTACCGGAAGGGTTCTGCGTGGCGTCCGGGCTGAAAAAGTCGTGCAAATAGCAACGGTATACCAAGTTGTGGTCCCCACGCACGAGCACGCCACCATACCCCATGGGCACCCCGGGAGGATGAACCTCCACGTCCAGCAGAGCGTTGTGGCTACCCACGATCATCACGTCGTATCCGTTGCTCTGCCGTGAGGAGGATGACGATATCAAGCCATCAACGACGGCGTATTTCCCGGTCAAGACCACAACCTCCTGCACGCCGCTGGGTACGGAAGTCACGGCCACCTTTTCTCCAGGATTGACGAGGACGACGGCCTTATGCCACGGTGAACACGCCTGCGACATTATGAGGTGGTCGCGAGGATAGCTGCCGCCCATTACGATCAAGACTTCACCGCACTTTAGGGCGCCGCCTCCGTGGAACAGAGTTCGCCAGGCGTGTAGTTTGTCTGAACCGATTCCGTCGTTCGAGTCATTACCGGCAGGTGAAACATAGCGGATGGCGTAGTTAGAAGTTGTGGCAGTCACGGGGCGCGAGTAACTCCCGTAACTAGCTGAGGTATTCCCGTAATAGGTTCTAACACGGAAGCTGTAACTGGTGTTCGGTTTTAGTCCCCAGGCGATGAACTGGGCGGCAGACCCGTCTTGTGGATCGATGTAGTTCGCATCGGTTACCCAGTAGGGAATGCCATTTGTCCGGGGATTATAAACATGAACCCCGGTGGGGTCGCTGATGTTGCAGTAAGCGCCGTTAATCTGAACGGTATTGTCGCACTGATAGCCGCCTGCGGGAGGTATCGGCTTCATCTCTTGCCAGGCGGAATAACGACTGTCGGCACTGGACTGAATCTCCACCAGGTAGCCGTAGCCCGGATTGGCGACCGCAGCCCAGACCAGATTGATCTGATTGGGCCCTTTGCTGGACGCGGCGATGGAATAGACTCCAAAGGACGCGGCCTGAGGACAGAGCTCCCGGCATACTGGGCCTCCGAGCGTTGTGGTGATGACCAGTGCAGTGATTGAGTATTGCCTTCGGCTTCTTCTCATTTGGGACCTCGCGACTGCATTATAATATGAACTAGTTGCTAGCACAGCCGTCCACTACTCCAGAGAGGCGATCCCGACCCGGTCGCACCATGGCGCGCCGAAATTTATGGAGCCAAGTCCATGCGGTATCGTAACTCCCCAAGCTCAGCACGCGCTGCAGCCCTATAGCGCTGGCACCGTTTTTCTGGCTGGTGACTGCCACATCGCACGGAACCAAACTGTGAGCGGTTTACGGGTGTCCTGGAAAATCGTCCCTGCCGTCACCGGACTCTGATAGCCGCAACCCACACACTGCAGCAGCACCTCGCGCACTGGCCAAAGTCTTCCGCCCCACAGATTCTCCCAACGAGTTTGCGGAATGACTGTGTGGATTATTTCATTGAGTAAACTGAGCCAGGGCAGGTCCGGCCGCCAGAGGACCCGTAGGACTGATCACAGTAGCTCGTATAAATGGTATTCCGCCTCAGCGAAGATCTCGTGGGCATGAAACGCATTGCGTAGGATTAAAGGCTCAAGGTATTCGCGGTCCTCTGAAAACTGACGGTTAACGAGCACGTAATGGGCACGGATGTTGGTGAAATCTTCCCACAGCTTCCAATCATCATGGGGTGTGTCGTAAGTAGACGCTTTTCGTTCCGTCAATAGGGCCAGGAGGCGCGGCTTGCTGAAAACCAGTACCGACTCTTTCGGAGTGCTGCTCCGAATGTATTCACAGGTGCGCAGGAAGGAAGGGTCGCCTAGCCCCTGCCTAATAGGACCATCACTTATCCGAGAGTATCCCGTCAGAAATGAGACACCGAGGCAAACGATGATCGCCCCACACGCTTCGCGCTTGTAGGTAAATCGCAACTGCCGTAGAATTACGCCGATGTATAGAATCCACATGGGTAGGAGAGGGACGACAAGTCTTAGATCGTTTTCAGAGGTCCATAGCAGAATCACAAGAGAGTAAGCTGCAGTAAACACCTCTAGACATGACACCCGGATTCGTAAACGATAAACGATGCCGGTAGACCCGAGCACACCCAGAAAAAGTAGGAAGGCCCCTCCCACAACGGGATTTCTAATACCCAAGACGTATCGATATAAATTCCAGCCGTATACAATTACATTGTGACAAATGCTGTACAAGGAGATGTGTAGTTGCACAAGATAGGAGCCGTTACCGCCAAAGACTGCAGAATGTATTGTCATGAGCGTCATCGCTGATAAAGCACTTATCGCTGCATTCCTGACTGACGTACCCCGCAGCTGGAACAGAGCCAGTACTAGGCAAGGTAACAGCGAAACTCCAGCCGTCCGCGTTGCGAAACTCAGATATATACAGGTGGAAGCGCACAAGGCAAGGGGAAGACTTTTCCATCCTTGGTTTTCACATTTCGACAAAACCAACAAAGACAGCATAACAAAGCAAAGAAATGGAAGATCGGATGTAACACTGTCCTTGGCCTCATAGAAATAGGGACTACAGCCAAGGACACCAACCAAGACGGCGCTGTATGCATGTGTCAGATGGATTGAAATCAGTTCAAAAGCAAAAAACAACGCCACCAGGAAAATGAGCACAATCTCCGTCTTCATCATTGAAAGGTCAAGCCCCCATATGCGATACACAGGACTCAAAAGGAGCGGAAATGCCGGTGGGTACGCGGAAGGGCCGAGTCCGGGGCTGTGCGGATCAAAAATATATCCAGTATCCGCCAACGGACGCCCCAACGCGATGTTCTTCGCTTGTGCGATGTACATCGCAAAATCGTCACCCCATACGTGACCTTCACGAAGGTGGGTCAAATAGAAAGCCCCTAAGAGCACCAAGAAGCAGGAGAAAAGCAGTCTGGCAAGAACGATGGGATTCCTGATGGCAGCAATTTGGTCTGACGGTAAAGCGCATTGAAATGGCAATATTCCCACCCCCGAAATGTCTGCTAGTGGAACTACGAAGGACAGTATAAACGAAACCGGTGGCGTTCGGCGGGATGTCAGCCAAACATAGGCCTCAATATGCCTCTGACCGGGGATCACGTATCATGTCAGACGGCGGCGTGGTCCTTGTTTGTCAGCGCTGGAATGAAACGGGTTCTTTCGCACTTTTGGCAGAGTTCCGTACGGCATAATACATACAGGTTCGACGGTAGATGTTCTAGGCTCAGGGGCAGATGGTTACCGGGAATGCGACGTGACCGTTCGGCCGTCAGCGCTGGCCTTGACCAATTCTGGAGCAACGGAAAGGTCGAATGGCAAGCCCACCGTCTCAAGCTGTTGAAGCGTCAGATGCATGGGCGGTCGGGGTCCCTACTGTTGCGGAGGCGTGTTTTGCCGTTTTACCCCACCGTCGAAGCTCGCCATCTCACTCACTATGAGGTACCAACAAAAGTGCGGAAGAACCTATTTCAAACCGGCGCTGACACATTTTCATGCCGCACACCCCAAGAGGATCGGGAAG
>OCTA010005518.1_pt1 | contig 10926 bp, 9 predicted proteins | sample 1538991 | NCBI WGS metagenome assembly OCTA01 (sample SAMEA3539302, study PRJEB22396) | soil metagenome | biome: tundra; feature: field; material: soil | place: USA | collected 2010-05 | depth 0.15 m | reverse complement strand
CGTCCGCGCGTCCGGGCGGCAAGCCGGCGAACGCTTCGCAGATTTGCAGAATGTGTTCCTCATAGACCACCAGTCCGAACGTGTCGCGTAATACGGATTCAAGCGACGGATGCGGATAGGTGATCGGTTCGAGTCCCTGGTAGCGGCGCGTGAACGCGAGCTTCTTGCCTTCGTTGGCTGCGCCCGGCCGGATGACGCTTACGATGGCTATGAGCGTGTCAATATCGCACACGTTGCATTGGCGGCAGAGGCTCGTCATTGCCGGGCTTTCAATGTGATGCACGGCCCGCGCCCCGCCGCTGCCGATCATTTGCCACACCTGCGGGTCCTGCCACGGTTCCAAGGCATTCAAGTCCACCGTGACGCCGCGTTGCGCCAGCGACGCTTTAACGTCGCGCATGGCTGCCAATCCACCTTGCGCCAGCACGTCAATTTTCACGAGGCCGATGACTTCCACGGCGTCCATGTCGAAATGCGTGGTGGGGTAGCCCTTGTTGGAAATGAACGTCGGCGTCAGTTCGTGCATGAGTTGGCGCGAAAGCACTACTCCGCACGGGTGCATCTTCGGATTCTGCGGAAAGCCGTCGAGGAACTCCGCCACGTCGAGTGCGGTCTTGAACGGTTCTTCGTTCAACGGCAGGTCACGGTTTTCAGGGCTGGCCGCGAGCAGTTCGCGCAACTTCGCTCCCCCGTTCGGGGTATGTTCGTCCGGCACCCAGCCGCCGCCGAAGCTCCACGGAAAATGCTCGGTGAACCGGCGGACTTCGCGTTCGGCCACGCCCAACACCTTCGCCACGTCCGCGAAGGCGCTCCGGCCCTGGAACGTCGAGAACCCGCCCACCACGGCGCAATGCTCGCGCTTGTATTTGGCAAAGATCAAATCGACCACGTCGTCTTTGCGGTCGTGGGGGAAATCCACATCAATATCCGGCAGCTTATTCAACGCCATGCGCTCCTGATTCAAAAAGCGCCGAAAGTAGAGGCCAAAGCGGACAGGGCAGACATCGGAAATGCCGAGGCAATAGCAGACGAGCGAGTCCGCCGCGCTGCCGCGGGTGATCCACTCGATGCCGTGCGCGCGGCAATCCTGCAGGATGTTCCACACCACGAGAAAGTATTCTTCGTAGCCGACGGCGGTGATAATGCTCAATTCCTTTTCGACTTGAGGACGCATGGAAGCCGCACGCTCGCCGTAGCGCAGCCGCAGTCCGTCGAACACGAGTCGGTGGAGAAACGTGCGCGGCGTGGAACCGTCCGGCGGCTCGAACGCGGGGAACTGCGGTTTGCCGAACGGTATTTCAAAATTACAGCGGTCGGAGATGGCCAGCGAGTTCCTCAGCCATTCAGGATGCTCCTGGCACGCCTCGGCCATTTCCGTCGGGGTGCGGAAATGGAAACGCCCGTCCATTCGCTTCTCCGAGTGTTGTTCCCGCAACAGGGTCAACGTGCGGATGGATTGCAGGATGTCATATTTCATCCGGTCGCCCGGCAGCGCGTAATGAATCGCCGGGCAGGCGACCACCGGAAAGCGATTCGCACCCGGTTGCTTCGTCGCCATTTGGTAGAACCGGCCTGGAAACAGTTCCGCGATGCTCGCGTCGGGACTGACGGCAATCAGCCCTTCCGCAAAAGCCTCCAGCGTCTTAGTGTTGGTCGGCCGCCGTTGCTGCGTTGCCACCGCGCCTTCTTCATTTGCGACTCCAGCTTCCGCCTTCTGCGAGAGCAACCGATTCAAGTTGTGATAGCCGCGTGCGGATTCGACGTAGAGCAACAAGGGGTGGCCGTTCACCCGCAATTCCGTTCCGAAAATCGGTTTGATGCCCGCACATTGGGCCGCCTGCGCGAACTCCACCGCGCCGTGCAAATTGCCGATGTCGGTCAGGGCAATGGCCGCAAGCCCGTGTTGTTTGGCGCAGTGGACGATGGCCGCGGGCGAAAGCGTCGAATCGAGAAACGTGTAGTAACTGCGAACGCGCAACGGAACCCACGTCGTCGCTTTGGCTGGCGTGCTCCGGGGCGTCCCGATGCGCACACTGATCTGGAGCCGGGGTTGCGTGCCCCTTACGATGTCCCTGGGCGCGTCGCGCAACCTCAAGTCGTGTCCGCGCAAAACCACGGACCAGCCTTTGTTGCGCCGCAGTTCATCCATCACCACGGTAAGTCGTTCACGCGCTTCATGGTTCCTCGCTGCCGTTTCCAGCGGCAGCTCGCTGCGGAACACGCCATTATACACGTTCGACAATTTCAGCGACACCATCCGCAGGCTCACGCGCCGCTGCCACGCCTCGCGCAGCAGTCCCCGCAATCGCCCATAGATGTCCGTTTCCAAATCCGTGGGTTCGCGCAGGCTTTCGGCTCGCTGGTTTTCGTCCCGGTCATTGTAACGCACTTTCACCGTCAGCGTCCGCACGCTCCGGCATTCCTCGCGCACCGTCGCAAACAAGCGGTCGGCCATTCGCCGCAGCACGGCCTCAACATATTCTTCGTCGGTCACATCCTCATCGAACGTTTCCTGCTGGCTGAAGGATTTCTGCGGCTCGCGCGCAGGAACCAACGGACGCTCATCAATGCCGTTGGCGAACTGTCGCAGGACGGGTGCCTGGCCGCCGAGCAGCAGCGAGAGCAAATCCACGGGCGTCGCGGCGATCTGCCCGATGTCGGCCAGTCCCGCCGCATTCAAGCGCACGGCGGTTTTCGGCCCAATGCCCGGCAGCCACTTGTTTGGCAGGGCATGCAGAAACTGCTTCTCACCTCCACCCGGCACGTTTTGGAAGGCGGCAGGCTTGTGCAGCTTGGAGGCAATCTGGCTGACCAGCTTGTTGGAGGCGATGCCTTCGCTGACGGTGATCTTGAGGGATTGGCCGATTGCCTTGCGGATCGCCAGCGCGATTTGGACGGCGGGCTTTTTGTGGTTGGCCGTCAGGTCGAAATAGCCTTCGTCAATCGAAGTCTGCTCCACGTCCGGCGTGAAATCGTAGGCGTAGCCGAACATCCAGTTGGAAAACTGCTCGTAGCGTTCGTAATCGCCCGGGAGAACGATGAGCTTGGGACAAAGCTTTCGAGCCCGGGCCGTCGGCATCGGCGTGTGGATGCCGAACTTCCGGGCCTCATACGAAGCCGAGGCGATGATGCCCCGACTTTCACCTCCGACGGCCATGGGTTTGCCGCGCAACCGCGTGTCAGCAGCCTGCTCAACGGACGCGAAGAAGGCATCCGCATCGAGATGGACAATCGTGCGCGACATGGGCACTCATCAAATCAAAGATTCCAAGGCGTGCGAAAGGACCGCTGTGACAAATTGGCCAACCTCGGGTTCCTCTGATGCGCGCGGTCCGGCGACGTTCAGGACAACGATGCCATGTTCTCTGAGAAATGCGTTGAGCTGGTCTGCCGTTTCATTGAGGCCCGCCGAGGACACGAGATGAAGCAAGGGTTTTCCAATCACTTTAGCAAATTCGGCCGTCTCCTTGGTTCCACCCATCAACTCGGCGCGTCCGGAGAAAATCACCGTGCCACCGGAATCACGGACGTTCCGGCGCGTTCGGATCGAATAATTGTTGCTGCCAGTTTCCTTGAGTTGAAATCGGGGGGGAATGACACCGTCCTCCGCCTGGCGGCCTTTCGGGCACCAGCCACCGTGCGGAACCCCATGGGTCAGCGCCCATTCCAATGCCGCCCGATCCACGCCGGTTTGACCCCCCGCGACGATTTTCAGCGCCGGCTTCATTCCGAGGCCTTCCTAATGAGCGCCTTGAACACGCCTTGAATCATCAACTCCTGCGCGGGGATGAGATCTGGATACTTCGGGTTCTCAGCCCTTAAGTAGGGCTTGGCGCCTTTCAAGACAAAAGTCTTGAGCGTGCTTTCACCGTCGATGAGCGCAGCGACCACTTGGCCGTTGCGCGGCTCCGGGCCGTGCTCCAGGACGACCACATCCCCGGCCAGGATATGCCGGCCAATCATCGAATCGCCCGTGACGCGCAGCGCGAACGAATTGCGCGTCGGCTTGAAACCAAGGCTTTCGACGTCCACCGACACGCAACCCTCGGCCTCCTGTTCCCGGGCCTGCGGCAATCCGGCTGGAATCGAACCGAACAGTGGAATGTCCACGATGCGGCCCCGCAACTTCGCCAGCGGGGAAATGACTCGCAACGACCGCGCTTTGCCAGGATTGGTCGCCAGAACACCCTTATTCCGTAAAAGTCTGACGTGCTCCGTCACGGAGTTGAGGCTGCGGAATCCAAACTGGTCGGCAATTTCCCGAAAGGTCGGTGTTGCGCCCTCCGTCCGTTGCCATTTCTGGATAAAATCGAGAATTTGCTGCTGTTTTCGCGTCAATCCACTCATACTGTATATCTATACAGTATCATGCGTGTGCTCGTGGTCAATGATGAAGACGGCGCGGGGTAAATTCCCGGTTGGACTGGCATTGCAAGCGGAGTTGCCTTAAAGATATGGGCGGCATGGGCCAGTTGCTCCTGATTCCCGATCCGCGACCGCTTGACCAGCGGCTGGGCCGGGAATTCTTCCGGCAGGCGCCGCGGCGCCCCGGCGTGTATCTGATGAAAGACGCCCGGAACAATGTTCTCTACGTCGGCAAGGCCAAGGACCTCAGGCAGCGCCTCAATAATTATCGCGTGGCCAACCCGGATCGGATGCCGCGTCGCCATCTGCGAATGGTAACTGAAGTCAAACGGATTGAATTTCAGTTCTGCGTTACTGAATCGGCCGCGTTGGAACGAGAGGCAAAACTATTGCGCTCACTGAAACCCAAATTCAATCGCGCGGGCGTCTGGCCCAGCAAGACCAGATTCATCGCCTGGCGGGTTCGGGAGGAACATCTGGACCTGACGGTCGTCGAAACTCCCGGAGCGGACTGGCAACGCTTCGGGCCGATGGGACGCAGTGCCTTTCACTTGCAGCGCACGATTTCCCGGCTCCTGTGGCTGGCTTTAAATCCCACCCGTGCGTTTGCCGAGCTTCCGGCGGGGTGGGTGCAGGGCGATTTCATGGAAAAGACTTCGATCAATTGCGGGGAGTCGCTCAGGGAAGTGGTCGCGGTCCTGGAATCTTTCTTCTGGAATGAGGCGGATCCATTTCTTCTTTGGCTGGGATCGAGATTCACGGCGAGAACCAATCCGTTCGACCGCCGGGCTGTCGAGGCAGAATTGGAGGGTCTCAAAGAGTTTGGAACCAAGTAAAAACCAAAGGAGGAAAACAGGCGGCAGTTGGCGCTGCTGTGAAGCGCGGCTTCTATCCGGGCCTTCAAGCATGGCGCTTCTTGTTTCGTTACCCTCCAGCCGGCGGTTGGATCGGCGGACGGCCTCACCCCAACCGCGAGCTCGGCTCCGCAACCCCAACGGACTTCTGTAGGCGTGGGACCTGAATTGACGCAAACGAAGGAATTGCCGTGCGCGCGGGGATCGCCGATGCTCGGGGCCGGATCGGATGGAAGGCAGACCCCTCTCGATGCGTAATGTTTTGTCCATAAGAGAATTGCGGAAGGCCTGGCGAGAAGGTCGCCGTGGACCGCATTTCATTCGAGGTGAGCCGCAACGAGATCGTCGGTCTCCTGGGACCCAATGGCGCGGGCAAGACGACGACGATCAGCATGGTTCTCGGCGTGCTCCAGCCCGATTCCGGCTCGATCCATATCGAGGGAGCGGATCTCGCATCACACCGCGCCAAGGCGCTTGGGGAATACGAACTTCGCCGCCGTTTATGCTCCCTTGCCGGGGAACCTGACGGTGCAGCAGAATCTCCGCGTCTTTGGCCTGCTCTATGGGGTCAAAGGTCTGTCGGAGCGGATCAACGCGTTGGTTCGCCAGTTTGACCTGGAAACGCTTCGGAACATGAAGTGCGGCGCCCTGTCCTCGGGAGAGCAGACGCGCGTTGCGCTGGCCAAGGCCATGCTCAACCAGCCGCATCTGCTACTGCTGGATGAACCGACCGCATCCCTCGACCCCTCGGCGGCGCGCGAGATCCGTGCCCGGATTCGCGATCTCGCCGTGTCGGGCGGCGTGGGCGTGCTGTGGACCTCGCACAATATGTACGAGATCCAGGACGTCTGCGACCGCGTGCTCTTCCTCTCCCAAGGAAAGATTCTGCTCGAAGGTGATCCGAAGACATTGCCAGGCGAGCACGGCAAGGAAACGCTGGAGGAGCTTTTCATAACGGTGGCCCGTGAACCGCTCACCCTGGAACGAAGCTGATGTATTTGCGCCCCGTCATCGCAGTGGTGCTTCGGTATTATTACCTGCTTCGCGGCACCCCGGCCCGCTGGGTGCCGATCTTCGCATGGGTCGCCATTGATATCGTGCTGTGGGGATTCATTAGCAAGTATCTAAACAGCGTCACGTCCTCCGGCCTCAACTTCGTTCCCACGCTGCTGGGAGCGGTGCTGCTCTTCGATTTTTTCACCCGGGTCATGCACGGGGTCGCCGGCGTCTTCCTCGAGGACGTATGGTCCCGGAGCTTCTTGAACCTCTTTGCGTCGCCGATCACGATTCCGCAGTATTTTCTCGGCCTGGTGATCACGACCACGGTCGCAAGCTTGATCGGGTTAGTGGTGATGCTCGTTCTGGCGACCGCGATATTCGGGCTGTCCTTTTTCGCATACGGCCTGATGCTCGTGCCGTTCCTTCTGATTCTGTTTCTATTCGGCGTGGCGCTCGGCATCTGCACGTCCGCCGTGGTGCTCCGGTTGGGGCCGGCGGCGGAATGGTTCGTGTGGCCAGTCCCGGCCGTCGTCTCGCCTTTTGCGGGGGTCTTTTACCCAATCTCGATCCTGCCTGCATGGATGCAGTTTGCCGGGAAGCTGCTGCCCCTGTCTTACGTGTTCGAAGGGCTGAGAACGATTATCGCCTGGGGCAACCTCCACAAGAATCGCATGGTGCGTCTCGTCCAAGTCGGCGTGGATGCGGCGAAGGGTAAGGCTGATTTCATTGAAGGCCAAACTGACTACTGTGACATTTTCACTCTCAAGCGCGTGGGCAAGTTGCTTCGCCAGCGTGTCGAGCGACTGCACGTAGCCTCGGATCATCTCCGGTGTCGCCGGGTTGGCATTGTTGTGCAGATAAGTGAGCAGCCGCGCGACCGGCTCGGCCATGAGGTAGGATTCCCCGCCCGGCTCCGAGGGCACGAGGATCTGGTATTCTCGCAAACGCCGCCAAGTCGTCTCTGGCAATTCCTCATGTGCATCGGCCTGCTCGCGGACAAGCCGCATCACCTCGCCCGCCGAAAGCTCGCCGGTGCGCTCGGCGAGCTGCCGCAGCAGCGGCACATGGGCAGCGCTGAAATTAAAGAAGGCTTGGGCGTTGACCTTCACGTTTCTATGGGCTCAGCGGATGGAGCGCATGCTTTTAAGCGAGTGTTGAACGAGAATCATATATGGGAGCCAATGCTACCAAGAGAATGTAAAGCGACCAATTACGAAGTTGGCTCGGCATATTCGCAGCCTATTTGGTGAAGCGACGACGGCGGGCACGGTACGAGGCGATGCGGTCGGGTTGTTCGGCTTCGTCCAGGCGGAAGAAGGCGGCGTGGATAACTTCGTTTTCGTGGACTAGGGCGGTGCCGGCGAGAGCTTTGCCCTTGTAACGGTGGTCGGTGCCGTGGCCGACTGAGGGGAATTGGCGTTGTTCGGCGGCGGCGATGGCGTCGGAGGCCGGCGCTCTTTGCGTGGAGTCGAGTAGGTCCTCCAGGGTGTATCTGCGGACCAGCTTGGTGTGGAGTTTAGTGTAGGCCGATTTCAGGGAGACCATGTCCATGCCGACAGGCCGACTGTCAATGAGGGCGAGTAAGCCGACATGGTTTGGGACGGGTTTGAAGATTTCGTCGCATTTGCGGAGGTCGTCTTCCCTGGCTTTGTACACGTCGCTCATGGCGGAAGTCGGGGATGGGGCGCAGGCTTGCGCCTGGAACGCAAAAGCCTCACCGATCTTATTACCACGTTGATGCAAGGCAAAAGCAGGTTTTTCATGGAGTGCGATGCCCTGGCCAAATTCCAGCATGCGGCCCTGCTGGTCGAGGCCACTTACGAAGATGTGAAGTCCATTTATGACGATGAGCTCTGCACCCAAGTCCACCCGAACGCGGTCTCGGGATCGCTGGATGCCGTGGAGGCCCGCTTCGGAATACCGGTGATATACACTTCACGGTATCGACCGTTAGCGGAAGAGAAGGCCGCGAGTTGGCTATCCAAGCACTTCACGTACTGATGCCTGGAAAAGGCGGGATTGGGTCGAGTTCTCCAACCTGGAAATCTGTAACCGGCTGACAACCCCACCCGCTCATTCTGCATCCCCACCGGGCCTTAAATCGCGCCGCGAGTAATCCTTGATGGGCTGAAGCCTTGAGCCGGGCGCGCAAACCCGAAAACCGCTTCGCCGTGTTGTTGTTCCGAACCGCCATCGCCAGCGCCTTCCGCTGCCCGATGAGCACCACCAGCGTTCCGAGTGCGCTCCTGACCGGTTTTACGCCCTGCCGCCCGCCAGCATGCCACAGGCGCCGTGAATATCCTGACCACCACTGTAACGCCGGGCCACGGGCATGCCCAGCTTCACGCGAAGCGCATCGCGGAAGGCATCCAACTCGGCACGCGAGGGCGGGCGGAAGCGCCCTGACGGATCGTTAACGTCAATCAGGTCGAGCTTGATGGGCAGGCCGCGGGTCAAGTCCGCCAGCCTTTGGGCGTCGCCCTCGCCAACATTCACCCCGGAGATCATGGTCCAGGCCAGCGTGACCCTTTGCCCGCTGACGGCGTGATACTCCCGGAGCGCCTGCATGAGGTCCGGCGTTGGATTCCCCTGTTCGACCGGCAACAATTCCCGCCGTTGGAGCGGGTCCGCGGAAGTCAGCGAGACGACCAGCCGGGCGCGATGCCCTTCGACCGTAAAGCGGCGGATGCCGGGGATGATGCCGACCGTGGAGAGCGTGATCGCTTTGGCGGCAATGGCCATCCCGCACGGTTCAGACAGAATTCCAATGGCCGTCATCACCGCGTCGTAATTGAGCAGCGGTTCCCCCATGCCCATGAAGACCACCCCGCGAATGGGATGCGGCGAATCCGCCTGCATTTTGACGACTTGATCCACGATTTCCCACGCGGCGAGGTTGCGGCCAAAACCCATCCGGCCCGTAGCGCAGAAGACGCAACCCATAGCACAGCCGACCTGGGAACTGACGCAGGCCACATACTTGAGGTCGTCCGGCCGGTGGAGCAGAGGAATGCGGACCGCCTCAAACTGTCCGATCCCCTGACCTTGAAACAGATACTTGGTGAATCCGTCCTGCGGCGAGACGACTTTCTGGACCCGCGCCAAATGAGGAATCTCCGTCAAGGCGAGCAGGTGCTCCCGTAACCGGGCTGTAAGGTCGCTGCCCAGAGCGGGAAGCTCGCCGCGCTTCACTGAAGCCGCCAAAAGCCGCCGGGCCAGGTGCGGGCTCACCCCAGCATGGGCCAGGGTGGCGTGCAACTGTGCGGAGGTCTGGTTCTTCAACAGAATCGGCATACTCGCATTCGCCTCTACATGAACGAAAAGAAAAGGTGTCAGAAAAGTGTTCGTCCCGCACTTCTTAGTTCTCAGGCTGGCAAGGTGCGCTTGCGCTAACGCGGCGGCTCCGTGAGAATCCTGGCCGTGCCGCAGCACCAGCCAGCACGACTGGACGAACTTTTGGCCCTCGCCCAAGGCTACGTCGAGCTTGCGATGCGCAATATCGGCCATGTCCCGCCCGCGCTCCTGGCTGATTCGCCCACCGGCTTAATCCACTTTGTCCCGGACAGCCTCAAGGACGAGCGTGCCAAGGACAATCTTGCCAACACCGCCCGGCTGATTTGCCTTGGCTAAGAAGTAACCGCTGCGGTCCTCGTGCTTGAAGCCTGGATGAAGATGGCCAAGCCGGGCGAAGCGCTGGACATGACCGAGCCTCCCTCCGAAGCGTTTGACCGCCAGGAGGTGGTGGTCATCACCGGGGAGGCAATCGGTCAGCAGAAGCAAAAATTGCTTCCGATTATCAGGACAGAAGCCGGTGGGTTCTTCGGCTTCGGCGAGCACGACGGCCCCAAGTTCGACAGTTTCAAGGGCAGGTTCGCGCAGATAATCCCGCCAAAGAGGCCAACAACCGAACACCAAGAGCTGGCAAGAACAATGTTAGCGGTCATGGGAATTACCGAGCAGTCATTGCGAAACAAACCTGAGTGGAACTGAAGCCGACCATTCCGCTTCCGTTCAGCAGGAAAGAGGCTAGCATCGGTCCAATGATATGAAAACACTGCTGACGCTTCTGCTTGGACTGTCCTCGATTCTGTTGCCGTGTTCTCGCGCTTTGGCCTGGAGCGGCGCAGGTCACCAGGTCATCGGAGTGCAAACAAAGTGAAAAAGGAAAGCAACCATGACAAAGATTATCCAGACACAGGTTGATGCAAATGACGACATTCACTCAGACTTTTCCGGCTTCGTTGGCCGCGACCGCCAAAAAGGGGCCGCCGCTCAATCCGCTGTCATTCAACAGTCCCGTTCAATGCGGAAGAATGTTCAATAGCCCGCCACCTCCGCCCTGACGCAGCGAATGATAACGCCCTGCACAAGCAAAGATTTGACGCACAAGGCAATTTCCTTGTTGGAGGCGTCATATTTTTCAGAGAGTCCTGATTGTTTTCGTCCATCTGCTGCGAGTATCCCTTACCCGCACCTATTGGAGCTTCAGCATCGTGAACTGATCAGGCTGTGCAAATCGCCGGAGAAAACAAGCGCATTGCTTTTGGCAAACGTGGTGACTCAGCTTGCTCTTGAGAAGAGAACTCCGACCTTGTTGGTCACAGGCAAATACTCGCTCACTGTTCTCGCGGTCAACCTACTCTTGTGGCGGGCAGGTATGAATCTGGAAGAAGCCGTCAACCCTGCTTGGAGCGAAAATACGTTTGCG
>OCTA010005516.1_pt1 | contig 10929 bp, 5 predicted proteins | sample 1538991 | NCBI WGS metagenome assembly OCTA01 (sample SAMEA3539302, study PRJEB22396) | soil metagenome | biome: tundra; feature: field; material: soil | place: USA | collected 2010-05 | depth 0.15 m | reverse complement strand
AGGTCCTGGCTCAGCCCGACGGCTTTCTTCGCGGACTGTTCCGCTTCGCTGTCATAGCCCAGACTGCTGTAGGCTTGTGCGAGCTTCGAAAATGCCAGCGCAAAGGTGGGGTCCTCCTTCGTCGCCGCCTCGAATTGCTTCTGTGCGTCCAGATTCTTCCCGTCGCGCTGCAATCCGATGCCCTGGTTGTAGTCGCGCAGCGCGGCTACAGACTTTGAACTGGGCTGAAAAGAGCTGGCCTTCAGCTCCTTAAGTACATTCGCCGGAAGAGCAAGCGTCTGGCGAATAGAGTCGGCCAGCCGATCGATCGCGCCGGGAATCTCTTTTTCACTGGGGGCCTCTGCTTTCAGCGACACTGTGCGGTCGTTCTTGATGTCTTGCAGCGTGGCATCAATGCGGATCTGATCGCCGAACTTGGCGTACTGCCCCCAAACCACGCGGTCGGCGTTGCTGAAATTGGCCACGCGACGAATTGTCGCCGGGTCCAGCACCGTCGCCGAGGTAATGCGAAGGTCGCTGAATATCTGGTGCAGACTGTTCGGGCTCACCGTGCGCAATTGCGCGGACTGCCCAACATCGGTGCTGAGCATGTCGGCAAGGCTGGGGCCAAGCCAATCCAAACTCGGATTTGCGGACGCGTTGCGGAAAGGCAAAATCGCCAGCGACACTGCTGGAGTCACAGCCGCCGACGTGGCGTTGGGCGGCGGCTTGAAAAGCCGGTCGCGAAGCATGTACCCACTGATCGCGAGGATGAGCGCAGTCACAATCCCGGCAATGAGTGGCCACGGAAGAGTCTGTCCCCAGGGTTTGACTTGCGCGTCTAACTTGATTGTGCCGGCCGCTCTCTTGTCTTTCCAGGTATTCAGGTCGGCAAGAATGGCCGAGACATTCTGGTATCTCGGTTCCAAATCGCGTTCCAGGCACTTGCTCACGATCCCGCTTAATGCTCCTGGAATCTGCGAGTCAATTTCCGAGACCGGAGTCGCGCGCTCCTGCGTGCGTTTGATGAGACTGGCGAGCGCACTGTCGGCCTGAAAAGGTCCCTTGCCCGTCAGCATTTCATACAGGATCAGGCCAAGCGCGAAGATGTCCGAACGCTGATCAAGTTCTTTGCCCAGAGCCTGCTCGGGCGACATGTACTCCATGGTGCCGACGATGGCGCCGGTTTGGGTCATCCCGTCGCCGCCCAGCGTGCGGGCCAAGCCAAAATCCATCACCAGGATTCGGCCCGTCCCATCCTGCATGATGTTTTGGGGTTTGAGGTCGCGATGAATTACGCCGACATTATGAGCAGCCTCCAGCGCTTGGCACACCTGCTGGATTACATCGACCGCTTCCTCGGGCGCATACTTCTGCTTGTCGCGGATAAGGCTTCGCAGATCCTTACCCTCGATGAACTCCATGGTGATGAACTTGATGCCCTCGGCATCGCCCAGGTCGTATATGCGAATCACGTTGCGGTGTGTTACCTGGTGGGCGAGCAGCAGCTCCTGCTTGAACCGGGCCAGGATTGCCGGGTTCGAAGCTAACTCCGGCCGGATGACCTTCAGCGCGACAAACCGGTCAAGCTCGCGATCGGTGGCCTTGTATACGGCCCCCATACCGCCCTCGCCGAGCAGTTGCAGGATTTCATAACGCCCGCCCAGCAGTTGGCCGATCTGCAATACCGCTGCGCTGCCGTACATGCCCGGCGCCTGGCTGGGTGAAGGTGGCGGAGTGCGTCGTGCAGGAGGTCCGGCATCGATCATCGTGGCGTCCGGATCGATTGGCCTCGCATCCATCACCGTCGCATCGGGATCGTGCCGCAGCGGCCCGGTATCCACAACGGTGGCGTCGGGATCGTGTCGCAATGGCCGGGCATCTATGAGGGTAGCGTCGGGATCGTGCCGAAGCGGACCAGTATCGACGATGGTGGCATCGGAATCGGTGGCCTTCGCCGGAGGAGCAGAAGCCGGCGTCCCGCTCTGCGGTGGAATGGGAACTCCGGTCGCGGAACTTTCCCCGGCAAACGACGTTCCAACACCTTTTTTTCCCGGCATTTTGGGAACAGGCTTGCCGTCCGGGGGTATTGTGGGTTTATCCATGTTTCGGATTCGACAGCGGCTCGGAAACTGACGAAGCGCACCCCGTCCTACGCACCCGAGCGACCTGCGGGCACCTGCTGGTGGAGGAAGTATATACCTTTATTAAAGGTGCAGAACACGCGCATTTGCGCCCTCGTAAACCCCTAATGATCCCCACGGGTCTGCCCTCGTCCGCACGGCAACTGGAATCCCCCGACATCCTGGCTGGAGCGGGACTGCCCTTCCTTAATTACTACTGTAACTTTCTAGATTCGCCACTTCCTAGGAAACTCTTAGGAGATCCTAATGATTGCGACAGGGTCAGGAATAGTAGTCTGAGGCCACAATGTCTGAAATCCAAACAATCGCAGATTCAACCCAGGCATCAACGCCCGAGCAAGTAGAACAAGACATACAGGCTCTGGAATGGCGTGATTTCCAACTCCTGGGTATTGCGATTCTGATCTTGTTTGTCATCGCGGCTGGATTCCTGGCACTGCTGATGCCTCAGCTGATCCGGAAGGCCGAAGCGGAGTTCGCCCATCGACAAGAATTCACTTCGCTGTTCTTCGGATTGATTGGATTGCTGGTCCTGCTGAACATCTACATGTTTGACCAAAGGCTCCGGCTGCAGAGGGCCCGGCGCGAACTTATTCATCAACTCCAGCGGGCGGAGAGGATGGCACGAATCGATCCCTTGACCGGGATTCCCAATCGCCGCTCCCTCACAGAATCACTGGAGGCGGAGATCAGCCGATCGCAACGAAGCAAGCTTCCGCTAACCGTGATGGTGTCCGACGTGGATAACTTCAAGTCCTTCAATACCCGTTTCGGGCACCTGACAGGGGACCGTGTTCTGATGGATGTGGCAACCCTACTGAGAAAGAATTTTCGGGCAGGGGATTTCATTGTTCGCTATGGCGGCGATGAGTTTGTGGTGGTGATGCCCGATACCGACATGGAGCGGGCGAGAGCGGCGGTCGAGCGCCTTAACCGGCTTATTGATTCATGGAACAGCTCCCATCAACATTGCGGTTACAGTCTGGGTCTGACCTGCGGTCTTACACAATTTGTCGACGGCGCTACGGTCGACGAGCTCATACAAAAGGCAGATGAGGATATGTACGTCCGGAAATCGAGCAACACTCATTCAACCTTGCAGCCTACCGAAGCGCCTGGGCTCATCGAGGGCAAAGCGGAAGCGATTGGAATCGGTTCACCACCTGCCAACTTGCACGAAGCGAGCGCCCACACAAGTTAAAGCTCACTGAAAAACTGCGCAATACGTGTTTGGACACGATCTCCGTATAGCAGCTCCAGCAGCTGACGGCATCTGCATCGACCGCAATCACTGATATATCGTCGCCCGCCCCGGCCTGCTCACTTCCCTGAACAAAGGTTCATGACGGAACCGCTTCCGCGTAGCTACGCAGGAGAAGTCCGAGTGCCGCCTTCGAGTCAACTGGCGGAGAATAGAGGTATCCCTGTGCCATTTCGCAGCCGAGCCGCTTTAGTTCCTTGATTTGTTCTTCGGTCTCCGTACCTTCGGCGACAACATTTAGCCCCAAGCTGTGAGCCAACATGATGATCAGGCGCACGATTTCACGGTTGTCCGGGTCGGCATTCATATTTGCGATAAATACACGGTCAATTTTTAAGGCGTCGATCGGAAAGCGCGGGAGCCGGCTCAAAGAGGAATAACCGACGCCAAAATCGTCGATACTCAGGAGAACACCCAGCGCCTTCAGTTCGGAAAGCACGGAAAGAGCACGATCCGCCTCCCCCATGGCGATCGTTTCCATGATTTCAAGATTGATCGTGTTGGGCTGGACTCCCGCCTGTTGCAGGATCGCGCCAATTTCGCTGACCAATTGCGGATTGGCAAACTGTCGCGGGGTGATGTTGACGCTCATGGTGAGAGGTGGATCGCAGCCCAGTTGCGACTGCCATTCACGCAGTTGCTGGCAGGCTTCGAGCAGCAACGCCCGGTTTATGGGCAGGATGAGACCAGTCTCGTCAGCGACCGGAATAAAATCGGCAGGAGAAACCATTCCCTCGGCTCGTTGCCATCGGCTCAAGGCTTCAAAACCCGTAATCCTGCCGCTTCGCAAGGAGACGATCGGCTGGTAATAGACGAGCAATTCTCCTTGCTCCAATCCCTTGCGAAGATCAGTCTCCAGTTTTAGACGACGTACCGCGGTGGAGTGCATTGCCGGGTCAAAAACCTCGCAACGCGCCTTTCCGGTTTGTTTCGCGCGATACATGGCGAGTTCCGCGTCCCGGAGCAGGTCTTCCGCTCCGAGATAGGAACTGCTGCTGGAGGCAACACCGATGCTGGCCGTGATCACGATCTGCTGCCCCCCGACTTCGAATGGGAGACTCAATTTCTCCTGAATTCTTTGCGCAACGCGGATGGCAGCAATGGGATTGAATACATCTTCCAGAAGCAAGGCGAATTCATCGCCACCTAACCTGGCGAGACCATCCTCGCTTGCCGGAGAATCGACCATCACCGAGCGGGCCACCGTATCCGAGTCCCGTACCCCCACCGTCAGGCGATTTGCGATCTGAACCAGCAATTCATCTCCCGCCTGGTGCCCAAGACTGTCGTTGACGACCCTGAATTCGTCCACATCTACGAAAAGTACCGCAAACTTGTAGTCGGAGTGCCGTCGGGCACGCATCAGTGCTCTCTGCAGACGATCCGCGAAGAGGGATCGGTTGGGCAGATCGGTCAAACCGTCGTGGAACGCACTGTGTGCCAGCATCTCCTCGGCGTGTTTCCGCTCGGTGATGTCGCGATTCACGATAATCAGCTTCTCAACTTTTCCCCGCGTACTTTGAATCGGACTCGCCGTGGACTCCAGGATGCGCCAGGAACCATCCTTGTGGCGCATTCGATATTCCAGTGTTTGTCCCCGCCCGGTGGTGCGAGCCTTCTGCGCCGCTTGCACCACTCGCTCGCGGTCTAAGGGGTGAATCTGATCGAGAGAGGAACCGCTGCGCAATTCTTCGGCGGAATATCCCAGCACTTTCTGATACGCAGGGCTGTTATAAAGCCGGCCGCCCGCGCTATCCACGACTGCGATCATGTCCGCCGCATTTTCCGTGATGAGCTGAAACAATTCATCCCGTTCCGCAAGCTGTTGCCGGACCCGCTGCAGCTGTAGATGCTGGTACATCGTATAAATGTCGAACAATAGAACGAAAGCAGTCAGCCCGCGGACCCATTCTCTGAGATCAGCCCAGTAGGCTGCGTTGGTGTCGGCATGATCACCGAAGAAGATGAGGAAGAAAATTCCCGCGGTCAGCGCGAGCGTAACTATTACGGCGAATCCCCACAGCCACCATTCGCGGCGCTCAATCTGGCGGTTTCTAAGAGGATCTTCGCCCTTTGGGGGAAAGGCGGGTTGAGATTTGCACACCATTGGATTAGAGACAATTCTAGCCCGCAATCAACCTATTCCAAGTTACAGAGGTCGCTCGGGCTTTCGTTCCAGCCGATCATTGCTCACCCTACGGGTACTCGGGACGAGGACAAGATACGGATCGCCTCCCAACATATGAGCGGCAATTGGGAAGAAATCGACCGCAAATGCGCCCCAACCTGGAACTAGTCCAAAAGCATTACTTACAGAACTCACAAAAGCGCGGCTAATCCAGGTGGGTAGTTGTAAAGACACGTGACCCAAGACTAGATTTGAGCCGCGCCATAGCTGACCTCCCCCCAGCGCTCCCGGCGTGTATCCAACGAGGAGGATTAAAATAAAATGCGAAAGATTAGTTTTGTATTGTTTCCGATGCTGGCGCTCGCCCTGCTGATGGGCATCGCTTCTGGGACTGCTGCCGCGCAAGCCGTCACCACGACGGGCGACAACAGCGTCTACTTCGTCACCTATTTCTCCAACAACCTACCCCTTCTTGCAACGGTCCCGGATGCAACGGTTCGTTTCATCAACGATGGCGACACAAGCGGAAACCTGTGGGCGGCCTTCTATGTGTTCGATGACAGCGAAGAAATGACGGAATGCTGCGCTTGCGTGATCACGCCTGACGGCTTGCTCGCGGAAAGCGTAAAGACCCAGCTGACCGCCGCTCCCCTGACCGGCAAAGTGCCGAGTCGTGGCGTCATCAAGGTTATTTCGTCTTCGACTGCCGACCCGACCAATGTTGTGCCGACGGCCGGACTGCGGGGATGGGCGACCCACATCCAGAAGTCCGGCGCTAGCACGTACGCCATCACCGAAACCACGTTCGCTGACTCGAATCTGGTCCCCGCGGAACGTAGCCTGTTGCAGAGCCTTTGCTTCTACGATGCACTGTTTAGCGGATTGCCCTGCACTTGCACACCGGAAGACCACGAGTTTTAGTCTTTGGTCGAACAGGTGGGCAAGCAAACTTAAACATCCTGGACGCCGGGCCCTACGCCCGGCGTCTGGCTTTTACAGACGCCCCATTCTCTTGAGAAACTCGCGCCCCAATCTCTCCCTCCTCGCAGCGCATCTTTATCGTGTGGTGCATCTTCAGTCGGTAGGGTTTCGCGGAAACTTGAGGTAGGGCAGGCGCACGTTTTGGATTACAACCTGATCGGCCCGGATATCGGGCGCCGCCTGAAAATCAGGCACGCCACACGGACCACCCGCGCCACACGCGGCGTTCACCGCTCCCGCGGTCACGAAATCGTCCTGGTCAACACCGTCGCCGCTGACTCCTAGGCCGCCAACGAGCACGCCATTTCGATAAAGCGGCAGGCTCCCGGGGAAAAATACCACCCCGCTCATGTTGTTGGTGTTGGGTGAAAACGCTTCCGATCCCTGCGTACACGGGTTCGCCGTGTCATTCAGATATAACTGAAAAAACGGTCCATCGCCCGATCCGTCGATCCCCGGCGGAAACAGCGGCTGCGAGCCAAAGCCGATCGTGCGATTCGTTACCGCGGTCCCCGCCGGCACGCCGGGCAAATCCCTTACGCCAGTGGTACTGAACCAGACCACGTTGCGGGCTTTTGAGGCGGCCACGTCGGCGCTGAAGACGGTCCCGTCATGCATGCGATAGAGGCCGAGAAGTGCGCCGTCGAGGTCCGAGACCGCAATCGTCATTCTCGTCCTCCGACCGGGTGGAAGGCGGATGACCGCACGCGTGGTGTTTGCTGTCGCCACGGCGTTCATGATGATTTCGTCGACATCACTCTGGGATAGGGCGCTGCCGGCATTTGGGCCCACCAGGTATCCCTCGGGCGGCAAGGTCCCCGCTGCCGGAGATATTTCGTAGGTGCCTGCCAAGGTTCCCGGAGACGTGCCCGGCGGCTGCGTGGTTTGGTTCACAAAAGGCAATGCGATTCCGCCGATGATGACGACTCCCGGCGGCGGAAGCTGAGCTGCCGTGGGCAGCAGTCCTGAATTCATCGCACCCGAATAGGCGGCATATTCCGCGATCGCCGGCGATGTGCTCACGACGCCCACGCCCCCAACCGCTCCGCCCTTGAATAGAGGCACGCCTCCGGGATTGACGGCGAGCGGATCGCTGTCGTTGGTATCTGCTTTGCCGGTAATAATGCCGAGACCGGGTTGGGTGCCGTCGATCGACCGCGACGGAGCCAACATCTGCCCCGGTAGATAACTGGCGCTCAATGTGCAGCCGCGGTTGGTATTTTCGATTCCGTACAGATCCGCGTTGGAAGTACCTGCGACTCCAGGTGGAAAATGGATACCGCTGATGAATCGCACAGTTCGCGAAGAGAGCGGCGCCTGGTCATTGCTAAAGAAAGCGGCCGTGCGAGCTAAGCTGACGGCCAGTTCGTTCGCTGGCACCATCACGCCAAAGTTTCCGGCAGACATTGTTGGCGCTCCCGTCGTTTTGAACACAGCCAGGATGTTTCCAGCCCGATCCGCGACCGCGACCACCATCGGCACGTTCACAGACAAGACCGAGTTCTGCACAACATTGGTCACGTCGGAGACGGTGAGCGGGGTCGCTGCTGGAGGATCAGGCGGGGCAGAAGATTGGGAGCCACCTCCACTACATGACAAGCACAGCAGAACGGCTGCGCACACCAACACAGAGAATCCAGAAAGTGCGAAGAGACGGTGCTTCCTGGTCTTCATCATTCAAGTTCTGCGAGAAAATGGTGGGCTCAGAATTATTTTGTGCATTCATTATGCCCACGCGCGTCATGAAGTCAAGCAAATGCTTGCTGCTCGGCACAAGTTGTGATAGGAGTTATGCCCCAATCGATTCCATTTATACGAGCGACTTCAGTTCCGGCGAAGTTCTTGGAGATAGTTCTAGCGAAAGTTCGGGAATGAACATTAACCTGGCGAGAGCGTCATTGGGAGCAAGGGCACGGGCGTCTTCGGTCGCGTTCCTGGTCCTTATCGCGTGGACGAGCCTGTTGATGGGACAAGTGCCACGCATTCCCGGACATCTGCCCACCAACACCGCATCGCTGCAAGGAACGGTGAGAGACCCTAGGACCAACCTGGGCATCCCCGGCGCGAAGATCAGCCTGCTCCTGGCAGGCGTCGTTGTGAGCGAAAAGTGGACTGACGCAGAAGGCATCTTCCGCTTTGTTAACTTGACGCCCGCATCTTATGAACTCAAGGCAGAGAAGGAAGGTTTCCAGACCATCGACCTGACAAGTCTTCAGATCAATGGTCCGGAGAGCAGGGACCTGACGCTGGAGCCGATCACGGACGAAACCCCGCAGACGAAAGGTCCATCGGGCGTTCCTGGTGCCGTGCCATCGCCCCCGGCGCCACCGCCTCCGCCGACTGGACCGTACCCTGGGTTGAGAACTTCAGAGGCGACTTCTTCTCCCGGCCCGTTGGGAATCGCTCCCGAGCAGGTCCCTCCAGACTCCGCGAATTTCGTAAAGGAACCCGACCGCTGGAATGTTCCCATGCCGGCGTGGGACCGCTATGGCAAACGCGGCGAATTCCCCTATACCAAGGCGCACTGGTACGATCCGTTTAATCGTAGCCGCCTCAAGGGAGACAAGCCCATCTTCGGACAAAGATGGTTCTTTGACTTCACGGGCACCAGCGTCACCGGCCTCGATTTGCGTCGCCTGCCCGTCCCCAGTGGCGTGTCGGCAGAGCAAGGGGGCAGTTCCGACTTCTTCGGCCGCGGCGAACAGGGCCTCGTCTCGCAAAGTTTCCGCCTTTCCTTCGATCTATTCGAAGGCGACACCAGTTTTCGGCCCATTGATTTCCGCATTCGCTTTACTCCGGAATTCAATCTCAATTTCCTGCAAACGCGCGAGCGAGGACTGGTCAATATTGACGTTCGCGAGGGCACCAATCGTTTTGATACCCACGCCGGTTTGCAAGAGGGCTTTGTCGAGGCCAAGCTCCACGACGTGAGCCCGAACTTTGATTTCATCTCCGTCCGGGCGGGGATCCAGCAGTTCGTCAGTGATTTTCGCGGATTTATTTTCGCCGAAGAGCAGCCCGGCGTGCGCATCTTCGGAAATCTGCGTTCGAACCGGATCAGCTACAACCTGGCCTGGTTCTATTTTCTGGAGAAGAACACCAACAGCGGTCTGAACACCTTTGAGCCCCGCCATCAACAGGTCTACATCGGGAACGTGTACATTCAGGACTTCCTGGCCAAAGGCTACACCACGGAATTCAGTTTCCATTACAACCGCGACGATCCCTCGATTCACTTCGATGACAACGGATTCCTCGTCCGGCCCGCGCCCATCGGGCTGGTGGTGAACAATGGCATCCTGCAGCACGGCATTCGTGCGTACTATCTGGGCTGGACCAGCAACGGCCATATCGGCCGCCTCAATGTAAGTCACGCGTTTTATCAGGCGCTGGGCCATGACACACTCAATCCAATCGCGGGAAGACGCGTTGGCATCAATGGAAGAATGGCGGCGCTCGAACTGTCGGTGGACAAGGATTGGGTGCGCTTCCGGTCGTCGTTCTTCTACGCCTCGGGCGACCCCAGCAACCGGTCGGATGCCCTTGGGGGCGGTCGCAGTTCAACCGCGCACGGCTTCGACACCATTGTGGATGAAACCAGCTTTGCCGGCGGAGCCTTCAGCTTCTTCGACCAGCAAGGAATTCGCCTCACCAGCACGGGAATTGCTCTCACCAATCCCGGCAGCCTCCTGGTCAGCTTGCGCAGCAATAAAGAAGAAGGCCAGGCGAATTTCGTAAATCCTGGGGTCTACGTATTCAATGCAGGCGCCGATTTCAATGTGACCCCCAAACTGCGTGCGTTCGTAAACGCGAACTACCTTCGCTTCGACCGCACCGAGCCCTTGCAATTTGTCCTGGCACAAACTGGAATTCGGCACAGCATCGGTACGGACACCGGCATTGGTCTTCAATATCGGCCGCCATTAACCGAAAATATCGTGATCACGACCGGAGTATCCAACTTAATTCCGGGCGCAGGATTTGAGGACATTTTCAACAAACGAGTGTTAGTCTCCGGATTTACAACCATCCGGCTGACGTTCTGAACTTTGGGAAGGGAAACTCTGATGAAGTCCCTGGGGTCCTCTGTGCACCTCTGTGTACCCCGTGGTTGCGCTTTTTGCCGACACTTAATCGACTGAGGGACGCGCTTTCTAGGCTGAAAGTTATTTATGAAACACACTCTAGTGGCGGTGCTCGTCTGCGCAGCGTTGGCCGTCATTGACCTCGGCAAAACGGCCGCGTCAGAACGCGCGGCCGAATTCTCGACGCAGGCAGGCGCGGAAGAAAGCTCGCCCGGGCTCGGAGACTCGCTCGAGGAGGCGCAGCAGAGGTCGTTCGGTTGCGTGAGTTGCCACAACCCGATGGACAGCCCAACCATGCACACGACCGGAACCGTGCACCTGGGTTGCACCGACTGTCATGGAGGAAATGCC
>OCTA010005515.1_pt1 | contig 10930 bp, 11 predicted proteins | sample 1538991 | NCBI WGS metagenome assembly OCTA01 (sample SAMEA3539302, study PRJEB22396) | soil metagenome | biome: tundra; feature: field; material: soil | place: USA | collected 2010-05 | depth 0.15 m | reverse complement strand
TGTCATCCTGAGCGAAGTTTGGCGCGTTTTTTGCGACAAACGTAGTCGAAGAACCTGCTTTTGCTTTTGCTTTTGCTTTTCTTCGTTATAACCAGCTCAGCCTACGCATCATCCCGCCAACTCGCCAACCCGGCGGGTGGCCCACATTTTAGGGTTCCCGCACAGGAGTGGGTGCCCCAGGTCTCGATTCTGAGACCTGGGAAAGGCGGGTGGCCCACATTTTAGGGTTCCCGCACAGGAGTGGGTGCCCCAGGTCTCGATTCTGAGACCTGGGAAAGGCGGGTGGCCCACATTTTAGGGTTCCCGCACAGGAGTGGGTGCCCCAGGTCTCGATTCTGAGACCTGGGAAAGCACGAACCCCACAAGCACCGGCTCCATCTCAAGATGAATGCCAAACCGGGCCTCGACTGCACCGGCGATCTGGATGGCGAGGGCCAGAATCTCCTGGGCAGTGGCCCCGCCTAGATTGACGAGCGCAAGCGTGTGCCGCGAAGAGATTCCGGCAGCGCCCAACGCATAGCCTTTGGCAAAGCCGGCCTGCTCAATCAGCCATGCGGCGGGCACCTTGACCCTCCCCAGATTCTCAGCATCCGGCCCGGCAGGAAAACGCGGCGGCTCTTTCGCGCTGCACTCGGCAATGCGCCGCACCTGCTCCTCGGCAACCACCGGATTCTTGAAGAAGCTGCCCGCGCTGCGGCAGTCCGGGTCGCCCTCGACCAGCAGCATCCCCTTGGACCGGCGAACCCGGCGCACAACGGCCGCCACCTCGGCAAGGCTGGGTTCCCTGCCCCCCAAACCCTCTGCCTGCCTCTCCAGAATCGCCCGTTGCAACTCCGCATAACGCAGTGTCGGCGCGCCGCCTAAGGCCAGCCGGTAATCCACGCGAGTTACGATGTAGCGCCCACGATCGGCTGAATTGAAGCGGCTGCGACGATACGAGAAACCGCACTCCGCAACTGAAAACTCGACGAACGCGCGCTCCTTCAGGTCGAAGGCCCGCACCTGCTCGATCGCCGCGGCCACCTCTTGTCCGTAAGCGCCCACATTTTGCACCGGAGTTCCGCCCACCGTGCCGGGAATGCCCGCTAGGCACTCGACGCCCGCGCAGTTGTCCTTGACGGCGCGCTCCACAAAGCCGTCCCAGTCCTCGCCAGCGCCCACTTGATAGATGGTTTGGCCTGCCTGCTCTGGGGCGGTGGAAGAGGCTGCGGAACTAGCGGGAACGGCAGGCAAATTCCCCGAAAAGCATCCCTCAGGGGCTAAAGCCCACGTTGATTTTGCAGTATTTACGGCACGACTGAAGTCGTGCCCTGACACGAACGAGCGCTTTTCCGCAGCCTGTGAAGCTGCAATGCCGCGCAAGCCCACCCGCAGCACCAGGCCATTGAATCCGGCGTCGGAGACAAGCAGGTTGCTGCCGCCGCCGAGCACAAAGAGCGCAAGCCCTCGATCCCGCACCCAGGCGGCCGCTTCAACGATATCGTCTTCGCTGGCTGCCTCCGCAAACCAGCGCGCCGGGCCGCCAATGCCAAAGGTAGTGAAGGGCGCAAGCGGCTTGTTTTCTTCTATGAGCATCGAATCAAGGCTACACCACTGGATTTGACGATAGAATGATTGCAGGCAACTTCCCTGCCGGAGGCGAAAATGTACCCAGAATTGATGGTAATTCCGATGCGCGAAGAACTGATGCGCGCCGGTATCGAGGAAACCCGGACCGCCGAGGACGTGGACGCGGCGCTGGCCCAGCCGGGCACAACCATGGTGATCGTAAACTCAATCTGCGGCTGCGCGGCGGGCAAGATGCGCCCCGGCGTGCGGCTGGCGCTGGCGAACTCCCTCAACCTGCCCGACCGCAAGATTACGGTCTTTGCCGGCCAGGACCGCGAGGCCACCGAGCGCGCCCGCAGCTACTTCGAGGGCAATCCGCCCACTTCGCCGGCCATCGCCATCCTGCGCGACGGCAAGCTGGTCTACCTGATGCAGCGCTTCGTCATCGAGCAGTCCACCGCCCAGCAGATTGCCGGCGAACTGGTCCGCGCCTTCGACGAGTTCTGCGCCAAGACCACCGTGTAAAGCGCCAATCTCCCAACACGGAACGCCGAACGGCCTCCCGCGCGGGAGGCCGTTCGGCTTTTCTGCTTGCTTGCTCTGGATCAGTCGCCCTCTGCCGCATCGGGCAGCGCCTGCACCTTGCTGTGCTTCACCGAATAGAAGAAATACACGAACATGCCGATGCCCAGCCAGACAAACAGCCGAGCCCAGTTTTGCCAGCCGAGAGAGTACATCAAGTAACCGTTGGCCAGTATGCCCAGGCCGGGGACAATCGGCAACCGGCCCCCAAGGTAGATTCCCGGCGTACGGAATGGCCTTGGCTGGTCAGGCGCGGTAATGCGCAGCACGATGATCGATGTGCAGACCATGACGAAAGCCAGCAGTGTGCCAATGTTCACCATCTTGCCGATCTTGTCGATGGGAGTGACAGAACCGACACATGCGGCGAGTAGCCCGACAAGTATGGTGTTCTTCCAGGGAGTGTGGAATTTGCGATGGATCGCCGCGAAGAACTTCCTGGGCAAGAGGCCGTCGGATGCCATCGCGTAGAGGACGCGGGTCTGCCCGATGAGCATCACCAGCATCACGGAAGTGAGGCCGGCCAGCGCGCCGCAGGTGATGATGTAGGAAGCCCAATTTAGGTTGTGATCGAGAAACGCATGTGTGATTGGCGCTCCGATGTTGACCAACTGCCAGGGAACCATGCCAGTGAGCACGGCAGCCACGCCGACGTAAAGCACCGTGCAGATGAACAGCGATACGATGATGCCGATGGGCAGATCGCGCTGCGGATTCTTGGCCTCCTGCGCGGTGGTCGAAACAGCGTCAAAGCCAATGTAGGCGAAAAAGATATAGCCTGCCGCCCTGCCAATGCCGGCAAACCCAAAGGGGGCGAAGCTATGCCAGTCATGACCCCAGTTACTGGAATGCACGTAGTGTGAACCCAGGGCCAGCACGAAGAGCACAACGGAGACTTTGACGATCACAATTCCCGCGTTGAACTTGGCGCTTTCCTTGATTCCCACTACCAGAATTGCGGTAATGGCCAGGGCAATCAGAAAGGCCGGCAGGTTGAAGCCTATCTCGACGCCGAACAGATGCGGCGCGCTCAGCAACTGGTGCGCGCGATCGAGAAGAGCCGGGGAAGGAGAAGCCATGATGCCCTGCAACGCATCGAGAAATCCCTGCGTGCCGGCGACAAGTTCTGGGTGCGTCCTGGCCAGCAGTTCGTGGGCGGCCGCATCCTTTGCCACATCGATTCCGGTCCAGTGATCGTAACTTATCCAGAGCGGTACTTTGATGCCGAATATCTTGAGGAATTCAACGAAATAGGAAGACCATCCGGAGCTTACAGTGCTGGCTCCCATGGCATACTCAAGGGTCAGGTCCCATCCGATAATCCATGCAAAGATTTCGCCCAGAGTGGCGTAGGCATAGGTGTAAGCCGAACCCGCCAGCGGAATCATGGCGGCAAACTCGGCGTAGCAGAGTCCCGCGAATGCACATCCAAGGCCGGACAAGACAAAGGACAGCATAAGTCCGGGACCGGCATATTGGGCGCCCAATCCAGCCATCACAAAGATGCCTGCCCCGATGACTGCACCGACGCCCAGCGCTGTCAACGAAACCGGCCCCAGAGCACGCTCCAGATGTTCCTCTCCCTCTTCCTTGGCTTCCGAAACAATCAGGTTGAGAGGTTTCCTCTTGAAAAGATTCGCCATGCGAATTGGCTACTCCTTTATTTGCAGGTCAAATTGAGTCTGTTTTCTCTGCGCGGACCAAAAGAGATAAACGGGAATGCCCAGCAGCACCAAAACCAGGCCGGGCCACGTGTACTGCGGCTTATATCGCAATAATACGGCACATATCCAGGTTGCCAAGAGAACATAGAGCCCCGGCAGCACCGGATAACCCAGCGCCTTGTAAGGCCGCGGCGCGTGCGGCCGCTTGAAGCGCAGCACGAACAGGCCGACGATGGTGAGGATGTAAAACACCAGCACCGCGAAAATGATGTAGTCCAACAACTGGCTGTAAGAGCCTGAGATGCAGAGCACGATGGCCCACGCGGCCTGCACCATCAAGCCCGCGACTGGCGTCTTGTAGCGCGGATGCAGCTTGCCGACGGACTTGAAGAATAGCCCGTCCTGGCTCATGGCATAGTAGACGCGCGCCCCGGCCAGCGTCATTCCATTGGCGCAGCCGAAGGTGGAGATCAGAATCGCCGCCGCCATCAGGTACGCGCCCCCGGAGTGAAAGATATGCTCCAATGCGGCTGTGGCTACGCGGTCCTCTGCCGCGTACTGCACGCCACGCGCCAGCACCGTGGCGCCATTGGGATCCCCATGCATGGGCAACACCAGGATGTAGGCCAGCGACGCCAGAAAGTACACGGTGAGTACAAACCCTGTGCCCAGCACCAGCGAGAGAGGGATATTGCGCTTGGGATTCTTCACCTCGCCGGCGGTGAAGGTAATGTTGTTCCAGGCATCGGCCGAGAACAGCGACCCCACCTGCACCACGGCCAGAATCACCAGCAGATTCACCAGCACGATGGGACCGCCGATGCCCACCTGCACGGGATGCAGCGAACTCCATCCGGCATTCTTCCAGAACTGGCTCCAGCCCACCCCGAAATTGGCATTCCACGCTGTGGCATTGCGTCCCACGATGAAGGCAAGCAGAATCAGCGCCGCCAGCGACAGCGCCTTGGCCGTGGTGAAGACGTTCTGAATCAGCGCGCCCAGCTTGACGCCAAAGATATTCACGACGGCCAGGAAGACGACGATGAAGATGCCGGTGAGGTTGGCCGTGCTGACGCCGATCTCCATATTGCCCAGTACCATGGGCCCAACCTTGAGCGCGGGAACATGGGCGATGTGCCACAGCCAGTGGGTCGTCGAGATGGCGGGGAAGAAGACGCCCAGAAACTTGCCGAAGGCCACGCAAACGGCTGCGATGGTGCCCGTTTGGATGACAAGAAACAGCGTCCAGCCATAGAGAAAGCCCCACAGCGGCCCCAGCGACTCGCGCAGGTATACGTACTGGCCGCCGGCCTTGGGCATCATGGCCGCCAGTTCGCCGTAGCTGAGCGCGCCGATCATGGTCAGGATTGCCGTAACCACCCATGCGCCCAGGTAGAGCGCCGGTGAGTTGGTGCCGCGGGCAATGTCCGCATCGACGATAAAGATGCCGGACCCGATCATGGACCCGATCACCAGCGCCGTCGAACTGAAAAGACCGAGGCTCTGCACCAGCCGGGGAGCGTTTGCTGAATCGGCGGCCGTGGAAATGGAAGTGTGTTCTGGGGTTGTCACTTAAAGAAAGTTTTAACGGATTTCAGCGGGAATGTCTTTAGTTTTTTCAAAGTGTCCGAATTCAGGACACTTTGTCTAAATTTGGGACACTGGGTGCCCCATCCTTTCCGCGGCTTTCTGCGGAAAGGGTGGGAGACCACAACCTATGGTGGGAGCGCTCAACCCAGCTCGGCGACCCATCTGCGAAACTCCGCCGCAGGGTCCGGCTGGCGAAAGAGCGCCCCGGCAACGGCCAGGATCGTGGCTCCGGCAGCCAGAGCCTCTGCCGCCGAGGCCAGCGTAATCCCGCCGACAGCCACCAGCACCGGGCCGGGTCCAGCCTCTGCGCGCAGCCGCCGCACGCCGTCCATGCCAATGGGTGGCGTCGAGGTCTGCTTGGTCCGGGTGGGGGAAACCGGGCCAATTGAGAGATAATCCACAGGCTCGGCCAGAATTCCTGGCAACAGCGCCTCGCTGCCGCCAAAAGTGCCCACAATTCGGTCTGGACCAAGCAGACGCCGTGCTTCGGAGGGAGCCGCATCGCCGGCATCAACATGCACGCCGTCAAAACCTAGCTGCTCCACCAGATCGGCCCGGTCATCGAGAATAAGTTTCACCTGACCTGGGGGCAGCGCAGCGCGCAGAATCTCAGCATCGGCCAGCAACTCGGCATCCGCGCCGGTTTTGTTGCGGTACTCCAGCAGCGTCACGCCAGCCTCGGCCAGCGAGATGCCCAACCTGCGCAGGAACTCGGCGCGGCCTGCGGAAGGAAGGATCGAGGAGTCCAGGATGGGGTAGACCTTGGGAAAAGAGAACGTCATGGAACAAGGGTAGTCGAGACAGTGGTCAGTTGTCAGTGATCAGTGGTCAGTAAATTGTGCCCGGAAAACCAATGGGTATGACGCTGAGGCTTCCGAGATGGCTGAGCACTTCCGGGCTTGGCCACTGTCCGCTGATCACTGGAAACTGACGACTGTCTTTCTACGTCTCGTCCGCCGACGGTCCATACGTGCCGGGGATTGGCTTGTCGAGCAGGCGCAGGTAGACGCCCAACTGCGCACGATGGTGAATCATGTGATTGAGCACCCAGGTGCGCCAGACCTCGTACTTGGATTCGTCGATCCAGGCATTGGCGCCGGCCACAAACTTCCAGTTCTCGCCCCACTTCTCCGGCGCAAAGCTGGCCAGGTCTTTCTTGGCCTCGGCAACCTTCTGGTCAAACTTCTCCAGCAGAGCCTCCTTCGACGCGGGGATGTAAGGCTCGAACTTGTGCTCCGCTGAAAACTCCAGCTTGTCGGTGGTCAGTGTGGAGATCGCCCAATCCCCGGCCATCTCCGCGGTGTGCCCTGCCAACCGGCCCAGGCTCATGGATTTGGGGTGGGGTTTCCAGGTGAAATCGGCATCGACCGGGATCGCCTCCAGCATCTTGCGGGTCTTGGCGGTTTCGCGGTCGTATTCGGCAATCAGTTCCTTTTGAAAGTCCATTCTGCAACCTCCCATGTTGCGAAACCAGCATACCGGAACTTTGCAGAAAAAGCGAAGAAAAAGCGATAAATTATTGCTGGCGCATCCGCACATCGAAAATTTAAGAATTTTCTCCTATGTGATGCTAATATGTATCACATGAAAACCGTCTCCGTCCGCGACCTCCGATACGATTTCAAGATGATCGAGCGCATCCTGCGCGAGGGCGAAGAGGTGCGGGTCACCAAGCGCCGGAAGGTGATAGCTCGTCTGGTGCCTGAACCCGCGCCCCCGGCCGGGCTCCCCGATTTTCTGGGACGGTTGCGAACCACCTATGGAGACGACGCTCTTGAGGTGAGCGGCGCGGAGATTGTGCGGCTGGATCGGGATGGATATTGATCTATCTGGACACCAGCCTTCTGGTCTCGCTCTACTGCCTGGATGCAAACTCCGCGGCTGCTGCTGGCGTTTTGCAGTCGGTGGAAGAGCCGCTGCTGGTTACGGCGCTCTGTGAATTGGAAGCTGTCAATACGTTTGGATTGCGCGTATTTCGGAAGGAAATCTCAAGCCGGCAGGCAGAAACCTCGCTGCTCAATTTCGAGAAGGATCTGCGCGACGGAGTCTTCCAATTGCGCGCGCTGCCGGAAGCGGCCTTTGAACGAGCCCGCAAACTGTCTCGCCAGATAACGCCGCAATTCGGAACACGCACAGCGGATCTATTGCATGTGGCGGCTGCGCTTGAACTCGGCGCAAGCGGCTTTTTCAGCTTCGACCTGCAGCAGAGAAAAGCAGCCCAGGCCGCGGGGTTGAAGCTCAATCCATTGCCGTAAGTTATGCGCTATTCCGGTTGCTGCCGCACAATTTCGGCTTACCGAAAGCGCGTGGAAACAAAGGCCGAGGAAAACGCCTCCTGCCAGCCGGTAGCGCCCTGCGCCGGCGCCGACGCGCCATTGGGCGGAACGTCGGTGGGGATGGCCACAGTGGAAACCGGCGGTTGATCGATCTGAAGGTAGTTCCCATGGACGAAGCCCCAATTGTCCGGTATTTCGAATGGCGCCTGGAAGTTTGCTGGCCAGGGCTGTGCAGGACCAACGTGCCCCAGCGCCGCGCGCCACCATGGATGCCCTTCGGCGATAATGCCGGCGAAGAAATTGCCCAGCGGAAAATCCATCGAAAGCACTGTATCCTTCTTTGAAGCGAGCAGTGAGATCGTGCCGATCTTGGCCGCCGCGGCTTTGAACTCCGTATTCAGGCAGTTGTCGTCGATGGCGCCGGCCATGAGCGTAAGGCGCCGGACCGGCAGACTCATCTTGGAGATCGTCGCCAGCACAACACGAGCTCCAAGGCTATGCGAAGCAAACGAGATGCTTGCGGCATTTGTAAAGTTGGCGTCCAGAAACTTAGCGATCAGGGCACCGGCGTCATTCGCGATCCTGGGTTCATCGGGATAATCGAGTCCGTGGGCCCAGACCGAATCGCCCGGCCACAGCAAGCCCACAAAAGCGGAGTAAGGCTGCGGAAGCTGGAGCAGACCCTCCCAGTTCGACAAGCAAGCGATTCCAGCCGCACGATCCACGTTGAAGCCGTGGGTTGCAATCAGCACGTGCCGGCCCCGGATAAAGCCAAGCAGGTCGGTCAGGCGCAGACCCGCGTAGTTACTGATGCCTGTGCCTAGATTGGCGGAGACAGAGGTTGCCATATCTCCGCCTACCGCAGACAAACGCACATCAAGAAACCGTGTCATAGCAGCCTACTTTTTTACCAGTTGCATCGCGTTCACAGCCGTTGCCAGGGCGCTGGAGATATCCTTGGCGATGGGCGCAAGAGGAGTAGCCAGCAGCCCGACGAGCAGAGCGAGTACCATGTCCTTCGATACCCAGAACGCATTGCCGGTCAGGCTCCAGCCGCCCGCAAGAGCCAGCAGTACTGCGAACACACCCGCCAGCGCCCGTATCCCGTTGCGATAGACCTGGTCCGAGAGCTGAAATGCTTCATCGAGCATTGCGGTCACAATCAGGTCGAAGCGTGAATAAACATCGCTTTCCGGCTGCGTCAGAGACGTACCTGTGACGATCTTATCCGCAACCACGCCCAGCACGGCAGAATCGACATTGGTCTTTGCCGCCAGGGCCGTGGCATTGCCCGCACTCAGATGAAGCTTGATCAGCGATTTGGCAATCGCCTTCTGGCTGGCTACATCGGTTCCGTTCACCCAGTTCGCCTCGACCGTTTCCAAAATGTTTTTGCGAGGCAACGCATTCATCGGCCTGGCCGGAAGCCCGGCGCCCGCCTGGTCCGGAGCAAGATCCGACACAACATTCTTGATATGCTTCCAACCCATGCGGTTGATTCCGCTGAACACCGCCTTGGAGGCATCCACAAGCCCAAAGGCCGCTGTCCCCAGTCCCCCAATGGCGGTGACGATCTGCCCGAGTGGCATGGTATGCAATTCAACAGTCATCGTTCTCTCCCTCCCTTTATCCTGCATGTATATAGGCAAATTCCCCGCAAGTAAAGAGAGATTTCATTCGCAAAGAATGAAGAGGCCGGACTCCCTTGCAGGAATCCGGCCTTGACGGGGTTGCAATTGAAAACTGTCTGGTCCGCCGCCGGCAGCTTATCCTTCCACTTCCCTGGCCAGGAACCGCTCCATGAACTTGGTATCGAATTCGCCGGCGCGAAAGCCGGGGTCGGCAAAGATCGCCTGATGCAGTGAGATCGAGGTCTCGATTCCCTGCACCACAAATTGGCTGAGCGCGCGCTCCATCTTGGCAATCGCTTCTGCCCGGTCCACACCGTGCACGATCAGTTTGGCGATCAGCGAGTCGTAGTAAGGCGGGACTACGCCTTCGGCGTACTGCGCCGTATCCACCCGCACCCCGTTGCCGCCAGGCACGTTGAAGGCGGTGATCTTGCCCGCCGAAGGGGTGAACTTCACGGGATGCTCGGCATTGATGCGGCACTCGATGGCATGGCCGCGGATCTCGAGCTTTGAGGGCAGAATGGCGTCCAGCCGCTCTCCGGCGGCGATACGCAACTGCGCCTTGACCAGGTCGACGCCCGTGATGGCCTCGGTGATGGGGTGCTCCACCTGGATGCGGGTATTCATCTCGATGAAGTAGAGTTGCCTGTCCTCATCCATCAGGAACTCAACGGTGCCCGCGTTCTGATAGCCGATGTCGGTCAGACATTGGCACAGGGTGCGGCTCAGTTCCTCCCGAAGCTTGGGCGTCATCTGCAGCGATGGGGCCTCCTCGATGAGCTTCTGATGGCGGCGCTGGATGGAACATTCGCGCTCAAACAGCGTGGCCACGTTGCCATGCTCATCGGCCAGCACCTGGAATTCGATATGGCGCGGGTTCTCTACGAACTTCTCCATGTACAGCTCGCCGTTGCCGAAGGCATTGGCCGCCTCGCCATAGGCCGCGTGGAAGAGATTGGGCAGCTCTTCCGGGTTGCGCACGATTCTCATGCCACGCCCGCCGCCGCCGGCCTTGGCCTTGAGGATGACTGGATAGCCCACCTTTTTTGCCCAGTCCTGCGCTTCCTCGACCGTGTCAATCACGCCATCGGAACCGGGCAGAATGGGCACCTTGGCCTTCTTCATCGCCTGGCGGGCCTTTTCCTTTTCGCCCATCAGCCGTGTCACCTCAGGCGGAGGTCCAATGAACTTGATGTTCGATGCACGGCAGACTTCGGCAAAGTTGGCGTTCTCGCTCAGCAGGCCATAGCCAGGATGGATCGCGTCCACATCGGCGATCTCGGCGGCGGAGATCACCGCGGGCACGTTGAGATAGCTCTCCGCAAGGCGCGGTGGGCCGATGCAGATCGCCTCGTCGGCAAAGCGGACGTGCAAGGAGTTTCGATCGGCCTCGCTGTAGACGGCGACCGTGCGAATGCCGAGTTCCCGGCAGGCGTTCAGAACGCGCAGCGCGATTTCACCGCGGTTGGCAACCAGTACTTTACGAAACATTCATGACCCTAACTAAGCCGGACGGAAAAGAGAGGCTGCCCAAATTCGATGGGCTGGCCGTTGGAAACAAAGCACTTGACGATCTCGCCGGCGGCGTCGGATTCGATCTCGTTCATCAGCTTCATGGCTTCGACGATGCAGATCACCT
>OCTA010005513.1_pt1 | contig 10932 bp, 9 predicted proteins | sample 1538991 | NCBI WGS metagenome assembly OCTA01 (sample SAMEA3539302, study PRJEB22396) | soil metagenome | biome: tundra; feature: field; material: soil | place: USA | collected 2010-05 | depth 0.15 m | reverse complement strand
AGAAGAATTCCCCGTTCTGGATCATCAGGTCGATGCGCGTGATGTCCATGTGCACAATGCGCCCGGCGCCGATGTTCAGGTGGCCTACTTCGCTGTTGCCCATCTGCCCCTCGGGCAACCCGACAAACGGCCCGCTGGTGTGAATGAGCGTGTTGGGATACTCGCGCAGCAACCGGTCGTAAGTCGGCTTGCGCGCCATGGCGATGGCGTTCGCCTTGGTTTCCGCGCGATATCCCCAGCCGTCGAGGATGATGAGAACGAGAGGTTTAGGACGGGTCATTTTCCGAATAGTTCCTTGACGAGCTGAGAACGATCTAGTTCTAGGTAATCAGCCACATCGGATAAGGATAGCGTTTAGAGTGCCAACGCGCAGACTGTCGTGGTCGGGGACGACCGTAATGCAGTGTGAATGACCGCGCAACTTTGTTTCTAATCGGATGTGGCTCCCAGCCTGCCGAGTAGCTTCATAGCCGTATCGCCTCAGCAGCCGGATAAGTTCGTGACCGGAAAGATCACGTGGCAATCTCAAACCTGGATGACCTCATCTTTTACCAAATGCAAACGGATCACGCTTGGGGCCGCACCTTCATCAAAGTGGCACTGTACCGCCTCGCGCACGTTGCGCTTCAGCTCTTCCATGCTGTCGGCCTGAGTGAAAATCGAGTGGCCCAGTGCGCGGGCCTCGTAGTCACCCTCAGCAGATTCCTGCACCGAAAAGATGATTTCAGATTCGGTCATACGCAACAGTGATTATACCTTGCCCGCGATTAAGGTTACTTCATCTGCGGTCCGAATTCGATCACGAAATCGCGTACTGTCACTAAGGCTGCCTCGTTCTTCGGACTGGCCACCGACCACATGTCCTCGAAGTAATCTACCGCGGATGGATGCGATGGGTGACCGACTTTTTCGAGCTCACAAATGGTGTCATTCGGCCCAATGAGCTCTTTTGGAATCCGAACAGCATCGCTAACCATCTCTCGAACAGAAATTGCCGCATCCCTCCTGATGGCGGGCAGGTTCAGGGCGATGCAAAAAGCCTCGTCACTGAGATGCTCCCGGTTCTCCGCCCATCTTGTAACTCTCTTGCGCAGCCGATATCCTCTCACCAAGTGGCCGAGATAGATAGCCAGAATGACGAGGATCGGCGTCAAATAGAGCATCGCAACATTCCATCAGAACGGACGGGCTACTCTTTGTAGTTCAGCGCCTTCAACCCCAAGAACCTGGCCGCCCCTCCCAACTCCTCTTCAATCCGCAGCAACTGGTTGTACTTTGCGACGCGGTCCGTGCGCGACGCCGAACCGGTCTTGATCTGCCCCGCCCCCGTCGCCACCGCCAAGTCCGCGATGAACGTGTCTTCGGTTTCACCTGAGCGATGCGAAATCACCGACGTGTATCCGTTGCGGCGGCCAAGGTCGATCGCATCCAGAGTCTCGCTCACCGTCCCGATCTGGTTGAGCTTGATCAGGATCGAGTTGGCGATTCCCTTCTCGATTCCCTTGGCGAAGATCTCGATATTGGTCACGAAGATGTCGTCGCCTACAAGTTGAATCTTGCCGCCCAGTTCCTTGGTCAGGTTCTGCCAGCCGTCCCAATCATTCTCGGCCAACCCGTCCTCCAGCGAAACGATGGGGTAGTCGTTCGCCCACTTCGCGTAGAAGCGCACCATGTCATCGGAGCTCTTCGCCGACTTGTCCGACTTCTTGAACACGTACTTACCATCCTGATAGAACTCGCTGGCAGCCGGGTCAAGCGCAATTGCAATCTCTTCGCCCGGTTTGTATCCCGCCTGCTGAATCGCTTCTACCACCACCTCAATGGCCTCGACATTCGATTTCACCGACGGCGCAAATCCGCCCTCGTCGCCCACCGACGTGTTGTATCCGCGCTTCTTCAGCACGCCTTTCAGCGTGTGAAACACCTCGACGCCCCAGCGCAACGCCTCCGAAAACGACGGCGCTCCCACCGGCATGACCATGAATTCCTGGAAGTCGACGTTGTTATCGGCGTGGGCGCCTCCATTCAGGATGTTCATCATCGGCACCGGCAGCGTGTTGGCCGCCGCCCCGCCCAGGTAACGATAGAGGGGCAGTTCGCAGGCATTGGCCGAAGCCCGCGCCGCCGCCATCGAAACCGCGAGGATCGCGTTCGCCCCCAGCCGCCCTTTGTTGGGCGTGCCATCCAGTTCGATCATGCGCGCGTCGAGCGAGCGTTGGTCGGCTGCGTCGGCGCCAACGAGCGCATCGCCAATTTCGCCATTCACATTGTCGACAGCTTTCAGCACGCCTTTGCCTTTGTACTTTTGCTCGTCGCCATCGCGCAGTTCGACGGCCTCGTATTCGCCGGTGGATGCTCCACTGGGCACGATGGCGCGGGCACTTGCCCCGCCATCCAGAAAAACTTCAGCTTCTACGGTTGGGTTGCCGCGTGAATCCAGTACCTGGCGTCCGCGGATTGCTGCAATTGATGTAAGTGGCATGAGTGCGTCCTTTCAAAATAATTGGAGAAACTTGCTGCCGGCCCATTTGCTGCCGATCTTGCAGGAACCAGTTAAATCACCCCGACACGCGAAAAGCGGATTATAGCGGACTAAGGTGGGAGGGTCAGTGCGCGGTGAACATCGGGTTTGGTCTATTTCACTGTCATGTTCCGACTGTCCCGGTACCCCATCCGTTATTGTTCCGGATTCCCACCTCGCTTACAGTCGAACTCAACATGAAGGACCGCACCGAAACTCTCGAGATCGGGTCGAGCGCTCCGGACTTTTCGCTGGCCGCGGCCAACCGCGACGGCGTCTTCACTCTCGGCGGCTTCCTCAAGCATGGCCCGGTCATTCTTGAGTTTCTGCGCGGTACATGGTGACCGAACTGCGTGAAGCGCATGGCTCAGTTCGAGTCGCGAAAGGCGGAAATTGAGGTTGCGGGAGCGCAACTTGTGTTTATTGCCGCGGAAAAGCGCGACGGGGTATGGAAACCGGCAAAGTTTCTGGAGAAGCACCCTATCTCTTTGCCCTTTCTGTTGGACGAGGATCGCGCCGTGACCAAGAAGTACGGGGTGCATCATGCGCTGGCTACCGATGCGCTGAACATCGCGCATCCCGCAACCTTCGCGATCGACCAGCCTGGGACGGTGCGATACATCTATCGCGGCGAAAACCAGCAAGACCGTGCGCCGCTCGATGAAGTGATCGGGGCAGCTCAGCAGATTCGAAGTCACAACGTTCGAAGTTGAAATCGATTTCAGGAGGTTCCATGAAAAAACTCGTATTCCTCGCAAGCTTGCTCTTAGCGACAGCCTTCTCCGTGGCGCAAACTTCCCTGCCCACGGGCACCGCCGTCAAGATGAAACTCGACACGACGCTGGCGACCTTCAGTTCCAGAGCCGGAGATCCTTTCTCAGCCCGGGTCACCGAGCCCGTGGTATTGGGCGGCAATACCGTGATCCCAATCGGCGCAACCGTCGAAGGCCGCGTGACTAAGTCGACTGAGCCGCGCCGCATCGCCGGCAAGCCCACCATCGCGATCTTCCCCGAAAAACTGGTGCTCCCCAACGGAGAGCGCTTCGTTCTCAACGCCACACTGGTCGACACCAATGCCGGGCGCGGCACCGACGTTGATACCGAAGGTAAGTTCAAAGGCGTCGGCCACGACGGTAGAGATCTGACCGAAATTGGAATGGGAACCGGCGGCGGGATGCTCCTTGGCGGTCTGATCGGCGGCGGCAAAGGTCTGCTCATCGGAGGCGCGGTCGGCGCCACGGCCACCGTTGCTCACTGGCTGGGCAAGCATCGTTCAGCGACGCTGCCCGCCGGCACTGAACTGGTGATGGAATTGAATCGTCCAATGACGATGACGAGCACAGCTGCCGGTCAGTAGTGGGGGCGCTGTTCGGAAAACCGCTGTTCGCTTCTCGTCGTTCGCTGTTCGCCAAAACCGTCGGCATCTCGCCGCGAACAGCGAACGACGAACAGCGTATCTTACCCCCCAATCGCGAGCAGATCCTCTTCCGCCAGCAGCTCCAGTTCAATCCAACCTTCCAGAGGCAACGCGTCCACCGGCAGACGGTTCTTCCACAAACTGAAGCGCAGCCGTAAGCGCGTGGTGAGCGATTCCGCGCTCTTCGCTCCGCGAATCTTTTGCAGGCCGAGCGGAGCTGCCAGCAGGTATGTCAGCGGCAAGCGAAATTCAAAATTGCGGGCGAGTGCCACGCGCACGTCTTCATTTGCATTCGGGTCCGTCGACTTTGCGAGCACTCCTCCATTCACCTTCGTTACCTTCCACAATCGTATTAGCCGCCCCTCCACGGTCACGTCCAAGCGCAGGTCGCGCCTCGGCTCGACAGCCTGGTTCGCCCATGACTCCACGTTGACCACCACTTCAAATGGGTCCTCCGAAAGCTTGGCGGAAAAATCCAAACGGCCATACACATATTTCTCGTCGATCCCGGCATAGACGCCATCCATCAGAAATTGCTTGCCGTGCATCGAACCCGATCGTTTGTCCGCCGTGTGACCCGCCGCCCCCATCCACTCGAAGTAGCGCACCATGTCTCCCGTGACACGCGGATGAATATAGGCGGTCTGCGGCGTAAACTCCGGCCGCGCCACGCCCCCGGTAATCGGCTGCGAGAGATAATCCGGCGGAACACCCCCGAGAGCCTGGTACACATTTGACAGGTGCTTGCGATAGAGTTCGTCGAAATCGCGATCATTCGCCGAATGGTGCTCCGGCCCATACCACCAGTTCCAGTCGCTGCCCTCGGCGATCAGAATTTCTTCCCACGCCAACTGGCGTTGCGCTTCGGGCGCTCCCTGGGCCGCTTGCGCATAAAACTTTCGCGCCTCATACAGATAGTCCCAGGCCTTGTTGTCCTCCGGAGCCCCAATCCAAACGTTGAAGTTCGCATTGATCCACGATCCCGGGACGAGCGACTTGAGCTGCCCTTTATTCTTGTGCCGCGCGATCGCTTCCGTCACGGTCACCGCTTCGATGCCCGGATCCCGCTGTAATGCGTCATAGAATCTGCGCAAAAACTCCCGCCCTGAACGTGGGTAGTATTCCCACGCATTCTCGCCGTCCAAGAATATCGGCACCACGGCATCATGGCCACCAGCCACAATCGGTTTCGCCGATTCTCTGATCTTGTGCATGAGGTTGTCAGCGGCCTCCTGCGGCGGCATTCCCGAGTACACGAACCCGATCAGATCCGAAAGAGTGTGATCGCGGAACAGCAGATTCATCTCCGTGCCGGCGTTCTCGTAGCGATAAATCGTGTAGAGCCGGCGTGCCAGATCGCCATTCAGAGAGCCGTTCCCGTCGCGTGCGAAAAATGTGCCCAGGCTTCGACCCAGCACGCCTTCGTCCGTCGCCATCCATTTCACGCCGAGCTTCTGCGCGATCCCGAGTACCTCTTCTGAAACACTCCCCTCGGAGGGCCAAACTCCCTGCGGACGGATCGCAAAGACCTTTTCGTGCAGATCCAGACCCCGCAACAACTGCTCGCGCGCGTCTTCGGGATGCCGGTAACGATTGCGCGGCAGTGGCAGCCCGGGCGAGGAAACCGCTCCCATGTCCGTGTCGCACACCAGCGGCAAAATGGGGTGATAAAAAGCCGAAGTTGAAATCTCGATCAGCCCCTTGGATGCCGCCTCCGCATGCACCGGCAAAACCCGAGCCAGCAGTTCCCGCTCGCGCGCAATCACCTGCCGCTGATCGTCGAGCGTATAGTTCCGACCTTTGCGGATCAGTTCCGTAATTTCCTTTTCTTCCTGAAAGTATTCGTCGAACCACCCAATCTGCGACAGTACCTGCAAGTCGGTGAAGTCCTGCGGCAGAAAATATTTCTCCGCTTGCTCCGGCACGCTTCCCGCACTGCGAAATTTCTCAAACAGTTCGCGATACCGCGGATACCTCCCAATCACATTGACGGGATGAGCCTGAAACAGATATTGCAGCGCAAATCGCCGTTCCTCCTGCGTCAGATCCTTCGCCGGCCGGCTGGCCACCAGCAAAAACGGATCCTGCGCTTCCCCCGAAACGTAATCCTGAACCTGCTGGATGAGCGACGGCACTAGATTGAACGTCTGATGCACCTGGGGAAATTCATCCAACAGCTTCACCATTCCGTAATAGTCCTTCAGGGCATGGAGCCGCGTCCAAGGCAACCGATACTGCCCCGTGACCAGGTCTTTGTAAAAAGGCTGATGCTGATGCCACAGGACTACCACTCGCACTTGCGCCATGATTTAGGATTCCCCTGAGTCTATCGGCAAAATTTTAGTATGGCATAAGCCAGACCCATAATTCTGGCATCTGATTCGACTACACTAGTTTCGACACGAATTATGACTCCGCCAACCACCACCCAAAACGCCGCTCCGGTCCGCTACGACGTTTCCTTGCTGACCCCCGAAGATTTTTACTTGTTCAACGAAGGCAGCCACTATCGCCTCCACGACAAAATGGGGGCGCACCTGGTCGAGTCCAACGGAACCCTGGGTACTGTCTTCAGCGTCTGGGCTCCCAACGCCCACCATGTCGCCGTCATCGGCGGCTTCAATAACTGGAATCCCAACACCCATCGACTCGCACCCCGCGGTTCGTCCGGCATCTGGGAAGGGTTCATCCCCGCCGTCACCAAAGGTACCCTCTACAAGTTCCATATTGTTTCAACTCAACTCGGCTACGAGTCCGATCGCGCAGACCCGTTTGCCGTCCTGGATGAGAAGCCGCCGCTCACCGCTTCCGTCGTCTGGGATCTCGACTACACCTGGAATGACGCTGCTTTTCTGGAAAAGCGCGGCGCGGCCAATTCCGTCCATGCGCCGGTGTCTATTTACGAGGTTCACCTCGGCTCCTGGATGCGCGTTCCGGAAGAGAATAATCGCTCGCTCACCTACCGCGAGATCGCACCCCGCCTCGCCGACTACGTAAAGAAACTCGGATTTACGCACGTCGAACTCCTCCCGATCATGGAGCACCCCTTCTACGGCTCCTGGGGATATCAGACGACCGGCTATTTCGCGCCCACCGCGCGCTACGGGACGCCGCAGGATTTCATGTATCTGATCGACTATCTGCACCAGCAGAACATCAGCGTCATTCTCGACTGGGTACCCTCGCACTTCCCATCCGACGGCCACGGCCTCGCCTTCTTCGACGGCACCCACCTGTTTGAGCACTCGGACACACGCCAGGGATTCCATCCCGACTGGAAGACTTTCATCTTCAATTATGGACGCAGCGAAGTCCGCAGCTTCCTTATGTCAAGCGCGATGTTCTGGCTCGACAAATATCATGTCGACGGACTCCGCGTGGACGCCGTCGCCTCCATGCTTTATCTCGATTACTCGCGCAAAGAAGGCGAATGGATTCCCAACCGCTTCGGCGGCCGCGAAAACCTCGAGGCTATCGAGTTCCTGCGGCGCTTCAACCTCGAAGCCTACGGAGAACATCCTGACATTCAAACCTACGCCGAGGAGTCCACGTCTTATCCTATGGTCTCTCGTCCCACTCACCTCGGCGGGCTCGGCTTCGGCTTCAAATGGGATATGGGCTGGATGCACGACACGCTCGTGTACTTCCAGCAGGATCCCATCCATCGCCAATACCACCACAACAAGCTCACCTTCCGGATGATTTACTCGTTCCACGAAAACTTCGTCCTGCCCCTCAGCCACGACGAGGTCGTGCATGGCAAGGGTTCCCTGATCGGCAAAATGCCGGGCGACGAATGGCAGAAATTTGCCAACCTGCGTCTGCTTTTCGCCTACATGTTCGCCCAGCCCGGCAAGAAATTGCTCTTCATGGGCGACGAGTTCGGCCAAGTCAGCGAGTGGTCGCACGATCGCAGCCTCGATTGGGACGTGCTGCAATACCCGGTGCATCGTGGGCTCATGAATTGGGTCGAACAACTGAACCGCCTCTACCAGAGCCAGGCTCCGCTTCACTGGTTCGATAACGACCCCCGCGGCTTTGAATGGGTTGACTGCAACGACGCGCCTACCAGCGTCGTCTCGTTATTGCGCAAGGGCCAATCGGAAGACGACTGCATTCTGGTGGTTTGTAATTTCACGCCTGTCATCAGAGTGGGTTACATGGTGGGCGTTCCGACGGGAGGATATTGGAAGGAACTCCTCAACAGCGATGGCCTCGAATACAGCGGCAGCGGAGTAGGCAACATGGGAGGCGCCGAAGCCATGCCCGAAACCACCCACGGGCGGCCGTACTCCCTGCGCCTGACTCTGCCCCCGCTCGGCGCGCTGTTCCTGAAAAGAAGCTAGTGATGGAGCGACGGGCCCCGCCCGTCCCACCACTGAGCAACGAGGATGGTCAATAAGTAGTCTGCTTGAACCCAAAACGTCGGTAACCTCTTACACTCTAAGACCGCCTCGCCTCTCGTGGGATTCTGCCAAACTGGAATGGAGACAGAAATGGCATCATCCACAACGACACCACCGTCATTGCAGATAAGAGTGGCGGAAGAAACGGCGGAGTTCAAACAGCCAAGCCAGTTCCGTCGCCTTTTGCCCGGACTGACAACAGCCGTCTGCATCGCATTTGGCGTCGCCCTGATCGCCAATACTCAATTAGCTTGCGACGGCGGTTGGTTCTGGTATGCCGTTTTGCACCACGCCGGGACACGTTTGTATCGAGACCTGCATCTCGTGCTGCAACCCCTCGCTGTTTTGGAGACTGAGTGGTGGATGTCGTTGGTAGGTAAGGGGTGGATCGTTTCCAAGGTTCCGGCGGTCATCCATCTCGTTGCATTTACGACCGGCATCGCTCTTATAACGGCCAAAAGCAAGCTGGCAGCCATTCCCAAGGCAGTAGTAGTTGCCTGCGTGTTTTTCGTGGGCATCCATTTCGAGGCCTATCGCTTTGACGATTACCACGTGATGGCGGATGCCCTTGCTCTTTTCTCCATACTTCTCCTTCTGAAGTTGGACCGCGCGGAAAGCATTGACTCGAATTTGAAGTTAGCCGCGGCATTGGGGTTCCTATCCGGGCTCGCGATCATGACCAGACTGACAGACGGAATGGCACTGTGCCTGTCTACTGCGCTGGCGATTGCATATTTGGTAAAGACGAAAAGAGCCGCATGTCTGATCGCATTCTTTTGTTTTACATGCCTTGTAATTCTTGGCATCGTCGTTTTGACCGGCGATTCCGTAAGAGATTACGCGACGTCTACCATCCTGCACGCAGCGGGACCTAAAGGCGGGCTCGCGAGTGTGCTGACTCGTCCCTGGTTACTGTTGTGGAACACTCTCGTTTTCCTGGTAGCGCGACAACAACTCATGACTGTGTTTTACTGCGGGGCCGCTGCCGCCAGTTGGACGTGGCTGGTCGCGTCGTTCACTAGTGCGGGGCGTCCTAGATCGACGATCAAGGCAACTGTGGGGTTAGGGCTGCTTGCTGGTGCGATCGGCCTGCTGTGGCCGGTTATTCAGAATGGAGACCTGATTGTCACTTTGTCAGCAGTGTGGGTAATCACAGGTTACGGCATCGTGTTCTTCCTCGTGTACAGCATCGCGCTCGAATCGGTGCGGGTTGGTGGCACAGCTATCGCGAATCCGAAACGAGTTATTTTGTTTCTGCCTTTTGCACTGCTGTTGGCAGGTTCCATGTCGAGTGCCGGTTATCATTTTGGTCTCTACGCACCGATTGCGTTTCTTATCCTGGCGGTTGTGGTTCTATTTCCGGCCGTGTTTGAGAGGAGATGGCTGAGATCCTGCTTCTTAGTCATCGCCGCTCTCATGGCGGTTTCGGGCGCCTGCAGCAAGACGATAAATCCGGCTTCATGGCACAGCTACCGATCTTTTCCAATGTTTGCCCATCGCATCCTGACCAACCATCCGACCTATGGAACCATGGTCATTGATGACAGTCTGCATGATTTTGTCGGTGGAATTTGTTCCGTTGTGAAAAGCGGCGGAAAAACGGAATTGCTCTCGATTCCATTTTCCTATGCAAATTACTACTGCGACATACCGCCGTGGCAAGGATTCGTGCAGACGTTTTTCGACCTCTCGGGCAAAGAGGTCATCAATGACATGATGGCAAAGCTGCAACATTCTCCGCCAAAGTGGGTCCTATACCAACGGCAACTGGAATACCTTACGATGCATGAGAAGGTGTTCAACAACGGCAGGAGATTGCCGCAGCGGGATCTGGACGAGTTTATTGTTGCCAACGTTATTGCCGGGCGGTGGAAACTGGTAATGCGAGGACGAGACCGCGCAGGCAGCGACTGGCTGCTTTTGAGAACGGACTAAACATCTCTGGAGTATTTTCTTAATCCAAAAATGGGCGTGCTGGATCTTAAGTCGGAATCGCCGGTAGCTGTGACAGTGATTGTCAAAAGGACCCGCAATAGCTTCTCACTCACCCCACGAGCCGAGTGGCTGACCCTGGCGTTGCTCTGTGTCGTTCTGCTTGGACAATTGTTCCTCATCGTCGGCCAGCTTTCCCAGACCGCTGACGAAGCTACGCACCTTTATGCGGGCTATCGCTACTTGAAGTGTGGTGACCTCACCGTCAGTCCCGAGCATCCGCCCCTGGCGAAGATCGTCGCAGCGGCTCCGCTGCTGCCCATGAACCTGACGGTAGATTGCTCCCCATTTGAGGGAGGGGAAATTCAACAGGTCCTGACAGCTCAAGCCTGGCTGTACAACCAGAACTGGCGGCCGGCTCTGGCTCGTGCACGGATTGCGGTTTCAGTCTTCGCGTTGGCCCTTTGTCTGATTGTCTGGATGGCTGCGCGGCGCATGTTCGACCTCGCGACTGCTATCGCTGCCACCGTGCTCCTGATCTTTGAGCCCAACGTCTTGGCTTATGGTGCACTGGTCATGACCGACATCGCGGTAACTTGCATGCTGCTTTTCGCGGTGTTCGCGTTTTACCTCTGGGTGAGGAACCGCACCACCCC
>OCTA010005512.1_pt1 | contig 10933 bp, 9 predicted proteins | sample 1538991 | NCBI WGS metagenome assembly OCTA01 (sample SAMEA3539302, study PRJEB22396) | soil metagenome | biome: tundra; feature: field; material: soil | place: USA | collected 2010-05 | depth 0.15 m | reverse complement strand
CCTCGCCCTCAACCACCCGCGGGCTAAGCGGCTCCGGCACATCGAAACTGCTCCTCACGACCTCCCGCCCGCTGCCCTGCAACGACACGTCTAGTCCCACAAGCACGTCGAGCGTGTGATACGCCATTTCTGCATTAATCCTCGGTCGCCTACCCAGCCGTACCGCGCCGGCGACCTCGGCAACGCCCAGCCCTCTGGCGTCCCCGCCATAGCAAAACAGGCTCGGCACCTCGCACCACCCCTCCATACCCTCACGCTTATAGTAGATCTGCCCATCAAAAAAGGACGGAGATGGCACAGCCAGCGTCCCTTCGCTGCCGTAGACCTCGATCCCCTGATTGTGCTGGCGCGCGTCGTGCTGGCGAGAACTACCGATGTCGTTCGAGATCACAATTGACGCCATCGCACCACTGACGAAGCCCAGGTGCATTGCCACAGTCGTCGGGACCTCAACAGCTATTTTCTCTCCAAAATGCCTCGCGCTGGTAATAACGCGCTCCGCCCATGGCGCGACAGCCGAGCAACTGACGCTCTCTACTGGGCCCAGCAGATAAGCCATGGCCGTAACAAAGTACGGGCCCGTATCAAAGAGGGGGCCCGCTCCCTTCTGGTACAGGAACGCAGGCTCCGGGTGCCAGCTCTCCGGCCCACTCCGCAGACCATGCCCTATAGCCGCGAACGGCTTTCCGATCCATCCATCCGAAATCAACTTCCGGCACATCTGCATGCTCGCACCGAGGACCGTGTCCGGCGCGCATGCCAGCAACAGTCCCCGGTCTTCCGCCAGAGCGACCAGTTCTCTGCCACTTTCGCGGGTCATCGCCAGTGGCTTCTCCGTGAACACGTGCTTCCCCGCCTCAAGCGCCGCCATCGAGACTCCGACGTGCTCGGTTGGGACAGTAAGATTGACAATGATCTCTACATCCTCCCGCGCAAACAGTTCCTCATTATTCCGGCAAACAATGGGCACCGCAAACTCTTCCGCACGCTGCTTGGCACGGCCTTGCACGGCATCTGCCACCGCAACCACCTCCACGTTCCGAAACGTCTTGGTAAGGTTACGAAGATAGATTTGACTGATCACTCCGCATCCGATAACGCCGACCCCTACAGTGCGCTCCAACACCTAGCTCCAATCGAGTCCTTGCATCCTTTTCAGGTTCTCGCGCGCGCGCTCTAACCTGTCGAACTCCGTCTTCAAATGACCGTGATCCTGCTCTACCAGCATGTATGAGACGTTCGCCTGATTAGCAGCCGCGATGATCTCCTGCACCTTCATGATGCCGTCACCAACCTCGACAAACTCCTCAGGCCTGATGTTGACACGATCAAAGGTCTCCTTATCCATCGGCGCATTACGGTCCCTCCCCGCCCACAGATCGAGATGACTGACCTCGCTCAGCGGGAAGTCTTTTTGATGCAGAATTCCTATGCGGCTTCCGTATCTCTCAATCGCTGCTACAGGGTCGACGCCCCCGCGCATTGTCCAGTACGTGTCCAATTCAATTGTCAGTAGTTCGGGCTCAGTATTGGCGACAATAGTGTCGAGCACGCACTCACCCGCTATAACCTGAAACTCGTGAAAATGATTGTGATAATACAGCTTCATGCCGTGACTACGGCATTTCTCCCCCACACGATTATAGAGCATACAGCGTTCGAGCAAACTGGCCTTGTCAATAAACTGGTCCACCGCGACTGCTATGCTCTTTGTTCCAGCGTCGGCGTGGTAAGCAAGAACATCTGCCACATTGCCCTCGTCCAGAGGCTTAATGTGGCAACCAACAGCCACAATTCCAGCGGCTCTTAGTCCCTGTCGTAGTTCGGCCGAGCCCATCCCTGACCCAATACCAGGGTCCTGGTCTGCATGGTGATTGAAGAACTCTACGTACTTGTAGCCAATGGCCGAGATCCTCTGTAGCGTACCGAGCGGATCGGCATTAAACGACTCCCTGACACTGAACATCTGTATACCTACGCGCACCCTGCCTACTTCCTTTCATCGTATATTCTCGCCTGCTTGTATTGAATCCGCACCACTCGCTGGGGTCCAACGACGGGTATGCCCCGCCGTTGGACCCTCCCGCGACCAAAAACCTCCTATCCCATCGCTCTAACTGCGGGGTGAGAGGTGAAGGACCACCACCTCAGCAAACGGCGACGAGTACATCGCTTCGTACGGGTCAGAGGGGGTCGGCCACCCCACAAAGTTAGCCGTGCTGTACTCGAAATTCGCGTCCTTGGTGAAAACGGGAATGATCGGCAGCTCCGAGGACACGAAGCGCTGAATCGGTGCGAGGCCTGCTTTCTGCGCACTAACGGTGGCGTCGCTAGCAAGCTTTACGAGGTCAGCGTCGAGTGTCGGGTTGTTGAGCCGCTCGAAGTCGCCCGTCGCTACCTTGCCATCGAGCGCACTGTTGAACCATCCCTCATACTCGTTATACGGTGTGATACCAGAAGCCGACCACTCAAGCGACAGCTGGAACTGACCCGAGGCAAGGTCTGAGGCCCAACCTGTTATCGACGAGCCGTCGAAGGTTGCGTCGATACCTGCTGCTTGGAGGTTCTGAGCGATAATTCCGCCAGCCTCAGCATAGTCCGTGTAGGCCGCTGGGTCGACGAGCGTGAGGCTGAGCTCCTTACCGCTCTTCGTGTAGAAGTGCCTGTTCTTCATAACGAAACCGGCCTGTTCAAGGACCGCTTTTGCCGCTGCCGGGTTGGGGTGCACGCTGATTTGTCCGACTCCAGTCGCCGCATCAGTCCACTGTTTGAACGTCGGTAGCGTCATCGCGCTCGAGTCTGTCACGGGGACTGTATAGCCCGACTCGGCTTCCGAGTTGAGACTGGCACGGTCAACCGCCAAGCTGATCGCCTTGCGAACTGCGAGCTGGTTCGTCGGCCAGGTAGTCAAGTTGGGCTCGAGCGACACGGTACCTAACTGCACCATGTCGAGGTGATGTAAGGCAGGGTTCCGGGCAACAAACACCCTCTGTAGGTCGGGAATATAGTTTGTGTCTGCGTCGGCGACCCCAGATAGGAGTGCGTTGGCCGAGCTCGTGTTTGACGAATAGGCCGGGAAGTACACGCGGTCCACTGCCGGCTTGCCGGGCTGCCAGTAAAGCGGGTTTTTGACCATGGTAAACCCCTCCGGCGTGAAACTTTGGAGCGTGTAGGGCCCGGTACCGATCGGGTCAGCCGCCGCGTAAGTGGCGGGGTCCTTGATCTTGCTCCAGATCGCCTTTGGAACGATAGGAACGTTCGCAATTTCCTCGAAGGCAGTGTACTGAGGCCTCGGGAACGTCAACGTCACGGTATCCCCGGACACAGATACGCCTGACAACGTTATACCACCGCTATTGAGCGCTAGATTGCTGTTCACGAGCTTGTACGAAAAGGCGACGTCGGTGGGTGTCATCGGCGAGCCATCGGACCATTTGACGTTCTTGCGGATAGTAAAAATAAGCGCCTTGCCGTTGTTAGACCACTCGTACTTGGTCGCCAGCCACGGGTAGTAGGTTGGCGGCGCTGCTACGTCAAACTGGATCAACGGCTCGTAGACTAGTGAGGTGGCACCGAAGTTGTTCGTATACACACTCCCAACAAAGGGATTGAAGTCCTGAGGTATGCTTCCGTTATTATTACAAGCTAGCACGAGCTCCGGCCCGGATTGGGCGTGTGGCGTAGCGCTAGCGCTTAGGGTTTGTGTTCCTAGTCCCGCTAGGCCTATTGCGACGACGGTGAGAACACACAGGCCTCTCCGAAGCGTCATGCCCGCAGCGTATCTCTTTTTCCAATTAGTCATGTGCAATCTCCTTTATAACGTGATTGTTGTCCGGATGGACTTGGGCCCTCGGGGGCCGCTAATGATCAGCTCACTGCTTCTCCTTTCGACGGATGAGGTGTGGAGCCGCTGTCTCAAGATGCCAGCAGGCCGCCTGCCGGCCCTCGGTAACTTCCACCATTCCCGGGCGTTCGGCCTGGCAGTGGGAATCGGCGTAGGGACACCTCGAGGTGAAGGCGCAGCCGGTAGTCGTCCGCAGCGCGCTGATAGTTTGGCGGCGAGGTGTTGTCGTCGCTTGACGTGACATAGTGGCCGGTGCGTCTGGGTCCGGGGCAGAAGCGACAAGGAGCTGCGTGTACGGGTGAGCGGGCCGCTGGGTGACCTCTTCTGCGGGCCCCCGCTCAACAATCTCACCGGCATACATGACGAGAATCTGATCAGCAAAATAACGTGCGGTCGCAATGTCATGGGTAATGTAGAGCACCGCTAGGTCGAAGCGCTTGCGGAGGTCGTCTATCAGCCCAAGGATGTGGAGACGGATGGAGACGTCAAGCATTGATACCGGCTCATCCGCGAGAAGGACCCGCGGGCGCACCGCGAGGGCCCTTGCGATAGCTACGCGCTGGCGCTGTCCACCGGATAACTCGTGGGGGAACTTGTGGATGTACTGGTCCGGAGGCACAAGACCCACCTCGTGCAGGAGCTGGGTGATCTCGGCCTGGACTCGCCCGCGCCCCTTGAGGTTTCGGTGCAATTTTACGGGCCGTTGGAGGTGATACCCCACGGTGCGTACCGGGTTCAGGGAGGCGAACGGATCTTGGAACACGAGCTGGACCTGCCGCTTATAGGTACGGAGATCCCGCATCGACCGCAGTGCTACGGTCGCGCCATCGAGACGCACCTCGCCGTGGCTGGGTTTCTCCTGGGCCGCCAGTAGCCGGGCCACGGTCGACTTGCCCGACCCGCTCTCACCGACGATAGCGACGACCGACTGGCGGTAGAGGGCGAATGAAGCGTCGCGCACAGCCGAGATCACGTCGGCTCGGTGCCCGTACGAGAGGGGGTAGTCCTTGCATAGCCCGATGGCCTCCATGACAAGCAGCCCACTGGCAGCTGTTGCCAGGACCGGATCTTCGCCACTGGAGTGGTCCAAGGCGCTGGTCGGTTCCAATGTCATCTCCCCGCAATACCCTCGTCGGCGGCTGTCGTCAGCTTGGCTTCCTCTGGAGCTGGCACGAATGGGCATGCGCTGCTATGCAACGTGTGCCCTGGCTTAGCAAACTGGACCAGATCCATACTGACGGTGGCGCACTTCGAGTTCGCGTGCGCACAGCGGGGGGCGAACGGACATCCCGGCATTAGGTTCCTCAAGTCGGGCGGTGACCCCGGGATCCCGGCGAGCTGGCGGCGTTGGCCGTGAAGTGACGGGAACGAGCTGAGCAAGCCCTGTGTGTACGGGTGCAACGGCCGGTGCGCAATGTCCTGAGCCCTACCGACCTCGACGAGGCGGCCCGCGTACATGATAGCCACCCGATCGGCGAGCTCAAGCACCAAAGACAGATCGTGGGTAATGAAAAGGATCGAGAAGCCGAGCTGCTCCTTCAACGCCATGATCTGCTGCAGGATCTCCCGTTGAACGACAACATCGAGAGCGGTGGTCGGCTCATCCATGATGATCACCTCCGGGTCGACGGCCAAGGCCATGGCAATCATCACGCGTTGGCGCATTCCCCCGGAGAGCTCATGCGGGTAGCTGCGAAGACGGTCTCGAGGAATGCCGACGAGGTCAATGAGATTGGCGGCGCGCTCAAACATGTCCCCCTTGCTCATTGCCAGATGAGCGTCAACGGCATCAACGATCTGGTCGCGAACCTTCAGGACCGGATTCAGGCAGTTCATGGCACTCTGAAAGACGATGGCGATCTCGCGCCACCGCAGCTTTCGGAGTTGCCTGGCGCTCTGGGCCAGAACTTCGACTCCGTCGGGGCCAACTCGCCGGCCCCGGTAAACAACACTGCCCGAGGTGATCGCAGCCGGAGGTCGCAGCAGCCGGCACGCGCCGTAGGCAAGGGTCGATTTGCCTGAACCGCTTTCCCCAGCCAAGCCGACCACTTCTCCAGCCGCCACTACCAGGTTGACATCCTCGACCGCACGGACCTCGCCTCCGCTAGGGAGGTACGCTATCGAGAGTCCCCGGATCTCAAGCACGGCACGGCGGTCCGACAGCCCATCGGAGACCTCCGGCCCAGGCGGGTTTGACGCTACAAACGTACCGGGAGCTCGCGGTTCGGTCATTGGGGCCTGGCGCCCATTGAGATCGAGGCGGGCGGAGCGTCCCTTGCCAGTGCGACAGGGCCGCCCTCGTCCGTTCGAACACCAATCTTGAGCACTGGCGTAGGGTCAAGAGGGCGAGACTTTCGGCGGCCCGTCCGCCCGCTCTTGCCGCTGTCCCGCAACCGCGGATTGCCGTACTCATCGAGGCCGAAGTTCAATAGCACCAGGGCTGTTCCAATGATCGCTACCGCGAGCCCTGGGGGAAGGAACCACCACCACGCCCCTGCTTGGAGCGCGTCCTGGCTTTGTGCCCAGTAGAGCATCGTGCCGAGGCTCCAACTTGACAGACTCGCTAAGCCGAGGAAGGCCAATGCAACCGAGGTGCCGATCGCATAGAGCGTCACCCCCACGAAGGTGGCCGCAATTAGGGTGACCTCGTTCGGCAAAATCTCGAACAAGACGACCCGCCAGGCACGTTCGCCAATCTCTCGCGCAGCGGCCACGTAATCATTCCTACGCAATGTCAAAGTTTGGGCGCGGATTACCCGAGCCCCCCAAGGCCAACTGAGGACGCTCAAGACGAAGATTGTCACCCACTGGCCCTGTTGGTTTGAGTAACTCAGCAGTACAACCATAAGGGGCAATGCCGGTAGAACGAGAAAAATGTTGCTCACGAAGGAAAGCACCTCGTCCCAAATGCCACCAAGGTAGCCGGCAGACACGCCGACGAGTGCCGACAACCCGGTCGAAATAGCTCCCACGATAACCGCGAGCTCCATAGTCATCCGGATCCCGACGAGGAACTGAGATAGCACATCCTGGCCAGACTGCGTCGTTCCAAGCCAGTGGGCCACGTCAGGGGCATGAAGCGATTGACTGGCCGCGGGGTTTATCGCCGAAGGATCGTAAGGAGCGACCCAGGGCGCTATAACCGCAACGACCACGAAAATGGCAAGAATAAACACGCCACCCTTGGCTTTGGTGGGCAAATGGGACCAATGGCTGCCCCGACCAACTGAAGGCCCAGGGCCCGCCGCAGTAACAGTTGCAGTCGCCATCACAGCGCCGCCCTAGTGCGTGTGCGCGGGTCACAGATGATGTAGACGACATCGGCCAGTAGATTCGCGGACAGGACGGCTATTGACACGAACAAGAAGATCGCCTGCACCATCGGGAAATCATCTGAGGTCACTGCGTTGAACAGCAATAGGCCGATGCCTGGGTACGAGAACACTACTTCCATAACGAGGGCACCGGACACTATAAAGCCGAGGGCCAAGGCAAAGGCAGCGAGATTTGGGAGGATCGCGTTCCGGGCTGCATACTGGAAAATCACTCGACGTGTTGAGAGACCTTTCGCCTGTGCCGTCAGGACATAGTCTTCCGCAATAGTCGTGATCATCATATTGCGCATCTGGAGCATCCACCCGGCCATCGAGGTCAGGACGATGGTGAGTGCGGGCAAGATCGAGTGGTAGACGGCACTGATAACAAAATCCCAATGCCAGCCGGGAAGCAGGGTCCCGGCATAGGCACCAACCTCCGGGAACCAGTGGAGCCTCAGGGCGAAGATGTCGAGGATGATAAGAGCCAAGAAGAAGTAGGGAACGGCTTGAAAAAAAGCGAACCCCGGTAGTAGCTGGTCGAACCAGCCGCCCCGCTGCCAGGCGGCGATGATTCCGAGCAACGTGCCAATTACCACCGCCAACACGGTAGCGGTGCCCACGAGGATTATGGTCCAGGGAATTGCACCGGCCATGATAGTCGATACGTGAGCCGGGTACTGGCTAACGTCTACTCCAAGGTTCCCGTGCGCCAGATCAGTGAGGTACGCCCAGTACTGGTGGGCCAACGAGCCGCCGTGGCCGACCCCAAAAGCGGCCTCTAACTCTGCATATGCTGAAGGTTGAAGGCTCGGGAATTTGGCAATCATTGCTTCCACAGCGTTGCCGGGCATCGCTCGTGGGATAAAGAAGTTGGCCGTAATGGCCACCCAGATCGTCGTTACGTAGAATATCAGGCGCCGAAGAAGGAACCTCATCGCTATGCGCACCAGCTCTCTGGGCGCGCGACACGCAAGGATCGTCCCGGAACACGCGACAGCGGTTCAAAGGGCACCGAGATGGATAGGGCTAAACAGTTTCCAGAGCCGCTACTCGCGCGAGAATATCTGAACCTCACCTTCTCGTACGGCATAACACCTTCTCGCACTGTCGCGGGACCGCGTGCGGCCCAGATCTGCCCGTGTCCCATCTCACTCCTTGTCTCCTGCTTTCTCTGGGAGAGGTGCCGCAACGCCCGGCGCAGCACGGCGCTGGACGGAAGACGGGGGGCCGCCAATAGGAGCGAGCACAAAACGCAGCGTCCTGACCGCTATCTCCAGACCCGTCTTGACCCGTTGTTCGCTGCCGCTCCACACTGGATCCTCGTGCTCGATCGACAGGGTCCCCTCGAAGCCGCCCTCGTAAAGGGCGTCGACCACCCTGAGCCAGTCGACCTGGCCGGCGCCGGGCACCCGGTAGCGCCACCAACCGACGTCCCAGGGGTCCTCACGCTCGATCGCCTTGCCGGGGTAGCCGTAACGATTGCGCCGGTCAAGATACAGCTCGATGTCCTTGGCTTGGGCGTGTAAGACTCGCCCCACATAGGGACGCACCGCCTCGACCGGGTCGATGCCCATCCAGCACAGGTGCGACGGGTCGTAATTAAGGTATAGGCCGAGCGAGAACATCCACTCCCACAGCTCCGGGGAGTAGGCGAGGTTCCCGGGGTAACCGTCGGGATGCCAGCCCTCCATGACGCAGTTCTCGATAACGAGGCGCACCCCGCGCTCGCCCGCGTGTTCGACCAGCGGCGGGAAGAGCTGCTCGGCCTGTCGCAGGTTCTCGGCGACCGTTCGGGTCGGGTCGCGCCCGACGAATGTGCCGACAAGGGGGCAGCCGAGTAACGCGGCTGCGTCGACGCAGGCCGCCACATGGGCGTTGACCACCCGACGTTCCTCCGGGTCGGGGTGGAGGTTGTTGTCGTAGTAGGCGATGCACGAGATCGCTATGCCCAAGTTGTCGAGCACCTCCCGCACCGCGCTGGCCTTTGACTGTGTCATGTGCACTACGTCGAGGTGGGTAGCGGTGAAGGGGCGCCCGCCTGTCTCGGGCCACGCAGCGACCTCAAGAGCCTCGATGCCAGCACCGGAAGCGAACGTTGCGATCTGCTCGAGGGACAGATCGGGCAGGCATGCGGTAAGCAAGCCGAGTTTCATGACAGCCTCCCCGTGGAAGCGACCTTACGGGCGGAACACTTCGAGCTGTACAGGACTTCCACCCAAGAACTCGACTTAGCCGATACGAGGACGGCCTCGGTGAGCTCGGCGGCGCGGCGCCCGTCGGAGAAGCGAGGTAGTCCATCGGGGCTGGAACCGTTGATTGCGGCATAGCAGTCCCCCACGAAAGCGTTGAAGCAGTCCTGGTAACCGTGGGGATGCCCCGCCGGCAGCCCTGCGTAGAACGCTGCAGCTGGCGCCAAGTCTTCGCCCGAGCGGACTAGCACGCGGCTGGAAGAACGACCGCCGATCCAGAGCAGTTCGGGGCGGTCGTGGTCGAATACGAAGGAGGCTTTGCTGCCGTCCAGGGAGAACCACAGCCGGTTCTTACGACCTAGGGCGACCTGGCTAAGTATTACTGAGCCGATCGCCCCTCCGTCCGTCTCGAAAATGATGGTGGCCACATCTTCCGTACGGACCTCGACTGGTCCGTCCGGTCCTGGCCGCACTGGAAACGCGGTGAGCAGTTGGGCGTTCAGCCGCGATATGCGCTGGCCCGAAGTGAACTCAACAAGGTCAACCCAGTGCACGCCTATGTCGCCGAACGCCCGGGAGAGGCCGCCACGGACTGGATCGACCCGCCAGTCGCTGTCGGTCTCTCTAGCGAGCCAGTCTTGAAGATACGAGCCGTGCAACGTGCTAAGTCGGCCTGCCTCCCCGCGTCGCACCCGCTCGCGCGCCTCGCGCACCATCGGGTAGAAGCGATACACGAAGGGGACTGCCGCAACCACGCCTACCTTGTCGGCAAACTCCTCCAGCTGTGCCGCGCCTGCGGCGCTTGTCGCTAATGGCTTCTCGCAAACAACATGCTTACCAGCTCGCAGGACCTTCTGGACGAGGTCAACATGGGTTGCGTTGGGGGTACAAACATGCACGACATCTACATCAGGCGATTCGATCAGCTCTGTCGCTGATGTCGTGGCACGCTCGGCTTGTGTCAACACCTGCAGTGCAGCCGCCCGCTCGGGGTCGTTATCCGCCACACCCACCAGCACTCCACCTGCTGCCCGGACGGCCTTCGCGTGAACTCCGCCGATGAAGCCCGCCCCTACCACGGCAGCACGGATCCGCGCCGTCATCTCGTCCAGCTAGCGGAGCACGCGCGCAGCAATCGAGGCGGGCAGTCCAAGCCATTAAGTCGCTTGGGTGCTGACGATCCGAATACGAGCGAGTGGTATTCTTCAAGCATTGAAGCACAAGCTTATGTTGCTTCGGAACAGAAGTCAACTATCTACGACTGATGATGAGTAATCTGCAACGGATGTTTGGGGAACAGGGGGTGAGTTGTGTTGCTCACTAAGCCACTTGTGTCGGACAGTGTCGCGAACCTCGTAACGGTACTGGACCTGATCCGGTTCGGTCACGCCCGTACGCGGCCAGAGCTCACCGAGTACAGCGGCCTAGGACGCGCGATCGTGGCCCAGCAACTTGACCTCTTGCTCGACGTGGGCTTGGTAGGCGACGGTCGTCTCGCTCCATCCACTGGCGGCCGGGCGCCTCGGTCGGTCAGCTTTCGGGCTGGGGCTGGAAGCTTGCTGGTGGCCGGCGTCGGCGCAACC
>OCTA010005511.1_pt1 | contig 10933 bp, 4 predicted proteins | sample 1538991 | NCBI WGS metagenome assembly OCTA01 (sample SAMEA3539302, study PRJEB22396) | soil metagenome | biome: tundra; feature: field; material: soil | place: USA | collected 2010-05 | depth 0.15 m | reverse complement strand
GAAGCAAAGCAGAAAGAAGGCGGTGGGACGGGTCGGAGACCGCGCTGCGGGAGGCGAAGTCCGCCCTGCGCGGCGCCGGGCCCTCTACCGGGCCGATGCTCCGCTCGCAGTCCCCGGGCCTGGTCCGCCAGGAGCTCGCCGCCTGGGCCGCCGCCACCGAGATGACCCGCGGCGTCGCCCGTGACGCCGCCCTCGCCGGGCAGCCCGTCCAGCCCCGCGAGATCCCCTTCACCGCCGCGCGCCGCGCCGTCATCGCCGCGATCCGCTCCGGCAGGACCGGCTACACCACCCTGACCAGCGCACTCGCCAGGCTCCGTACCGTCATCGACCGGAACCGGCACCGCGCCCGCAAGGCGAAATGCCCCAGCACCTTCGAGCACGCCAGGCGCGCGGACACCGCCACCCGCACCGCGCAAGCCGTCATCACCCTCGCCAACAAGCCAGCCTGACCAGCAGAAACACCACACCCGCACCCCGAAGGACCAGCCCGCCGGCCCGTGGAACCGGCCGTCCCCCGGCACGACACGCCGGCCCCTGGCATGCCCGAAGCCAGTTATCACCCACCGTAACCAAAACCAGCAGGCCCGGACTGCTCACCCGAAACACCCAAATGCCTAAAGCCTATGGCATTGGGATATATCGGCCGCATCGGCCAGCTGAACGTCTGCCCCGCTGATCACCTAACACCATGAAGCCTTGCAGACCACAGCGTTATAGCCGCCTGCGCGTCAGCGCCCGCTCCCGGCCGGCGGGCTCCATGCTGCGGCGGTTGCTTCCGCTTGAGCGGAATGCGAAACTGACTAAATAACAGGTTTACGATGATTTCACTCGCCCACCAGCCACGGGCGTGAAGGTCTCCTGGGGGGAGTGCTGCGGTCATGTCCTCGGTTGGCGAGCGCTGGAAGGCTCTGCTCACTTCCATAAGGCACCGAGACGTTTCGTCGTCGGCTTGGTGGCCGGTTCCTGACGATCACCGACTCGACCCGGCGGCTCCGGCGGAAATGTTCGTCGCGGACGCGCATTACTTTGTGGTACGCCTGCATCAAGTGCATCTCGCGACGCCTCAGGAGTGGTTCGCGCGGTACGATCCCTTGCTATTTGTCCAAACTGAATTCATGTACGCGGGCGAACGACGGCGCGAGCCGTTCGTGGTCGGCCCGGACACGCTACGGAATAAGGTGCAGCAGGCTCCGGCCGGCATGAATGTCACCGACTTGCAGGCCACGGGACTGCGGCCCTATCGCGGTGGGGGCCTGGAGCTGACGGTGGTGTTGTGCCGTACCAAGATCGAAGACGCCGCGCGGCGGCTGCTGTCGATCGCCGAGCGCTGCCTGGTGCTGCCGCAGCTTTTCGTTCTCGCCGGACCATACGTGCAGGTGGCCGAAGCGGGCCTGGATGCGCTTGAAGCGGTTCTCGGGCTGGACGACGTGGTGCCGATGCTCGGAACCTTGCATGGTTTCGACTCGGCGGCAGGCTTCCGCCCCAATTGGTTCGTCCTGAGTAAGACGGGGGCGCTGACGCCGGAGCAGACCTGGATACGTGGCAATCGGCTCTGGTGCGGCACGGATCCCGGTCGGCTCACGGAGCCGGATGTCGACTTCGTGCTGTGCAGTCTCGGACAGGCGGCCGCCCGCGATGACGTCGGCCAGCTCCCGGAATTCCGGGGCCTGTGGAACTCGGCGCTGAGTTATGCGAACCAGTCGGCAGACGAAGCGTGGGAAGTAGCCAAGGCGCTGCTCGCGGCGCTGCAGTTGACCGTGCGGCAGAGCGCGGATCTCACCAAGAGCCAGGCGGCTGATCTCGTCGACCAATATGAGCAGGACATGGTCAGCGTACACAAGCAGGCACTGAAAAGGTCGATGCTCGGCCCGCCATCCGAGGAGCCTGATCCGCTGACATATAGTCTCGCCGCGACACTGGCGCTGTGACGGGCGCCCTGATGGCTGCCGGCGACCCGGACCTGCAGTGCACATTTAGGTTCGTATCGAACGAGCGGATTAGCTACGAGGACAGCTACGGACGGAACGCCACGGCCGAGATCGATCGCGGCGGACTGTCCTGGCGGACGATCGCGGTGCTGGCCAGCTGGGTGCGCGACCACGACGATTATGTCCGCCGGATCGAACTGGAGATCCTGGGGAGCCACCTGTACAACCTGCTCTTCGCGGATGCGGTAGGTGCGGAGTTCGAGGAGTCGTACAAGGCTTTCGAGCGCCGCCAGGGCCGCCGGGGCCGGGTGCGGTTGGAGCTGTGTTTTCATCCGGAAGCTGAGGAACTGGCCGGGCTGCCGTGGGAGTTCCTCTACCGGCCGGGGCGGCCGGACGGCTTCTTCCTGGCCGGGGAAGACATCGGCCTGGTGCTGAGCCGGCTCGTGCCGCGCAACCCCTCAGGGGAGGTGGAAGCCGCCCGGCGTCCGCTGAAGGTCCTGGTGGCGTCTTGCCATCACGTTCCGGCAGCTTATGTGGAGAAGGTAAAGAGCACCATCAGCGGCCTGACCATGCCTGGCGACATCGAGCTCGCACCCCTGGATGACCCTACGTTCAACGAGTTGTGTGACGCCGTACGGAGCGAGCAGCCTCATGTGCTCCACCTCATCGCCCACGGCAAGCCCGCCGGCCTGATGATGAAACGGACCGTGGACCCCGACGAGGCTCGCGCCAACGCGGCCTGGCGGAGTGCAGGCAAGCCGGTTCCGGCCGTGGCGGACGGTGTGCTTATCGGCGCGCGGACGGTTAAGTCGATGTTTGATATCCACCGGCCGCACCTGGTGTTGCTGCACGCATGCGATGGGGACGCTCCCGGGCCGACCTCCGCCGACGAAGCACCGGCCCTGGCCGTGCTGTTCAGCACGGCGCGAGAGATCGCGTACGCGGGTGTACCCGCCGTGGTGGCCATGCAATACCCGATCTCGGTCGAGCATGCTCTGACCTTCGTCATGGAGTTCTACGGAGCGCTGATGGGCGGAGCCACGGTCAGCGACGCGACCAAGCAGGGCCGCAGAATACTGGCCCGAGACTCAGAGGATAAGCCCGTGCGCGAGGATTGGAGGACCCGTAGGTTCGGCGCGCCTGTCGTCTATGTTCAGCAGGATGTGCCGCTGATAGCCGGGCAGCAGATGGCACCGACGTCCCGCGAGCCACCGCTCGGGGCCGCCAGGCCCGGGGCGTCAGGCGGCCGGGGCACGCGACGGCTGCGGCGTTGCGCCTCCTGCGGCACGGGCAACAACCCTGCCAACGACCACTGCCGGCAATGCCGCGTCTCGCTCGGGATCTGCGTGTGCGGCCATGTCTATGACGATCCACAGGCAGATGCCTACTGCGGCAAATGCACAGTATCGCTTTGGCTCGATGACGGCGGCGGACGCGACCAGCTGGTGCCGGGGAGCCCGCAGGATCCCGGATCGATGGCCGATAAACGCCGCCGTCCGGCCGGGGTGTGAACGCCATGCCGGGCGATGTCGTGGCGCGAGTCGGTCTGGTCCAGGCGGAACTGGACTCGGTGGCCAACATCACGCTCAGCCGGGCCGCCAGGGAATGGGGCGCCGTGCTGCTGGTGGCCGACCGTCCGCAGGACGCCGCCGTAGCGTTCCAGGCGGCGCTGGAGGCGGCGGATCCGGCCGACCGCGGTCCGTTGCTGATTCTGCTGGCCTACGCCTACGACGCCGCTGGCGTATCCGAGCGGGCGATGCGCAGCTATCTGGATGGAGTGCGTGAGGACGGCACGCTGGTCGGCGACGTCGCGGCCCGCGTCCATGCGCTACTGACGCCGTCCTTCGCCGATGTCCTCGGGCCGTGGCTGACCGGCGCATGGTCGGAGTCGGTGCGCTCGGCGCTCGCCGGCCGGCCCGACGGCGCAGGCTTGCGGGCACAGCTGGAAGTCCTGGTCGCGCACGTGTACGCCATCCGAGGCGAGCGCCGGCAGGCCGTCCAGGCCCTGCGGGCGGCCATGGCCGCCTCGGCTAAGGAGGTGGCGTCGTTCGCCGGCGAGCTGTCCGGCTGGTTCGGCGAGTCGCTGGGGGACCCCGGCCCGGGAGAGAGCCTGCACTTGCTGCTGGGCGAGCTTGACCTCTTGCTCGGAGATGCCGATGCGGCGCTGGCCCACGCGGACGCGGCGCTGGCTGGCGGCGGACTGGTCGACGCCGACCACCCGTACGGTGACACGCCGGGGTACGAGCTGCGCGGGCACGCGCTGACGGCGCTCCGCCGCCCGCAGGAAGCGAACGCCGCCCTGCTGACCGCGGCCCGGCAGAGCACCTGGGCCGAGGATTGGCCGCGGGCGGACACCCTGCTCGCGAGGCTGGCCGAGGACGACCCGACCTGCCAGGAGGTCTGGTGGCTGCGCGCGCTCGTCCGCACCGTGCAAGCCGAAGATGCCACCGATGATGCCGCACGCATCGATGTGGCCGCACTGCACGAGGCGATGGCGTTCTGGGAGACTGGGTACGCGCTCGGCCCGCCCCGCGACGAGCTGTGGGCTTACTTTCTGCTCGCGGGCATCCATACGAACCTGGCCGCCGCCAGCAGCGCCGACAGGGCGGAGCACCGGTGGCTAGCCGTGCTCTACGGAGAGCGCGGCCTGGCGCCCTGCGATGACGCCGACAAGGTCGACTGGCTGTACCACCACCGAGGCTACCGGCTGGTCTACAGCCACCGGGCCGCGGGGAACATGGCGGCGGCTTTGCAGCTCGCTGACGAATGCCAGGCGCGGTCACCCTCCGGCGAGGCCTCAGCCCCTGATATCGACGATGACTTCCTCGCCGCGGAAAAGGCGGTGGTCCAGCTGTACCTCGGCCACCATGCCGCGGCGCTGGAGTTCCTCAGTCAGATCGAGAGCCACGAGTATCAGCCAGGCGCGTTCGACGCGGACTGGATGCTGCAGGTGCGCGGCATCGCCTTGCTGATGAGCGGCGCAGTCGAGGAGGCGCGGACGGTCTTTGGCCGAGCCGTGGAGGCAAACCCGGACGATCCCGACTTGCTCGCCAGCCTCACGGCGTCCTGCATTCGGCAGGGCGATCGGGAAGCAGCGCGGGAGTACTGCGAGCGCGTGCTGGCGCTGACCGGACCGGACCTGCCCGGCGCTGCGGGCCGCTCCGGCGATCGGGCCGAGGCCCTGCTGCGCCTGGGCCGCTACCAGGAGGCGACCGCGCTGCTGGAACCACTGGCCGCCTCGTCGTGGCGAATAGCGGCGGGACGGGCCTGGCTGGATGCGTGCCTGGCCGTGTGCCGGCTCGGCGCTGGTGACCCGGAGGCCAGGCAGGCACTGCGGCAAAGCGCCCGGGCCATCTGCTCGGCCTGGGACGCCCAGCTGCTCGCCGACGAGGTGGCGGTGCTCGAAGCGCGTGACGCGGCGGGCCGCCCGCCGTCAGGCCACGACCGCCTGTCCGCGGTATTCGCCCGGCGGGCCAAGGAAATCGCCGGGCAGAGCACCGGCCTGGCTGCGGCCGTGGATGAGCTGCGGCAGTCGCGCGCCGCCTAGGCGCCCGCCCCGATCCGGGTAGGCACGGCAGCGGCCATCGGCAGGATGCGGTTGGCCGCCGGCGACCTGGCGGGCGCCATCCAGGTCTACGGCGACCTGCTTGACGAGGACGAACTGTTCCCCGAGGGGCCTGACTTCTACCTGCAGGCGATGTCGGACCTGCTGACCGAGACCCTGCGCGACGACCGGCTGGCCGAGGCATCGGAGCTGGCCGAGGACGCCCTCGGCCGCCTGGCCGCAGTGACGGCCCGCAGGCCGGGCGCCGTCCGGCCCCGGCAGGTAGCCCGGCTGGCGTCCGGTGCGGGCCTGGCCCGGCTGCGCCGCGGGGAATACGGTGCTGCCCTGGACCACCTTGACCGGGCCGTCGGCGCGTACGCGGACGCGGAGGAGGCGAACCCAGCCCGTGCCCTCGGCGCGTCGTGGCGCGACTATCTTGGCTCGGCCGCGGCGTACTGGGACCTGGTCGAGCAAGCCGAACGGTGCCGGGCCTTCGCCCTGGAGCCCGCGGCAGGCCCCGGCGCGGACGCGGGTACGGCCAGGGCCGATACCCTGCTGACGGCGATGTCGGAGGGCCGACGCTACCTGGAAGAGCTGTTCGGGTTCCCCGACGATCCGGTAGCGCCCGACGAACTGCTCCCGGTGGAGGTTACCCTCGGCTCGGTACTTGCCGCAGAGGCCACCAACGAGGTTGTCATAAGCGCCGGGGCGGGGATCCGAGCGCGGATCCGCGAGCGCAGCGGGGTCATCGTGCCTGGCATGCGCTTCAGCGACGATAGCACCCTCGCACCAGACGCCTTCACCATTTTGATCGCGGGGAATCCGCGTTTCCAGGGCAGCGCACCCGACGATGACGTCGACGACGAGACGCCGTCCGGCGAGGCCGGATCGCCGACGGCCGGCTTCGGCCGGCTCGGGCCAGTCTTCAAGGCCCTCGAGCGCGTGGTCGAGCAGAACCTCCCGGCTCTGTTCGACACCCAGGCGGTCTATAGCGCCGTGCAGACCTGGGCCAGGGAGAATGAGGAGCAGACGCGGGTCGAGAACGTGATTCCCGACGCGGTGGCGTGGCTGCGCCTCGGCGTGCTTGTCCGCCGGCTGATGGCGCTGCGGATCCCGGTACGCTGGCCCGACATCCTGCGGGTGACGGAAAGCGCCGGCCTCGCGCCGGATTCGCTCGACAGGACGGTGCGGAGGCTGCGCGACCCGGAATCGCCGATAGGGCCGCCGTCGGCGGCCGGGACGGGAGAAAAGACACCACCTGCGGCGCCCGATCCCGTCCGGGGGCAGTCACCAGATCCGGCGTCGCCGACTCGGCCAGTGCCGGTCACGGTCGATGTCCAGCTAGCTTTCCCCGGAGTGGCCGGTTTGCCGCCGTCACTGGCGGACGCCTTGCGCGGCCAGGTGGCGACCGGGCTGACTTCACTAGCCGACTCGCTCGGCCTCGCGGCGGACACGACCGTCAGCCTGGAAGAGCCTCAGGGGCACGATGTCCAGTACGCCGACGGGGTGCGCATAGTGGTGAACGGTCGCGTGTGCGATTATCCGCCGACGCTGCCGATCACGGTGAAGACGTACCTGCTCGGCTTCACCGCCCCTGACGTCCTGTCCGCGCTATGGCAGATCCTGAGCGGCATGATCCACGGCACCGACTCCAAAGAGGCCGAACGCGGCGGCCAGATTCTCGTCGCATACGTCGGCTGGCTTTGCTACCAGGCGGTGCAGCTCCAGCCGTCGGTACTGCTCTCTACCTCCCCAGCTGCCAATACGGCCAAAGCAGACTCAGCTCTCGCCGCACCTGAGCGAATATGGCGCGGACTGCTCGATTCGGGGGTGGCGATCTGGGAACCAGCAGAGGTGAAGACGACATCGGACCGCGGACCAGCACCGCAGGCGCACCAGCGTCCGTACGGGGAGTGGGAAGTACTCGCTGACCGTGGCTTCCTGCACGACCTCTCACTAACCGAGCCTGTCACCACGCGGCAGTACACCGCCGTCAGATCGGTGCTCAAACCACTCGCCGCTGAGACTGGCCTTTCGCTCCCGTCGTTCCGGCTGACGCCAGATCCGGCTTTGGCGCCTGGCTGCTTCCGCGTCCGCACCAACCGCGGCTTCAGCGCCCCGTGCCGCGGCATCCCGCCGGGCATGGTCTTCGCGTACGGCGTGACGGCAGTCGAGGGCGTCGAAGGCACAGCTTGCGTAGAACCGCTCTTCGGCGCGTCTGGCGTGCTCCTGCCGGAATCGGCGGCCGGCCAACTGGACGAGCGCCAACAGGGTTTCATGAGGCCACTGAACTACTTTTTTTCGGTGCTCGTCTGGGCCCTCAGGGAGCGCGCGGGGTGCATCGTGAGCCCGGCCAGAGTTGACGCCGCGGTGGCGGGACTAAGCCAGCCGCGCCCAACGCAGCATCGTCTCGTCCTGGACCATCTGACAACCGCGACATTGCAGGAAATCCTGCACGGCCTAGCCGAAGAGGCCGTGCCGGTGAAAAGCCTTCCCGCGCTCATCGACCTGCTGCTCGAATACGAGCTGTGCGGGCCGCCAGGCACCCCGGATCGGCTGGCCTGGATACGCAGCCGGATGCGGGAGACGATCGGGGCCGCTGTCGCCACCGGGTTCCGTACCGTGGAGGTTTCGCCGCTGCCGCCAGAGGCGGAGGCAGCCGCGGCCACGTGGGAGTCCTCGGGCCGCACGGACGAAAGCGCCAGGAGTGAGCTCATTAAGACACTGCACGCCGCGGCGGTCCTCGACCAGATCGCGCCGCTGCTGGTGCCGTACGGCCTGCGGCGCGGGATATGGGAAGCGCTGCGTTACCGCTCCCCAGGCCTGTATGTACTGGCCTTCCAAGACCTGCCCGGCGATTTCACGGTTACGTGCACGGTATCGCCAGGGGCTCTGCTCACGCGCTCCAGTGCACCCTGGCGGGACCGGAATGCCGGTACCGCCGAAATCGTCCCGGCGGGCGAGGACGCGAAGTCCGAGCCCGACCGCGCCGTGTTCGAAGCCTGGCTCGGGGCCACCACCTGGTCGGCATCGGCCACCTTCCTGCGGGAGCACGTCGCCCAGCTCCTGAACCCCACCCTCCAAGTCCTCCTCGATAGCAGGGACGGCGCCGGAACTTCACAGCATCAGGCGATTCTCCGGCTTGCCAGCCAGATGCCCGTTGACGATGTCGCAGACCTGCTTGTCTCTGGTACCGCCGCAGCCGAGCGGGCACTCGACGCAATCGACGCGGGCGATCTCGACCGCCTCGCTTTGCTGCTGAGAGCGGCACCCAGCATTTCGGCTACGGCCGCGACTCACGCACTCATCGCAGCCATCCTGGCACTAGCCGCCGGAAACGGCTCCGCCGCCCGTGACCACGCCGCCTATATCGCCGACAGCGCACCAGAAGCCGAATGCAACCGCTACCGTGTGCTCCTTCGTTTCCTTTCATTCAGGGTCCCGGGTACGGCTGAACTGGCCGACATCCTGGGGGCCTGACGCCGCGATTACTGCCTGGGTCGGGGCCTCACTGTCGGCGCGGGCCTGGAGGCCGGTGCGGCCGGCGTCGGGCTGCTGGCCGGTGCCGACTCCCGTGGGCTCGTGGTGCCACCTGGGCCTACCTGCCCGCTACTGGTGGGCAGGTAGGCCCAGGTGGCGGCGCTTCGCTACCTGATGCTCGGGTTTCTGGCCTTCGGTGCGGCAGCCGTCCTGGCGCATCCGGACTGGCTCCGCATGCTTGAAGCCCGCCTGGTTCCGGCGCTGTCGCTGCGCCGCGACGAGGTGGCAGGTGGCCTCGCTCTGCTCGGCACCACGCTCACCACCTATGTCTACGTGTGGGAGATCATCAGACGCGGCGAAGGAGCCGCTTGACAGGACCCGGCCGGCCGTGGGCCAGGGTCGGTGCCGTCGTCGGCGCAGTGTTAACCGCCGTGATCTTGTGGTTCATGACGGCACGTGCAGCCCGAGCTGTGTGGACGATCACGTATTTCGTGATCGTCCACACAGCTGTAACATCGACGGCGGTGTCTCGGTGGCTATGACGCCTGTATGTCGAACCGTCCTAACCATCTCGGGCTGCGGCGGGTTTCCGGGGGAGTACCGATCTATCTATCGCCGCCAAAGAGTCTCTACAGATTTTCGCCCGGCCGCCGTGTCGCCGCGCGTGACCGCACTACACAGGCAGTGAATTGCTCCTCACGGCGCCAGTATTGCCACGTGCGCGTGATCACCTGGCGGGCTGAGGACGCCAGAACCGGTCGATCTGCACGAGGCCCACTCGCACAGATGACAGATGGCGCGGGCATCAGCCGCGCGTAATCGATCTGTTCGTTTGTTGCGACTTGGATGTCGGCCGCGTGAGTCGCTTCGCGTAGCGGAGGGGCTGGTGCGCGGGGCAACTCAGACTGACGCAAGGCGCTCCCGGCAGGACACGCAGACAACCTGCTGGCTCCCGGTATGGCTCCCGGGAGAAGGCCGTATGTCGGGACCAGCCGCGTCCGGGACCTGCTGGAGTGACCTGACTTGCGAGGACTACCGCGCAGGAACAAACTGGATGGCCACCTCGCACTCGATGCATGCAAGAAGTCAAAGATCATTTTTCAAGATCACAAAATGCCTCTGAGCTGGGAAAACGTGGAGCTTAGGGGATTCGAACCCCTGACCTCTTGCATGCCATGCATGCCGGTTTCATCTGATGGCGTCGGGTTGGGTCGGATTACCGCAGGTTGGAAGGATCGCTGAATCTGGGTGCGTCGCGCTGTGTCGGCCGTTGCCTGGCACCGTTGTCACTTAGTTTGTCACTGGCTTTCAAGACCCTTTCTTCGAAACCGGGATCGGTGGTCCTGCCGAATCCAAGGCTCAGCAGGACCATCGTGCCACGACCGATGATCTTGGTGTTGTAACTGATCCGCGACTGGGCGCTCGCGGAGTTAGCCGACTAGGGGGACGACTCTGAATCTAAATCGCGATCGCGTTCATAATGCGCCACCAGCGCTGACCACAATCATCGATGGGTGCGGCTCTTCTGGGGTGATGCAGTGTGAAGCGTTTTAGTGTGCCTGGTGGTCCTGTGTCCGGTTTTGCCGTGTCGGTGCGTGCGTAAAGGGCTCCTTCTCGTTACGGTCCTGGTTGTCTGACGACCGGATCGAAAAAGAAGGAGCCTGATGCAAGGGTACGTGCCTGCCCGGGACGGGGCGTTCGCGGAGTCCGGGAAGTGCTTCGGCGAGCTGGAGGACTGGCTGGTGTCGGAGGAGGCGGCGGGGCTGCAGCACGCTGACCTGGAGGAGCAGCTGGACGTGCGGGGCCGGGAGCTGCTGCGGCGGCTGTTCCAGGACCGGCTGGACGTGTCGGCTGCGGCCGAGGAGCGGCGTCATGATGTGGCCGGGGAGGACGGCGTGGTCCGTACCCGCGCCGAGCGGGGCCGGGCCCGGCCGCTGATGACGAGGTTCGGGCAGGTCAGCGTGTCGCGGATCGCGTACCG